>Ga0164310_10000013_pt1 | contig 91453 bp, 90 predicted proteins | sample GuaBasSedimGuay1_FD_121795 | JGI IMG/M metagenome (GOLD analysis project Ga0164310, IMG submission 121795) | Subseafloor sediment microbial communities from Guaymas Basin, Gulf of California, Mexico - Guay1, Core 4569-9, 0-3 cm | ecosystem: Environmental > Aquatic > Marine > Hydrothermal vents... | reverse complement strand
ATGTTCAAGACTATGAATCATCAAAACTGTTGTAAATTGCTCATCAATAAATCTTGAAAGATCATGCGCATCACCCCATGTCACGTTGCGTCCTTTTGATTGAGCATGCGCTACAGCGTTTTTGGTAATTTCAATTCCCTGAACATCCTTATAACGTTTTCGCTCTAAAAACTCTATAAACCACCCATCTCGACTACCAATGTCGAGTAACGGTTTGTCAGACTTAACAATCGGTTTAAAAAACTTAAATGCTTGCTTCAATCTTCCCTGTGCTTGATGATTTTCACCAGAAAATCTCTTAGCTTGTGAGTGAATGTATTTTTTATGATCCATTAATAATATCCTTTAAATTAGAACATACACACTCTATTGTGTGTTCATCCATAATTGAGTAAAGTGGTAAATTTATAATCTCTTTTGCTACACGATTTGTCATCGAAAGATCAGTTCCACATTGACGATAGGCAAGATGAGTATGCATAGGATCTGAAAAATATCGACGCACTTGAATATCTCGCTTTTCCATCTCAAAAACAACTTGCTCTGCATTCTCTACCAAAACACCCAGAGATTGAAATGAATGTGAACTATCAGGTATTACTTCTTGATATTGAACCATATCTCCAAGAATTTCTTTGTATTTTTCAATATACATCTTTCTATTTCGAAGATGCTGATCAACATCCTTGAGAGCTTCTATTCCTATGGCTGCCATCATCTCTGGCATCTTTCCATTTAGCCCATTCGATGCTACTATTTTATTGCTATCAAATCCAAAATTTTTAAGCTGCCTTACGTGATCTGCCACTTCCTTGTCTTTAATGCTAAGAAAGCCACCCTCTCCAACAGGAAGAACTTTTGTAGCATGGAGACTGAAAACTTCTATATCTCCAAAGTTACCTATAGGCTGATTACGATAAAGCGATCCCATTGCTGGGGCTGCGTCAAAGATCAACTTTATGTTGTTCTTCTTTGCAATGCTTTCAAGCTCTTCAATCCTACATGGACCTCCAAAGGTATGAACTGGCATCAATGCTTCAAACTCACCTTCTCTTAAGAGCCTCTCAACATCTTCAACACTAGCTGACCAGGTAGAGTCTATGTCTACATATTTATAATCCATTTTGCACCACTCTATCGCTGCTATTGTGGCAGCAAATGTAAAGGAGGGGACTATCACTTGTTTGAGATCTTGTATTTCTTGTAGTCCCTTGAGGGCAAGAATGAGTCCTATTGTTGCATTAGATACTACAACGATTTCCCTTTGTGTTTTAAGATATTTCTGTAAGGCCTTTTCAAACTGCTGCACAAGGGGACCATTGTTAGAAAACCATTCGTTTTCGTGCATATCATAAATATGCTGTTGATATCTTTCAGCAGAAGGTAAAATTGGCTTTATAAAAGGAATCATAACCCGTCTCTCTCCTTGCTAACAACCGATATTCCATTTTGTCTTCTTTAGAAATTCCCAATCCCCTTTAGGAATATCTAAAAACTTGAACAACTGTTCAAGACTTTTTTTGTTGCTCAAGTCGTGTGTATTAAAATGATATGCATCTGTTATATCGGCTGCAACTCTCTCATACAATTCCCAATATGCCTCATACGATGTTCTCACATCTTTAGCTGAAATTGTCGGTGCATATTTGCACCAATTACTCCATTTTTGATCAGGAAGTATAAGTGACCTGTTTTTGCATTTTTTCATATATGACTCTACTACTTCTTCCTTAGATCTATGTAAACATATAATCTTAACATCTATCTTATCTCGAATATAGTCAACTCTTGGTACTAAGCTTGGAGTCACTTCACCAACTAAAAGTCCTTTTTGAGCATTGCTTTCGAGCCATTCAATTAATCGATCAATTTTATGTATATTCTTATCTTCATGCCACGCAGTGAGATATTGTTTCTGCTCGTGACCAACTATTGTATTTTGACACGCTCCGACTAACTTTTGAAGACTTGTTGTACCCATTCTACCAGTACCTAATCCAATAAATGGTTTTCTAATCAGTACCATTTCCGCTCCTTTTTATGATTTTCGCTGCCATCTCTTCTCCATCTCTTTAGCCTTTGATAATAGTCCTCTTTTGCGAGCTTTAATTTCTTTTGCAGGCACCCCTGCATAAATTTGCCACTCGTTTTGTTCTTTTGTTGCTAGTGAGCAAGCTCCAAGTACTGTTCCTTCATTTAATCTAACACCTGGTAGGACTACAGAGTGTGTACCACATGTGACATATCTACACAGCCTTACCTCTGCTTTTGTTACATCTGTGAGATCGCTATCTATTTCTGGACCCATCAAATAATCTCCATTATAGTTATCATTAACTGAGTAGATGCAAGTATAGGAAGAAACTCCACAAAAATCCTCAATTACTATTCCGCCTCCTCCAAATAAAGAAACATATGCTGCAATATGGATATGGCTTCCTAGATCAATATATCCACCTATTGCACTGAGTATGCAAAAATCATCTATTCTTACATTGTCTCCAATAGAAACATTCTCTGCACCATATATTGAGGCCTTGTCACTAATGAGAACATTGTCTCCTATATTGTTAAAGCCTAAATTCTTCAAGGCCACTTCAGTTAAAAAAACCACTTACTTCACCGCTTCTATTATCAAATTACTTTCTGCTGCAGATCTGCCCTCTATATTACATAACTCTATGTATGAACTTTGATGATGTACTTGCTGTTGTACGTTTCTAAATCCTGCTCTCTCTAAATTTCTCTTCAACAATTCAAAATCATATATACACTTATGATGATATCTATCTAAGGTTCCATAAAAAAGAAGATTTAAATACTCTGCATCTGTTCTTCTACGAAATTTGAGCTTTTTTACCCAAGGCTCATTGCGCCAAGAGCCATCGAGATACTTTGCAATACTATCTTTTAGTCCTGGCATTGCTATCCTTATAACACCGGTGAGACTCAAGACTCGATGCCAATCTCTAAGTATCTTCATTCCCTCACGCTGAGTAAAATGTTCAAATACATGTTCATTAAAAATATAATCTATGGTATTTTTATCATATGGTAAAGGTTGTAAAATGTTATGTTTTAAGTCTATCCAAGGATGATCTTTAATATCTATATTAATCCATCCCTCAAGAGCCTTTTTTCCACATCCAATATGTAACTTCATACAACTAGGTACTCCTGTCCCCCATCTTTTTTGAACCATGGTCTGGTTTCAAGCCCTGCCCAAGCATCTAATGTAGCTCCCATGTCTATGGATATTTTTCCATATTCATCTCTTAAAGTTATTCCTATATCTTTTCCAAGCACGCTTAATCCAAAAAGAACCACACTAGGCTTAATGTTTTCTAAACTCTTCAATATCTCTTCTCGATCCAAAAGCGAAGTCGGATTGGGTACTTGAGTATAAGAAACATCAGCCTTTAGTAAGCTGGAAATCTTGTTTTTCTTCAACTGTTCTACATTGCAGCTTATGATATGAACAGGACGACCGGCCAGGAGCTTTTGCCACGCTTCCACTGTTCCTAATTCTCTTGTCCTCACAATCTGATGACTACATATTTTTCTAGAATCAAGATTAACCCTCCATTTTTTTAGTTCTTCCTTTGTAGGAATCCAATCTTCCTCTCTGAGGCGAATGTACATCCTTTTAGCTACCCTCTTATCTAAGAGACCTACAACATCTGCTTCTCTCAGAGCTTTAAGCGTATATTTGCCAACAGAGTCGAGAGCTTGCTTTTCTTCCTCAAAACCCCAAACTTGCACATATTTATTCCAAAATCCAGACCGTGGTGATGTTCCTCTTAGTAAATACATTTCTCCATCCCCTAGTCGCATCAAAGCAAAAGGAGTATTGTGAGAAATATGCCGGCGCACACTCTCTACCACTTCCATGTCTGTCATCATATCTAACATTTTATTTTTCCAATAGATGAATTGGGAATGAATTAGCTAACTTGTCGAGATCAATATCTATTTTGTATTGAGAAAACTGATTCTCAATCAGTTCAAGCGTAGTTTCTTTATTGACTTTAAAGGAGCTTCTGTCAGATCGACCAACAGACCTAAAATAGTCTATGAATTTAAATCCTTTACCAAGAACCTCACTTGAGGCCTCAATCCAAAGAGAGGGAATCTGATATGCATCAGCTACAATCAATCCGTGAAGTGAGCTTGATATTATTTTCTTACAACTCTTAACTTGATCTACAACAGAATCTATTCCTGCACAGATATCTATCGTAAGGACACCATTTTGATTCAAATGTTTATATAAATCTTTCTCACAATAATGAGGTATAATTCCCAAATCAAACTTAGTTTCAACTTTTGGATTATAAAAACGAGGATACAACAGTGCTGGATCACCATATATCTCAGGACAATCGATTCCCAATTGTTGTAATCTCTCTCGAGTTGATGGTCCACGTACAGCACAGATATGAGGTCTTCCTTTTACCTTCATTGAATTTGACAAAAACCCAGTGCCCCAGACTGTGGTATTTTTATTTGCCCATCTCAAAAGACTTCCAATTGCTAAAAGATGTGCTTGCTTCCTGTGCGTATTTCCATAAACAACTGGCATATCTATGCCTGTAAGTTTTTTAATCAAAACTGGCGACAATATGTCTCCCCAATTACCATTGTCAGGAGCTACTTTGAGTGGGATCATCTTTGTTCTCCCTTATATTCACAATAGCGAAATCGTTCAAAGTCTCTTTGATAATATCTCTTAAAATGTTTATATAGTTTTCCGTTTTTACCTGTAGCCTGAGTGGAAGATTTTGTTGTGGGTGCATGAATACATAGATGTCCTTCTAAGCTATCTAGAAATAAAGGTCCATATTGAAAAGCAAAATTAATTCGTTTTGTATATTCAAGATGTTCATAGCCATGTCCAGCATATTGTTCATTGAAGCCTCCACATCTTTTTAAAACCTCTTTTGTAAAAAACATCAATTGTCCTGTTGTTCCATGATCCCCTATTGTTGTTGTTGTTGCATAGTGTGTTGTATTTCTTCGCGCTCTTTGAATCTTATTATGATAAGAAAAATGCTGTATACCGCTTTCTTGTGATGTTCTGATATACCATTCAATCCACTTCGAATTTTTTATTACTATATCATCCTCAATTAAAAATATATAATCACAATCATCTAGCACATTGAGTAAGCGATTTTTATTTTTAGCTATTCCCACATTTGGTCCCGATATCCAGTCGTGGCTCTGTTGGCCTAACCACTTATCAGTCCCATCTGTACTTCCATCAGAAGATATTATCAATCGACATGTTGAAGAGATTGTGTTTGCAAAGCCACTCAAACACTTCTGAAGTAGATCTAAGCGATTATATGTACAGACTCCTATTCCTATTTTTGACATATTTGCTCCATTGCTCTTTTTATGTGATCTTGAAATCTGTATTGCGTTTTTATAAAATCATATCCTTGTTGCGCTATTTTTTCTCTTTTGAGAGGATTATTAAGATAATATTGAACCTTCTCTGGCATAGAAGACCAGTGAGCTTCGACATAATGTATCCCATTCTTTAGTGGGCTCCATTTACAAGTCTCACTGATAACAAAGCACTTGTTACTCATCAAAACTCCTATTATGCGTGCACCTTCAAATATAAACTTACTGCGGTGGCCATGTATGTTGAGATAAATGCCAGATGAATCTTTTTCTAACTCTTGCCAGTATTTTCCTGTAATTACTTTTACTGTTTTGGCAGTTTTTGTGGAAATCCTTTGTATTATTTTCTGTCTATACTTACTAAGATCACCAATGAAGATAATTTTTTCTTTCTTCTCTACTGTCTCTAAACATTCAAACATAGGATGATATCCTATAGGACAAAAGATATGTGGCTTACAAATTTTAGAGTAGGAGCAGTTGAGATAGCTCGCATCAAAAATACAATCATATTGATGTTGCTTCTGCGATATCTGTCTTCTCCATCTACCTACCCACAGAGGTTCAAAATTATATCCTACCTTATAGGTGTCGTCCACAATATTATGTTCTGCATAAAAATCGAAAAAGAGAGCTATGTCAAAGTCAGCAGAATACTCTTTCTGTAAAACCACTTCATAGCCAAGATTGTCAAGACTATCTACACAGGCTTCCGCAAATCTACCAAATATCTTATTTGGGGGACATACTACGAGTATTCTTTTCATCTTATCCTCTTTTAAAGGCGTGCTTCAAAAATTTGCTCTAACTTTGACAAAGTTACATCCCAACAAAAGGTGGCCGCATGCTCAATGCATCGAATCTTCATTGCCTCATATCTCGGCTTATCTTGCAATAGTCTTACCATAGCGCGGGCCATATGAGTTGGATCAAACGTATCTACTACAATACCTGTCTTATTATTGATTACAATATCTTCAATTCCAGGAGTCTTGTAAGAAACAACTGGTGTTCCACAGCTGATTGCTTCCATGCAGGTGTTTGCCCAACCTTCAAATCTGGACGAATGAATAAATACATCTGCTGAGCTGTAGATTGTTGGTAGAAAATCTTGATCCGGACAGCTCCAGTGTTTTGCAATAATTCTTCTTTGCTTTGGTATGCTGCGTTGAGAATAATGAATCATCTGCAGTCCTGATATATGTTTCTTTGCTAATCCAACTGCCTCTGCTGTCCTGCCTCCACCTTTCCAATCGCTTGTCCCACCATAACCAAGGGCCCATACTCTGTTTTTTGGCTTAATGCTTGCTACAGGCCTCATTCTTTCGTGACTTGGTGCCAACACCAATTCACACTTTTGATTAAAATCTTTTTCTACTATATCCCGCATCCATGTGGAGTTGGCATAATAAAGCCAATTTTGACCATAGGGATCAGAAAGGAATCTATCACGATCAATCTTTTTCCCGTGCTTTTCGGTTGGCTTATTCATACTTTCCAACATTACTACTGAGTATACTTTGACTTTTACTTTTGTCATTCTACCAAGGCGACGAGCAGCTCGGCCACCCGTAGCGATAGCAACATCGGTTTTAAAATGTCTATAGTCTTTGATTGGTGCTAACTTAAAGCTATCATAATCTTTTAACCATTCAGGCATTATTGTATCTTTAGTTAAAACATACACATCATGACCGCGATGACCGAGTCTCATGGCATATTCGCAAATTCTTTTTACACCACCTCTTACGTCGAGGCCATCCGGACAAATAAATGCTATTTTCATCTTACTCTCCTTGCAAAACATAGAAGTTCTTCTTCTTCTGTATATTCCATATATTCTGATTGCCATCCGCTTGCTTGTAGTTCACTAGTTAACAAATCCTTATCGTATTCTCTATAATGATCTGGCTGACGAGTAGAATGTATACCAAGGTCATCTCTCATTTTAAACTCCCAAGTATTAGTAGGAACAAGTAAGAGAAGCTTTTCACTTGTCAATTGTTGTAACAATGGTATTGGCTCAATCACATGTTCTAAGACATGAGACATCAGAGTTACGGTATATTGCCCAGCTAATCCAGGTAGGACATTAAAGAAGTTGTCTTCTATGATTCTGATCTTACTGCTATTGAATCTCTTCGAATCTTTATGACATACAGGGCTACTTTCTATACCAATTCCGCCTCTACACTTCTCTGCGAGAGCCTTGAGAGTTTTTGCATTACCACAGCCAAGATCTAGAATGAAGTCGTCAGACTGAATGAATCGTATAAAATTAGCCTCTCTAGGACTAAAGATTTGCTTTGGATGAATTTTATAAGCACGTACAGCAAGATTTTCCCAATCTCGACGAGCTTGATCAGCTCTCTCTATCAACTCAATTAACTTTTTACGATGTCTATCTTTCATCTCTTCTTAACTCTCTCTGGTAGTTGATCGAAACACTCAGCAACATGATCAATTAATTTATATTTAGCTTTGATAAAGTCATATCCACGTTGTGCAATCTCTTTACATTCTTCTGGGTGTTGTAGGTAATATTCAACATTAGAAAAATCATTAGTTTCTATATAATGCTCTTTATCAATAAGAGGAGAGGTTCTACTTGGTTCACTTATTACAAATTTTCTATTGCTTAGCAACATTGCAATCACTCTAAGGCTTTCAAACATAGGACTATGAGGATTGTTGTGAATGTTTAAATGAACATCAGTATTATGTATGATTTGACTCAACTTCTCTGTATGTATTTGCTTAGTCTTATCCTCAACATACCACACCTGTGTACCTGTATGTTTTTCTATGCTCTCTATTATCCTTCGTCTATGCCACTTTCTTGAATTTGGATTACGTCTTCTTCGACTGCTTGTTGGAGAATTTCCTATGAATGCTATCTTATTGTGAGGCCCTATCGCTTGTGGAAGTTCAAATTTCTCATGATATCCAATTGGACAACATAAGTGCTCTCCAGGAGTAGTATATTGAAGATTATTCTCATCACAGTCCCAAATGCAATCAAATTGTGTTCCTCCACATATCCTTCTGTGCCACATCTTGAGGCTTAACGATTCCCAATTGTATGCTATCTTATAAGTTCCGTCATTTTGAGTGCCATATGACGAATGAGCGTACATTCCAAAACTAATATCATATCCGGACTCATATTCTGACCGCATTTCAGCTTCATATCCCAATTCAATAAAACATTCCTGAAAAGCAGTAGCTATAAAGCGAGCAAGAGGATCATAATGATGAGCTATTGTTAAAATCTTCACTTCTCCTCCAGAATATCATATCCTCCAAGAGGCACAAAAAGATCTCTATAATCTTCAAAGACCTCTGGAACAATTTGAGGTAAAAGATATCGACGTTGCTTTTCTATTGTCTGCCAGGCTAACTCTGCTTTTTTTCTAAGCTGCTCAATTGTTTCTTTTTTATCTTTTCTATATAAAATATATTTATGTATAAAATAATCTTTTGTATCTTTAAGATATTTCCAATGGGAAAAAGCTAGTCCTGCTTTTGTATATCTGCTTGATGCAAAACGGACACTTGGGAGACCATTCTTAAATTTACGCGCCTCACTCTTGTGTAATATATAAAATCTATCTACAAAAAAAGAACCGTAACATAGGAGTGGATCTTTTTCTTGTCTTCGAAAAATATACTCTTTTTGGTATTTAGTAAAATAATGTCCAGAGTCAGTTGACATATTATAAACTGTCGCTCGCACTCCCTTTGTTTTATTAACTTCAGATTCTTCTACCGCTGCTCTTAATTTTTGAGCATTGTTGTTGTCCCAGACATAGTCATCACCAAGAAGCATAACAAAATTCCCAGTAGCATGTTCAAACCCAATCTTAGCACTGTGATTCATATTATAGATATCTTGATCTAAAACAGAAAATTGTATTTTTGGACTCTTAAAAGAAGTGACAATTCTTTGTGTATTATCTGTAGATTCGGCATCCATTACAATTACCTGATCAACAACAGAGAGTAGTGAAGCAATTGAATATCCAATAAATTTTTCACTATTCTTTGTAATCCAAATAGCACTAATTTTTGTATTTGGCGATGAATTCATCAATATCCTCCATGTACACGTCATCACAACGCTCACTCAAGACTTCTATCGACCAATTCCACCATGCTATATCTAATAGAGCTTCTATTTGATGAGGTTCAAAACGATACTTAATTACTTTTGCAGGATTACCACCCACTATTGCATAGGGCTCAACATCTTTAGTCACTAGGGCATATGCAGCTATGATCGCGCCATGACCTATATTTACTCCACTTAGTATTGTTGCTCCATATCCAATCCACACATCATTTCCTACAATTACATCACCTTTAGAGGCAACCCTTGGTTCATCTACTCCATATTCCATTCCAAGAACCTTCATTTTGACTGGATAGGTTGTTACTCGACGATAATTATGTTCTGTTACCATACAAAATGTGATATCAGCAGCCAATGAGCAGAATTCACCAATTTGAACACAGTGAGAATGTCCTTCAATAACGCGAAGATTCTTACCAAAATAAGAATTCTTTCCGATTTTTACCTGTCTAGGTTTTTTATATTTGTGTCCCATTTTAGAGTTGCTCTAACGCCTTCTTCAAATGTTGTGTCATTGTATAGTGATTCTTGACAAAGTTGTATCCCTCTTTAGCTATTCGATCTACTTCCCAAGTTGCCATTTCAAGGTAGTACTTAATTTCTGCTGCCATATCTTTACCTTCAACAACTACCCAGTGTTTGTTGTTCTCGAAGGGCGAGTGAAGCACAGGCTCTGTCATGACAAAACACTTATTACTCATCAAAAGCCCAACAACTCGAAGACTCTCTAAATTCTGCATTCTGTTTTGATGAATGTTGAGATTGATTCGAGCATTCTTAGCTGACTGCTTTGCTTTATCTCCATAACGCCCCTTAACAATCTTAAACTGCTTAGGTATTAGAGATTGGACTCTTCGTACTATTCGACGTCTTGGCTTTACGCGAGGATGATTACCATCTTCACCAATAAACAAGGCTATATTTCTTTGCGACACTCTCTTGTCTAGCTCGAATATAGAAGAATATCCAACTGGCATATGAATCAATGGTCTACGAATATTGTAATACCTATAGTGTTCCTTGATGTTGGCTAGGTCAGCTTCCCAAACAGCATCATAAGAATTCATTGCTTCTAGGCGCTCTTCCCACTTCCAATACTTTCGTCTCTTCAAATGAACACATTGAGGCCAAGGAAGAGCTTCTAGTTGATAGAGAACTTTGGTCGTCCGAGGAAGTATTTTACGAATATCTTTATAATCAAAGGGAGATAGTACAACTGCTAGATCAATTTGTCTTGCATATTCTCTAATTTGATCTTTATCACCAAGCCACATCACATTCCAACCAAGCTCCATAAAAGACATTACTAGTGCCTTTGCTAGGTCAGAAAAGAATATATTATCTTGTGGCACTATAATCGCTGCTGTTTGCATTATTCAGTCTCCATTACAAAATCAAAGAGTTTTTTCCAGTAGTAGGATATATCTCTCCAGTCCCAATTTTTAATAACACATTCTCGTGCTGCACGGCCCATATTAAGCCTCATTGAATCTTTGTCTCTCATCATTTTGATTGCATCTTCAAGGTCTTGCTCATTACGCGGAACAATGAGTCCATTGGTACCATTTTCTATGATCGAATCAGTATCAGCGACTCTCGTTGTTATCACAGGAATACCACAAGCCATTGCTTCAAGCATAGTTTTATTATCACCTGAGTTTTCAGGAAACAACACTAAGGCATCTATTGCATTATAAAATCCAAGCATTTGAAGGGGTCCATTAATATCTTCTCCGCCAGGTGCAGAAAACAATTCAACACCAGACATTTGATTACACACTGGTTTAATATGCTCCTGGAATCCTTCAATCGTATGTTTCTTTTCTGGTCTTCCGACCCAACCAATAGTGAACTTTTTTGAGACTCTACGTTTTTCTTTCAGTGGCTTAAAAAACTCTGTATCAACAGCAGAAGGCGTATAGAAAGTATTGGGATGATATTGAACAAAGATTTCACCAAGCTTTTTGCATGGAACACTTACCGCTTCAAACAGCTTCAATCTATTCAAAATATCATCTCTGGGAATATCGTGCTCTGCACCCTCATTCCAACTATGAAAATCATGAACTCCTACTACAAATCTGCAGCTATTGGCTCTAAATTTGGTAGGATATCTCCAGTCAACTGAATAAATGATGTCGTGACTCTTTGCTGTCTTTCCTCTAATGTCACTTCGTAAACCACACATAGTAACATTGTAGTGTGGTTCGAGAAAACGAGAAACATATTTAAAAATTGTTCCTGATTCCCAAACATGAGGACTTAACATAAACATCACACTTGGACGCTTCTTGACTAATATCCCCCATTCTCTATCTATATTGCGAACTGCACTTTCGGCTGTCTTATTTCTTTGAGCTAGCTCCCAAAGATATCCTTTATCTTTCTCTTCTACTGGTTCGTTGTGCCACATATGAAGCACCTCAACACTAGAAAAATCAACCTTTTCGATTCCGTGCTTCTCTATCCTTGTAAGAAAATCTTCTACTTCGTATGATTCTCCTGTGAACACCTCATCAAAACCTCCAATAGCCTCTACATGTTCTCTTTCTACTGCGATACATCCTAATCTGGTGGCCTCTTTAGCTTTGATTGTCTTTAACATTTCAGCATAATCCGAATATGTTTTGCCAATGACAACCGCTGTTTCTAATTTTTCAAGATCTTTTTGTTTAATCAAAAGAGCTTGCTTTTCATTGTCAATAAAATGATCTTTGAGTGTTCTCAACGAATACTTGGGGAACAGTAAATCTGCCTCAACAAAAAGAGCTATTTCGCCACTCGACTGCTTAAGTCCTATATTAAATGCCTTTGCTCTATCAAAAACGGTAACTTCTGGGATGTTGATGTAAGTTATATTTTTTGCCTTAAGGAGGCTAACATAATTACCAAGATCATCTGAACTGTCAAAATCTACTATAACAATGTCATACATGTCTCTATGAAGATCTTGTACTAATAAGGAACGAATAACTCTCTTAGCATATCTCGACCTATTACGAACCCCAAATATTACTGATATTTTCATCTGGCGGCGGTATCTTGAGGTTCTTTGTTTTTCCCACTTGTCAATCATTTCTTGAGGATAAAAGCGTTCCGATACTGGAATCTTGATTGCTTTTGCCTTTAGTCCACTGAAGTCTAGGTCTTTTCGAGCAAACACACTGATTGCCTTAACGCGGACCATAGCATTGCTACTATATCTTGTGTGAAGCTTTTTATATACAGAGAACCTTTCAGGATTCTTATACTTAAACTCTTTTACTTGACCATAGGTGACATCGGTATCTTCATCAAACTGCTCAACAAGGGAATAGAGATGACTTGGAAGTAAAATATCCCCACTACATAAGAACACAACAAATTCACTTACGATATTGCTTACATTTCTAACATATTTAATTCCTGGAGTCATACTCCTCTTAGAGCCAATCTCATCAACAATCAGGAGCTCCCAATCTTCATAGACTTGATCTTTAATGGATTGGATTGAATCCATATTGTGTTTATCTAAAATAATTGTAACCTTGGCCATTATTTTACTTTCTTCTCTCTTTTGCTCTCTCGATAGCTATTGCTGCCTTTGCTTTCATCAAATTACCCGAATCTGTTCCTGATATTTGATTTGAATGATGACGATATAAACAAAGGACTTCTCTTAAGATTCCTAAGTCATGATTGTCTGCAATACGTAACCAAAGATCAAAATCCTCAGCCGGTACCATATCAAGACCATATGTACCCACAGAATCTATTACTGAACTTCGAAACATTACACTCGTGTGAACAAAAATATTCATCTCTAACATCTTTTGTTTGAGTACTTCGGGATTATCTGCTGTACCTTTGATTTGCTTGATCCACCAACTATCTCTTCTTGCAGCTTTGCTATGTTCATCTATTAACTTCACCCACGTACTTAGTAAGTGAACATTTTCGTTCTCTTTTAGATAAGCTACCTGCTTTTCTAATCTCTGTGGTAAACTTACATCGTCCCCATGCTGTATTGCAATCAAATCTCCAGACGCTGCAGCGAGACCATCATTAAGAGACCGACTTAAGCCCTTGTTGACCTCGTGCCATATAACCTTGATGTTTGCATATCTATCAGCATAGTCTTTGATAATTTCTTTTGATCCATCAGTCGAACAATCTTCAACAATGACAAATTCAAAATCCTTAAATGTTTGATTAAGGATACCATCAACTGCCTCATGCAGAAACAAAACACAATTATATACTGGCATAACAACAGAAACTTTATATTTATTCATGGAGTAACCTCAGGAATAGCTCATCATATTGATCAGCCATTTTCTTAAGTGTAAACTGCTCCTGAGCTCTTCTTCGAGCATTTTGTCCCATAATTAATAATTGTTTTGGATTATTATATAACCACTCACAGTACTGCTTGACTTCTGCTCTACTACTACACAAGAAGCCTGTCTGACCATGAATTACTTGCTCTGGCGTTCCACCCACGTTTTGTGTTACAATAGGAATACCAGCTGCCATTGCTTCTAAGATGGCAAGCGAAAAAGCCTCAGTTTTTTCGGTGACGTAGCAGAGAATGTCAAATCCTGCTAGCGCTTGTGGAAGCTCATTACCAAGTTGTGGTACTTCACCTGGAAGCTTAAATTTATGTTGAGCTCCTAATTTATTAATATCATATTGAAATTGTCTACGTCTCTCACCTTCTCCAACAATAATACATTCAAGATTCGGAATATTAAATGTATTAACAAACCTAATCCAATCTCTAGGAACCTTAAACTTTACTAAAGAACTAACCCGGCCGATTACAAATTTATCTTTATTTGGCCTCTTAGGAATACTTGAGAATCTGTCAATATCTATCCCATTATAAATAACTTGATGGTTTGACTTCTGCTTCCCTTTATTTGCATAAACTTGATACTTCGCATTATGCTTTGATACAGATACATAATAATCATATCCAGGTGGAGATGGATCGTTATTGTGAGATACAAGAACTGTCTTTGCACGACCAAATACTTTACGAGTTCTACCAAATTTATTTAGTCTCTGTATCTGTGCAGATTTCCACCAGTGATTAACAATAATATCTGGATCATAGGTCATCACCTTTTGATTGAGTATTTTATGCATTGTCTTTGCATGAGTTGGTCCAGCACTGATAACATCAACAGAGATTTGCTCATCAGCAAATAACTTTGGTAAACCTATGGACCATGATTTAATAAAGCCAGGTGTTACTATTACGTGGTCATATTGTGGTAGTTCTTTAATAATATTATATGCCACCATGCCGCCGCCACCGCTAATAGCATCAATCATTGACATAATTCGAGGTTTGCGTTTCATTATTTTCTCCTCCTAATGATAGGATCTGGTGGATATTTTCTTGCTTTCCGTTCTCGACGAATTGTATAGCGCATTTGTTGACGCTTCCAATCAACTACTCCAAGTCCATCTCTAAACTCTGTATCTTTTAACCACATCGTTTGCTTTAATAAATCATTTTCATAATTAACAGAATATGCTTGAGCTTGAAAAAGAAAGAATGTTCCAATTCTATGATCTACCATTCTATTATATACATCACGATCTATTGCTCCTGTGTATTGTGTAAAATAGGGGTTGTATCCTCCAATTTTACACAACTTATCAGTACTAATGGAAAAATTGCTCGACACCATCATCTTCTTTCGATATGCCCCATAGCCATATTTTTTAGGCTGACTGCGATCTATGTATCGCCGATTCTGCTGTCTCTGCGTATCTTTATCAATATACAATTGTCCTCTTTGATAAGGAGGACTTTTAAAGCGTGGACCTATAAATGCATGTCGAGAACGAATACGTTTGTGAGCTAGCGCATGCTGCTCGAGACATGTAGAATGTAAATAAATATCATCATTCAGCAACAGCGATATAGGTCCACTGGCATTTTTCAATCCCATGTTTATAGCATGACACATTCCAAATTGATCCGACATTCCTGTTTGAAATATTTTAATTTTTAAATGACGCTCTTCTTTGCGCATCTTCTTCATCTGCTTAACAGTATCATCAGCTGAGCCGTCGTCTACTACTATTACTTCAAAGTCTTGTAGAGTTTGTGAGTGGAGATTTCTTACCGTATCACACACAAGAGGAGACTTATTAAAGGTAGGAATAATTACAGAAATTAGAGTCATTATCTCTTAATCTTTTCAAGCTTGTATTTTTCAATTTCATCCCTAATGTATTGTGACACTTTTCCTGTATCCCAGTGAACAACTGAGTTTGTTTCGGTCCAGGCAAACATTGGATCTCTACGAACGCTCTTTGGTATCGATTTCTGAAACTTTCTATACCAAATAGCTAGGGGTCTTATTTTTCTTTGATATTTATATCTATTAAGAACATATAGTCTACGGTTACGACGAAGATACATGTTCTTGTGCTCTCTGTAGCCACCTACATTGTCATCATTGTTTACTGCAAAGCGATCGACTTCTACGTCACAGTGATATACAAACTTTCGTCCCATACAAAATACTCGACGAGCATAATCTTTATCGGCATGGCCATATCTTCCATATTCCTCATTGTAGAACCCTAGGCTACAGAATGTTCTACCTGGAACATATACTGCTCCGCCAGTTCCTTCTCGTGTTAGAGAGAATACTTTATGACCTTTTAAAGTTAGAGGATCAATATCGGCACTACGAGACTTTTTGCCCTCGATATTCGCACCGATCATTCCAACTTCTTTATTAACATTACAACATTCAATCCACTTACGAGCCCATCCTTGAGTCTTTATAATACAATCATTATCCATCTTAATAAAGCCTAATGTCTCAACATTAGCTGCTCGACTAATCAACTCATTTGACGCTTTCCAAATTCCAACATTTTTTGGACTATGAAAGACTGTAACATCATCTTTTTGATCAATCTTATCAAGATAATCTTTAACACCTTCTTCTGTAGAGTCATTATCCCAGATATAAAGATGAAATGGCCATTCTGTATGTTCTCTAATAGATGCTATAGTACCTTTGAGATAATCTAAACGATTATAATTAACTATTAGAATGCTAATTTTCTGAACATTCATTTCAGAGTAACCTTTCCTAAAGATCCTTTGAGATAATTAAGTGCTCTCTGCAGTATATCTACATCATCATTCAACATACCCAAGCCTACATTACATTTGTGACATATGGCACCACGAAATATACCAGTCTCGTGGTCATGATCCAGTACTAGATCTTTTGTCTCCTCACAAATAAGACATTTGCTACCTTGCGCCTCTACAGCCTCATAAAAGGCTGCTGTAGCCTTCTTCCCATATAGACTGGACCTTATTGATTTCATTCTCTTCGTTGGTTGTCGCATATATAACCCCTTATTATAACAATTACTACACAGTCCTTGTGCTATATGTGAGCGAACATTCCCGCATTCCACACATTCTATCTTGCACTTCTCACGACTTTTCTTGTTGGTCTTACTTCTTTCTTGTCGTTTTCCAGGCCGAGTAAAGTAATGCTTCCTGTAGCAAGATGCACATAACCCTAATCCTTTGTGCTCTCGTATCTTATTACAATTTTTGCATTCTTTTTTCATTTGGGTAAACCACTTTCCCAGTCTACAAGCGGCTCTTCCTTGGTAAAATCAACACCTTCTGGTGCTGTATCTTTAAATTTTTCATACCAGATTGCTGGCGATCTTGTTCCATCTAAATATTGCCCTTTAAACATTTCATAAACAGGTCTATTGTTTTTAACATATCTATTCTTCCATCTACGATATCCACCGTACTTATCTTTTCGTCCTGGCTTCTGACGAGCAACTGTTACGTTTCTGTCGTAAACAAACTTCTGACCTATAGCTCTGCATCTAACTTCTATGCTCTTGTCGCAATGTCCCATCTTTCCGAATTGCTCCTCATAATAACCCAGAGCCTTAAAAGTCCTTGCTGGCCAGTAGACACAAACACCTGTTCCATAGTCATGATTGACAAGTAACTCATGTCCCTTTTGACTCATAGCAGTCATATGACTGTTGCGGACTGATATCTCTTCTGCATTTGCTCCTATAATTCCAATTTCAGGAATATCTTCTGCAACTTGCATCCATTTTTTATCCCACCCTATTGTCTTAACGATGATATCATTATCGCACTTAATAAAGCCAAGAGTTTCTCTGCTGCTCGCATTGGAGATTAGAATATTAGACGCTTGCCATACTCCTATATTTTTCTGACCATACCACACCTTTACAGGTACTTGTGCTTCTCGCTCAAATCTCTGAAGAAATCGTACATCTGGTCTACCAGATTTATTGTCATAGATTAACAGCTCATATGGAGTGACAGTATTCAACATAATACTCTTTAGAGCTGCTTTGAGATATCGAACCCTATTATGATTGACAATGAGAATACTTAAACGGTCCATTATAGTGGCTTTCCTATCCTAACAAACATTTCTTCAAATCCTTGACAATATCCTTGATAACCATCCCATACTTGCTTAGTATTGTGAGACATCTGCTCCACCAACTTAGGATTGTCTGCAAATTGCATAATTGCTTCGGCAAGCCTATCTTCATCTACAATAAATGCTGGAACTCGTAGTCCCTTTTTAATTGCACTACCTGCTATCTCTTTACATGGAACTAGTAGTCCTGTTTGTCCGTGTGTTATAAATTCATTCATTGGAGGACCATCGCATGAAATCACTGGTATACCTGACATCATTGCTTCGATGTAAGTTAATCCTAATCCCTCCCACATACTTGGTTGGATTACTACATGTCCCTCTTCGTAGGCAGCGCTATTATATACATTTTGAGTATCGTTGACTTCTTTAATTAAAATATTTGAATATTCACTGACTATTTTCTTAAACTCTTCTTCGTATGTCCTCCATTTCTTTTGTGTAATAATTGTTAATGTAGCATTTGAAGGATTTACTTTTACAGAGGCTCTTATCGTTGCTTTTGCGAAGGCTCTTATTGTTGGACCAACTCCTTTGCGACCATTTTGTCCTCCCCAACCGGCATGTATTACAAACTCTACCTTATCTTCTGCTTTTCTCAAGGACCATGGATACTGATTTGCATTTGCATGGTACTTTAATGACATTAGGTTATGAAATTCATAACCCTTGAGTATATTATATCCTTGTTGAGTTGGACAAAAGAAAATATCACAATCTTTATATTGCTCAATTGTTGGGTCAAACATCTCAATATCAATATAATTGATTGTTGAGACACCTAGCTTTTTAGCAATTGGAAATACGTTAAGATTATTAGGCTGTTCGGCTGTAAAAACTACATCTAGTTGGTTGTCCTCAATCCATCCTCTTACAGTAGCATCATCTACTTTAACAGCATTGCGCTCGAATGTCTCAATAATTGTTACATTATCTCTTGCCCACTCGTCACTAATTAGAGCTGGACGTCTACGACTTAAAGGATAGGTAAGAAAATATACCTCATGTCCCTTGGATTCTATTAAACGAGCAAAGTCCTCACACAATATACCTATTCCCTTGGGATATCTAATGTTAAAGAATCCAATTCTCATAATATATAATCTTTCCGATCAAGATCTCCCATTTCTTGCTCCCACGGAATTGTTGTTAAATTCTCAGCATCTTGCTTAACAATTCGCAGGTCTGTTTGCATCTCAGTACTCACTTTAAATTGCTCAAAAGACACTGTTTTTTCCGGGTATTTCAGCTTGTAGACTTCGTAGTAACGAAGCAATGATCTCTCACGCTGTTGTGGATGAATCCACCCGTAATGCAACAGTTTAATATCAGATTTATATCGATTTTTACGATCAAAAGCCTTGGGTGTAGCTATGATATGTTGTGGTGAGAATCGCATACGAGGCTTGAGACGAAATAGACAGTATCTAAAGAATCCGCCCCACTCGCCATCTACTCGAAATTGGCTAGTATCTTCCCAGAAATGGAGTACCCTAAATTTGGTACTACATCCTCGGTCAATCAAATTATGGATTTCATCTTTGAATCGCGGCTCGAATCTTTCATCTGCGTCAATCTGGAGAACCCAGTCAGCGTTACGTTCACGAGCCATTTGGAGGGTTTTATTGCGGTTGTCAGACTCTTGTCCGTTACCGAAAGGCTTGGTCCCAGGAGGGTTAGTATGAATCTTCGTAACCTTGGGAAAGCTACGAATTATTTCGGGAGTATCGTCCGTAGATCCGTCGTCAACAATCACAATCTCATCTACATAGGTAGAAAGATCAGTGAGCGTTTTGCTAAGGATCCACTGCTCATTACGCACGGGCATACATGCTATAAGCTTTGTCATTTGTCTCGAGCCTTTCTCTTGCGTTTCTACAGTATTGCTCTATATATGTCGATATATATCAATAGATTTAGAGAGAGGCTACGAGTGGTTTATCATAAAAAAATGGACCCACACGAATGTGGATCCATTAGGGATAGTAGAGGATAAGTAGCCTATTTAGAACTACTCATAGTAAGTATATTATATCGATACATTTTCGATTTTTAATTAGAGCCGTCCATAATTTGTCTTGAAGGTAATCCATTATCTTGAGGATATGGCGTTTGAGAAGACCATGGTTGCTCTAGAACCTCTTCTTCACACTTATAACAATAATACATAACGCGGCCTTGAAATGTCCCAAATGGTTGAAGTGTGTTTGGATCACACTCACATTTGCTGGTCTTCAATATACTATTTACAATGTTATCTAATTCTACTGCTATTTTACGTTGGCCTTTTTGATCTACTTTGTCAGCTATTTTAATTATTTTAACTAGATCATCAATCTTCATTATGTCACCATCTACCTTGTCAAGTAAACATGGACTCTACCAGTACCGCCTGCTCCTGCACCTGTAATTTTTAGTGAGAACTTATCTGCTACAACTACTGGCAATGTTCCGATGACTGGAATAAACTCAACATCTGCTCCTGGAGCTGGTCCAGCAGGTGCTCCGTGGAATGCATCAATCCCTGCTTCATCTTCATAGATTACTACCCATGTTGCAGTTGCTGTATCTGACTCTAGTATAACTTTTCCTATAGTTCCACCTGCTGCTGTTGGGAAGATAACGTCTCCAGAAGCGTCAGCAACAAATTCATAAGTCTGCTTGATTACTGCAGGAGCAACTCCTACACTCTCAACTTCAAACGTAGTATTGCCAACTGGTGGAGCCACAAGAGCAATAAATCTATAATCATAGCTCCAAAGTAATTCTGTAGATTCACCATACGGTGGATTAGTTACTCGTAGAGTAGCTGATAGTGCTGTATCTTTTGCAACACTGCCCATGAAGGGGGTTGGCGGAGCAGGTGTTGTAATTGGGAGCAACGAGACTGCTGGCATGGCTACAGATATATGTTGGATGCCATTTGGAAACGAAACATACTTTGTTACTGCTGCTGCTGTGACTGATTGGGTTAGGAACGGTCTCACATCTACCGTAGCGCCTGCATCAATGTCATATCCAGTAATTGTAACTATATCACCACCAGTATATAAACCTGAACCTGAACCTGGAGTAATATTAATTAACCTTGGTGCGACCATATTGTCCTCCTTAGAACTACTTTGAAATTAGTCTTCTTTATCTAGTGGTTTCTCTTCAAATACCCAACAGTCTTTACCTTGGTATGTGAAACGATCTAACATAATTTGCTTAATTAAAACTTCTATTTTTCTACATAAATCAAATACTAACGGATCTGCTATATGTGTTTTACATAATGTCATTGCTTGTGTAAAGTCTTCTAAAATATCTTCATTTGCCTCGACAAGTTCATTACTTGGCACTTCCGGAAACCATTTTAAATTTGCTTCCTCAAGCTTATTTTGATTCATTACTACATATTCGACTATAACTCGTTTTCCTTTTTCTCTTTTAAAACTCTTGAACTGTGGATTTGGTACAATTAACAAGGAGTCCTCCTACTACATAATCTGTCTGGCTCTTAAGTGGCGTAGTCTTGCAAGTGTTGGAACTACAGAAAGAACTCTAAAAGTTCCAACGCCACTTGGATTGGGCTTGATATTAGCTTTAATAGCATCTCTTTGCTGTACATAAGTCTGAAGCAAAGTAGATGCAGTGCTTTGCATGTAACCTGATATTGCTGGAGGTACAAAGTTAATACCATTGTCAGTGATGTTAAATTCTCGACCTGCTTCAATTAGTCCTTGAGAAAATAGAGCAAATACTTGTGCTCCAAAGACGATAACACCTAGCCATGCATCTGTTAGCGTATCCCATGTAAAATGTGTAAATGTTGGAACAGAGTTAAAGTCGCTCAACGCTAACTCTAATTGCATATCAAGCTCATCTTCTGTAAACGCCCAGCATGAAGGTACTATATCTTTTAGCCTTACTCTAAGCATTGCATGACCTTTATCTTTCATACACTGCCCTCGTTTACCAATTGGATCTACGCAGCACTCTTCGTAGCTGATTCCATCCCAAAATCCATCGCCACATTCGTTACGATTTGTTCTACAACCACCCGTGGAAGGAACGTCTGCTGAACCTGGTTTACCGCTAGCATCATTGCTTGTACCGTCGAAGCCGCATTTTTCTCTGCCTGCAAATATTCCTACATCTCCACTAGAGCAGGAGCAATTATTATTGGTACAATCACAACCGTAGCCATCACCATAGCCATCACAGCCATAGCCGTCTCCATAGCCGTCACTACCATAGCCGTCACAACCATAGCCGTCTCGAGGTATTGAACCAACTGTTAATACACAAAAGGTCCATTCATTATGAACTGCTACGCCACCTAAGGAACCTGTGACAAGAGCTGACCATCTTCCAAGAGGCGTAGTTCCATCGGTTCCAAAATAGAAGAAGTACAATCCTGTACTTTCTCTAGACATATCTTGACTTAATAAGATTGTGTTACCACATGGATCTTTAATAGTGATTTTTGGTGCAGATGGATCTCTATAAACACCATCTCCATCTCTGAAAATCGCAATCAATTTTCCTACTGCGCCTTGCTCAATTGCTACTACACAATCTGTCAGACTTTGTCCACCACTGCAACAACAGTCAATGCCAGAAAGCCAGTCAGCTCTTGTGCAGTGACATGATATTGGAGCACAGCAACCAATTGGTTGACAACTTGCATTGACATTTCGTGTAAGGCGAATTCGCTCTGGTTGTGAGCTTCCACAGCTTCCACATGAGCAATCAGACATATTTTCTCCTTATTAGCAAGACGAACAACTGCCGCCTGATGAGTTTGATGAACAATTACAAGTTCCACAAGGTTGATTGCAAGTACTACAAACAGAAGAAGTATTACAATAATTTGTTTCACCACCTGAAGTTACTGAAGGTGGACAAGAAATTAATGCTCCAAGTTGTTGTTCAATTCTTTTTAGTGTACAACAATTGCCACCTACTGTTATTACTAGGGCATCGTTAGAATTATTCGACGCTTCCGAACCCATTAGAATATAATCACCAGCTAATGAGAAGGTATAGTTATACTTAAAAACTCCTGTGTCATCGAGCTCTGTCATCGTAGCACCAGCAACAACAAGATTGTCAAGAGGATCAAAAATATTAAGTATAACATCATTTTGTCCTGGTGTTGCCAAGTAAGCAATTAAAGTATCTGAATTCAAGCAAACATCTTTATACCTATCAATAAATCCAAGTTTTGGCCCAGCTGAAAGTGAACCGGCTGGTCCAGTGTAGAACAACTCATCTTGTGTTGTTGCTTCAGCTCCAACTCGTTCATTGCGGAAGATTATTGTATAACTACCAGGCTCGACTCCTTCATAATCTTCCGGATCAAAATTGAAGAGATAACTACCAGCTCCTACCTCAGACATTGCCGACTTGAAGTTAGGATTAACAGTTATGGTAGCTGGAGTAGTTGGCTCAAAAGTTGAGGTGGTAAAATCAACAGCATATAGATCTCTATCGCGGATAATAGTAACAATTGGTACTTCTCCTATTGCCGGTGATCCTTGAATCGACATGCTCATTTTCAATACAGCACGACTATTTTGTTGATAGACACTGCCAACTAAAATTGGTCTAGCCATTTTTTATTCCCCTAACTTCGGTTCGATATGTTCTTTCCAAATTCTTTCACCCGTATCAAAGGTACTATCTTTATTCCAAAGTCGAATAAGACGACTTATTTCTTCGAAATGCTTTTTGCTGTCTCTCGCTTTGTTTATTTCTTTTAACTTCTTTTCATTCTTCTTTTGATATTCAGGATCATTTTTAAGATCATTTTCAGTACTCATTTATTGTTCCCCTTTCTATATGGTACGCATACGATACATTTTAAGTAACATCGCTATCTGCCATGCCGAATTTCTATGATGCTCATCAATAATCGTTTTTGCTGTTGCTCTTATCCTTGTATTAGCACCTAGACTAATTGGGTCACCAGAACCAATTGACATATAGGGATTGTTGTTGATCAAAACAAAGCTCTCAACAAAATTATGTACTGGAATCTCTATAGCAAAGAAATTACCAGTCATTCTTTTTATATTAGGATTTCCAGTATCTAAGTTAGGACTCTTATCATACGGATTTTCACGAGGCAATAAATTAAAATACTTATGTGTTGTGAGATTATATTCAATAGTAAAGAAAGCAGGAGTACTGTAAGTTCCTTGCAATAAAGAAGGCTTAAATTCAAATATATTCATGTCTTGAGGGGTTTGTTCTTCAGTTTGACCAAATGGTAGATTAAAATCACCTTGTCCAGTTGGATGAGGTACTGCCAGATAGCCGCCCATTAACATTGCGTTTCCTGTTCCAGGAGCAACCGCAAAAGGCGCAAAATTACATGGAATCGTGACAATATCCACTGTTAGCGCTACCATCGCTGGTTCTGATGTATCTATATCCCAACAGAGTAGGCCATCGTATAAATGTGTTTCATTCTCCGCAGTTTTAACATCAAAATACATTCGATTAATCCAGTAATCTGAATATAGTCCACCTGAATGATCACCACTAATAAACTCTCCTGGCGGAGCAAACACGTCTTCTATGTCTTGACCATGTTGATAAATGGTATGACGGAAATAAAAATGATTGCCGCCTCCAAAGCGAGGAGATAAATCGCCGCCTTCATGAACATGATCAGCACGACCTGTTGCATGAAAAAATGTTCCTGTTGGTCTTGGGGTTGATACAACATTTAATTTTGCATCATTATGTGTTGTACTGCAAACCTGTGGAATATTGCGAATAATATCAAGAGAGCGAGGAAAAGGAATATCAGCATCTTGACCTACATTTAATGTGAGTGTTCCATCTCCAATAAAAATAGCGAGATCATCAGATTGTGCTAATTCTTCTAAACTATTGCCTAGATATAAATCAAGTTGTCCGCTAGCGGGAACCGTTAATCCACCGAGGTCGCTTAATACTACTGGACTCGGTGTGTTATTTTTTACAATCCTAATTACCATTTATTACTCCTTAATTATTATCCAATTGGAACCATAGTGAAACAACTAGATCATTAATGCTTGTGTCTACTTCATCACAGTAGACTTGTAAAAAATCACCTGCTGTGTACGAAATACCTACATCTAGGGCTGATTGCTCTTCTCCTGTGCAGTTTAATGAATACATATTTATACTGTCATTGTTTCGTCGAAGACGTACATAGAAGTCCTGTGTTTTTTGCCATTTACATGTTATATATTGGACAGTGACGTCAACAGGAAGCAGTACTCCTGTTTTTGCATTGATAGCGTCTCCAATAGGTAAATATGACGCTCCACTAGGTCGTGTATCACTAAAACAAATTACTTGTAGTCCTCCAGAACCAGTTCCGTAGCCAGTGTTGCCGACTCCTTCAGCGCCTGTTTCTCCTACTAATCCTGTGATGCCTTGGACACCTGTTTCACCTGATACTCCTGTGTATCCCTGTAGTCCAAGAGCACCAGTTTGTCCTTCGACACCTTGAATGCCTGTTTGTCCTTGGATACCAGTATCACCTTGGTCGCCTTGGTTGCCTTGGTTGCCTTGGTCACCTTGGATACCTTGAACACCTGTTTCACCTTGAATGCCTTGGACACCTTGAATGCCTTGGATACCTTGGACACCTGTTTGTCCTTGAAGACCCTGAACACCTTGAACGCCTGTTTGTCCTTCGTCGCCTTGAATACCTTGGGTTCCGGTTTCGCCTTGGAGACCTTGTACTCCAGTTTCACCTTGATCGCCTTGATCGCCTTGAGTACCTTGAGTACCAGTTTGTCCTTGGTTGCCTTGAGTACCAGTTTGACCTTGAGCACCAGTTTGACCTTGAACTCCTTGGAGACCCGTACCACCTTGGTCGCCTTGGATACCTTGAGTACCGGTTTGTCCTTGGAGACCTGTTTCACCTTGGAGACCTGTTTGTCCTTGGACTCCTTGGATACCGGTTTGTCCTTGAATACCGGTTTGTCCTTGGAGGCCTGTTATTCCTTGGATACCGGTTTGTCCTTGGAGACCTGTTATTCCTTGGAAGCCGGTGGCACCTTTTGCACCCGTGTGTCCTTGTGGTCCTTGGATACCTGTATTACCTATAACACCTTGAACACCTGTTGTTCCTCTGAGACCTTGAACGCCTGTTGGACCTCGTAGACCTGTTAATCCTCGAAGACCGGTGAGACCTTGAGCGCCTGTGTCTCCTTGAAGGCCTTGGATACCTGTATTACCTAGTGTACCAGTCTGACCTTGGATACCTGTATCACCTTGAATGCCTTGAGCACCTGTATTACCTAGAGCACCTGTTTGTCCTTGAGCACCTGTATCACCTTGATCGCCTTGGATACCTTGGATACCTTGAGTACCAGTGTCGCCTTGGTCGCCTTGGATGCCTGTGTCGCCTTGGTCGCCTTGGTCGCCTTGGATGCCTTGAGTACCTGTTTCTCCAAGGGCACCAGTATTACCTAGTGCTCCAGTATCACCTTGAGCACCTTGGACACCTGTATTACCTTGTAATCCCGTTATACCTTGTGTACCTTGGTTACCTTGGATACCAGTTTGTCCTTGGTTACCTTGGTTACCTTGATTGCCTTGTACTCCTTGAACACCAGTATTGCCTTGAGTGCCTTGGATACCTTGAAGACCTGTTTCACCTTGGACTCCTTGGATACCTGTTTGTCCTTGAGTACCTGTGTTGCCCTGGTCACCTTGAGTACCTTGAATTCCTTGGGTACCAGTTTCTCCTTGAGCTCCAACTCCACCAACGGGACCAGTTTGTCCTTCTACGCCAGTTTCACCTTGGAGGCCTTGGTTACCTTGAGTACCTTGTGTACCTGTTTGTCCTTCTGAACCAACTGGACCAGTTGCACCAAGTCCTGTTATCCCTTGGGTACCTTGAACACCTGTGCCACCTTGGTCACCAGTGTTACCTTGATTGCCTTGAACTCCCTGAACACCAGTTTGACCTTCATCGCCAACATTACCTTGGATACCCTGAACGCCAGTTTGTCCTTGGTTGCCTGCTGTTCCTTGGAGTCCTGTGTTACCTAGTGCTCCAGTGTCTCCTTGGATGCCTTGAATACCTGTTTCACCTTGGTCGCCTTGGATTCCTTGAGTACCTGTGTCACCTTGAGTACCCTGAGCCCCTGTATTACCTAGTGCGCCTGTTTGTCCTTGAGCACCAGTTTCACCTTGATCGCCTTGGGTACCTTGAATACCTTGAGTACCTGTTTCACCTTGGTCACCTTGGATGCCTGTGTCACCTTGATCACCTTGGTCTCCTTGGATACCTTGAGTACCTGTTTCACCTTGGTCTCCTTGGATACCTTGAGTACCTGTTTCACCTTGGTCTCCTTGGATGCCTTGAGTACCTGTGTCTCCTTGGTCTCCTTGGATACCAGTATCTCCTTGGATACCTTGGATACCTGTGTTACCTTGTAGTCCAGTTATACCTTGTGTACCTTGGTTACCTTGGATACCAGTTTGTCCTTGGTCGCCTTGATTACCTTGGTTACCCTGAACTCCTTGAACACCAGTGTTGCCTAGCGCACCAGTTTGTCCTTGGATGCCTGTATCACCTTGGATACCTTGAGTTCCAGTTTCACCTTGGTCACCTTGGACGCCTTGAACGCCAGTTTGTCCTTCTACGCCAGTTTCACCTTGCTGTAACGGACCAGTCTCACCTAGTAATCCTGTTAATCCTTGTGGACCTGTTTCTCCTTGAGCTCCGACTCCACCAACGGGACCAGTTTGTCCTTCTACGCCTGTGTCACCTTGGTCACCTTGAGTACCTTGAGGACCAGTTTGTCCTTCTGGACCAGCTGGACCAGTTGCACCAACACCTGTGGTACCTTGAAGACCTAGAACACCTGTATCGCCTTGGTCACCAGTGTTACCTTGATTGCCTTGAACTCCTTGAACACCAGTTTGTCCCTCATCACCAACATTACCTTGGATACCTTGAATACCAGTTTGACCTTCGTCACCTACTGTTCCTTGGAGTCCTGTGTTACCTAGTGCTCCAGTGTCTCCTTGGATGCCTTGAGTACCTGTATCACCTATGATACCTTGAAGACCAGTTTCACCCTGAAGTCCTGTTTCACCTTGGTCGCCGGTTGTTCCGTCTACACCTGTGTCGCCTTGGATACCTTGAGTACCTGTGTCACCTTGGATACCTTGTGTTCCTGTTTCACCTTGGATACCTGTGTCACCTTGATCGCCTGTTGTTCCTTGAGTACCTTGAGTACCTGTGTCACCTTGGTCGCCTTGAGTACCAGTGTCACCTTGGGTACCTTGGTTACCTTGGACACCTTGGAGACCTGTTTCGCCTTGGGCACCTGTATTGCCCAGTGCTCCAGTGTCTCCTTGGGTACCTTGGATACCTGTGTTACCTTGTAGTCCAGTTATACCTTGTGCACCCTGATTACCTTGAATACCAGTTTGTCCTTGGTCGCCTTGATTACCTTGGTTACCCTGAACTCCTTGAGCACCTGTATTACCTAATGCTCCTGTTTGTCCTTGGATGCCTGTTTGACCTTCGTCACCTACGACGCCTTGAAGGCCTGTTTCACCTTGGGCACCTACGTTACCTTGGTTGCCTTGGATGCCTTGAGTACCTGTTTCACCTCGAAGACCTGTGCTACCTTGAGCTCCGACTCCACCAGTGGGACCAGTTTGTCCTTCTACACCAGTTTCACCTTGATCGCCTTGGGTACCTTGAATGCCTTGAGTACCTGTTTGTCCTTCTGGACCAGTTGTACCAAGTCCCGTTATCCCTTGGATACCTTGAACACCTGTATCACCTTGATTACCAGTATTACCTTGATTACCTTGGATTCCTTGAACACCAGTTTGACCTTGGTCACCAACGTTACCTTGGATACCTTGTGTACCAGTTTGTCCTTGATCGCCTACTGCTCCTTGGAGTCCTGTGTTACCTAGTGCTCCAGTGTCTCCTTGAAGGCCTTGGACGCCTGTATCGCCTTGGTCTCCTTGGATACCTTGAGTTCCAGTTTCACCTTGGTCACCTTGGTCTCCTTGGATTCCTGTCTCGCCTTGGTCTCCTGCTGTTCCAACTACACCCGTAGTACCTTGGATACCTTGGACGCCTGTGTCACCTTGGATACCTTGGATTCCTGTTTGACCAAGTATACCTGTTACTCCACGAACTCCAGTTGTTCCTTGTTCGCCTTGAACACCAGTTTGACCAAGGATACCTGTTACTCCACGAATGCCTGTCGTTCCTTGAAGTCCTTGAAGTCCTGTCTCTCCTATTAGTCCTGTTTCACCTAAGAGACCTGTTACTCCACGGACACCTGTTGTTCCTGCTACACCTGTTTCACCTGAGGTATTAGGGACTACAAATGTTCTATGATCGAATGTGCTATCTATATCTCCACCGGAGGTTGTTGCTGTCCAAAGAGGTGTTGAATTATCAGGAAAACCAATTGTACTGAAGGCTATCGTTCCACCTACAGGATCAGCATAAATATAATTAGTTGCGTTATCAGTAAGAACTAAGGTAGTACTAGGTGCAACCCCATGAACTCCACCAACATTATAATGTCCGCCTGTTACAAGGAGACTTAGGCCTCCTTTATCAAGATGTTCAAAATCTTCAGCAGAGGAACGAATAGTGGTGATTGAAACTTCATCAAGACTCTCCGCTATTTCTAGATTAGTCGTAGCCGTTCCGTCTCCAGTACCATTGTGTCCGTTTACGCTCACCTGCCCACTGGTAATGAGACTTCTTAGATCTTGTGAAAAATCAAGAGTATCAGCTTGGACAAAGTCTGTTATCCTTACAACATTAGTGGTATTGGAAGTGAGGTTTGCCGGTAGAATGACACCTAAGTCTTCTATCAGAATATCACTTATTGTGTTGTTTCGTAGATCTATTGTGCGACCGATCACCATTTATCGTTCCCCTAACTTAAGGTTATTTCTACAATGACAACAGCGTTGTCCATAGCTGTACTTCCACTTGTTGCATTTCTTACTCTTATTTCCTTACCAGCACTGACTGCAACACTTGGTGAAGTAGTTTGTCCACCTGTGGCTGCTACAACTGATAGAGTTGTGTAGCTGGCATTATTCTCATCAACAACATCAATAACAAAACTATTAGTATTATCGTTCTGGAATGATATTGCAGTAATTGTGCAGTTGCGAGGCGCTCTGTATCCATTAGCTGAACCAACAACATCTGAGTTACGCAAGAAAGATCCAGTACCAACAACGCCGCGACGACCATATTGAAGCCAAATGCGATTAGTTGCTGGACCGTCGACACCTGTTGTTCCGGCTACACCTGTTTCTCCTAAGAAGCCTGTGATACCTTGAATACCTGTTGTTCCTTGAATACCGGTTCCTGTGATACCTTGAACTCCAGTTACACCTTCAAGTCCTGTTGAACCTTTGGCTCCCGTATCTCCTTGGAGACCTTGAATACCTTGTAATCCTGTTGCTCCTTGGATACCTTGAATACCTATAGTACCAGTCTGACCTTGAATGCCTTGAGTACCAGTATCACCTTGAAGACCTTGGATCCCTTGAGTTCCAGTTTCACCTTGGAGACCTGTATCGCCTTGAGCACCTTGAGTTCCCGTTTCACCTTGGTCACCTACAGCGCCTTGATTACCTTGGATACCTTGAAGTCCTGTTTCGCCCTGAAGCCCTAATGCACCGGTTTGTCCTTCTACACCTGTGGTACCTTGATTACCTTGAAGACCAGTTTCTCCCTGAATGCCTTGAATACCCTGAACACCAGTTGTCCCTTGGTCTCCTTGGATACCTGTCTCACCCTGTGTACCTCCGAGTCCTGCTGTACCTTGTAATCCTGTTGCTCCTTGGTCGCCTAGAATACCTTGAATACCTTGGACACCTGTTGTTCCTTGGTCACCTTGAGTACCTTGAGTACCTTGAGCTCCCGTATTACCTAGAGCGCCTGTGTCACCTTGACTACCTTGAGTACCAGTGTCGCCTTGGGTACCTACACCTGTTTGACCTATGACACCAGTTGTTCCTCTGAGACCTGTTTGTCCAACGAGTCCAGTAACACCTCTGACTCCTGTGACGCCTCTTAGTCCTTGAATACCCGTTTCACCTCTGAGACCAGTTATCCCTTGGGTGCCTGTTTGTCCAACGAGTCCAGTTATTCCTTGAAGACCTGTGTGTCCTATTAAACCTGTATTACCTTGTATGCCAGTGTTACCTTGAAGACCTGTTTCACCTTGGATTCCTTGAAGACCAGTTTCTCCTTGGACACCCGTATTACCTTGAAGCCCTGTTTCACCTTGAGTACCTTGAACACCAGTGTTACCTAGTGTACCCGTTTCGCCTTGGACGCCTGTATCACCTTGGTTGCCCACAATACCTTGAAGACCTGTTTGTCCTTGAATACCTGTGTTGCCTTGAGCTCCTACAGCACCTGTTAGTCCTTGGGAACCGATTAAACCTGTTACACCTTGTGAGCCGACTAAACCTGTTACACCTTGTAGGCCTGTGTCACCTTGAAGGCCTTGAAGACCTTGGATACCAGTGTCTCCTTGGACTCCTTGAAGTCCTGTGTCACCTTGAAGGCCTTGAAGACCTTGGATACCAGTATCTCCTTGAAGTCCAGCTACTCCTTGTGATCCCTGTACACCAGTTTCGCCTCTAACTCCTCCGACCCGAGTTATTTTGAAATGAGTTTCATCTCCAATCCAAATTGGAGTACCGCTTACGCTGGACAATGACGCCTGTAATGTCAAAAAATCTCCAGCAGAGAGATCGGCAATAAATGTATGACTTAACTGCTGCTCATTTGATCCTGATTGTGATACAACTGACTGATCGAGGATCGTAGCATCATTGACTCGCACCCGAGCATCTTCAATAGCTCCTGAAGGAGCTGTATCAGTCGACATTGAAAACGAAATTTCATAAATACCATCTTCTGTAATCGTAAAACGATCATTATTTGTTACAGTATCATGGGTAATAGAGCCTTGTGGTCCTACAATATTTTGGTCAAAGGGAATATCAGTAAATGTAAGAGCACCAAGAATATCTACACTATGATTTGCCTGGACAACGGACTCTTCAACATCTAGAGATACCCCTGTGACACCCTGATCCCCAGCTACTCCTTGAATACCAGTTGCACCTGCTCCAATGGGACCAGTATTACCTAAAGCTCCTGTATCGCCTTGATCACCTTTAATGCCTTGAGTACCAGTTTGTCCTTCTAGACCAACAGGTCCAGTTGCACCAACACCTGTAGGGCCTTGAGTACCTTGAGTACCTTGAACACCAGTGTTACCTAGTGTACCCGTTTCGCCTTGGATACCAGTATTACCTTGATCACCAGCACCTGTTTGGCCTTGGTCACCTTGATTGCCTTGATTGCCTTGGATACCTTGAATACCAGTGTTACCTAGTGCACCCGTTGTTCCTTGAATACCTACTTGTCCTGTGACTCCTGTTGTACCCCTTACACCAGTGGTACCCATCACTCCTTGAACACCAGTATTACCTAATATTCCTGTGACTCCACGAACCCCAGTTACACCTCTAAGTCCTTGTGCACCTGTGTATCCTCGTATGCCGGTGTCTCCTTGATCACCCTTTTCACCTGTAGGTCCAGTTTCGCCTTGGAAACCAGTTTCACCTGTAAGTCCTGTTTCACCTAACAGTCCTGTTTCACCTAACAGTCCTGTTTCACCTTGAGCACCAACACCTGTTGAACCCTGGACTCCAGTTTCACCCTTTGTTCCTGGGAAACCGATTGAACCTGTTACTCCTTGGAATCCTTGACCAGTGACTCCTTGAAGTCCTGTGTTACCAAGAGCACCTGTGAAGCCTATTGCTCCTTGTATTCCTGTATTACCGAGGTCACCTTGGATGCCTTGGATACCCTGAATACCTGTGTTACCTCTTATTCCTTGAGTACCAGTGACTCCTTGAGTACCAGTTGTACCCATGTTACCTTGAATACCTTCAAGACCTTGTGATCCTGTTACTCCTTGTAGGCCAAGGCCTGTTTCTCCTTGTGATCCCGTTATACCTTGATCGCCTACGATGCCTTGCGAACCAGTATGTCCTCTTAAGCCTGTTTGACCTTGATCGCCTTGGAGACCATCTACACCAGTACCGCCTTGGGTACCTTGTGTACCTGTATTGCCTTTGGTTCCTTGAAGTCCTATGATTCCTGTTGCACCTGCTGTACCCTGAATACCTGTGTTACCAAGTGCGCCTGTTAGGCCTTTGTCGCCTTGTAAGCCTTGTAATCCTTGGATTCCAGTGGCCCCAAGTTGGCCTTGTGAACCTTGTGGGCCTATTGGTCCTTGAATACCAGTTGCACCTTTTGTACCAGCTCCACCAGTGATTCCTTGGATACCAGCTCCAGTGACTCCTTTGTCTCCCTGAAGTCCATCTACACCTGTAGCTCCTTTGAGTCCTTGAGTACCTGTGTTACCTTGATCACCTTGAATACCTTGTGTACCAGTTTGACCTGCAGCACCTTGGATACCAGTGTTACCAATTGCGCCTGTGGTGCCTTGTTCGCCTTGTGGTCCTTCGTGACCTTGATGACCTGTTGCACCCTTTACTCCAGTTTCGCCTTGATTACCAACTCCTGTGATACCTCGAAATCCAGTAATACCTTGGATACCTGTGTCGCCAACGCCTGTGACACCCTTGTCACCTTCGATACCTTGAGCACCTGTGTTGCCTTGAAAACCTGTTACGCCTTGTAGTCCTGTTTCACCCTGAATACTGATTCCGGTGATTCCTTGGAGTCCTGTATTACCTTCATCACCTTGAAGACCTTGAGCTCCAGTGTCACCTTGATCTCCTGTAATTCCTTGGATACCTTTGAGACCTGTTGCACCTTGAATGCTAATTCCGGTGATTCCTTGGCTACCTGTGTCGCCTTGATCTCCTACTGCTCCTTGAAGACCTGTGTTACCTTGAGCACCAACACCTGTTTTACCTTGGAATCCTGTAACACCTTTGGCGCCCGTTTGTCCTTCAATACCTTGAACACCTTGAGCTCCTATAAATCCTTGAACACCCGTTTGACCTTGGAGACCTGTATCGCCTTCAGTACCTTGAGCACCTGTATTACCGAGAGCACCTGTATTACCTTGATAGCCTTGAAATCCTCTAACACCTGTTTCGCCTTGGTCACCTTGAACACCAACACCAACATTACCTTGGGGACCTTGTAGTCCTTGAGCGCCTGTTTGACCTTGGAGACCGGTTTCACCTGTTGTACCAACACCTGTAGTACCTTGTTCGCCTTGATGTCCTCGTGGACCTTGAATTCCGGTTGTTCCTCTAAGCCCTGTATCACCTTGATCGCCTATTAATCCTGTGATTCCTTGAGTACCTGTAATCCCTACGGCGCCTACAACACCAACACCTGTGTGGCCTCGTTGACCTGGTGTTCCTTGAGTGCCTGTATCACCCTTGACGCCTTGGATGCCTGTACCACCTTTGACACCTGTGTCACCTTGGATACCTTGAGTACCTGTTACACCTCGAACGCCTTGGGTTCCTGTATCACCATGAGGACCTACAATGCCCTGCATACCTCGTAATCCAGTTTCGCCTTGTACACCAGTCTCACCATGTGGACCAGTTGGTCCATCGGGACCTTCAGTATATATAGGAATATTAACATTAACCATCTTATCTCCGGAATCCAGGTGCTGTTAAAACAAGGAATCAGACTATACGTGTAGCCTCATTTAAGGAGAAGAAAATCGATAGGTTTGGGAGGGTAAGATGTGAAATAGACAGGATTTTTAGGAGGGGTCAGGAAAACAAGGGCAAGAAAAGGGTTGACCAATGATACGATACAGCCTATGTTCTGGTGCTCTGCAACCTTGTAGCAGTCTTACGACTAATTCACAGGCACCTTCACCACCTGGATCAGGACCTCCTCCAATCTCATGATCAAAATGTTCTAATAAAAACTTTCCTAGGATATCTACTTGACCGAGCAGGTGATTGTATCGTATTTCTAAAGGACTATCATCCCTTACTTCTCCGAATTGTTCATAAAATCTTTCGAATAGCTTTTGATATCTATCTAGGTTCATAAATCCTCTATTTCGGAAAAGTTAGACCATTTTGTTTAAATACATCAGTCCATTCTTTTGCACGATTTGACCATGTTAGTTTTTTGGCACATTTTTCTGCTTTATCTAACATAACTTCTCTACGCTCATCATCACGCAAAATTGCAAAAACTTCACTGAGAAATTGTTCACGATATTCTTTAGTATAAGCATCTCCATCAATCAAGATACCACGATCACCAACTGTATCAATAAGACCAGCAAGACGAGTTGTGACAATTGCTGTTCTGTAGAGTTGTGCCTCAAGCGCAGTTATGCAGTATGTCTCGGTGAATCTTGTTGGATAGGCCCATATATCCATCTGTTGCCAGTATTTAGCTAACTCATCCTGACTTACACGACCATGGTTGGTGACACCAGGTTGATTTAATCCTTCTTCAATTGACTCCATCCACTGCTTCTGTTGTTCATTTCCAGATGCAAGAATCGACTTTTTCCAATTTTCAAAACCGTATAGAACATCTAAGGTTGCTTCTGGAAACTCTTTACGAATAAATTGCCATAAATAAAGAAGTGTATCGAGCCCTCTATCAGCAGAGGAGGAATAGATGAATTTAGGATTCTCAATTGACATTATTCACTTCCCTTCAAATTTATACCATTTCCTGTAACCCATGTCTTTTCTGTTGATATCCCATGGTAATCAGCCATAAAGCAGGCATGCCATTTGGATAATACAAAAATTCCTGTCAGCTTATCGTAATTCTTTTGAACTAAGTCGACATCTCCAACCTTACTACACATCGCAAAAATATCATGCGTCCAGAGCCATAGCTGATCTGCTCTTATTGAATCTTCAAGATAGTTTGCATAGCGCGAAACAACGCAGATACTAATATGATTCATGTCGATGAAATTCAACCACTCACTTTGATCGTACCACTCTACTTGATTAATTACCTGCTTCGGTTTTCCTGTTTGAGCAAATACTACCGCTCTGTATCCCTGCTTAGCAAAATTTTCTGCCATCATACAAGCAGCTAGTTCACTACCACCACAACCCTTTTCTCTTAACGTATTCGCATCCCAGTCCTCATAGGCTAATCCTGACTGGATTACAACGAGCGGACGATTGTATTTAAATCCAATTCTGTTCTGATTCTTTGTGTCTTCTTCTTGATGAACACTACGATCTTCCATTTCATGTGCTTTGCGACTCACTCCTCCAAAATGAAACACAAACGAATCTTCTGCTACTGCACATTTTATTCCAAGCTTTTCTGCTCTCTTACAATAATCTAAATCTTCACTTCCTGTTTCAAACTCTTCATCGAGATATCCTATTTTTTCAATAGCTTCTTTTGTTGCTAAAGTGCAGTATAAAGGAAGCCAATCTCGTTTATATCTTTTTGTAGAAGGAGATTTAAAATCATAAATTGCATATGGATCAACCTCGCCTAGCTTATGAACGCCAGGAAGCAGATTTACTTCACCTGCTTTAAGATCATAATTATGTAACCATCCCTTGTCGCAATTACTCAATGGGTTCGCAAAACCAACATCATCTTTTAACTCTTCAAGCAATGGCTTTAACCATCCTTTTGATACTATTACATCGTCATTCATAATACATACATGCGATGCTGTTGATTGTCTAATTCCATGATTTACTGCTTGAGAAAAATTCAGTCCCAGCTTTAGGCTATCAACAACTATAATATTATATGGATAGTCAGTTGTACATGTCTTAATGCTATTGATACATGCTTGAAGATAATCATCTTTACCATATGTAGGAATAATTATATCAACAAGTTGTTCTGCTCTATCTTCGTCTTCATATAATCTTTCGAGTGATGATACAGATAACTTATCCCAATCTTCATCGCTCATCCAGTCAGTTTCAATTAAGACATCTACCCATTTCTGACCTATTGCATCAAGGCTATATTCTTTTGCTTTTTCTTTTGCGTCAAATCCCATTTCTCTTCGATGCTCAACATTTCCTAGACAAGCCAAACAATGTTTCCATCCTTCATCATTATATGCAATGTAAAATGGATAATTAGAAGGACCATTATCAACAACGTGTTTATATGCATCTAGTGGACTGACGACAGTAGGAAGACCAAGAGCCATATATGTTGTCAGTTTATTATTTGATTTGCTGGGTTGCTTATGATGATCAATTGGAGCTATTGCCATATCACATTTTGCTAACTCTTGTTGCCAAGTGTTCAAATCCCACTTTACATCTGCATTATCGTGTTCATGAATTGTGACAAGCTTATATCCTAGCTCTTCAATTAGTGGACGCAGTCTTTCTGCATGAACGACATTACCACCCATACCGATCCAACCAACTGTCAATTGTTCTTTGTTTTCATAAGTGCAGTTTAAATTAAAATCGACTTCAACTGCGTCTTCTATTACAACAGTATTATATTTTTTCAACTTCTCAGCTAGGGCATGAGAGCAACATACTATAAGATCTACAACCTCATATCTTCTTTGTTCTACTTTCATCTCTTCTTTAGAAAGCATTGTGTCATAGTCTTCACATAAATTGAGAATTACTCTTGAACCCTCTTTCTTGTATTGTTGTATTGTCCTATATGGTGTACCGTTATCAGCAATCACAGTGTCATACTTTTGATCTTTTTGGGAGATCTCTGTACGATATCCTCTGCTGCGAAGCCATCTATCTATATGGTGTGTTCGAATTCTATACTGTGGACTTTCAAGACATGTTTGACCCAACCATCCTATTCTGATTGAACCGATTGCTTTAACAGCTCTTATCTCAAGAGACGGCGTACTATGTCCATCGTATTTTCCATAATAATCTATTATGAAGTCAGCATCTTTAAGTAAGTCTAAAATCTCAGCCAAATTAAATCCTGTATAATGAATTTGACCTTCATCCGGCTCGTCGGCTTGTGATTTTTGTATACCGAATATTGTATACATATACCATTGTTGTAGTCTTCGATCTCCGTTTTGTACTGCCTCTATATATTTTCTACAACACTCTTCAAGGTCTGGAATCTGAAGATGCAACTCTCCACCTGGCTTCAAAACTCGTGCCCATTCTTGTATGGCTGACCTTGCGTCGACATGACGAAGATGCTCAAGAGAATGTTCACTATGAATTGCATCTACGGTTTGGTCTTCATATGGAATATCATTTAGGGGAAATACTTCATCTACTTCTGCTCCTGGAAACAGATCACAACTCGTGTAATCTTTGTATCTTTTATTTCCACTACCAAGATTCAACTTAACAGAAATATCTCCTTCTGGAGTTTTTCTTTGCGTTTTTTCTTCAAGCTTCTCAGCAAAATATTTCGTATTATGAATAATAGAAGAATGTTGTGGATTTTCCTTGGCAGCTTGTTCATTGTAATAGCTTGCTTGTTCATAGTCACCACGGTTACTGTGACATACACATAACTGAAGAGCTGGCATCCATGTATAAAAGTCTCTTCGAATAGGACTTAGAACATTAGGAAATGGTCTAAACGCTTTTTCAAACCAGTAGATGGCTTCATCATGATCTTGCTCATCCATTGCAAGTTGACCAAGAACATAGTATGGCTCTGCAAATTGAGAATCGCTTTTAATCGCTTGCTTTGCGGCTTTTCTTGCATTATCATGCTGTATACTTACCTGCTTCTTGCGGCGATTAGCTGCTCTTGTTGCTTGTTCTCGCTTCTTACTATTCTTTGCTTCTCTTGCTTGCTTTTCAAATTTCTCTACTTGCCTTTGTTTGTCGCAGCCCATTTCATAATAACACTGAGCTAATTTAAATTGTGCATATAATTTATCTTCATACCAGCCGGCATTCATATTAAGAAACTTTGTGTACTCTCTTGATGCTCTTTCAAAATCTCTATTGTCATGAATCTCTTTAGCTAAATAATATCTAACACGAGGATCGTCGGCATAATCGCCTCTTACAGCATTTTCAAGAATATCTATATTACGGCTGAGGTCGCTAGCAAATCCAGCCTCTGTTCGTTTGTGTGTAATTCGAATTGGAACTTGCTCTGTTTCAAGAGGACGCTGATCCATAGGGATACATTCGTGAATTGGATAGCGCCACTTCAATCCCAACTCTCGTTTTACAAGGCGCTCTCTCCAAAGATCACATTTAGGATTACCGTCTGCATCTTGGAAGTAATCATAAACCATTAGATACATATCTTTGGTGAGATTAGATTTGAGAGTCATTAGCTTTTCAAGCTCTTCTGGTGCAATTTCATCGTCGCCATCAAGCCAGAAAACATAGTCGCAAGTTGCCTTACTAAAGGAATAGTTACGCGCTTTGGCAAAGTCTCGTATCCATTCGAAGTGATGAATTTCAGCTCCAAATTCCTTTGCAATTTCAATTGTTCTATCTATTGAACCTGTGTCTACTATAACTAATTGATCAGGAAAATTACCGAGAGATTTGAGGCATCGTGCAAGGACCTCTTCCTCATTCTTAACAATCATACATATGCTGACAGTAGTCATTCTTTCTCCTCTTTATATATCAAAAGCTACAAAAATAGCCTTGCACTTTTATATGCAAGGCTATTTATTTTGTCACTCTATTTTAATATCTAAATCCACCTTTATGAGGTGGTACCTGTCCCTCATTGATGCCTCTCAGACGATGAGCTGGACCTCCTCCAGGCATTCTACTGTTGATGTAACTGTTTAGGCCACTTCTGGCGCCATAACCAATTTCAAATCTTCCAGACACTCTCCTGTCGACAACTTGATTTGGAAATTCACCAAATCTGAAAGCTCCTTCAAGTACCCTATCATCAAGCCCTATGTCAGCCTCTTGCATGTGAGAAGCTGGTAGAGGACCTCTTCGTCTACATTTTACAGGCTTGTCTGTTACTTCAGGATAACATACTTCATGTCTTTCAGTAACTTTTATCCTTATTTCAAAATCTTCAACTTGAAAGAGATCAGAAACAACAAAAGAACTATCAGTTGCCTCAAGTGGAGTATTATCTATAACACCACGAAGCAAGAGTCTATGTTCTCCAATAAATTCATTCAGTGGTATTCGCCATAAGTAATAATACTGTCCAGGAATTATTTCACTCATCTGCGTCTGCTCTATTCTTGTATGAATAATATTAGTCTCTGGATCAGTGAAAGTAATCGCAATTGTTGGAGCGTCGGGTGGCTGAGGAATCAGCTCTCCCGTTAAGGCACGTATTGCTAGATAAATTGGTACGATGTCTCCTTGAAGTACACCTGTATTGAGATCTGGCATTTTATATCCTTTGTATATAGCCTATTTTACCAACTTGCTATTGCTGTTCTCTTCCAAGTATTCGTTGCTGTGCAAACATAAACATAACTTGCATCCCAACATATAGTTCCTACTGTACCTGTATCTGAAGCATTCAATGGTGTTTTAGAATTTGTCAATTCAAACCTATCAGCAGCACCACCCATTACAAAGGCAGGGGCTGTAGTTGTTGATTGATTGAGATTAATACCAATTCCTGTACCACTATTATCAATATCTATCACTTTACTTGCACTTGCTGTGGCACTTTGTGAAATGTAAAGACCTCTACCTGAACCACTATTCTTAATTTGAACACAATCTGCTGTACTTGCTGATGTCGATTCTATTAACATTGCTGTACTCGATGCATATTGAGCAATAGATATTGCAGTACCTGTACCACTATTGTTGATGTCAAGACAAGTGTCGCTACCAGTGTGTGATTTATTTAGTAGCATCGCTATACCTGACCCACTTTGGGTCAGGTCGAGCATTGTTCCGGTACCTTCATCAATAATCCTGATTGATGCGGCTGAACCTTTGTTAATAATATCAATTGGACTTCCAACACCAGTATCGTTCTTAACAATAGCAATAACATCACCAGTGCTTGAACTAACAATATCAATTACATTACTTGAACCAGTATTGGTATAATTTATATCAAGAGCTGCACCAGCACCAACTTGATTAATTTCAACACTATCACCAGTACCACTATTTGTGATATCAACAATATTAGCTGCATTTGCTGTATTTGTTGAATCAATATTGAGAACGATGCCTTGAGTCCTGTGATCAAATAATATTGTATCAGCAGTACTCGTTGACAATCTATCTGATATAACCATCAAACGACCAGAGGCAGAATTTGTAACAGCCATGAGGGAGCCTAGGGCTCCTACGCTAGAGGCATCTATTCTGTCGATTCGAAGACCTATTGCATTTGCCGATGTCCCTCTACTATCAATGAACACTGCTCTACCAGAATTTGAATGCCCAGTAGATATATGTAAGCCAGAGGTTCCATTCCCACTTGAAAAAGAACTATCTGCAACTATGCGTAGAGCCGTTCCTGTTGTACTATCTCCATTACCAACAGTTCCTGTTTCTATGCGGATCGGTTGTCCGCTTGGGTTCGCTGGTCCATTAGTCATATGTTGAATAAGGAGAGAAGGAAAACTACCTCCAGAAGATACCATTCTGATTCCTCCTGTGCCAGGAGTTGGGAATATCTCTACTTCATCCCCACCAAGACCAAGACCAGTTGGAATAATCGTATTTCCACCATCATAAGCTGCTTGAAGAGTTGTCGCTCCTATAGGACCCGTGTCACCTTGGATACCCGTGTCGCCTTGGATTCCAGTGTCGCCTTGGATTCCTGCACTTCCAATTGTACCTTGAGTACCTGTGTCACCTTGTAGTCCTTGGACTCCTGTATCTCCTTGGTCACCTTGGATACCTTGGACTCCTGTATTTCCTAAAGCACCTGTGTCTCCTTGAATACCTAGACTCCCAGTTGCACCTTGGATACCTTGAAGACCTGTTATTCCTTGTGTCCCTGTGATACCTGTAGGACCATCTCCACCAAGACTTATTAAAGGACGAGTGTCGGTGATGAGGTCGTTTGTTACCTCTGTCATATCGAATGTAATCAAAACATTGCAAATTGGAATACGATTAGGAAAAATAGGAGGAGGGTTAGGAGTAGTAGGAGGTGTTTCCCAGCTTCCTACAACCCAGCTCAAAGTGCTTACTATTGAAGGGAAACTTCCTATTGCTTCAACTGTAAGTGTAGCAATTCTTTGTTGACCAAGAACACCACCGTCGCCACTTACATGATTAGCTGCTAAAGCAGGACTATCTTGTTCAGAAAGAAAAATACTATTGACATAATTAGTTTGATAGTACCCTTCATGTACATTCACAGCTAAACTTAAAAGATCTGTTTCTGATGCATATAATCCAGTTGCGTTTCTCAAAATCTGAAAATTATCACGAAGCGATGACGATTCTAAAGGACCACCAGATTGTGGTGTATCGTTATAGTCTACCATATTCTCTCCTTATTTAACATCCACATCCCTGATTATTATCAAGGTTTACAGGTGTAACTGGACAATCTACTATTATTGGTAATATTGTAACAGTATCTTCTCCTATTACTTTCCTGCCATCGATGATTCCTTTATATATAATTTGATGTTCAGTAGTAGGTTGATCTATAGGAATATTCCAATCATAAAAATATCTTCCTACATCATATTCTGTCATTACCATTCTCGCTATTGCTGACTCAGGCTTTAAATTGTCATTTATAAAAATAATCTCAACCGTAGGAAGACCAACAGGTTGAGGAATTACTACACCACTATAGGTTATAAAGGCAGTGGTGATTCTTTCTGTTGTACCCTGTCTAAAAATTTGTTCTGTCATTAGGTCTCCTAAGATCCAGGTGGAGGCGGAACTATTGTTTGTTGTGGCGGACAAGTTCCACAGAATTTTTTATTTGTTCTCGCTGGTATTGGCACTATTCTTGGTTGTGCAGGGTGTGGTCGAACAGAAAAATCACGAGGACGCAACAAAACGCTTCCTGGGCCATATCTAAGCATACAACGATTCTTTGTAGTGATATTGGGATTACCTACTACAAGCTCTTCTGTTCTCGATGCTTCAATTTCATCAATGATTCCAGTATAAGTTACTATATATGCAGTAATTGGAGCTGAATCTGGTATCAACCAATTGTAAAAGAATCTCTCTTTTGATATAAGAGACATTTGAGTGTCAGGTAACGTTGTAATTACATTTCCAAGAGAATTTACATATTCTATCCTTACAGTCGGTTGAATTGTCAAAATTCCAGTCGACTCAGGAACAGAAGTAGCTTGCTTAAAGGTAGCATAGAGAGTAACAGTCTCTCCACGAAAATGAATTACATTAGTTAATATTGACACTTTATCTCCCTAAATACTCTTCATAAGTTTCATTAAGAAGGATTTCTTCTATATGTGAAATTGTTACATACCATGCTAACTCAGGGACTCCTACATCAACACTTAGATGAAATCCACAAGGACCACCAATCACAATCTCATTGTTTACTGAAATAAAAGAGATAACTCCAACAAGATAATATGTATTATTAAATTTAACATAAACTCCACCACCACTATTTCCTGGCAGAGCTCCTGCACTTGTGACCCCCATTTGCACATCTTTCCTATTTGCTTCAGGCAATCTAATAATACCTTCAATGGGCAAAGGTACTGATATTCCAAGAGGACATCCCAATGTGTAGCTTGTTTGAAAAGCTCTTGGAGTAAACTCAGAAGGCAATACTTTAGCAACAAACAGAGGACCGTCATAATCAAGACGTACAATTGCAAAATCTGCTAGCTTGTCTCCATAAACAACTTTTCCACAAACTTTCATAGACAATAGCGGTTCATCGCAAAATACACTTACTACAATTTCTGACTCACTCTTCTTTTTAAAAGGACTTACAGCAACATGGTGGGCTGTGATTATGAAATTTTCATAAATATCTCTTTCTCCAGACTCTGTTTTTTCAACCCCTAGAAACTTTGAAGACACTACAGATCCGCTTCCAGCTCCATGTATTGTGACTCCTCCAGACTTATGAGTTACAGCAAGACGAACAGTCGGAAAGAGCATTTCTTCCTGCTTTTGTGTAATCTCTTCTTGCTCTGTTTGCCCAACTTGAACAATAATTGGAGCACCTCTATCTTGTGACTCAGCTATAGGCACCTCTGTAGCGCTTATGCAGAAAGTAATTGTAACGATGAACATAATCAAACTCGAAATACTCTGTGCTCTCAAAACGAACCCGCTTTCATGGCTTTAAATACATGGTAACTCAGATGTGGTCTACCCAAGCGATTAATGACTCCCCAATTACTATCCTTTAAGGTATGCCAGAACAATTTGTCAATTTTGTTCTCTTGGGACCACTTGTAGGCGCGTAGTAAGAAACCAGCCTGAGTTTCTTCATTCACTACCTCGTGATGAAATTCCTCTCTCATCTTTCCTCCTGGAGGAGTTATCTTGGCACCACACTCCATTATATATAGTGGCTTCTTTACATTAAAGTCAGCCATTATTCCCTTTATTTTTCGAATTCCTGCTAAAAAGTTTCTTGATCCTCCGTAACCCCAGCAATAGAGATCAAGGGGAATGAAATCACAATAATTGCCCATATCTAATTCTAACAACTTTTCAAAAAACGGTAGCTTATTGAGAGGCTTATTATTCTCTACTACTGTTCGATAAGTTCCATTCAGCGTTGCTCCAACAAGACTTCCAAGTCCCACAACACATTTAGAATCAGCTTTCTTCATTTCCACATATGCATACTTTGCCATTTTAGCATATGTTTCAGCATCACCTGCCCACTGTATAATTTTCGCGTCTTCTCGTGGCCAAGAGTTATCTGGCTCACCCCAAAGTATCCATTCTCTATCTGGATATCTTCTTACAAGAGCAGCACAAAAACGACCATAATATTCTAACGTTCTTGGCGGATAAGATCTAGGTCTAAACTTACAATCTGTACGATCAACTCCTGATGCCCACAATGGTGTGTGCATTATTACTCTTATGCTCTTAATTCCATATTGTTCTTCAAGAGCAAATTCTTTATCTAACTGACTCCAGTAATAATGATCAGGAGACTTATGATGATTACACCACTCTACTACAGAGTAAAACTCAGTGCAACCAAGTTCTTTCATTATTTCAAAATTAGCCTTTGTCGCTGACCAGCATGTTATTCCTAAAGCTGTCATCTTTCCTCTTCCTGGACTAACAAGGTCCATTATTAAGTTCGAATATATCTTCTGATTCGTTCCAAGATCCTATTCGTGCACATCCAGAAGCACTGGTATCTCTCGCTCTAATCCTAATTTTCATATCTGTACTGTCAACAATTGGTAAAACATTCCAATCAGCCTCTAGGTAGTTACCATTTGGATCTCCTGGTATTCCTGTGAGAGGCGCTCCTGTATGTCCTGGATCTCCTCCAGTATCATCTACTGCAGTCTCCCAATCTCTATTCGTTGACCAATTTCTTGAATACTCAACATCAAAAACGAGATTTGTATCATCTTCTACACTCCATTGAACCGTAAAGGTATCAACTGTTATTGTCTCTCCACCATCTGGTGCAGTAATATCAGGACATGTATCAGCAAGAGATATCTGCGGAAGATTATCCATACTATATACAAATTCATCAGCACCTAAATATAGATTACAATTGCTAGACCATGGAGCCATTGCATTGATTGAACCTGCTGGTGAGTCATAGCTCATGAACCAAGTGAGACCATCGTCGCTTTTAAATAATGATCCATCTGTATCAGAGCCAGCAAATATCATTGCATCAGTTGCATACATACTATTAACGCCACCAGCACCGTCTGGTCCATCATATGCAACTTCCCACGTTGTACCATCAGTAGTCTTATAGATTAAGAACGACGTATCAACTCCAGCAAAGAGTGTATCGTCAACATAAGGATCTAAAGAAGGATCTAAAGATGCTAATGATAAAATTCCAGTTTGCGGAGAGTCATAAGCGAGAGACCATGTTGTTCCGTCTGCACTAGAATAAATCACCCCATTAGTTCCTGTTGCGGCAAATAGGGAGCCATTGAAATCTCCAAAATCATGAATGGTAGTTTGTGGAGAATCGTAAGCAAGAGTCCAGGTAGCACCATCGCTACTTCTGTAGATTACTCCATTGTCGCCACCCACATATAAATAGCTACTGAATTCTTGAATTGCAAATAAATCTGTCTGTGGAGAGTCGTAAGCAAGAGTCCAGGAAGAACCATCAGTGGTCTTTAGTACTCTTCCATTGTTTCCTGTTATAGCATATAAGTCACCGCCGAAGAGTGCAAGACCATGCATCTCATCTTCTAGCGAATCATAAGCAAGAGACCATGTTGTACCATTTACTGATGTTATAACTCTACCATCGCTAGTACCAGCATACAAATCGCCATCAAACTCAATAATACTTAGAATGCCAGCTATCTCTGTGTCGCCGTCATATGCAATCTGAAACCAGTCAGAAGCTAATTCACTTCCGCCTAGATCCCACCTTGCGGCATCCCAACCTGACTCATTCCAAAGAACCATATTATTGACCTAACTGCTTTTTAAGATCATTCATCTCGGCTTTAAGAGCTTTAACTGCAGCAAGTGCAATTGTGGCTACTTCTACTGGACTGACTCCACGAGGATCAAGACCAAACCGATCAACCAATTCATCTTGGAATGGACCAAAACGACGACGACGTACTTTAGCCTTATCTGCCTTATCATAATAACGAGCAACTGGCATCTCACTAACCCTATCTAATACGTCAGTTAGTGCCTCAGCATCTAGTTCTTCAATCTCTTCTTTAAACTCTCTAAAGCAAGACGCATCAGTCCAAACACCACCATTTGTTAAATGAGCTGCGGTACCTGAACCAGCATCAGTATCAAAGTGATGTCCAGAACCAGAATTTGTAACGTAAATGGCAGCATAAGTGTTGCCACTTGCCATTGAAACTCTTATTGGTATTTGATCACCATTTTGTGTAATATTAATACTATGACCAGTTCCAGAGTTCATAATATCAATACAAGCTCCAGCGGCTACTGTCGTCTTGTTGACAAAAATACCTTTACCTGAGCTCAAAGGACTGACTGTTATTGCATTCCCAGTACCACTGTGACTTATTGACAAGAGAGTGCTCGTATTAGCCGTAGAGGTACATTCAAGAAGTGCTGTCGTTCCAGAGGTTGCTGTCTTTCTAATTTGTAGACCATATCCTGTACCAACTTGTTGTGCATAAATACCAACACCTGTACCAGAGTTGTTGATACTGATCGGACTTCCACTACCTGTATGAGTTTTGTTAATATCAATAACATTGGCAGGGTTTGATGTATCAATATCAATTGCTGCATTGCCACTAGTGGTGTGATTGTAATCTAAATCTATTCCAATGCCAGATGCATACTGTTTGAGCCACAAGACCTTGCCACCACCACTATTGGTGAGCTCAATGCCGTGAGCATTACTGTGAGTACCATTTGCAGTTATTCCTAGAGCCTCCTGATTACATATTGTTGTCATTGTGATGCCTGCACCACCACTTGCTCCTGATTGATTGATGGTCATAATACCAGAACCAGCGTTTGTGCAATCAATATCTATAATAACACCATCGCTAGAATGATTTATATCTATTCCTATACCATTACCATCGTTGGTGACCTTGAGAACCCTACCACTTGTTCCTGCAGCCTTTGATACTGCCAATGAAGAACTGTTTGAGTGAGTAGATGTGTTCTCAAACTTAGCACCCCCAGCACCGACTTTCCTTGCACTCTTTACACTAAAAGTGCAGCCACCGGAATTTGTAGAGCTGTCATCAATATCAATCAAAGTGACATAATTATTAGTATGAGTTGAGGTGACTGATACGGCGCTGCCAGTGCTCGAGTTGCAATTAATGGAAAGCATATCACCCGCAGTTGTTGTCGAATTAGTAATATTAACTGCTACTGCAGATCCTGCACTCTGAGTGATATCAAGAGCTGGAGTTGAGTTTGAATTAAGAATTGTAAGATTGGGACCATGCTTACCTTCATTACCTGAACTACTGCGATGTTCAGCTGCAAGATGAACATCGAGATTGGTAAGATTGGTATTCATTGTTGTACCCCAGCCTCTGTCACCAGCTGCTGGCTTGTCATAACCGAAATTATCGGTAGGTGTACTGGCCATTTTTTAGCTCCTTATAAATCTCTCTTTGATCACTTCAATCATGATTTCTTCATCAATCACAATATTTTGAGTCAAAATACTACTTGCCTCAAAGCACTGTACCAGCTGTTTGGGCGTCATAATCTTATCAAGACTTTCAACTAATCCTGTTCTGTGTGCAAGATAGGTTAAGATCATATCAGCGGTTATTCCGTCTTTTAAATGTTGTCTCACTGGTGTACTCTCAACAAACTTACTGTACTTATATCCGCTTGTATCTATTATCATTCCATGGTAGAGCTGGGGTTTTACCAACATTCCCATTGCTTCTGCAATTTGTGACTCTATCACACTAAAAGGTTGAATATCTTCACCTCTCAGCAAATGTGTAACTCCAAGGTCATGATCGTCAAGCGGGCTTGTAAAAACTAAATCTGGTGCTCGTCCAAACCACCAACAGGTATCAACATTAAGATCTTCGGGCTGAATGGTTGACTCTTGAGTCAAAAAGTCTACTGGACCACTGTAGCCACCCTCATACCAATCTTTATTTTTCATTCTCATTGTTGCATCGCGCTCGGTAAGATCTAAAGACTTACCAAGATCACGACAATGATAATCATAAAAATATGGTCGATCTACAGGTCGAGGACATCCAATAAAAGTTATCCTCACATATGTACCCTTAACTGCAGCAAAGCTTTGCTTATCACTTGTTAAAGTAGGATAAGGTTGGCCTGGTTTATGGTCTACAAAATGCCTTCCTGGTTTACTGCAGTGAACAACTTCCTGACTCCCTTTACCTTCTGTACACACTTCTACTTTGTATTCTTGAATTGGTCTATCTCGCCATACAATTTCGATTCCACTCACATCTGTTGCCTCTTTGAAGTGAATAGTCACTTCAGGCTTCATTGGATGAAATGCATAACCTGAATCTACTGGCTCCCAATACTTATTCTTATTTGCAGTATGTCCTGTTAGACATTCAATAGAACTATTCTGCGATGTAGTGCCTGATTTAACTCCACATCCTACTGCAATATTGTTGTCATTTTCTAAACCAAATAACTTGATTTGCGCTATCTTACAATATGGCGGATACTTTTCTGGACGATATAAATGATAAAATCCTACATCACTTTTATCAGCACGCTTCAATAAATCTTGCACTGTACAGTCGCAGTAGTATGATCTTGGGTGATCCAAAAGCATGCTTGTTGCTGTTGTCTTGTAATATTCAAGTCTATCAGAGCACCTAAGAACCTCGTCTGGAATTAAACCAAAGGTTATTAGATCCTCTTCAAGACTCTTTTGCCATTGTAGCCTGTCATCGTTGGTAAATATTCCATCGAGTCGAAGCTTAAAATCACCATCATACCTTTTAGCAAACAAATAATTTACAAGAGCATTATACAAACCACCAATATGTAGGTCTCCACTAATTGTGGGTGCAAATCGAGTTACTACTTTCATTTTCTTTCCTTTTTACTCACTCTACTTCGTAATTTGAAGGGTCAATTTCTTGACCATCATCAATCATTTTACCGGTTGATGTATCTATATTACCTGGGATACTGATTCTTTTTGGGAAGTCGCCAGGACCAGACATTTTGAACATTTTGGTAGAGCCTTTGTATTGTGCTGTGTAGTTCCAACAAATTGGAGGAATATCGTCAAATTCGCCAGGCTTTTCATTATCAAATTGGAGACCACTACCAGAGTTATGTAGCTCTTCAACTTCATCAGTCGTCAATTCGCGACTCCAGAAACCAACTTCATCAATTAGCGCATCAGCACCTTCACTTGGAGTAGGGTTGTAACGGTTGCCAATATAGAATGGCCGGTCGCTGTCGTGACTTGTTCCTCCACCTGAAGCAGTCTGAAAATATAAAACATTATTAAGATACAAAGTCAAATTACCAGAATTTGCTCTTGTCACAACAATGTGATGCCATGTATCTGTGGAAAATGTCCAAAAGCCACCAGTAAGAGAAGCAGTACTCCCTCCAGTCATGGTGGAAGAGAGTATCAGACGACCTGAAGTTAGACGGGCCGCAAGGTCGTAATTTGGACTAGTAGAATGGAAGGGGCTAGAGTGTTTAGCTATAAACTGATTATCTCCACTTGAACTCACACCTCGCCAATTTACCCAAAGAGAGAATGAAAAGTCAAGAGAACCGTCAAGACCACTTTGACTACCATCGGCTATTGTTAAATAATCTGAAAGGTCATTAAAATCTGCTGCATTATTGAACTGACCTGTGTCGTAGTCAACGCCACTTGCTGTAAGATCATTTGACCCTTTTGAGTCAGATCTTGTTCCAGATGTTTCATCCATTTTCCAATATGATACTAAATTAGTTTCTAATGCCATGATCTATATCCTCCTACGGATTATAATCTTCTGGAATTGTCGCACCTTCGTACACAAGATGAGCCATTGCGCCAGGATGTCCTAAACAAAAATTCTCAATTGCACCTGTTAGAATTGCCCCAACTCTCATAGTGAGCAAGCAATTGTATGTTGGTACAGCAGATACCACATACGTACCTGTCTCACACACAATCTGTGCTTCTGTTGCTGCAATTGCTGCATTTAACTCAGCACTGTTTGTTACTGTTACCATTTCTACTCCTTATTTAAATTTAAGAATCTTTCTGTCAGTATTGACAAGTAATCTCATGAGTTCTGCTTGTTTATCCATTGCCTCTCTTGGTGTAAAGTTCTGCATTAAAATAACCTCACCAAAAATTAACTGTGCTTGATAAAAAGCAAGCATACTTGGGGAATCCTCTTTGATACCTTGATATACTGGATGATCTGCATTAATGTAAATTTGAATACCGTCGAAACCTGCTCCCTCAGCTACCATGCTTGCGGGACCATCTTCTCCAAGATGCTCAACACTAGCAGCAACAAAGTTGTTTATTTGTGCTTGTGGTGCATCTGGAACATATCCGTCTTCTTGAGGATTAATATTGAGATCTAAAGAAGAAAAGTCAAGTGGAGGAGCAATAGGAGTAAGATTAATCTTACCTAGCTCCAACGAATTGGTAATAGGAGTACGTAAAGAAACACCTTCTGCTGGTTGGGCACATTCTGTTGGCATATCTTCTTGTGCTGTAATTTCTCTTATTAGCTGCTCAATTCTTTGACTAACTAATCTAAATGCACCTCTAATTCTTTCTTCATCTTCCATTTCTGCTTCTGGGATAGCTGCACTAATTAATTGCTCAAGAGCTTCTTTTCCAATTAGTTCAACCAGCGATACTCCAAGTACCTTCTCAACTACATCGAGCAATTCAGAGATGGTACGAACTTCAGTAGGAACATCAGAAGGATCAACATTGAATTGTGGTGCTATTTCTCTTAGATATTTTAACAATTCCTTAAAAGCACCTGAAGCAGCAGATACTGTTGCTTCCATACTTCCATCTTCATTTATTTCTCCTGCTGGATCTTTACCGGCGAGAACATCTTCGAGAATCCCTACAGGAATCATTGACTGCATAGGTCTCTGTGGAAAATCAAACTCTGGAAGCTTGTTTAAAATATTTGTTACTGTTCTAACAGCTCTATTAAGAACTTCTGCTTTTCGTTCTTCGTCTTCTGCTGCTCTCTTCTGAGCTTCAACGTCGAGGATGGAACGAATAGCTTCTGTAACAGCAGCTTCAAATGCTGTTTTTTCTGGAGAGGCAATCAAATCTGTTCTATTAGAAGAGATCACATCCTTAAGCCAATTGGCAACCACATATCCTGAAAGACGACCTGCCGACTTATCATAACCTTCAAGTCCAAAATAGGTTCTATATACTCCTCTACTCTGTACTTGAATTTGAACACCAGCCTGATCTGCAAGATCAATGCTCTCTGCTGCTATGACAATCTCGCCTGTGATTGGACCAAATTCAGTGGTAAGATCAATATCGTAACGAAGACCATGAACATACTTTTCTTCAAGCAGCTCATCATTAACAAATACACTGAACTCGCTCTCTGCTTGGGGAACAAGCATTTCAGAAAGCCTCTCTCGAATAGCCATATCAGAATATTGTCTATGAAGATTCTTCATAATAATGCAAACGCCAGTTTTATTTACATCATACAGCTCTGTACCAATCTCTGCAACAAGAGCAGTTTCATACTCTTCTTCTGTTAAATATGTACTTACTTCAATCTCATAGTCGTCGATTAAATCACCTGCTGCTATTGCTGCTTCGTGTGAATAAAATGCACAGCTTCTGTAGGGACCAGTTTCAGACTTTGAGAATACTAAGAACTGCTCTGCCATACTAAGAATAGCAAATTTACCAATTCCGAATGTTCCAATTGGCTCTCTGCCCTTTTCTGAAGGGGCTTTCGAACTTTTACCAATCGTAAAGAATCCGGCTAGATTATCTTCTGTCATGCCCCAACCATCGTCGTGGACAATAATCTTATCTGCTGTTACAATAACATGTACCTTATCGGCATCAGCGTCATAAGAATTACTTACAAGCTCAACAATAGCCATATGTGGATCTGGATACATTCTTCTTCCAATAGCTTGTTGAATGTTTGTACTTGTTTTTAGGCGAAAATTCATTTGGTTCTCCTAGCTAATTTGGTCCTATTTAGCATTTCTTTCTCTACTATAATGTCGTTACAAAAATCAAAAGATCTCTTCCATATTTCAAATGTATGATACTGCACATTGTGCTCACATACTACAAAACCTTCGTAGCTTTCTCGTGCTAGGTAATGAATTGTATTCTCTACTAAAAAGTCACTCTCATATACAGGCCTATGAAATCCTTTTGAATTGGATGATATGTAGCCCGTTAAATGAACATGTCTAATGTGATGTGAAGCGTGTGCTGTAAGAATCTGACTATATTCTCCTCTTAACCAAGCGTGCTCAATATCTAAGCACAACTTTACTCCTAATATGTCTCGTACTATTCTCTCTCCATCTGAAGCTGCATGAAAGGGCTCTGGTGGCATCACTATCAACTGTCCATCTTTAATTTGATGAGCTGAAGGAAGTGAATCATTTTCTATTGTTATTGTTATATTTTTTCCTCTAGCGTATTGTACTAATTCTCTAAATCTATCAGGATTAAGAATCTTATGTGTATTTATAATTCGTGCTCCAACATGATGAGCAAAATCAATTACACTCTCATCAAAAGAATAGATAGGAGCATGTATAGCATATTCAAATTCAAATGAATTAAGTAAGTCCTCACTATCCTTATTGATATTTTGAACAGTTGTATAAATTTCAAGATACCGAAATCCAGCATCCCATATTGTTTGCATCTTTTCTTTATTGGGCTCTGTCTTAGCAGCCAGCTTCATGATCTTCATCTCCTAAAGCCTCAAGTAAAGTTGCTACTTCTTGTTGTATATCATATTGTGCAGAAAACTCAATACATTCTGCACTAACCTGTTCCCACAGCTCTTTATCTTCCAAAAGAGCTGATGACTTTTCAACCAATTCTTGAATATCACTTCCATCATTAAGCAATAAGTATTTACTGAGAAGCTCGTTTTGTCTCAAATGCTGTGCATTCGGTCCTTGAATTACTGGTATACCAAAGTTCATCATCTCATTACAAGATCTCGAAAACCCTTCTGAATATCCAGGTTCAATTGCTAATTGAGCACAAGCCATTGTTCTTAAAAGCTTTTCTCTTTCCATTCCTTCTCTACGTGTTCCACCATATTGAATATCAAATGGCGAATGCTTAAGAAATTGCTTTTCCATCTCATTTCCGCTAGGCTTAAAATATATTAACCCAGGATGTGTCTTGGATAACCCATAAGCTGCTAGGAATGAAGTTGTTGGGTTTTTCCACCAATCTGTACCTCTATGAGCTGATATAACTAGTGCTCCATCTTGTGGACTTCTATATTGAGCGGAGCCATATTCTCTACGCAACGCTTCTCCATCACATCCACCAACCCAGCTTATCACCCTTTCATCTCCAAATTGAACTTTTAGAAATTTAGCATATACAGGTCTACATAAAATTCTTTCTATACGATTATCTGGGTCATTGAGATTTACTCCTGAACTTGCCCAATGTTCTGAGTGAACTTGAGGATTACCAAGAAGACATAAAAACACTCGACAATGAGGATCGATGGAGTCTTTACATAATATATATCGAGCTACATCATCAAAAATCAAAACATCGCATGGATTTTGTCTAATATAATTCTCGAATATTCTATCGCCAGTAGCTGGGAGCTTAATATCATTTACAAAAGAAACCCATCCTTTGCTGTTAATATCTAAGCAGCTTACATTGTATCCGCTTTTCTTTAGTCCTTCAACTACATTGTTTGATGTTACTGTTCCTCCACCACCACTACTATCTTTTCTTGTCATAGATATATTCGTTGGTCGTGCTTTGATGATAGGAATATTTGCACTTCCAACCATCTCTTCAATAATTTCTCTCCATTGTCCAAGAAATCTATCAATGTGAAAATGCTCTACTGCTGTTTGTCTACTTTTAGTTGCCATTGACTCTTGTAAGGTTCGATCATTTAACAGTAAAACAGCATATTCTTTTAACTGTTGAGCATTATTTGAGAAAAAACCATTGATGCCGTTCTCAATAAAAGATGACTCATCATAAAACGCTGTTGTTACAATAGGGATTCCTGACATCATTGCTTCAACTCGGCCACGAGGTTGTGGTGACCTTAGAGTTGGATTCAAATAGACTGCATATCTTTCATGATTTCTTTTAAATGCTTCAAAACTACCAGGAGCTTGAACTTGTATTGCAGGATTGTCTCCAACTACACTAACTGGTATCCTACTCCTTTGGAACTCTTCAACAATCTTGAAACCACAAATCTTACTCCGCTCTTTTATCATTCTCCCTACTGTAAACACTCTGTTTGTTGTTCTTTGACTAATTGGCCATTCATTTGGATCTAATCCAGGATAAATAACATGCTGTCTACCAGAAGCAAGGTTCCATCTTTCTTTATCCTTGTGAGAACAAAATACTATTGTATAATTAGAAAGATCTTCTTGTACAAATTCTACATTACCTTGACCATGTCTTGAACAATGCATCACAATTATTTTTGGTAAGCGACAATTTTCCAACAATTTAAATTGTCTATAATTGCGAATAATTGCAAGATCATGTGACTCAATAGTCTTTATAGATAGTCCCACTTTATCAACAAAAGTGACATTAGATGGTACAGGACGCATTTTTGTATCCCAAACCTTACCTGTACTCTCATCCGTCATAACTGTGAAGTCACAACCCAATTTGCAGAGTTCATATTGATGTCCTTCATGAACAAGCATGTCAAAGATCTTCATATTTCTATAGACCCCTTTGCTTAAAGAAATTCAATATCTCTGTTCTATTCTTACCCTTAATCTCAATCTCTTTGTATTTTAATAGTCTTGCTTGATCATCAATAACACTTAATACACTGATTACTATGCTTGCTTCTCTGTCAAGAAGTCCATCTGTTATTTCTGCACTTGAATCAATTGCACTCATAATCTCAATATCTTCGTCCTCAATGATTCCAAGATATTCACCATCAGCACTAACATTAACACGATATCTCTCAATATCTAGATATTGCTTACCTTGAATGAGGACCATAGCAAAACTGTCAAGCTTAATGCCAGGCATGAAGATTGCCATATCTTCTTCTGTTATAGTGCGCTCAGTCAATGGAGTCAACGTCGTTACTCTGACGATTTTTCCATCTTCTTTACGATAGATAACTGCTACTTTTGCTACCACGTCATGCCCTTCCTAATTATCACACGATATCGAACCGCCAACTGCTATCCAGTTGAATCTCAATACAAAAGGTTCATTGAAGCCAGGTTCTTGTGAGAAATCAACATAAAATCCGTTTAGACAAGGATCTATTGGAGCTCTTACTCGTATTCGTGCTGCACTTCTGTCATCCCTGAAATCGTAAATTATCTCAGCATCACGCGGTCCAAACTCTCTCTCAAATGAAGTATTTGCACCTGAAACAGAGAAACCAGTGTAGATAAAGATTGGAGGATGTTCGCCTCCATAGGCTGCTGTACTTGTAGTAGTCCCTACAAAAGGAATAGATACTGCTTCGTTTCCGAAGACAGAATATCTTAAGACTTGTCCACCAATAATCTCAACCATATATAACTCCCGTTCAAATGGGTGTATAGGATATATACAATCCTTCCATTATTAAGGAGAAATATCGATAGATTTGTTGGGATGTCTTAATCGAAAAATTGTTGTTTTTTACGTCTTTTATATTCTGCCTTAATTTCAGGTGGCATATGAACAAGACAGTGCTCGTAACCCTTTACAGCACGGCGGCGACATTCGCGGCCATTTGTGCGGGTCCCTAAACATTGTTGACTAAGAATTTCACGGGCACGCTCAGGCGTAATAGTAGGATGCTCAACAGGAGGCTTTGGTGGAGGAGGGGTTTTTGGGGGAGGAACGATGTGCTGTACTTGTGTTACTCCCTCTTCATTCATAGTAATAAAAGCGTGAGGATTATCAATAATAGTAACCCCTGTTCTTTCATCTTCGTGTGTTAGCGTTTCTTTTTGTTCATGACGATCATCAAGAAGAGGTTGTTCTTCAATTTTTTCCATAAATCGAGCTCGAGCAACTCGCATCTTTGGATCGATATCAGGACGATCACTCTTACCAACTCCAATACAAATGAGATCACCCTTACGAAAAGCTTCTTGCAATTCGTAAGAGTTATCTCGTTCTCTTTGGCTAAAATTACTTATATCTTGCTGTTCTCCTGGCATTAAACGCAATCCGCCTAAGCCAGGAAACTCTTGAATAGTGATGGAAATATTTTTAACTATCATTATTATCTTCTGGAGCTGGGACTGATTGAATCATTTCTTCAGGAGCCTTAGCTACATTACTGAGCTCTTCAATCCTTGCCTGTGCAGCAGCAAGAACTTTTGCTCCTTTAGAGAGACTCAAAACTTGTCTTAGCGCCTTAACGTCGGTCATTTCTTTGACAAACTTAACTTTAGCACCACCTTTACGATGCTTAAATCCGTCAATCTCCGACTTTTCAGTAGACACTTCTTTCGCTACTTTAGAGGCCTCCGCTTCCGTTAAGCGACGAACTGCGCCTCTCTTTGTTTCTGCCATTGCGGGATTGATTGCTTCTTGTCCAATAGAAGATTCAAATGGATCATCTCCTTGAACAATTTGAACAATACCAGCAGAAGTTTGAATATGTGTCACTTCAGTAACAATCTCAAGAACCCCAGAAGCGATAGCATTACGAAGCCTATCATTATTTTCTGCCTCTGCAAGAACTACACCTTCTTCTCCTGATTGTAAATCTCTAGATAGTTCCATTCCTTTTGGCCAAAACAGTCTACTAATGTTTCTTACTTTCATCTTTACTCCTTTTTCATTGACCACTTGGAGAGGGTAGAATTTGATTTTTACGCTTATCGACGTAGACTGAATTCCCACCAAACTCCTGTGCCTTTTTATTAACTTCTTCCAAATAACCAGGCTTGTATTCAAGCCAGTCACCTTCATCTATAACTGTTTGAGTATAGTGTCCAACTGTATGTGCTGTATCCATAAAAGTATTAATACCTACATCCATTACTTTATGAAAAAATCCAATATCTTCTGTACCCCAAGAGTGTCCATCGTGCTCATAACAAAACCAGGGAGCGTCAATGACATCAAAAACTCTCATATCAAACAGAGTACAACCCAGTCCTGTTACATGAACAGGGACAAGTCCTTTTTTGTAATCATACACAACTCTTACCGTTTGACGATCCTTCTCAAAAACATAGCATACAGGAAGATGAGGATACTTGCGTTCAAAATATAAACCACCGACAATTGGAGCATTATGTTCAATAAATTTTAAAATTGTATCAGGCGGTAAAATATTATCATGATCAATAAACATCAAAAAATCCACACCCGACTTTTGAGCTTCTTCTACACAATTGTTACGATTAACAGAGAGAGGAAGACTAGGATCCATATAAAGTCTTGCAGATTTAGGTTTCATCAAACGCTCATACATAGCAAACCATTCTTTATAGACAAAGTCATAAGAATGGGGTGTTGCAATCATAATACTAAAATCATCCAGGGTAGCTTGCTTATCAAAAAATGAATGTCCTCGATTGATTGTCTCAATCTTTTCTTCGGTAGTCATCTCAGCAAAAGGCTTCAATGCTTGTTGAGGCACTTGTTGAGATACTTCTGGTAACACCTTGGATCGTTGTGCTTTTTTGTTTTTGTTTTTCTTTTTATTCTTGTTCTTCTTACTCATACCTCTTCCTTACTTTCTGAAGGATGTTCCAGGAACCATGGGATTTGTCTTCTCAGCATTAATAATTATAGTACAATAGTTTGATGCATATTGCCAAAAATGAGCTATGATGCGATCTCGAAGCTCTCCTTTAAATTTTCTACTTGCATTATGTCCTCCAGTTATGTAGTCTATTACCTTAACTGAATCGTACATTGCCTTATCCGCTGCTATTCTTTTAAGAAAAATCATCGCTCTCAGAATAGTTTTATTGATCTTTTTCTTTGGATATAGTCCTATTGTTTTCATACTTACGGAAACAAAAGCCTTTTCTGCTTGTCTTTTGTCTTTGAGCTCCGTGATCTGTACTGCTGTATAAAGCATGAGGACTTGTTCCCATAACTTCTCTATCTCTTTGATCTTCTTGCTTTTAAACATTTATTTCATTTTTCCTGAAAACGAATTTGGCCACTTATTTACTTTTACCCATTGTGCATTAGCTCTTAGAGCTGACAGATCTTTTGCATTTACCTGCGACATACCTGATCTAATCCCATTAATCAATCTCTCAAGTATGACACTTGTTTTTCCTCGTACTGGCACACTTCGACTAATTCCTTCTGGAGCTGTACCTTCTCTAACTTCATCGCCACGGCGCAACTGCGCCTCTCTCGATGCCATTCCATAATAATGAGCTTTATAATTACCATCTTCATCAAGAAAAAATGCTTCAGTTGGAATTGCAGAAGAACCTGATAACAATGAACCAGTCATTGCAGCATCTGCTCCTATTGCAAGAGCTTTAACAATGGTACCTGAGCCTGTAATGCCACCATCTGCAATAACTGTTACTCCATATTGATCAGCAGCTTGAACACATTCAGCAAGCGAAGTAGCAGTTGGAACACCAACGCCAGTTTCAATTAAAGTGGTACACATACTGCCGCCCCCATTGGTCGCTCTAATGCAGTGAGCTCCTGCTTTACATAAGTCTGTTGTACCTTCTGCTGTTGAGACACTTCCAGCAATTACTTGATGATCAGGATATGCATGACGAATATATTTGATCATTTCTATCGTTTTAACATGGTGACCTACATTAACATCAACACAAATAATATCTGCATGAGGAGTTAAGAGTCTAAGAAGAGCAGTATCGGCTTCTTTAATTCCAACAGCAAAAGCACGATGAGACTTCGGGACTTCTTTGCCTATTATTTTCATTTCTTGCTCAAGGTGAGTAAGGCTTGCAAAGCGATGAAGAATGCCCAATCCACCGACTTCATGCATTTTAATAGCCATCTTTGATTCAGTTATTGAAGACATTGGCGAAGAAATAATTGGAGCCTTGAGAACTATTCCTGGCAACAATTCTGTTGACATATTAACATCCATACGAGACATGACTTCACTACCACAAGGTCTCAATAAAAGGTCTTCATAAAAATAGCCTGTGGGAATATTCTCAAACATTTCTTTCTTTCTACTCTTCAGTCCTACCAAGTTGCTTATCTTCTATTAAACGAAGCTGAGTCTCTTTGAGAGTACGCTCTTTGCGTACTCTCTCGAGGTCTTGATAAAGTTTTTCAATGTCTTCTTGAATATCAAATTCCATACGCTGAAGTTCCATAATTTGAATCTTCAAACTCTCTGCTTCAGCTTCCATATTCATTTGATCTCCTAGAGAATTACACCTTTACTTTTCTTTGGTGTTACTTTCCTATTGAGAAGAAAAGTGAGCTCTTCTTTAATGATGAAATCACGAATTCTTTCGATAGGAACAATCCAGTTCATATGAGTAACCATATTACCTTGGGCAACTCGTCCACGAGCAGGAATGCCAGCAAGATGCCACACACCATTGTGTTGAACAAAACAAGCACCACCACTGTTACCAAAAATGATATCTGCGTTGGTCATTACATATCGACGATTATCAATTGTATCGTCTGTATCAGTGATCATTCCTTTTGTCGGAATTGGTTCATGTGCAAGAGAGCATCCAACATTATATACTACCTGAAATACCTGCAACCTAGCGCCTTCAGGAAGAAGAGGTGCGACTCTTGCATCAGCCGTAATGCTTCTGGTGGTATATAGCTTAAGTATGGCTATATCTCCCTTTTCATCATAGGCTATAATGTCAGCTTGAAATACATTTTGACCTTGAGCTGTACCTTCATTATTGTATAGAAAAATTTCAACTTCAACTCTGTCGAGCTCTTGAATTTTTTTCATACTTTTACTATTAGAATCCCAACGCTCTTCGAAGTTGATTGCATCGCTGATGACGTGATAGTTAGTTAAAACATAAGTCTCAAATTTGCCTGCCTCGTCTCTATCATCACAATAAATGACAGTACCAGAGCCAGTACCTCCCTCTGTTGAAACTCGTACAACCGTTTTCATTAGTTGATCATGCATGTCTCTGACTTGTTGATCAGCAAAGGTGGGAGTTAAGAGGAGACCACAAAGGACTACTACAATAGCGGTGATTTTGAGCATTCTGCTTCCTTTCTTTTCGTTACTACATTTAATACTCTATATTTTTATATATAGTTGTTCATTCTTGTCACCGCTTTTCCAAAAAAAATAAGGGACTGACCGAAGTCAGTCCCTATGGTATCCTAAATATTGGGCTTAGGAACTGTTAATTTTTGTTAAGAATTCTTCTTTGGTTTTTGTTCCTTTTTTACTATTACATTTTCCACATAGAGGTTCAATATTGTCAATATAATTTGAACCTCCTCTTGAGAGAGGAGTCGAATGATCTACTGTAGGAATATTTTCTTCATCAAAAACACAAAGACAACCATAACATTGATGATTATAACTAGCAATACAGGCAAGCCACTCTTCTAGAGTAAACGAGCCTTCTGCATTTTCTTTGAGGGCGCGGCGTCGGTTATTGCTTATTCTCACTTTTTCTTTATTACTTTTACGCCACTGTCTGCGCTTTTCTGACTCAGCCTCCTTATTGGCATGCCAATGTTTGCGACACGCTACATTACATGCTTCTCTATTGTTTGCACGGTATTTAGCCCAATGCTTACGAGATTGTTCTGGATGCTCTTTGCGATATTGAGTTGTATTAGCTATATGTTCTTCTGCATGTTCTCTGTACCACTTTGCATGAGCTTCTTTTTGCTTTGCCCTATTTTCAGGCTTTACTCTTCGAGTAGCTTCATTTTCTTGTGACCGCTTAAGATTCTTACGGCGGTGCTCAGATGAAAAGCAGCTCTTACAGAGCCCCTTCGCATTATGTTTCATGCGAGTAATCCCATTAACAGTATTAGGACACTCTCGATTCTGACAGTGGTTATATTTTCTTGACCATTTTGTAGACATATGCTTTTATCTAATAGAAGAACACGATTGTCACATTAATTATAAAAAAAGAGAGGTTACTTAGTAACCTCCCTTATTAGATATCGAATTAAAAGAATTGCTTCGCTCTTAACTCCAAGTATTATTAGGAGTTATCTGCGGATGCGATTCCTCTAGGATTAACAATACCAACACCGACGATCTCATTAACGACCCAACCTAGCTTCAGCTGTTTTGGTTCGTCAGCAGGTAGTACTTCAATGTCTTGACGGACAGGGAATACACCAACAAATTCTGGCTCTGCGAGACCATAGACGGTACCTTGTGGTACAATCTTGCTGACGATCATGTCAGCGCCCCAAATACTACCATAAAGACCAGTCTGTAGTACTTCGCGGACCGTTACCGGATCAAAGCCACCATAGATTGGACCACCAACACCGGCGCCACCAACATTAGTCATACCAACCGCAAGAAGGTCGGTAAACTGTGTGATGTGCATGAAGAATTTAGCTGTAACTAAATCCCACTTGTCGATGTTTTGTTTAATATCAAGTAGATCCAAAAGCTGTAGACGGCTAGCTGCACCACCGGCGAAACCGGTACGAGCATTCTCACCACCGAAGCCACCAGCTGTATCTGATGAAAAATCGATAGCGGAGAAAATGTTAGCATCTTCTTGAGCTTGAATCTCTTGACGTGCTTTTTGCTGCGCTCTGTCGATAACGTTGAATCGACGACGCTTAACCTCAGCGATACGGACGGTTGGATTGGAAACGATTTCCAACTCAGGAACCATCAGACGGTCGCCTTGGACACGGCTCTCAGGAGCCGAACCGTTAGCAGCGATAATACATGCGGAGACGTCAATATCTTTGTCGTAAACTGGTAGAGCGCCCTGTGGAAGGGGATCTACGATTAGTGCTTTACGACCAACACCTTGATAGTCTAAGTTTCGACGAATTGGATTCGCCATTGCCTGACCGAGGGCAACTTTGCCTTCGGGGGAAGCGAGCGCTTGTGCCAGCATTGCCTCTTTAGCTTCATCACTGAAAGAGGGACCATCAGCATCTGCTGCTGCAGCTGCAGGCTCAGTAGAGCCAAGCATGTTTGCATAGCGGATGAGATTCTGGAGAGCTTCTGCACGATCATGCGCATTGACTTCGCCTTTGTCATTGAAAAGGTTCATCTATTTTACTCCTATTCTCTCAGCTTTACTTGAATTTAAAGATCATGTATACGGACCCAGCGAGTTGGGGTTGAACACGAGGCATGAAGAAGCTATCAAAAGCATCTACAGAACCAATGCCGCCCTCAAAACGACGGACGAAACGTCCGATTTCATCTGTGAGACCAGTAATGAGTAAGCCAGCAGAACCACCGGTACCTGAATAAAGCAGGTCGCCTGGGGTTAAACCAGTTAGATCAGAAAGACTGGAATCAAAAACGTCTGTTGCATAAAGACCGGAATCGGTCCAAATTGTTGCTTTACCTGATGCGAAGTGGGATGCAGGTCCAGCGGGTGTTCCTGTTGCTTCGGTTGTGCCTGCATTAATAGGCGTACCAAAGACAGCTCCACCGTAACCAGCGCCTGACGTAGAATCATCAAGAAGACCGACTAGTGAGAGCTGCTTAGTGCCTGCTCCGCTGTCGCTCATAATATCTACCTCAGGAGTACTGCCAGCACCACCAGCGGCTACAATTTCGCCAACCATGCCGCCCTCAATCGCTACACTAGCTGCGAGCGGGAATAACCCAATTGGGTTACGCTCAAATGCTTGTAGTGGAAATAAGGTCATAGAGTTCCTCCTCTACTACGAGTTGTTAAGTTTTAGGTGACCAGTAGTCTTCCCTAAGACTACCTCTGAAGTTTTCAAGATCACCATTAGAATTCTGTTTAAACCAGATCTCAAACAAATACTTGCGTGCAAGTTGTTCTTTGACCTGTTGCGATAACATCTGAATCAACTCATCTATTACTCGCCTGATGCTTCGAAAGTTTTTGACTTTCTTTATAACTTCGTTCGCATCTATGCAAAGTCTTTCACAGTCAAGCTCTCTTACGAAAGCCTGGATCTGTTTCTCCGAAATCTCCGGTGAGTTTTCGAATTGCTGACCCAACGTAGGAAAAAAGTCGAATACCAACAATGCGTCGTAGCACGCTTCGTCAGTGGTTTTCTGAGGTGTCTCACTTATAAGAAAGCTCAATACCTCTTCAATGTCGTTTCCTTTTATCCAGGACATCGCTATTCCTTACCTAAAGTCCCAAAAATCAATACATTCGAAACTTTTATTTTATTTTTTTTAAATAAAGGCTACTTCTTAACCTTCTCTATAAGTTCTTCAAAAAAAGTACGCATCTCATCTTCTGATTCACTATCGACATACTGTGTGGAGTCAAAATATTCAGCCAATAGTGTAATTGCTTTTTTAGTGCGATGATAGACCGTATTAATTACGTCTCGTAATTGTAATTTTTTAGTGATAGATTCCTCGTCTGTAACTGGAAATTCATCAAGAAGCTGAAGATTAAACTGATACATTGCATTGTTATTTTTATGTAAAATTCCCATGTCTTCTGATACTTGCGTTGGGATCTGGCACCCTGCAACCAGTAGAAGAGTGCATATAATCATATGTATGTGTTTCATATTATCTCTCTTCTCCTTGCGTAAGTTCTTCAAGAACCTTTTTAATCGTCTCATCATTCTTCAGAAAAGAAATAATAGAAAGAATATAATCTACTTCTGTGTCTGCGTGTAGATAATTGATTAGCCGATTTACTGCGTCGGCTATTTCTCTGTACTGAACTTGTGCGTCAATTTTTTGTTGTGCGATTGCTTCTGCAATTACATATGCGTCCTCTGGATTTTCGTAACTATCCGGATTAACATCAATCGCGTCCAGAAGCAAATTCTGTATTTCCCTCTGAATTTCAAAGTTATCTCGCACAATCTGCATGTTGTCGAATACTGCTTGTGGCGTCCTACATCCTGTAAAGAATGTGACGAGTAGCAGCATTGTGAGGAGTCTTGCTTTCATCTTTCTTCTTTCTCTTTTGTCTTATTCGACTTCATAATTTGAAGGATCAATCTCTCGACCATCATCAATCATTTTGCCAGTTGAAATATCTACGTTGCCTGGAATATTGATTCTTTTTGGGAAAGATCCAGGACCTGATAGTTTAAACATTTTGGTGGAACTTTTGTACTGTGCAGTGTAGTTCCAGCAGATTGGAGGTGGACTTTCTTCGTCAAATTCATTAGGATTATCATTATCATAAAAGTTACCAGCTCCACTGTTGTAGAGAAGACTAACATCATCTGAGGATAGTCCCGTGTTCCAGTAGCCTACTTCGTCAATGTACCAATCTCCATATGCAGTACTACCGCTGCCAAGCTTTAGTCCTTCAGTTGTTGCCGAAAAATTTGTTGACCCTGAATTTGCCGTATTTGCAATAGATACACCATTTAACCAGAGATCCATTGCACCATTTTGAGTACGAGTGAGTGCTATATGGTTATAAACACCCTCTGTCCATGGATTAGCTCCAGAAGAGATTGTCACTACCGATGCTCCACTGCTGCGGAGTCTTGCTCGAAGATTATAGTTATTTGCAGAGCCGTCAGACCATATCCCCCAGCCATCTGTTTTATTATATCCTCCAAGAGCTAAGGGACCAGTTCCATTTGGTGGGAGACTATTGAAGCTATCATGTCTGAACCAACCTGCAACTGAGAAATTATCAGAAGTAATGCTACCAAGGCTTCCATTGGGAACCCAGGGAAATCCACTATTGTTGGTAAACATTCCATTGTTCAATTTACCTGTTGAGGGACCAGCAGCAACCGTTCCAGTAAAGGATGAGGCATCAGCTGAGCCTACAGAATCGGCACGAGTTGTGGTTGTTCCTGTCTCTTCCATCTTCCAGTATGCAATTAGATTATCTGATAATGCCATTTTTCTCTCCTTTTAAGATGGATCTACTGGCTCTGCTCCGTTGTAATATGTCTCTGCCGTACCAGCGGTACAGGCACTAATGATTGCACCAATTACGCTCGATCCGGCTGGTATAACCAATCGGCACACATGGACTGGAACTGTTAATGTATTAACTGTACCACTTATGGTGATTTCTACTTCTTCAGCTGTGACTGCAGCTTCAAATTCAGCTTGATTAGTTACTGTTACCATTTTCTACTCCTAAGCCTTTGCTATATTAATCCCGATTTTGCCTGCCATTTTAAGGATAGCAACACTTGCTTTTACAAGAGCTTTTCGCTTATTGTTAGTAGCGATTACTCTTTGTAATTCTTCAAAGACCTCTTCTGCCTGTTGATCATCGAGTTCTTCGTATAGCTTTTCAATGTTCTTATACGTAATCTTTTCCCATTTAACTGCTAATCTTTTTCCTCGAATCCTGTCAAAAAATCCCATACGTCCTCCTTACTTTCTACGTCGTCTTATGCTTCTTGCACGATTTCTTGCTAATCTTCGCAATTCTGCATCGTTATTTGTTTTAATCGCATTAATCTCTTCTGCGGATAACCTTCCTAAAACAACTCCACCACCTGGACTTTGTACGGCTTTTTCTATTTTAGGGTTATCTCGTTCATTTATTTCTTTTTGACGTCGTGTTGCGAGTATATGATTTAGCCTGACCTCAAGTACTCGCTTTGCTTCTTCCATCTCTTCAGGAGTAGAGGCCTTGATAAAGACTGTCTCGTCTGCCATATCAATTAGAGATTTTTTGTCGTCATCTTTACTCATTAAAGCCACAGCGCTTCTAGTTCATTTATTAGAACACTAGGTGGACCGGTTACTAACGCAATTATAGGACCGTTGGGTTCTGTTGTAAATCTTCCATCACGCCCACAATACATTGGCCCATTAAGAGGATAGTCGACCACTGGGTCAAATTGGTCAGTTGCAAAGATTCCTCTGAATATATGAACTGACACCTTACCACTTCCAGCTGTTGTGTCTTCACCTGGAAGATCAGGAATCTGAGACATATAAGAGGCCATAATTTCAAATCCTGTTTTTGTTGGATCTGTCGGATCAATTACATTAAGAGCTGTACCAGCTGGAACAACAAGAACACCATTACGAGGATTCAGTTGAACATCAACCGTTGCTACAAAGGTATTTGGAATGATGTTTGTATTCTCTAGAAAACCCATTGTATCAACAGTACTAACTAAGTTACCATATCCATCTGAGACTCCTGCTGCAGGTATAAAGATGAGCTCATCCATTGAGTTGCGGCTAAACGCCTCTGTCTTTACGTCATCAATAATTCCAATTGGTGGTAGTGTGCAACCATCGGAAATAGTTACAAAGATACTTCCACCTATCTCAATCAAGGCTCCGATCATACCAGCCTGAAATTCGATAGACGGATCCACGGGCCAAAGGCCATGAATCTCACCAGACGTATAAACCAATCGTAGAACCATCTTTATCTCCTAATTATTCTAAGTGATTAACTCTTCCTCTTACTTTTGCCTTTTTCTGTACACCCTTTATAGCTCGGGTTTACATAGGAACAGTAAGTTTCCCAGGACATTTTGTAAGCCTTTTCATCAGAAACCTTTGGATCATCTCTTCTGATTGCATCTGCGATTTCTTTCACCTTTTTTGGCTTGGAAGCAATTATATGTCCATCACTGCCACTTTGATCTTTTTTCTTTTCTTCTCTGAGTCTATTAAGCTCTTCTATCTCAACTGAGGTTAGTTCAACACCCTCTTTTGCTAACATTTCGAGAGCACACTGTCTACAAACTCCATGTGATTCTTCAATTTCACACTCAATCAAAGAATCATTACACCATGAACATGAAATTTGATATTGTGCAGTAATAAACATTTTTTGCTTAGCAAGACTCAATCTTCCTTTAAAGTCTTCAACCTTATCTGCGATTGTCTGTTGTTGATCAAAGGCTTGGGGGAGCTCATCGATGGAAATTGCTCCTTGAGGAAGAACAATCTGTAACCCTAGTGCATCATGACTTTCGGATATTGGCGAAAGATCTACCTGCATAACCATTTGTTGTGCCAATTCAGGAGGCAGCGTTTGTGCTATGTCTTGAATCAACGTAAGAAGATTTGTTGCTTCAGCATAGCACTTCTTATTGACTAATTGCTGCCCAAAACTATGAAGGCGACGAATTAACTTTATCTGCGCTTTAATTTTTATAAGGTTCACGTCAAGCTCATTTTCTATTTTTTTGTCTTGAACGAATTGCTTCATTGATGTTACGAATTGCACCATCGAGATTACCAATTTCCCGACGATTCTTGGCCTTATCTTTTTGCAAGAAAGCACAAATATTTCTCAGAACATTCAATGTTTCTTTAAGTTGCTCAATACAATTTTTCTCATTGACTTTCATCATTGATCTTTCATAAAAAAAGGTGGTCTCAAGTCTCATAGGAGACCGATGAGACCACCATCATCAACTTATAGCTGACTTAGCCTTATTTCCAGGGCAGATTTCCAAGACCTTTAGAAAGATCTTCTGAACCATTACCTAAACCTGGCTTTGTGCGACCTAACTGTATAGCACCAGCTGACTTAACGAAAGCTTTAGTTACTTTTGCGTCCTTGACAATCTCTGTATTGTCAACAACATTAGCAAGAGCATCAAAACTATCACTATCCATATCAGTGAGGCGATCTACTTGAGCTTCAATAGACTCATCGGTAGATTCGATCTGACCAAGTTGAGCTTGCTTATTAGCAATACGATAAGCACGTTTCATGCGAAGCTTAAGCTCATGAGTATTGGCTGTTGACTTTTGAACAAACTCTTGCTTGAGTTCTTCATCAATCTCTGGCTTCTCTTCAGCTTCTTCAGCTTCACTAAAAACTTCAGTAAGATGCTCTTGAACTTGAGCTGTCTTATCAGTAGCTTCTTCTTCGTCCTCTTCGTCATCACCTTTTGTGCAATCTTCTGGACCAGTGCAATTACCACACTCAGCTTCAGCTTCAAGCTTTGCAATTAGCTTGCGGCGAGCTGATTGACGCGCTGTTAATTCGCCACGGGGCTGCTTCTCAGCAACTTCCATGTCGGCTGCTTGCTGCTCAGTCTCAGTTTCAACATGTGCATCACCATCTACGTCTGGGACATCAGTTCCACCACCTGGATGTGCTTCAGCAATCATGTCACCATCAGTAATCTGATAAAGTTCAGAAGCAAGCTTATAACGAGCAGCTTTGCGCTCAAGAATCTTAGATGCTGACATTGCTTCACATGTATCATCATCGTCATCATCTTCGCTATCACTAAGCTCTTCTTCAGCATCGTCAAGCTTCTCTTCAGCATCGTCGATGTCTTCTTTTGCTTCTTCAACATCTTCTTCGTCTACTTCATCTTCAGCTGCTACCTTTTCAATCTTCGGAGAAGAAGGAATTGATGCGGATTTAGCAGTCACTAATGCCTTAGCCTTTTTGACAGCTTTATCAGCATCTTCAAGAGCCTCCTTAACAACTACGTTAAGGGCCTTTAGTCTACCTTCGTCATCTTTAGCAGCTTCCAAATTTTCACCTAAACCTTCGAGCTCAACACCAGCATCGTTAAGGTTCATTTCGGTTCCGAGTGACTCTACATCAGCTTCATCACCTTCATTAAGAGCACGAAGCTCACGTGAAGCTTCTTCAATGGTATCAATAGCAGCACTAATTTGTTCACCAACGCCAAGTTCTTCGCCTTCGCCTTCTTCAGGTGCCATTTCCTCAAGACCGAGATCTTCACCCCCTTCGAGGTCCATCAGTGGCATGCCTTCTTCAGCTTGGGCAGCGCGCTCAATTTGAGCTTTTACTGTATCAAAACCTAATTGCTTGACAGCTTGAATTAAGTTCTTACCGTAATCTTTACTATTAACCCATTCCCAATTTGTGATCTCTGAATTATCCTCATTAGGAACATCAAGATCTTCACCATAGAGCTGCTCAGCAGTTACGGACATTAAGGGTTCGCTACCTGCAAAAAGAGTCCAAGCAGAATTACCACGGCTTGCACTTTTACGGAAGGTAGCGCGAAGTTTGGCACGCTGTAATTGTTCTTTAATGGATGCGTCGTCGCCAGCCATCCCGTCAGAACCCGGCTCCATGCCTTGTCCGACCATCTGCTTATCTTCGGTATCACGTACTTTTACGTAATCTTCTTTTTCATACGGAAGAGTAGCGGGATCGTTAACGTCTCCACCACCTTGAAAGTAAGCTTCTTTGGTTTGATTCAAGAGTGCATGACGTCTTTGTCTACGCTCTTCAATGCTGCCACGTTGTACTTGTTGCTTTACGGACTCGTCGTCCCCGGCCATTCCCTCGGAACCTGGTTCCATACCTTGTCCGATCATCTGCTTGTCGTCGTTATCGCGAACGCTTGTGTAATCTTCGCTCTGATAAGGAGTTGCAGAAGGATCGTTCAAGCCACCACCACCTTGGAAATAAGCTTTCTTTTCCTGATCTTTTGACATGGATGACTCCTTCTTGTCATTAATGACGCCGTCCTCTTTCAAAGGATCGGCTTCTAATTCTAAACCTAGGTCTCTTGCTGTCTTATAACGTCTAATACGTCTTGCCTCTATTTGTTCTGCATCATTCCGAGAGTCGTCTGTGCAAACACCTCCATTTTCTATATCATCGCAATCGTCATTGCAAACACCCTCACTGGCCTCTTTTGAGAGCTTTTGAATTTGTGCTTGCAGATCACGAATCTCGTCACGAAGTCTCTCAGCTTCCATAGGATTCACACACGTATTAGCACGTGTTTCTCTTTCGTTGACTGTTTCGTTAAGTTTTGCGAGAACCGTCTTGATCTTCGCTCTTGGATCAGCACCGTTAGATACGACGCTGATTTCTATAAAGTTCAAACCATTATTAATTTCATATACATCTTCACAACCTGCTGTTGTTAGACCTTTACTGGCACGAACATGTTCGCAATAATCATCTTCTGTTACTGCTCTGTTTCCACAATCAGAACATAAGCTGTAGGCAACTTGTGTCCCCATAGAAACATCGTTGGAATATCCCATCTCAATCTGACGTGCTAATTCAGGATATGCAACCTTATCACACGCTACAAGAATGTCGACACCCTTGGTCCCCTGGTCCCACTGTGCGTCTAAGATGATACCACGAATTTTCTCTGCATCATCACTTGCATGATTTACAAATAATCCACGGCCTATAAATGTTTCGAATGCCTTTATTTCTTTTCCGTCCTCTGATGTAACTTCTTTGAGAAGTTCCGATTCTGGAAACGCATCGCCATTCTGATTAATATAAGGTTTAACTCCTGCTTCTGAGTGCCATAAACCTTCTTGCCAATCTTGCATATTTTGCTTGCAAGTAGAACAACATCCATCTTCACCGCGTCTAACAATGTGTCCATCACCAGAAAATTGCTGTGTGACAGGATCGAGGTTTGCGTGTTCCATTGCGTGAATTGCTCGACATACAAAATATACAAACTCATCTGACTTTGGAGCAACCCGCTTAATTTCAGCAGTTAGCTCACGGAAGCGCTTCATATTGGCTTCAGAATTAAGAGCCATCTCAGCATTAATGCTTTGAATAGCGACTTCTCCTGTTGCATATTTTTTTAACATATATTATCTCCGTATAAAACCAGGGTGATAGACTACCATTTTTAGCTAAAAATATCGATACATTTAAATATTTTTATTATACATCTAGTCTAATTGGAGTATCACCAAACATCTCGTGTGCAGACGTGAGCCACTCTTCATAGGCACGCTTATATTCTGCTGCTCGTTCAGCTTGTTCCATAATCTTTTCATACTGTACACGCTGTTTCCCTTGAGAAAAGCGATATTTCATACCATCAATTACCTCTTGGAACTGCTCGAGAGTCAAAACATCATGTTCTACTTCGGGCTCAACAACGCCTTCTATAGTAGGCTCAACAGGCTCTTGTGGTTCAGCTTCAACTACTGGCTCAGCTGGTGTCTCTTCAACTACTGGCTCAGCTGGTGTCTCTTCAACTACTGGCTCAGCTTGTTCCTCTTCAATAATCTCTTCAAGCTGATCAAAGGTAGTCATTTTAGGTTCTTCAACTATTACCTCTTCTTGAGCTGGGACTTCAATCTCTGAAGCTGGAGCCTCTTGAATTGGAGTTTCAAGTTGACTAAAAGGCGTAAAAGCTTGTGGAAGAGCTGTTTGCATATCTTGTAAAAGATTATCTGCAATCTGAGCTTCTTTTGTGGCACCTTTTGCATCAAGCGAATCAGCAACTCGGACTAAAGTCTGAATTACACTCTTTGCTTGAAGTGTTTGATCACCTACTGTCTCTTCTACTTCTACTTGCTCTACATCATCCTCAGACTTTAATTCTGTAAGAATTGTCATAATCTCGTCTGCCTCTGCATGTGCACCAGCTTCATCGAGAGAATCAGCAATTGAGAGAAGTTCTGCAATCACTTTTTTCATTTTTCCTCCTCTATTGTTAGACGCAGCAGCAGCCATCGGGGACTGCTGATCAACATGGTCTTGTATTGCATTTTGTACTGCTTGTTCACTAGAAAAGACTTCTCCAGTGTCAACAGAAATATAACGAACTGTTTTTGGCTTAATTTTAAAAGATTGTTGTGCTTTTTTGGTCATATGCTTACTACTCGCTATTAAATTCTGACCTATATAATCACGTAGTTGTTGTCCTTGAAATCCTGCATTGTCTGTAAAAATTCCTTGTACAGGGAAGTCCCAAATTAACTGGCGTATTCTTTTAATAATCTCAATTACGGCTTGTGTGTCACTTTTTATATCTCCAGTTGGCTCTTTAAAATTTTCAATAGGAGTTGGTGGCACAATTATTGTAGTTTTACCTGGAACCTTATTTTTACTAGCACTTTCAGACGAGCCTTCACCAAATTGCTCTGGTAAAGTTTTATAAAACTCTACATAACCGAGCGGTGGCTCTTCACCTTCAGTCCATTCTGGGCGATTCTTTTGTATATACTCAGTTAAACTCTGGGTATCGGTTTCCCTCTTCATCTCTCTTGACATAGTGGGATATTTACGTATTGCATACCAAAAAAGAAGTCGATCATCATCATCTTCTGCTTCTCCAACACCACCTATGACATAAAGCTGAGTAGCCTTTTTGACAGTCAATGTGTGATGTTCGTTTTGAGCAGTTTTAATCTTTTTTTTCATCTTTAGCCTTTTCAGCTTCTTTTTCATCTTCAACTTTTTTGATTTCTTTATCGGTAATAACCTTTTTAATACCTGCTACTACCTTTTTAAAAAGAGCCATTTTCTACTCCCATATCAAATCTATTGTCTTATATATTAAATCTTTTTGATCAGAACTAAACTTCCACCTGACGTCAACATTCTCGTCTGCCCACTCCTTAGGAGTGTTGCTTCCCATTTCTTCCGACATAGCACACCAATCAGCCACCATTTCTAAAACATATTGTGGTGGCATTTTTGTTGCATCTGTGACCGTCTCTGGTGGCTTATTTCTATCTTTCTCGTTAATGGGATCACCATCAATTGAATCATCCCAGTATTCAGGATGATGCTTGTTTGTTTTTACATGATGACCTGTAGCTTCATGACATTTATCCTGCCATTCAGCTGGTATTTCATATTCTTCGTCCTTATCTTTACATCTATATTCCCACGAAACAAAGAGATATGGCTTATACTCTGGACTCTGAAATTTGCTCTCGTCGTGATCATCAAAGTCATAATCACAAACTTCACTCATCTTTTCTAAGTACTTATTCACTAGGTCAATATGACGCTGAGTTCTCTCTGCAAAGTGCTCCTTCATTTCAAGAGTTGGCTCAACATTAGCTAAAGCTCTTGTACTTGCTGTTATTTTTTTAAAGAGAGCCATTATCTTACCTCTGTTAGATCCGTCTTAGCAATTGCTTCTGATACATTTTGAATTATCAATGCAAAAACTCTCATTAGATTGCCAAATTCAGTCCCAACCTTTGCAAAGCGAGGATCTTCTTTGGTAATTCGTTTAAAAGATTTGTGCAACTTTTCAGTTTCTCCATACAATAAGCTAGCATCAAGTTTTGCTTTAGTTTCATCTAATTTTGCATCTATGGATTCTTTCAACTGGTCTTTTACATTACTCATTCGAGCCTTAAAAGTCTCCATATATACATTATCAAAATTCGACTCTTGACCTTCCATAGCTTGTTCAAAGACTTTTGCTACATGAGAAAATGTATGGCGTAAGTTTTGTATATTATCATCACCAAAATAATCAAATTTTGGAAGCATTCTGTCAATTATACTGTGCCACTCTCCAAATTGATAATGTAGTGTACGTTCAAGCTTTGCTTGCACATCTACTTCTTCTTTTACAGGCTCAATAGGTTCAGTGAGCAACTCTTCTTGTGGAGCCTCTTCTTGTGGAGCCTCTTCTGGAGCTGGTGTTTCTTCCATATCAACAAGATTGCCCAGATCTTGAGCATTTTTACGCAAAAATTGATCGAGTTCAGCAGCAAAAAGCGTTTTACCTTTTGCTCGCAGACTGTTTACTGTATCAATGATCAAATTTAAATAACTCATACATCTCCTCTTAAAGCTATGAGACCTTCATTTAATGAAGGAATATCAATACATTTATAGATTTTTTAACCAATTTCGGTACCTTCGCCTGCTGGTGGTGCTGGCGGTGCGCCTTCTCCACCTAATCCACCGAGATCTCCACCTTCAGGAGCAATCCCCTCTTCGCCAAAGCCACCCTCGCTTCCACCACCTATTCCGCCTAGATCTGGCATCTCAAGTCCACCAGGTCCACCTTCTTCATCACCTCCTATTTCATCTGAAGTAGGAAGCTCTTCATCTTTATGTAAATCGACGATTGGCTTATCTGAATCAAGAGCACGTAACTCTTCGAGAGACATCTTACCAAGTGCTTGTGATTCTTTTATGAAGATTGCAGAATCAATTGCTTCTTTACGTAGAACCTTTCGATTTTCTTCATAATCTATGTCAAGAATTTCAAACAAAGCTTGATCTGATACTTTACCTGGAGCTTCTGGTGTTGCAAGAAGTCCTACAAGATTACTTGTATAACCATCAATGTCTCGCAGATTTAGCTTATTCCAAATCACCTTTGGACAAACTAGTCTTTGCGCGCCCTTTTCTCGAACATAGAAATCTTGAAGCTTACAAATTGGCTCCATGACTTTCTTTTCAATCCATTCTGATAGTTGCTCGCGGAAACGATCATAACGTACACGTAGTACTTCGAGACCAATTGCAGCTGTACTGTAATTGGGACCTTCACCGTTGAGGATTGCTTCGGGAGCGAGAAGCCCTGTATATAAATTCTTATTGATTGCTTCCCACATTTGACCTACATCGAGTGTTGTTCCACTATAACCAACTCGTTCAATATTAACAGCACCATGGGTTATCAATTTGAAATCTGGATCATACTGACTTTCTTCAATTATATCCTGGAATGCTCTAATGTCTTCATCATTTGGTTTCCAAGCACCTTGTGGATCCCCTAACTTAACAAGAGTCATAGGGTTAATCATATCATCTGCTTGTGCAAATTGAGCTTCTCGAATCTTATCGTATAACATTAAATCTTTATAAACCGACGTAATTAACGATGTACCACGCTGATCATAGTCTGACGCCAACATTTTGAGGTGTGATATGTTAAAATTAGGAAGAGGAATGTCCTGTCCTTTTTGTACATAATTTACAACCTCTGCGGGTAATTGTTGTCGAAGTTGCGCATCACCCTGACTCATTCCCTGAACAACTTTTCTTAATGAATCATCAGGTACAAGTCCAAATACAGGATCTCTGGCTAACGACGAGTAGCGAACTCTAATAAAGTCTGGATTATGAACAAATCCATAATCCCAAATTCCATTTTCTTCATCAAGCTCAAGATAGGGGAAGCACTCTCCTAACTTCCAGTATTCTAAAGAAATACCTAAAAGAAAACCTCTAAAATTTATCGTTCGAAACATCTCTTCAAAGAAATCTTTTATATCTGGATCTTCGCAGGTGATATTAAACTTACTAATAGGATAGGTGGCATGTAAAGTGACGGCATTACGTACAATAGGATTGGTTGAGAAGAAGTGACGATTCCACGCGTTTAATGTCTTCTGGTCGCGGGGAAGCATTAAGTTAGTCATCTCATAGAGAGGACTATATACTTTAGGAATATTACGCACAACAGCAACACCAGGAGAAGCCATACCAGATCCTGCTGTCTTTGTCATTGCCGTTGCCTTCACATTCTTTGCCGCTTCACGACGTTGCACTTCTGCTTGAATATGTGGAGGCAAAGGAACGGCGGGTTTAGCAGGTCCGCTGTGCTGTTGTCCACGTCTGCTGAGATCATCGCCTCCGCCAGAATTTCCTGTTTTATCTGCCATATCACTTCCTTCAAAATAGAATATCTATTTTATTATTATTTTACCATACTTGTCACTCTAAGAATTGCTGCTGCTTCTTTTTTATATCCTTTAGAAAGAAGATCTTTTGCAAAAGCAGTTAATTGTTGCTTCAAACTACCAGGCTTCAAATATGTAATTGTACTATCGTGAGACACACTAGAGGGACGTGCTTCTGGGTAGTCTTCGTCGTCTCCTGTTAATTTAATAATTGCATCGTCATCAATTTCTGGGTGTTGCTTTTTAATCTTTTTCTTACGCAACTCTTGATCATCTTGCTCGTCTTTCTTAAAAACAGTCATATCAATCTGCTCTACCTGAGCAGCTCTTGCTCGCCTACGTTCCTGAAGCTTAGCACCAACAAAAACATGTGGTCTTCTATTATATTCTTCACGAACACGATCAAGACGCTCTTTCTTACTTTCACTCTTATGTCTGTCATATGTTGGACGTTGAACAAGAGCTTCTGGAGTTTCTGTAGGACCTTGCTCGTCCATAGAAGATTGATCTGTTTTTTCTTGTTGAGCCTTATCGTTATGAAAATAGCTATCATTAGCTAATTCCTTGTCAATATTACTCCAATCTTCAAGAAGAAATTCATCAAAATAATCGTTGCTAACCATTTTTATCCTTTATACTTCATCGAACAATAAAGAATCTAGACACTTAATCTTATCTAAATATGAGTCTGGATATAAAAATCTTTCTGCTGCTACAATACTACTTAGCAGACTATTTCCATCTTGACTCGTAAACGCAAATCCTACAACCCTTTTTCCATCAACATGAAGCGTATCGACTGGAATGATTGCTTGATTCAATATTCTACCCAGTAGTGGGCTGTGGTCACGTGCAAAACTAAAAATTGTTCCTGCGTCTTTTTTATGTGTAATAGCCATAAGAGGATTTGCCTCTGCTTGTTGGACTATCTTAGCGGCTGTTGTTGATTTTTGTAGCTCTAAATCAAAATGAATTACATGCATATATTGTGTTGGAACCTTAACAGCAGAAGAAAATATATTAAGATTACAGCCTGTTGTTTCAAATAACCTTACTACATCTGTGGCGTGATGAGTTCCATAAATGTTGTCATCGTGCTTTCCTACTGTTGGAGATGCAATGAATGAGGTCTGACTGATGTCCGATGCACGTCTGATGCATATGAACGTTCCACTGTTAAGAATTGATTTGTCTTTTTTAAAGCCAAACGTTCTGATTAGAGATGCCATATTATGTGTATTACAACTGACTACCTGGATAAACTGATCTTTTGGTGTGATGATATGATCATTAATTTGATGCGCATACGGTTTACCAAAACCTGCTTCACTTCCTTGAGCAATAAATCCTGCTGTATTATCGGCAAACTTTAAGTAGTATTCTTCCTTATTACTTCTTCCAATACCAGAAGGTGTACAATCAATAACAACTGTAGCTTTTGTCAAAGCTCTATGCAAAGTCATTTTTGGATGCAACCCAATTTCACGAAACTTTTTAAAATCTCTTCCGGAAGTTACACATAAACGAGCACCAAGATTGATCAACTCCATAACCTTACTTCTGTCAGTGTACAAAGGGGTTCTTTTATGAAAGATTACCTCGTCAACCCCAAGCTCGACTCTCATTCGAGCAAATAGGGTGATCAGAGGTTCACCAATTGTTCCTGTTCCGATGATCAATACAGTTTTAGTCATACTCTTCTCTTTCTAATTGATCCAATCCATTGGATCTTCCATGTCTTCTCCTGGGAGAACGGCGCCATGAGCAGGATCGCCTACTCTTTTTTGTACTATTCTAACGAGATCTCCAGATATAGGAGGAGCCATTGCCAGAGAGCTGTCTCTTAAATCAAAATATATTGCTGGTTTACCATCTTCTATGTCTTCACAGAAACCCCTTTGTCCTTTATAAAGCCTATATTGTCCATGCCTATCTCTTACTACATAATCTGATTTCATCTCAACAATATCTCCAGGCTCTGGCCAGCCTAAAGGATAATTAGCAGGCACATCATAATCTGGATCTTCTGATACAGATGGTCTCTTTTCTGGAGAGAATGATATTGCAATCTTATCGAGAAGAGAAGCAAATTTGGGGTGTCCTTTTTCTTCAAGACGCATAGCGAGCTTGAGTAGTTCAACTCTTTGACTAGATACTTTACCCAGCAGCACTTTTTCTTTCAAGAAGGCCAAATTTGTGGGAATACGCATCATCCATTTCCATCCTGATTCGCCTTCTTTGTTTTTCTGATTAATATAATCGTGAACTTCATTCTTTGTTTTCTCTTTTAAGAAATCTACCCAACTTATACCATCTGGGTATAATGGAATAATAAATGTTGCGTTTCCTTCTGCCTTATATCGCACTAATGTGCCATCTCTGTTCACTCTTGCACGCATAGGTTTTGTATTCATAAGTATTATAGCAGGAACACCGTCAATCTCATGTTCTATTCCATAATATCCTGTATTGGGCTCAAGAATAAAACCATCCTTTCTCTTATAATGCGACGTTGGTTTTATTGTTAGAGACTCGTCTGTATGTTGTCTTGGATTTTCTTCCTTCAATGGTCTTGTTATTTGAATTATTTGTTTTCCTTTTTTTGCACATTGAGTCAGTAAGCCTTGCATTCCTTTAATTACATCGTCCTTACCGAAATCAGGTACAATACTATCATCCTTAGCTTTAATACTCTCTCTTATCCAAGGTCCTGCATCCGAATCTCCTTCTGGAAGAATTATAACAGGATCTCCTTCTCCTACACTATTTTTGAGGGTTTGCTCTTCTAGTGGTATGATTGGAATTGACTTAATTCGCTCTTCTTCTCTAATTCGCTTTTCTTCTTTAATCTGCACTTTTTCTTTGGGAACAACTTGCTTATTGATGATTTCCTTAGCCACCACGATAGCATTTGCTCCGTCGGCAAGGCTGCCACGCCCTGTCCTATCAAAACGATTAGACTCTTCTTTCCATGCTTCGATCAACTGCTTCTCAGTAAGATTAGGATATATACCCAACAAGGCACGCATTTCATTTCTTATCTGATTTTTTATCCTATCTTCTGGAGTTACAACAATAGGACCGCGTCTTTGAGGTTGCTCTTGAGGTTTTCTTTCTGGCTCCGGCTTTCTGCCCTTCATTGCTTCTTCAGCATCCCTGATAAACTGCTCCTGATATTCTACAGCTTCGTAGTCATCCATAGAATCAAAATTACCTTCATCAACACACATTTGTGCTGCTTCTTCCGCGATATCTTCTATTTCTCGTGCACTCCAAAGCTTACCATCATCGAAATTTTTAAATGTTACAGACTCTCCAACCGCAATCTTATCTAAAAAACTAGCAAACTTAGCATATCCCTTTTCTTCGAGCTGCACGGCTATCTTAATTAATTGAATCTTGCTTTGTTTTTTCATTTTTTTACTCTCCCTCCAAAAACTGATGAAATTTATCCTTTAGGATTTCATCAGTAAGATCAATCCCGTCGGTATTATTGTTGATGGCAATAAAAGTATGTGGTAAAGTTTGATAAAATTGCTCTTTAGCTGTCCTTTTTTCTCTATAAATTTCTGCTGTATTTGCAGCTTGTGAATCAGCAATAGACCCAAAGACCTCAACTACAGCCCTAGTGTCTCCTTTTTCGTCAAGAATAAAGAAATCAGGAACAAAGTTTCTATAACCTAACTCCTGCAATTCTGGTATATTAACCTCAAACTTATCTTCAATAGTAGCAACCTTAAATGGGATACTATTTAACTCTAGAAATCTACGTATTCTGATTTCCTCTGTAGATTGAGATAGCCTTCCATTATCTGTATATAAATCGATATATTCCGGTGCTGCTTCTATGACTAAATCACTCCAATTGTCACCGCTTCGCTTGATCGAATCTCTTAAACCTTCAAGAGTTCTATTCATTCCCAACAAGGGCTTATAAATGTCACTGTGAGATTTAAAGAAGCTGTGTGTCAGAGGCAATCCAACTACGTGAGCATCTCTAAGTAAAGCAAGTATTTCATCTCGCGACCAGCTGTGTGCTTGTTTTTCTTGACGTCTATAATATTGAAGCGCTTGTTCAAAAGTAGTTATTGGCCTGTCTTGTAGCAAATTGCAACCTTCACGCTCAAAACCAATCTTAAGAACATTATTTGCCATAGCATGATCAAATGAATCATAAAATACTGGAAAACCTCGAGTTTCGGCTTTTGGTAAAGCGTGATTTGTAATTTGATACATTAAAATTGATGGAAGACTTAATCTACTAATTGGTTGTCCGCCACAATATAAATCTTGTATTGTTTGATCAATCTTGTTTTGGTCCCAATGTTCAAATTTCATTGGTGCCAGCTCTTCATCACAACCATACATTGATTCAAGCTTTTGCTTTGTAGCCAAGAATGAGCGGCCAAGAAGCTGAGCAGCAGCTTTATAAATAACATGATGCGGGTATCCACGGTCACGCCATTTGAGATATAAACACTTGAGACGCTCTGTTTGTTGTGGAGTCCATCGAGGTGCTGCTTGTTTGGTGAAACCTTTAATCTCTGCTTTTACTGTCTCATCAAACTTGTCCCAATTATCAAGCACTACAAACTGCTCACTATCTTCCCAAGGAGTGTCAAAACGATACACTCTTGCATCTGTTGAAGCATCTATCTCATCAAGGCGGCCTACAGTATCATCTATAAAAATTTCAACACCTTCTTCTTCAACTGCTTCACTTTTTTCATTTGCTCCCGTAATTAGCTTATCATATTTAACCTGATTCTTCTCAAGCCATCCTTTTGTTCCTTCGTCCCAACCTTTGCCACGTGCTGTAATTAAAACAATACGATGTCCAGCGTCATGAAGAGAGTTGACTTTTTCTATGGCTCCTGGAACTTGTGGCATATCAATTAATAACTGCTGATTATCGGTTAAATGCGCAAAAACTTTATCTTGAATTTCTTCTCCCACACCTGGGATATCCTTGAGTTTTTTATAATCCCACATGATGTCATTAGGAATCTCAACATATTCTCTTGCCATCTCAATTATTGTTGAGTGCATAGCACATAGCACTTCATCTATGTCAAATCCATATGTCTTCTTCTTAGCTTGTTTTATCAATGCTTTAAGACGCTCAAATTTAAACATTTGGTTGAGGTCTTCTGGTGATGGAGCTTCTTGTTTAAATTGCTGTCTTTTTCGAAGTGCTGACATATCTTCGTCAATACTCTCTATTATTCCACTCAGTTCCGCTGTTGAGTGACCTACATCTTGTCCCATAGCAAATTGATCCTGCATTCTTATAACAGCAAAGCGATCTTTTTCAAGAAGATCAATAGCTCTCTGAATATCTTCGGGGGAATCTTCCTCTTCCGTATCTTTGATCTCTCTCAAAATCCTTTTAATCTCATCAGAATCCTGAGCTTCTTTGACAAACTTCATCGAGCTTCCAAAAGAATTTTCTGGGTGACCAAAGGGAGCAGGAATGAACGAAGCAGGTAAGCTCGAACCTGGTGTTTGTGTTGAATCGCGATCACCACCTTCATAATCTACTGGTACAATTTTAGATGGAGATGGCATTTTATCGTCTTTTTTCTTTTTTTTCTTCTTGTATCGACGTTCATATCCTCTTATTGGCTTCTTTTTCATTACCTTCTCCCTGCTCGTCGTCTTACAATCGCGCCACCAGGTGCTGGCATGTTACGTCCTCCACTAAATCCGCCCGTATCCATATTGCTAAATCCAGATGTCTGCTGAAACTTGTATGCTGCATATGCATAAACAAGTGCCGCGGCACCATCAATTGGTTGTGTTACACCTTGTTTTTGATACATCTTCTTACCGCGACCAGATTGATTGGTTTTACTTACAATCTCAACATTTGATAGATGTCGACAGAGCCACTCTACTTTTGCTGGCTCACTATATGGAAATGCAAAGCCCTTTTGATCAAGCATAAGGTCATACACTTCTTCAAAGACTCTGTGCTTATCTATTGTAATTTGTTTTTCCTTAGGCTTATAATTAAATGCTTGATTTGTACCTGCAGAAGAATATATCTTCTTTACTATCTCTGGATACCTCTCCATTAATTCTTGATTTTGAACATGTCCAAAACCATGATCCGCACAAACCACTCTACACTTATATAACCTTATCCACTTGATAATGTCATCAAGTTGTCCATCAATTACTTTAACCTGCTCCAATCGTTCAGCACGCTCTAATCTAAATTTACCATTGGGGAGGCGAGAGATGGCTACGAACACTGTATATCCACCTGCACCCTCATCATCTTCACCTGAAATTCTCTGTCCCCAGTCAATTCCCGCCCACGTGAAGCGATCTTGCGCTGTAGCATTAATATGCCAATCAAAAGTACTTGGCTCTGTTGTAACGACTTCTACAACTTGAGCGAAGGAAGGACCAGTGTCTCTACCACTGTAGAATAAGCCCATTACTTCATTTGCAAACGCTCTTTCAGTACGATCTTCCAACTTCTTATCTATTGATTCACGTGTAATATCAGGAACCAGTAGTTGATCAATATGATATCCGCGTCGCGATGCTGTATCGGGATTTTCTACTGTTGGCATCCACTTACCATGTTTAATTCCCAATCTCTTATCATAGATTTGCTGGCAACCTTGATCTTCTCGATCATTACATTTTATCATACGTCCTTCAGCAAGATTGGTCTTAAGTAAGCGTTTACCAGGAGCCGTATCATAATACAAAATTTGATAGTGACCACAATGTGGACATTTAACAAAATAATGTCTTTGATCGGAATCTATCCATAATCTATGAAAGTCAGAACCCTCTTCTTTTGGTGTTCCAAAGTCCATTTCTAAACCAAAACCAGGAGGGCCAAACTTACTATGAGACAGTGCTTCCTGAGTATTTTCTCGAGCTGCTCGAGGTAAGTCCTGAATCTCATCAAACAGCACATAATCTAACGGAGTACCACGAAGACGGTCACCAGACTCACCTGAACCCTCAATCATAATGAAGTTTCCTTCAGTGAATTCTTGTGACATCACTGAACCATCTCCTTTGAGACGAGACTGCAATGCTCCATTAATTGACTCTTTTACACGAGGACTAAAGACAATCTTCGAATATCTACGAGCCTGCTCAATCTGCGGAAATGCATGAAGTCCACGAATATGGTCAAAGGCACCGCTTGTTGCAATATACAACGAAATGCAAGATGCTGTTGTCGTCATTTCAACCTGACGACCTTTTCTAATAACACATGGCTTTCCTTTTGGTCCAGGTGCCTCTAAGCAAAGATATCTATAAATCTCATGTAGATAATCTCTACCACAATCTGATAATAAAAATGGATTACCATCAACCGTTAGGGTCTTTTCCACAAAAGCAATTGGATCTAAAATTGCCATATCTGATAAAAGATCACCAGTAAGGAATGGCATATCATCTTGTTTTTTCTTAGCCATATATTTCTTTCAATAAAATAAAGACAGGTAAAGCTCAAAATGAGCTTTACCTTAATGATTAGCTTTAGCGAAGTCGACTCTTCATTGACCGTGCCCTCTAAAGGGTGTCGCATTTAACACGGCTTTTGACCAATCAGCGACTAGTTTTTTATTGCGTTGCCCAGTCTACTGTTTCTTGCCACCATCTATCAAATGTCGTCGTTAGATGATCTATACCTGGCTCATCGTCTCTAGGCTCTACTGGTTGAGCAAAAAAAGGAGTATCAAAAGCTCGATCAAGTATATCCTGATCTACTTGACTCAATCTTTCATTAAGTTCCTGTTCACTAGCAACATCTGTAAGAGTGACTATCAACTCTTGCTCGTTATCCCAAATCTTATGTTGGTTCTTCTTAAAATTCATTGGATCGCCATTGCAGCTTGGACATTCTATTTTTTTAAATCCTTGATAGCCTGCTGGGTCTCCACAAAGAGGACAAGATGCCTCTTTGATTACTTTTTTCCAGCCACCTTCATTTCTTCCTGAATAATAGCGTCAATCATATCAGCTTCTTCAGAAAGACCTGCTTGATCAAGTTGATCAGCAATTTGAGCAAGCTTTTGGAGTGTGTTCATTTTAGCCTTTTTAGAAATACCTTTGAGGGAACCTTCAGTGCATGTTGGAGCTTTGCGAGCAACCTCTTCCATTACCTGCGCTACCTCATCAACTGTCTCAAAATGTGCATCACCTGGACCGACATCGGGAATATCTGTTCCGCCGCCTGGATGTGCAAGTTTAATTTCATCTTGTGTTGGTCCTTGTAGTCCACTTTCATAGTACGAATCCTGATCAAATGCTTTCTTCTCTGTAGAAGCCTTCTTCATAAGACCTTTTCCATACTTACTGTCCCAAAATTCTCTTAGTACGTCTGACATTTGTGAGTCCTCTCTCAATTATTTGGACATTTTGTCCAGTAAATTTTGTATCTGTTGGTCAACACGATCTGCTTGTTTAGTTAATCCTTGCTTATCTAATTGCTCTGCCAATGCAACGAGTCGTTTAATTTTAGATGCTGCAGGAGCGAGCACTTCATCTTCTTGCTCTTGTGGTAATTGAATTACGTTTTCTTCTTCAAAATCCTCTTCCTCTACAATATCAAATGTTGGCTGAACTTCAGGAGCCTCTGGTTGGGGAGCGGCAAGTCCACTTCCTAAGTCTTGTACAACTGCTTCCTTTATGGCCGCTCTAAAGGCTACCTCATCCATCTCCTCGCCTGACTGATCTTGCTGAAGCAATTGCTCCATACTGTCGTAGATCTTACCACCATCATCAATCCAAAGATCTCCTCCTGCTGTCTGAGCAAAAGTCTCAATCAAGGCTCTACTAAAAATGTCTGCTGATGGACGTATTTGTTGTTTTGGCGTCTTTATAAGACTTTCCTTTGAAGAGATCTTTGGATAGCCCTTGGGAAGAGTGAATTTACCACTTGGCTTCTTTTTTACCTCTTCAACTATCTTCTCTTTTCGCTCTGGAGGCTCACCAGTAAATAGTCCTCCTGAAGGAGAAGAGGTAATGTCACGCTCTTCAACGTTGGGAATCCAGGTTGATTCACTTGGTTTAAGCGCTGAACCAGGAATAACAATCCCCTTCTTTTCTTTTCCAAGATCCTGAAGTCTGATTCCAGGCTGATCTCCAAAGTCGGCAGAAGTTACTTGTTTAGCAATGTAAAAATTAGGTGTAAACATTGCCTTTTCCATTAGATCAGAAACTCGATCGGCAACATCATTCTTTAAAGACTCTTCACCTTTAGGTCCAATTGGAAACTGGCTCGTGCCATATTGTATTGGCTTATAGTCTGGGTTTGGAACATTCTGTACAAACCACTTATCTGCCAAATTACGAAAAGCCTCAAAGGTTGGTCTTTTGTCTGCCAAAGCTACACCAGGAGCAGGATTTTCTTCCGTAGTACCATCTGGATATTTTTCTTCAAGCTCAGCTTGAGTCTTGCATTCAGCAGGAGAACTAACGAGGTAAGGATATGGATTATCCATCATATAGAAAGTAAGCAAAGCATTTGGATAACGACCCGTCGTTCCTGTGTGAGCCTTTGAAAAATCAGTATAAGCTTGCTCAACAATATGTTCAAGAAAGTTTTGCTGAAGTCCAGGAAAAGAGGAAATACCACTATAGAAGGCCTCTATGGCATCTCTTTCTGAGTTGAGTCTCTTTGTGCTTCCACCTTGATCTTTTTTCTCTTGTAGTATTCTCTCTTTTTCTTCCCAAGCTTTCTCTACACCTATCTGTAGAGACTCGTGCTCGTAACTTCCTTCTCCAATGAGTCTATCAACAAGTGTAAGTCGTTGTTTCAAATCTCTTGCTGACTTAGAATTTCCTAATGCCTGCTGTTGTAGTTCGGGATAAACAGCTCTCAAGGCAGCTACATAGTATGGTAGCATGTTTTCCATAATTTGACTAATGAAGGCTGTGTGATCTACACTTCGAGATCTCCAAACTGTAATTTTAAGAGGCTCATCGTACATTATATTTGCACTACGCCCCTTACCGCGTGCTGTGGTCCATGCTTGAAAGAACATCTTGGAGGCGGCTTTCTGCTCCTGTTCGTAAAACCCTTCTTGCTTGGCTTTTTCTGGAGTTTGAGTAACCCATTCCTTTGCTCGCTCTTTGTCTTCTTCTGTAATTTCTGGCTCTTGAGGATCACCCCATGGATAGTCTGCGGCTCTTTTTTTCATGATCTTCTCCGTAAGTATTTGGTTATCTTTGCTCTTCGAATTAGCTTTTTTGTCATTTCAGCATATGTAAGTACTGGATCTTCTCGTCTCGTTATCTCAACAACTTCTTGTCCTTGACACTCCACACCACATCTCTTCAATAAGGCACATCGACGAATCCTCTTCTTATCTAAGTCTGACTTTTTGAGACTATCTCTTGCAACCTCAGTTGCTATTGGAATCTCTTGCTTTCCTTGAGAAGAAGAAAGTTCTTTAGAAAACATCATACCCTTTTCGTTTCTCATTTTAATAATAATCTTATCTTCTTCAAAAACTATATCTGTGACTTCATAATGCCCTGAATAACCTTGGCGACTCGTTTGTAAAAATATTACTTCACCTTCACTCTGCTCAATCTCAGTTGTTTTAGGGTTCTCTGGAAAATCCACAAATATCTGATTTCCTTCTCCAAGCATAACAACTTTGCCGAATCCATATTGATCGGAAGCAACAGAGTCTGCTACTTGCAGTCTCTCGTCAAAAGTTTCACTTGATGTTGCTTCAAAGCTTTCAAGCTCTGTTGTTACTCTTTGTTGGACCTGTCCACGGATATGTACAAGTTTACTATTTCCAACAGCATTCTCACCACCATTGATTTTAGATTGATCACAAAATATTGTGTATTTCTTGGTACCACCGGAGTCGTTTTCATTAGGATCTCTGATTACATAGAACTTTTCATCATCACAACTTGGACAATTCCAGGTGACTGCCAATTCCCTGTAACTTTCACATGTTGGACATGTTACAGAAACTATGTCTTTTTGTATGTTTTTAACGTGTATTAGGTGATTTTGACCACAATTCCAGCATGCATTTGCATCAACAGATAAAGTAATGGGAACTAAGCTGTTCTCTTTAATTTCTTCTTCTGTTGGATTTTCATATTGAAACTTTGGCAACTCTTCTTTGGTCTCAATTTTACGTTCAGGTTGAACTGCTCTACGTCTGACAATTAATCCATCATATTCACGCGCTGCATCTTTTATATTTGTAATCAAAATCTTATGAAAATCCTCAGAAGTGACTTCCTTTTGATCTAATTCTCCTACTTGATCAAACGATTGCCCTGGATACTCTTCATTCAGATCAGATTTTACATCTTCTATAATTTGATTTGCCAAATCACCCATATTAACCTCGTAGGGTGCTACTTGAAGTCTTGCAAGATGGTGTTTGACAATTTCTAACATAACCTCATCAGTATAGTTGAGCACCTGATCTATAATTATCGTAGGAGCTTCTGTAGGTCTTGCATGAAGAGCCGTTCTCATAACTCGATCTGTAAAAGCAGCTAATTCTTGTTCACGAGACTGCATTGCGCCTTCAGGATATAGCTTGAGATATGCTTGAACAATATCTTGAGTTGATAGTTCGTCGTGAGACTTAAGATGCTCAACAGGTAAGATGCTGGGATTATTGGGGTTGATCCATTCACAGATCATACATCTTACGTAATCACCACGAGACTTATCATAGCCTTGTGATTTTTTATAATATTTTTCTTTTTCAAAACTACTAAGAGCTGTATCAAAGGCGTGTTGAATTCCACGCTCATTTAATCTACCTAGTGCTTGTACTCGCTCCTCTGCATTTTTTACCTTCAAAGCTGTATCAAAATGCTCTAAAAACTTTACGTTGTTCTTACGAGCTCTGCCTTTTGGTGATTTTTTTTCTTCTTTATCTCTTTGTTGTTCAACAGCATCTTGGTAGTCATAGAGCAGAGAATTAATCTCAGACTCAAGTTCTACTCTAGCCTCCCAACTCGCCTCTGGATCCCAGTCTGGATTTTTTAGAGTTCCATCTGGAGTCATGTAATCGCTTACTAGCTCTTGCTGTAGGGTAACAATCTTATCTCGAAGACTAGTGCGAGCATAGACATTCTGTCTGCGGCTCGAAGCCTCCTCGAGTCCACCCATATCTTTTGCATCAAATTCAGTCTTGTCATATGTTAAAGAATCGTCTCTACGTGTAAGGTTGCTAGGTTTTTTCTTTTTCTTTTGAAGAATTTTATCAGTCTTATCTCCAGGTTTAATCCCAGGAAGGATAGAAGGAGGGGCGTCACCAGAATCAACACGTTCTTTATCTTTTTTTACTTCAGGTACAACAAAATCCATTGCTTGTTTAACAAAAATCTGTCGACGTAAAGCACGCTTTTGCATTTCTGACAATCCAGTACGCTCTGCAAAATCTTGAAGAGCATCTTCAACGGAAGACTGTTTCTTATTAGTACTTCGATCTTCCATAGTACGCTTAAGATGTTCTAGATAATTGGCAAATATCTTTTTCATAGATTTTTACTCCACTATTTCATGTCGAGCATCAACAATAGCTCCGTTAGCTGTGGTAACGGCATATGTTCGAATCTCTCCCGTTTTTGCTGACTGATAGGTGTAACGGAATATAGTTCCGTCGTTCTCACCGTCGATAAGCTCCCACCCTGATCCAGGGTCATTTGACCTCATCCATTCATCGGCAACATACTCTTGTGCAACCTTGCGTAATTTACGAGCCTCTTTATGGTATCCTTTACGCACTAGGCGCTTGAAGAGATGCTCCCATTTGAACATTTGATTTAAATCCTCAACAGAGGGAGCTGTCGGATCTTTTTCGTGCGAACCATTTTCATCATTTTCATCATTTTTTAAAAAGAGAGGCTCATCTTATCCTTTATCAACCTGACTTAAGTCCCACGAACTCCACTCGCCACTAACATATCTAGCATGCTCTTGCTCAACAAAAGCTTTAGCTTCCTGGAGAGAGTCAAATGCACCAAGCGGCTCATATTCAAACATAACTTTGAATTGATTTTTACTACCTAGTAATGGCTGTCTATCCTCATCTACCAAATCTTCGCGCAGCTCGAGAGTCATATCCATATGAATTTCATCATCTTCATTTAATTCCCAATTAACCTCTACAAGCTCACCGCTTCCGTCTAATTTGGCTTTACCGGGTATGTTAGTGCAGTAACAAGACTGATCATGTGGTCCATGTTGTTCTGTCAGATTTCCTCCCATGAGATATGGCTCTCTTCTATAAACCATTGTTGTCTCAGGTCCGACTTCCAACTCCTGCCATGGCTGCTCAAAGATAAAGAAATCCTCACCAAAATTCCATCCTCCATACCCAACAGCATAGGACTCGAAGTTATTCTCCCATACTTCTCCACTCTCTTTCCCGGCATCAGGATTTTCTTTCCAAGCATCAGGATTTTTTTCTTTCCACTGAGACATTTTTAAAAGACGACAAGCCGACTTTACGAGTCCTTTCTTATTCATATCACAGGCTAGCTTTACGATGCGATCATGCAATGAAGCAGTACTGCCACTGGGGAAGCTTTTGTATGTTCCATCAGAATTTCTCTGAACGCTTTCCCAATTAGGAGGATGAGGAAATTTATGTAAGGCATCCCAAACCCACCAAAACTGAGGATCATTATCTACAGCACGCTGAATGCAATACGAATATTGCTTTCCACTATCCCAGCCCTTACCTAGCATGTCATTGTATGCAGACTTATGGAAGTCTAATCTACTCTCTGCTTTAGCCATCTCTTCTCATTTCCTCTTGCTGTCGCTCTAACCAGCCCTCAACATCATCTTCCTCGGATTTGATTATGCCCTCATTTTCGAGATATTGAAAAAATTTCTTTTCCTTATATATATCTAACTTATGTCTTTGAATGATATGTCTAAATATTACATTAATGTGTCTCTTAGGTCCTCGAATTATATTGGCAATTAATTCATGAGCCAACATCTTATAAAACTCTTCATCAGAAACAATATCTTCATATTGTGCAGCAAAGGAGCCTATACTGAATAATGCTCCTTGACCAGTAACCATACCAGGCTGCTCTATGTAAGAAGCGATTATTTTTTCTCTCTGTGACAATTCATCAAAGAAAATACGAGCATAAGCAAAAGCCTCATTATAATTCTCTGACGAATGCATAAATCCACTTACTTCTTGCTCTTTATTGTCTTCGACAGCAACACGATAATAGATAGTATCTGTGTCATCGCGTACTCGTAGGGTAACTGTATAACGTGGTTCCACTAGCTGGTCCCTCTTTTTCATTTACATCCTTTAACCAGAGTACAATGTATCGAGATCTACAATCTCTAATATATCATCTAGATAATCTCTCAAATGTCCTTCAGAAAGATATCCCTCAAAAAGAGGATCTTCTTCGTCATATGTGTAATATGCCTCTTCTGCTGCTTTATTTATGTAATCTCGCTTTGCTTGTTCAACTTCCTCTAGAGTGCGATATTTACCTATTGTCTCTTCAGTATCTGTTAAAGCATATCGAGGAGGCTCAGGTTCTTGACTTCTTCCTTTTGCTCTTCCACCACAAGAAGGACAATCTACTCTATTAAACCCTTGATAGCCAGCAGGATCTCCACAATAAGGACAAGAGGCTTCTTTGACAATTTGATCTAAAGTACCAGCCTCTTTTGAAAAGCCCTTTTCGTCGAGAGTCATTGCTAATCGAAGTAGTTTAATTTGATTGTGAGTTTGAAGATCCAACATCCGCTTAGCTTCATCAATCTCTTGTCTGCGCGTTTTTTGAGGTTGAAAAGGAGGAGCCCAATCGTCATCGTCTTCTTCTTCCTTCTCAGAAAATGGTGGACTTTCGAGTACCTTATTCATTTCCTCAATAAACTGTGGCTCCAATGAGTTAAATATTAAGGCAAGATCGTTCTCATCTAACAATTGACCGAGGATGCGACATTTCTCTTCATCTTCATCCCAATAAAGATCAGCCGTATCAGTTATAAAGGTTTCTACTGGATGAACTAGTGCACCAGGAATGTTTAATTCTTGACTAAGCTTTTCCCAATCAACAGGCTCATTACTTGTCCACCAGACATCATTATTACTTCTAAGTCCTTTGAGATGATTTATGTAACCATTCATCAGATATTCCCAAAGAATCTCCTTAACTGATGTTGCCTCTTTAGTAAAACCTTTTAAATTGTTTTTCATATTTTTAACCTTTAT
>Ga0164310_10000012_pt1 | contig 92464 bp, 95 predicted proteins | sample GuaBasSedimGuay1_FD_121795 | JGI IMG/M metagenome (GOLD analysis project Ga0164310, IMG submission 121795) | Subseafloor sediment microbial communities from Guaymas Basin, Gulf of California, Mexico - Guay1, Core 4569-9, 0-3 cm | ecosystem: Environmental > Aquatic > Marine > Hydrothermal vents... | reverse complement strand
GGTTGATGAGATTCTTAAAAAAATAGCAACACTATTTGGCAGCGAGAGAAAGTCTGGCGATGTGAAAGAACCGCCTTTAGGCACAGGCATGCTGAGAGAAACCGCTGATAAGATTAAGAAAGCTAGAGCAGAGCAGGAACGTCAGATGAAGAAGTTAGGTTTCTGTGGCGGAGGCAGAATAAAAAGAAGATATGCAGACGGAGCGGAGGTAGAGGAAGAGACGTTCTATCTTAAGCATATGCGCGAAAAATTACAGGCGAAAGAATATGTACATCTTCCTACTGGAAGCAAGCCCTTACACAAACTAACTTTAGGCGAGGCACAGAAAACTTTTGGTACTGACACGACCCTGTGGGGCAACTGGAGATCTGCCAAGAATCTACTGGACACATATAGACAGAGATTAAGAAGTGAGAGTGGAACTGCAGAAGACAGAGCGGCGATTGCTGAGATGGAAAAGAATGTAACACGCGCTGCTGGTTTCCTAAACAAGGTTAGATTCACAGGCGCAAGTCCTGTGGATGAGAACATGCATAAGGAATACAGCAAAGTTAAATACCTTATGAAGAAATACGATCTACGTGCCGCTGAGATGTATTCTGAGGAACAAAAAAGAAAGCATGGTGAAAACTGGATTACAGAACTTGCTCCTGGCCTATCTAATGCACCGGATGTAGAACAAATCAGAAAAGACATGTTGGGTACAGATCTTGCAGTTAGAGATGTTAAGTTTCCTTTCTCATTTGAAAAAGAACTTCAAAATCTGTTTGGTATAAACTGGCAAAGACGTTTGGCGCCAAACTTGCCAGTCACGGCGGCCAATACAACCGCCTTGCTGCAGCATATAATCGGTAAGACTTACGGTAGAGGGTTAGAGCTTGGAGATCTAAGTGTTCCTCTGACAAAAGCGACATCAGTAGAGGAGATACCTCAAATGATGACCGGTGGCCGCATGAAAAAAGACGGTCTAACATACCTTCATGGAGGAGAAGTAGTTATACCTGAGAAATTTGCACAGGGCGCCGAGGTTGAATCTATGGCATTTGATAGAGCATCCCTAAACAACAAATATTCTGTGGATGTCAATACAGACGAGATAGCAAGCGCAATCGAAAGCGCAGTAAAAGAGGCTATAGAAGCATCCAACTTTCCTAAACTAGAGGTTGAAACGAATGGTGTAAGTGTTCCACTAGACGCCGAAGCAGCTACGGCCAGCATAGAAGCTGCATTAAAAAACGCAATCACTGGTCCAGGTGCTGTTGGCGCAGAAAAAATGGACGCTTTGGAACAGCACATAATAAAAATGGACAATACCCTGCTCGATGTTAAAGGTAATTTGGAAGACAAAATAGATCGTGACATAGAGATGGTAAGTGGTAAGATAGTAGATAGGACCGTTGTTAACGAAATGATAACTGTCAAGACCGATCCACTTTTGACTGAGATAAACAACAGAGCATCTACAGGAGATGAATACAGGAGAGAGATAGACAATCTAAAAGCACATCTTAGTTATCAGATAGAGGCTATTGAAGCCAAGATAAACAGAGTGTCTACTCATATCGGAGGACAATAATGGCTTACGAAGAACCGTGGGAAGCGTTTGGAGAAAGTAATAAGCCACAGGTATCCTGTGATTTTTATGGCAGCCTTGCTGCTGACGTATGCAACGATTTTGGTCTTCAATGTGCTACGCCGTCTATAGGAGGCGCTTTAGATGGTATAGACATTAAGCAAATGGATGCCATGACAGTAATACGTCTCTCGTTAATGGAAGAGGCAGCCGATGCGGGCGTATTATATGAACCAATAGTGAATAATTTAGGGGAGATTGAATTTAAGCGTATGGGTGATAGTTACCCTAGCTTGGACATATACTATACAATACAAACACATACTTACAAAGAAGAATGTAAAGGCGTTATGATAACTGGCAAAAAACCAATGGCCGAAAGGCAGCCGGTAGAGTTTGTTGATCTTTTTGAGGCAGCGGGTGGCAGAAGGGTGTGGGATACATCTGATATGACATCTAACTGTAGTAAGGATGATTTTGAACATTCTCGTGTTATAACATATCACGACCCCCACCTGTCTACTAGTTACAACGACGGTATTGATAATTTATATGAAATAACAAGCGATAATCCGTGGGATAGAGTACTAGGTTATGCTTATAAGATCATACCACCATCCTTCATAAAAGATAGGGATGATGTTAGTATAAGCATAGACAACACGGCAGAAGTTCCTCTCGTATTAGATCTTCCTTCTTTAGGCACTTTCAACGAAAAAGATATTCCGGACATTGGTACTTTGGCTGAGAGACCCGCAACAGCAGAGGACTTGGCGTGTTTTGTTGATAGAGGAAAAGAAGTGACCGGAGGCGTAGAGGTAGAAATACCAGATGAGCTTAGATTTGAGACCACGCGTAATGTAAGGATGGATAAACTTCTAGGAGTCAACATGGTGTACGCCATAGGTCTAGAATGTGTACAATGCAAAGGTGTCCCAAAAAATAATGCCGCGGCGGCCGGAGAAAATAATGCCGAGAATACAGAGCTTTGGATAGCTATAAATGATATTGGCCCAAAAATGTTTAGGCTGGACTCTGGTGTACATTACATTGCCAACTTTGAGGGCACCGATGTAACTAACAAAAAAGTTATGATAAAATTTTCAAGTAATGCTAGATTTAATGACAAGGCGGCATACGGATCTAATGTACCATTTAAGGTTTATCCTAATTGTACTCTATACAGACAGCAAGGGATTACAGAAGGACAGGCCACCATATTGCCTACTGGCGGAACAAAAGGTATCCTGGTACATCAGATAGTAGTGGTGTTGTCGGTGGAATCTCCATGTGTAAAAATAATAGATCCACAAGGCCAAGCAAACCTAATAGCAGAAGACTTAAGAGTGTATATCGCACCGCTGGTGTTGACTGAAGAACCAGCACCTATTGCAAAGGATGGTACTGTCATAAATCAGGTAGATGGTATCGTAGATCATGACCCAACCACCACACAAAACCTAGAAGATACAGCGTTAAATAGTGCTATAGAGGAAATGAGCGGCGGTCCCGGTCTTACAATGACTTTGTCTTTTCTGGACGAGGACGGCACAAAAAAGCTTTCTCAAGCATTATATGAATATATGAGTGCCGGCGATGGTACCGAGACTACGTATGTCTGTGGCCCAGAGAGCACAGTGGAGTTGGGCGACAGGGGTGATGCCGGCGGCGTTGTAAACAGTATTTCTTACTCGTATTCAGACCAAGGGTCATATACGATTTCTGTCAATGAGGGCCCATATATAGTTGGCGGCGTTGAAGGCATAAGTGGAGGCGCATATATAAAGCAAACGGAGTCTTTTTCAGCGGAAGGTGTGGTAATACAGGATGGAGGAAACCACGTGGATTATAGGGTTCGCGTTGACGATTTCGGAGATGTTTATGCTATAAACTGCACACCATCGGTCATAAGAGTTGGTGATAGAGTAAGTGTTTCATTAAAGAACAATCCGGTGGAGGGTTAAGATGTCAATAGAAAAAGTAAAAATAAGGGCTCGAATAGAGGTTGGTAGATTTGAAGTAGAGACGCCTTATATACTGTCTTTTAACGTCAATAGAACACGAGGACAGGTTTCTACATTCGACGCTCGCGTAAAAATTGGAGCACAAGAAGTGGCCGACATGACTGGCGGGCCAATAAAAATATATGCTGGTGTGGATTACCCAAGAAATCTAATATTTACGGGTATCGTTAAGAAAGCTACGATATCGCCGTGTTTCGACGACCCGCACTTTGTTTTGGTAAATATGTCCGGCGCCGATGCGCTCAGTCTTTTACAGAATAAGAAATATACTAGGCGCTGTAGAGGCACGGAGACTGCCTGGGCAACAATCGATGGTGTTAGTAGGAGAGGACTAAAGAGTGGCAAATTTAAATATCGCCACCAACCGGTTTTATTAGTCACTGACAGTGAACTTAAGGACAATACACAACTAACTACGGCAGCAAACTCTGCGAAGATGAATCAACCGGTTGGTCTTGCAGCGCCACAATCATCGGTCGGAGCAGCCAAAGTAAAGGCAGAAGTCGTTACAGACAAAGACAATTCGACATCACCGGATACTGGAGGCTAATATAAATGTCTGAAACTATTGGAGAAACGGTATTGTACCTTCTGGTAGGTATGAAGGCTAAGATCTCGGCACCTGCACGTCCTATTATGGGTGAGGGTTGGTTTCCTTCGACGGATGAAGAGACTGTTGGTAGTAAAGACCCACAGGTACCTAAGAAGGGTTTTATAGTTGAGGATGAGAAGATAGGAACAATCGAACCAGTCAGCGACAATGAGGTTGCGGTTATATATACACATAAAATGGCACAAGAGAACAAAGTTTGGTTTTTCGCGGCCACTGGTGAGGTAGCTGTGTGCACCATATCGGCTGTGCCTATTCATGATCACTCCTCTATTGTTCAAGGTGGTCCTGCATTTGGTAGCTACTTTAGTGATGATGAGGCAGATCAAAGTTCAACTTAGGAGGTGTGTAGATGCCGGCAGAATGCTGTAAATTAGTAGGAAATTTTCCAATCAATGCTGCGGAGTGTTTTGTATCTATAAACGTAAGTAGCAGCACAGAATCCAGTTTGATAGAAAACCAGATGATTGTGGGCCCTACTGTTGGAACAGTTTCTGTAACGGGCCACGCACAAGATACTATACATATAGGATGTCCTGGCAGAGCCAATGTCCAAGTTCCATGGCTGAGAAAATGGGATTGTGATAACAACGATCTTTACTTTATACCCCAAGGCGAGGGAAGGTCGTCTATATTTGGTGAGGTGGTTGACTTGGCATCGTTGCATAGAACAATTGGAAGTTATAGGATTGTAAATGCTTCCTCATCTTCAGGACCAGCGGCTATATATACAGATGAGACGCAAACAGATGGATATGGTATGACATATACAGGTGGACCAATAAGTTTTTCTACAGGCCCTGATGGTGTAATATGGGATGGCGCCGGTCTAGATTTAGGTATAGGTACAATGTATTTACAGAACTTTAGTGTTGAATTTACACCAGGACAGATTCCTATGGCGTCCTATTCTTTTGTTTTTACGGGATCTTTACAGTAAGGAGGTAAAGCATGGCAGATGTTTCTTACACAGGTGAACAATATAGGCTTAGAGCCGGCGCGCCGATGCCCGTTGGTAATAGTAGATTTGTATTACATACTTTCATGGCAGAAAAGAATGAGATAGATCTTATAGTTTATACCAATACTTTGCCCGGTAGCGACGAGTTTAGAGGCCAGGGCGGAAACTATATGTCTGCCAATTTTAGCCGCCTGGCAGATATAGGGGGCAATAGTTTTTCAGGTAAAATAGTACATGAACCAGAATACGTGGATGAGGACGACATCTAATGGCATCTTTTATAGATTGTACCTCTGTAAATTTGTCCTATAATGTGTATGGTTTGGCTACGATAACCTATACAGTCGTACATGATACTGGAGGTATACATCATTATGGAACGGATACGTTGAGAATAGGCAATAGAACTTTCTATGGTTATATAGCCAGTGCCTATGTAAATAGAATACCAAACACAGAATGGTACGAGTCTCACATAACTTTTGTTGGTGATACGAGTCGATAGGAGGAGATATGGGATGTTCAGGATGTGGCAAAAGAAGAGCAGCAAGAACCTCTGGCAACATTATGGAACAATATAAATATTTGAACGACAGGCAATTAAAGGCCAGATTGGAAATATTTAAAAAAAGAAATTGCCAAAAGTGTGAAAAAAAAGAAAGGTGTGATTATGAGATGTATGTGGCTTGTAAAAAGCCTAAAAGCTAATAATGTAACCACTTTAATAATAGAAGACCACGATAAGGAGGCAAATTAGATGGCTGTTATAATTGGTGCAGGAACTACGGTCGGAGGAATTTTTTCAGGGCAGTGTGCCACGTCTGTTAATTGGGCATACAATCCAAATGTACAAAGGATATATTGTTTAGGTTCCTGGACACCCGATGAGGATAAAACAATAAGACGACCCACGTACACACTAAGCGTTACTTTATATTCGTCTGGCGCCACTCCAGTATACAGCACCGAACCAGACGATTCTTGTACTACGGCCAACCAAGTAGCAGCCTCAGTTGCACCAGCTACCTGTGAGGACACCGTAGATGCAATAGATTATAGTGATTGGGTTGTGACTAGTTACGGATATAATAAAGATGATCCACAGAATCCGTCACAAGAGTCTTGGAGTCTGCAAAGATGGCACGAAGATCCTGCTTTGGATATTACAGGCCCGTCATATATTATTAGGGGTATATCAGAAGGGAGCGTTAACTTGGAGGTAGAGGTCGATGCCGGCATAACTTTTACTGGTGTAACGGAAACAGGAAGCCAAGGAAGTGTATCTGCTGGTGGCGTTGGAAGGGCTGATTATACTAAATCTGGCGTGGTGATACAGGTCGGCGCAAGTACATATACATATGGTCAAACAGGAACAGGAAGTGTAACTATTCCATACACACCACTATGGATATAGTAGAGGAGGAGAGATGAGTAAGTTTTTGTTATCGGAAAGGTATAGATTAGAGCTTCATTGGAAGCATGCTGTTTATGAAAGGGAAGGTATATGTCGTTTGGAAGGTGCTTATTTTTCAGGACCGGCATTAAAGATTGCAGAAAAGATAAACAGCAAAGATAGTATAAATTTAGATTTTTACAGGCAGTATGTAATACTTGTAAAACATGTTTATGTTGCGGTTTTAGAGTGGGAAGAAGTTGTGTATAACAGTGACGGTACAATCACTCTCAAGGATGCCGTTTTGGCACACGAAACAGAATTAAATAGGGTTCCGCAGTTTAAGGATTCTGATTATATTGTCATAGACACAAAGAAGCATGAGGCGTCTACACACCACATGCATTTAGTGTATGAATCCTTTGTGGTCGACGAGAGTGGGGAACTTTATAAGTTTTAGGAGGACACATGCTTAGAGGACAAAGGATAAGGTGTGCCACGGTAAGTGGAACTGATTCAGAAAGATGGGAACAGCTTTATGGCACCACAGCTACCTATAATTTACCACAACATAAAAAGCATCTTCATGGGGGTCATTGTTGGGCCCCGTGCCCGTATGATACTACGTGCACAGGCGTCAGGACTCAAAATATGACAGGCTATTATTTAGATCCATACTATGACCCAGCGACGAATTATAGAACTATTACAGGCACAATTTCTTTTACAGACGCACAAAAAGTTTTACACGAGGACGCAGAAGGGCGTCACTACTATATGAAATCCACAAACAAAGGCCCTAGGTGGGGGTTTGAATGTACATATTCCGGCTGCCCCTACCAGGCACAGCACGGGAAACCGTACTTTCATATTTAGGAGGTCTATTATGGCAATAAGGATTGACACACAAGACTTAGAGAACTACCCAGGAACTGTAAAGGTAGTTACGATGGATCAAGACTCAATCGTGCCCACCGGCGAAGAGGGTGATGAAAAATACGTATTGAGTTTTTCGACCACAGCTTACAGTGACAATACCAACAATACTGCTATTCAGACTATTTACATCACCGATTTTAAGACAGGCTGGTGTAAAAGTTCTGGTTTTACTGGTCTTAATAGCAGATTTCCTCTCGATTCAACACACAACAAGCTGAGAGTGAAGATCGATGCTACTGTTAGTGGAACTGACGGAAGCGGTTGGTACGATATTACACTCGACCATGACAATGGAACATATCTGGAAGCAGAGGTAGTAGCACAGGACATGGAAGACAAGATACGTGCTATAGCTGATAGTATTCACGCCGCTGATACGGGTTTTACGTTGTCTTATAAAAATGCTTCTGTTGAGTGGTCGGGCAGTAGATTTAAAATTATATCTGGTAGCGTAGGTAAATATTACACAGGAACAAATAGATCATCAGTGCAGGTAACCGCAGGAACAACCAACGACTGTTCTGCTATGTTGGGATTTGATCTAACAATAAACAGCGAAGATCTATCTTCTGTGTCTTTGAAGGAGACAGTATTGTCATCCGATTATACTGCAGACTCACCAACGCTGAGTGTTTTGGGTTCTTCCGGTTGGGTTTCAGCAGGCGATTGTTTGATGATAACCGACGGTACCAATACAGATTATTTTACTGCAATATCTGGTACAACAGATACATCTATTGTTGTTCCCACTATGGCCACACACAATTATACAGGAATCGCACATAGTTATTCATATTCTCCGGCCATTAGTGGTACAGGTACCAAGGTTCAGCTTCTGAGAGAACAAGACCCAAAGAATGAGCCTGGTTTATATTATTCAAACGCAGACGATCTTATGAGATTTGGTATCAAATCGATCGTGAACCAGGTCGATTATAGTTCGTAATGGAGGATGAGGTTTGGCTTATTTTCACGTTCGTGACTCACTAAATCCATATAAAGTTGTAAAATTCAGCATAACGCTACAACAGTATATGCTGAAAGGATATGACGGTGATAATCTTTGGACGGCAGAGATTAATACGTTGGAACCTTCTACCACAGTCAGCGGTGGTATAATGCGTTCTAGGTATATACACCTAAGGACGCTACAAAACTTAGATGATGAAATAGAGAAAGCCACTGCCGATATGTGTCAGGAAATTGATTGGACACCGAGGATCCCAGATAGATCTGAGCCGTATGTGTACGATACTTATCCGTCCAACCAAGCTACAGAAATAGATATAGACAGCACTATATGGGTGGAAATAAAGGACTCACTGCCTTCAGCCGGAATAGATATAAGCACTATAGAGGCAGAAGTTAATGGAGTGGATGTTACGAGTGAAATAGAGATAACTGGAAATCCATATGATTATAAAGTAAAATGGAAACCTTCTCTAGTGATACGAGAATCTGTATAGAAGGGGGCTTTATGAAGGTAAAGGAATTTTGGCATTTTTTATGTGAGGAATTGGACTATAGGTTTTTTGCGGGTGTGCCCTGTAAGGGGTTTAAGCCGTTGTATGATACAATGAGCTCAAAATTTCTTCATTATATACCTGCGGTAAAGGAGGACGTTGCTTTGGCACTTACGAGCGGAGCGTCTGTGGCCGGTACTAAATCTGTCGTTATAATTGAGTTAGATAGAATTTATAATTTGATGGACGGCCTTTCCAGTTTTAGTGGCGAGTATAAAATACCAGTTCTAATACTTGCATATGATGGCACCGACAATATAAATTCTAAGAGAATTTCTGGAGCAGCAAAGGTACCGTATAGAGTCGTAAGCAACGTAAAAAGGGATATCAGGTATCTGACAAATCAAATAGATAAAAAACAGATGCCAGCTGTGGCAATAATAAAGGAGGGGACGTTAATATGAAGAGATATAAGGTTATAAAAGACTTTATTGCGTGCCTAAAAGACAATGATATTGCCATCTTTGCAGGAGAGGATGTAAGCAAAGAAGCTTATCAGTTTGATAGAGAAGGAAACTTTTATATTACAGAGTCTAGAGGTGTGGCGGCAGCGTTTGCACTCGGAGTAGCTATGAATACACGAAAAAGAGTGTTTATTTTTGCCGGCGATGGAAATTTTTTGATGGAAATGGGCGCATATGCGCAGATAGCAGTCAGCAGATGTAAAAATATATTTTGTGTCATTCTAGATAACGATTGTTATCAATCTGCAGGCGGACCTCCTACGATTTTTAGATCATTAAATTCTGCGACAGGCGTACTATTCAACATGGGATTTACATTTTTTAATTATACACCACACTTTAAAGGCAGAGTATCTATAAAAAACATGTCTAAAAAAATAGACAATTTGGTGGGCCCCGCATCTATTTTGATTGAAGTAGATAAGGGCCTAAAGAAGGGCACTAAAGATGTTGGTATATCAAAGGAGGACCTTAAAAACAGGTTATCTAACTTTATTATCGAGGACACAGGAACATCATTATTTGTTCCCCCCTACTCTTTAGACTTCTTTGATTTAAGTATAGATGGAGGCAACTAATGGCTTACGAAAACATAAGGCTACGAAAACCAAATCTTTCGGTGGTAGATGGCTACTATTATATGATGGATGAGGACACTGACAGTTTGATAGTTAAAACTGACGATGGAACACAGGCGTTTTCTTATCCATTAGATACAACCATAGCCAGCACGATTGTTAGTTTGGAGCACGACGGTAGAAATTTCTGGAGCATGGAAGCCGATTCTCCAGACATGGTAATAAGACGCTGGTATTTAGATAACTACGTTTGTAAACAAAGAGACAGCTTTACTATAAGCAACGTTAGTTCTAATGCTTTTACCGTAGAACACTACCATACCGATTTCTCTGGCACCGAGTTGGCAGGCTCTACGACGCTGAGCGTAACAAACGAGTCTGATATATCTAATGGAGAAACGGTCTACCTTGGTCCGAACACAAACGGTCAATCAGAAGAACGCACTGTCACCGGAGTGGGCGCAGGTACAATAGATGTGAGCCCAGGTATAACATACGACTATGCATCAGGAGACCCGATAGTTTCTTACAAATCTCTTTGGGTTTTTGACGACAATTCCGGCGGCAAGCTTCACCAGATAAACGCTTACACTGGCGCAACAGTTACTGGAACATTGGGAGGCGAATATTCTCAGGTGGCAGCTGCAACATTTTTCGATATGTACAGCCTGACCTACAAACCAACTTGGGGCGAGTCGATTTGTTTTGTAAAAACTACTAATATGCTTTTTTTAAATCCAAGCACACTAACTAATTTTGGTTCGTTAGCAATGGATAATGTGGAAGATGATAATGCTACAGTAATACCTCTATACGATTTAGCAATAGATGGCACAAATATGTACAGGCTCCAAAGAAAGGCTACTTATTATGGCCAGACATATACGTTTTCGGATAGTACCTATAATTATCAGTTATCTACGTCCACACCATTCATTACAAGCATTAGTTTGGCAGCAGAGCCGGCAATTTTACCGGCTAACGGCGTTAACAACAGCACAATAACAGCGATTGTTAAAGACCAGTTTAATGAGCCTATATCTAGTAAGAATGTATACTTTACAGATGATGACTCAAATGGTTACATAACAACCTCTCCAGTATCTACCGACGCAAACGGCGTAGCACAGACGGCGTATAAGGCTGGTACACAGGCTAGAGAGGTAAAGATTACGGCAACGGCAGAGCAATAAGGAGTTTAGATGGCTTACGAAAACATACGAATAGACGATACAAACTTTTGTATGGGTATGCAGGCAGGTACTTTTTGTACTCTTGATTTATCGGATCAAGCATTAAAAGTTAAAAACCTGACAGGTGCACAGATAGGTCCCGTCTATACGGTATCATCTGGGACTATAAGTAATTTATTGTCTTTGGATTATGTTGGCCCTGTAGACCAGACAGGACCAGTAGATGGCGCCACCTTCTTTACGCTGGAGAAGGTAAGTTCAACACAATGCCGGATAAAGAGATGGGAGTTGGATACTACTGGAACTACGCTGGATTTAAAAGATACAATAACAAAAACAACTGGCGGATCATATTATTTTGATGCGGTTGGTCAAGCAGTAGAATATTATAGAAGATCTTTTGATGGTCACAACCCTGGCGGACAAGATTACCTGGATATCAATAGTGCATCCAGACTATCTTCTGGAGATAGATTGTTTTTAGGACCAAGTTCGGATGTAGACAATCCTGGGGAATCCGAGTATGTAGTTGTCGACACGGTATCTGGCACAAGAGTAAATTTAACATCTAACATTAATTACCAGTATGTAGACGGCGACGATATAACATTCTACACTAATATATATCTAGTCAGCGCCCTCGGATATGCCGGTGATACCTCCAAAGGTACTATGTTTAAAATAAAGGCAGACACTGGTTCTGTTATAGAGACGGATAATAAAGGTTTTTACCAGGGGATATCAGCGTGTAAATGGTGTACATATGTGCAGGCGGTAGCGTGTGTTTCATCTGCCAATTTATTGTTTGTTAGGCCTTATGATTGGTATCAAAATTGGAAGTCTATGTTTTTAAATAATTTAGAAAATGATGATGCTACTCCATATCCAATTTATGATATTGAGTTTGACGACTATGAGGTGTACAAACTCTCTAAGAAGATTACACTTAGAGACGATAGTGGTGTAAAGTCTACTACGTCGTGGGCAACATACAATTATAGGCAGGATACTCTCTTACCTTACGTAAATAGTGTTGAGATGTACACCACAAAGTCTAAGATGATTGGCGACGCAGACACCACAAACATAGACATATATGTTCGAGATCAGTTTGGCGTTGGCCTACTGAATGTTGACGTTGATGTAGATGTGGACAGCGGAGACAACGGAGCGGTGTTCGATCCGATAGATGGTATAGTAACTACTGACGCTAATGGATATGCACAGCTTGGTTATACATCTGGAAACACTTACGAAGGTATGACGGTTCTTTCAGCAAACTGTACCGGTGGATTTACTGGCCACGGCAGCCAGTATGTGTGGAATTTTATGAGTATCCGCAGTGAAATAGATGTAGATGTAGACTACACTATAATAGCAAGAAAGAACGTGCGAGTTGATATTGAGCTAATAAGACAGATAGATAATCAAGCTAGTATATTATATTCAATATTTTGTCGTACATTTTTTACTATACCTGGTGGTCATTGGTCAAATCCTAGTCCTTATTCTGGCCAAGTACCTACATATCTCCCAACTTTAATCACCTCTACGGGAGACGGCCCAAGTGCCCCCATGGAAAGGCCCTGGGAGCCTGGTGAGGATGATCCGCCTTCTTTTGAAACACGAATAACACAACTAGAGGAGTTCGAAAGCTCTAATACTTTTAGGCAGATAGATTTTGAGTTCGACGGGTTTTTACAGTGGATAAAACAAGTTGGTGAGCAGAACCCTACTACGTCCGGTGTACAGTTAGCGGATAGTGATCTTCAGATAGATCAAATGAAGCTCGGTCACCATACGTATTGGGCTTCTGGTCAACCATATGATTATCTATGGACACAGGTCAATCTTAACCAGTTTATTTTTGTTGAGGACGCTGTACCAAAGTTTTGGAGTGAAAAAAATTCTATAGATACTACAATATGGATTCGGCTTAGGCCTTTCGCATATGATTTAGACAGAGACACCTTCAAATTCTATGTAAGAGAAAGCTCTTATGCTGGAGACACTGGATATAGAGACTGGACATCATATTGTACAATAACTTCTTTTGATGCCGGCGGCGGAATAAATGGTTTGGATGTTATTTGTACGCCTCCAGCCAATTTTCACCATAACGCCGTTGTTTATGTACACATAGAAGTATATGATGAGGCACCATATCCAAATTTCATATACACAGATTATTGGTTTATGACTATACCGGATTATAGATTTCCGTACTTGGAGAACTTAAATCCTAGTAGAGATCAAATTGATGTTCCTGTTAATACTGATGTGTATTTTGAAATAAAAGATGAAGGCGTCGGAGTTGATATAGGAAGCTTAGAGCTTCTTGTCAATTCCAGAGCGGTGATACCAACTATAGATAGAGTTTCATCACATCACTACAAGATAACGTATGATCCTGGTGAGTATTTTTATTACAATAAAGAGGTGACAGTATCGGTTAGAGTTAGTGATTCTTCTGAGTTTGCAAACACTCTAGTAGATAGTTATAGATTTTACACCGTTGAAAGCGCCGCAATAGAGGTTATACCATTGGAACCTAGACAATGTAAGAGAGGCTTCCCAAGGTTTAAGGATGTTAGTCTATTGATAATAGGACAGGGAAATGGGATTGATCTGAGCTCACTTAGAGTTCAGATACATCAGTACGATGTTACTAATAAAGTTCGTGTATTACCTGTAATTTATAGAATTTCTTAGGGGGCATCATGGAAGAGGAAAAAGTTAAAACGGTTAATCCTAAAAGGTGTTATTTTATAGTCACTTATCCTGATGGTAGGATAATAAAGGGAAACGCTCTGCTAGAAGACGCTTGGAAGCAGATACCAGAAGGGCTTTCTAATCTTAAATATGAACTCAGTGATGGTAGTGATGTTGTCATTCCAGGCCACATAGCTTACTCGGTGGAGGTTGATCGTGACGAGGACACATATTATACTATTAATGTGTTGGGTTTAGAGGATAGTGCTGTAAAGGTGTACAGGATAAATCTTAGGGAGATTAAAGGTTCACCATTAAAGATCGGTAATATTATCATAGGAAATCTCCCCAAGCCTAAAGCACTGGATAGTTCTTGGAAGCACAGAGGATAGGGAGAATTGTGTTATGCCAACTGTTAGTGGCTCACTACAAGCGAATATAACAGGCACAGCGTCTGATTTAGGAAGTTTGTTGGCCTTCATTAGGCCCACAATTTCAGGCAGCTCCGACATATTTGCGTTTGTTCGTCCAACCATGTCGGGCAATGGCGATGTAAATTCATACATAAATGGGTTTTATCCGCCGTACATTTTAGATTTTTCTTTGGACAGAGAGGAGTACACAACAGCTACTGGCACGGTGTGGGTGGATATCGTAGATTACTATAGGCCCATAGACACATCTAGAACGTATTTTTCTATAGATGGTACCGTTGTGTCTGGGACGTTCACCCCAATATCTGTTCCAGGTGTTATGGCTTCCGGTGTCGCTTACAGGATGTCGTATAATTCACCGGACAATTTTGGGTCTATAGATGACCCGGCAAGGTTTTTGGTTCATGTAGAAAATGATTTTGGCGCCTACGGCGGTATCGCAGAAGAGGACTACTACCTGACGTTAGGATATCAAATAGACTTTTATAACCAAGCATACAAATATATAGATTTTGGGTATGACAGTCAGGTTGTCGTAAGAGCGCTAATCGAAAACAATGCAAGTTGTACAAAAGAAAGCGGGTATGCGTACTGGTTTGAAACGGTACCAACACCACAAAGTAATTTATCATGCAGTATAGTAGGATTGAATAACAATGAGGGGTTACCAGCATCTATCTCACCGCAGGCGCCGACTGCACATTTTTACGGCAGAAGAATGGAGATAGTCATACGCGCTAGAGATTTTTCTGGTAATGAAATGGACCCATTCACTTTGGTCTACACTATTGAAGAAGAGTCTTAAAGGAGGAATTAAACTATGAGTGCAGTTACAAGATGGGTAGAGTACAACGTCTCAGTCTCCGGAACAGTCGGCACCGGAGGCGCTGCTGGTAAAGGTACTAGGGCTTTTGCCAGAGCAGACGCTAGTGTTGGAGATTCTTTCGACATTGGATCATCTAACAACCGCCTACACATGAGTATAGGCGGTGTGAGTGCTCCTTATATTACCTTGGCCAGCGGCACAGATCTTGATCCGAGGTTCGTGGCTAGAGATATAAGCGAGAAACTTCACAACCTAGGTAAAAATGATGTTGCTTTTGACCAGGCACAATGTGTTTGGGAAAACAACAAGCTTAAGGTTTACTCAGGTGATATAGGAAGCGGAACATCAGTAGTTGTTGCGAGCGGTACTAATACTGCTCATATAGAGCTTGGTTTTGGTTCTAAAACAGAAACTGGAGGTGCCGCAGCAACCAACCAGACAACTACCAGTGGTAATAATTACAATGGAGGCATTACTGTTTCTGGAACCTTCGACGGTTTTTTCGATGAAACATATCGAATAATAATCAGCAAGGGTTCTAACGGAACAGGCACCAACATAGGAACACCTTTAAAGGGTGGTTCTAACTCCTACACTGGGACGATTACAACTGGAGGTGTATTTAATTACACTGGTGATATTCAATACACGCTTTCTATTGACACTACCAACGGCACTACCATGGGGGGCGGAACGGGTAATGTTCCAACGTTGAGTTGGACGTCTACTGGCAGTGCTGATGATGGCGGACCAATAGAGATTTTATACCCTAACTATTGGTATCATGTTGGAACTAAAGGCTTAATGGTTAAGTTTACTGATGCAGTATTTAATACAGTAAATCCTGCTTGGACCATCCAATGTACATACTGCCAGTATACAAATGGTGCTAACACACAAGCACCAGCAGCAACGGCAGAGTATATTTGGGCTAGTACTAGAGGTGATGATTGGGGCGGAGCAGCCATAGTAACGAGCGAGTCGTCTTTTACTAGACTGGGTTCTAGGGGTGTGTACATCAAATTTACCGGCAACAATAACTTCAGAGCAGGCGACGAATTCTATGTTGTGTGTACAGCACCTCAACCACAGAGCTATGATATCAGTAACTTGAATTATGGAAACGTTACTGTCAGTACAGAGTCCAGCGTGAAGTGTGTGATTTTCGAGATCCAGTCTGGTGCCGTAGAGATGGATACCGTTAAGTTTGGGCTCCAGAACCATGGAAGTTTCAGCCACCACGATACTGGTAACAACGATACCAAATTTAGGTTTGGTACCGTAGGTCCTGGTAATAATGCTGGAACAAATCCTACAGATGGAAGAGAATGGCACACAGACGTTTCCGCAGCTGATATAGATAGTGATACACCACCAAGCTACTTATACGCCACCAAGGAAGACTTGGCAGTAGTTGCTGATGCCGACAGCAGCGAAACCATAGGAAATAGTCCGGATATGGGTATGGTAGCTGACCCGATTTTCTTAAACATAAAACTCGGAGCTAGTGAGGTGGGAGCTAATAGTACGATAAATTATCGTATCTATTTTGATTATGCGTAAAAATTAAGGAAAGGAATCAGGACAATGCCAATATACGAATTTGAATGTAAATGTGGTAATTGTATGGAGCAGCTGTTCGATAGGCCTATTAAAACTACTACGTGTCCAGAGTGCGGTCGACGAATGAAGAAAGTTCTGTCTCCGAGTAACTTTCAACTTAAGGGTCGCGGTTGGGCTAAAGACAGCTATGGTTTGAAGGAACAAAAAAAGAAAAGTAATAAGCCCCAAACCGATAAAAAGAAATAATCTAGGAGAGGAGGATATGTGTTATGAGAAGAGGCTGGGAAGTGGAGTATGCCGACGGCACTACGATAAATGAATCCCAAAAAGAATGGAAACAAGTACCTAAGGTTGGGATCATTCGCCTTACTTTACATTACGATGGTAGACAGTGGGATATACATAACAAGGAAGCCTATATACAAAAGAAAAGAGGCTCAATGGTTCCTGCCAAACCAGAGACGTTTCGTGTCGAGTCAAGGTCAATTGGCTACTACGAGAATAACAGTAAGGTATGGTTTACCGTTGATGAGCATACAGGAAGGATGAGGATGGAGGTAGAGGATATATAATGTCTGGTGATTACACACATTATTATGATACATCAAGGCCGGGCGAGTATATAGACGATAAACCTCGTAGTCCTTATGGTACTTCCTCTGACGATATAAGGTCTGGTGTACGAAAAACACTTAATACTTGTCAGTATTGGGTTCAAGGTTTGCCTGGTGTATGCACACATTGGCAACCCGGTGACCCTGGTAAGTGTTCTTTTGATAAAACAGACAACGAAACTAAACTCAAGATAATTCCTAGTGGTTATGGAACAGGACAATGTGATCTTCTTGGTAGAAGATATGAGTGTGACCAATATGAAGCAAGCAATGAAGATTTAGAGCAATATGTATGTGTAGCAACCTGCCCACATAGATCTGGTCTCTGGAAAAGAGAAACCGACAATGATCCATGGAGACCAGTTAAGTCTTCTGAAATAAGAGGGCATAACGCAGATTCTGATTTTGTGGGTCGCTGTGATGGCTGCGGCTTCGGCCGCGGCCAGGACGGCTGGGACTATTCAGGCAATGGAGAGGATTGTTCCAACGAAGAGTTTGTTAAACTACCCGTAGTCTGTAACTACTACAGACCCTACCACCTTGCCTTCGGAGCTAAAAAACCCAGAACCACATCACTTACAAAAGGTGTAACTACAACGACTCGAGGTCCTGATGGCCAGTGGGTTGGTGACGAGCGCGAAGAATATGAAGAAAGATTACCATTTTCTTTCAGGATATACAATGTCAGGGCCAAACTACAAAAATGTGCGTACTGGGATGCGGATGAGTCCGGCAATTTTGTTTATGAAACGGCTGGATTACATCTGGAAAGCGGCGACCTATGTTCTAACCCAGATGAAGCTACCACACCCTATCATACTGAGTCAGTAGCAAATCCTCCACCAACAGAATCTATATTAGAGAATGTGTGGGCCGAGGCAGGCGGCGTAATATGTAATGGCTGCCGTACCGACTGCCCAGGGTATACCGGTAAGTGGATATACTGTGTGGACGAACTTATGGACAAGGGCGACAGGATATCTGCACAACAGATTCTAGAGCTACGTTTCTGGATGAACGATTGGGAAAGCAAAGAAGAATACGATTCTGTTTTCAAAAGGCCTCCCAACAGAACAGACCCAGACACATCTGATATATATACGTATGGTAGATGGGCCACACTATCAGAAAAACCAGTAGATTCAGTTTTAATGGGTAAAAGGTGTAGTTTGTGTGTACCAAATGTTAGGAACGAATTCTCAAAAGATCTAATACAGGTAGAAGAAGTCAAATATATTGCAAAAGGAACGTCAGCACCTAATAATTCGGAGCACCAGTTTCCAAGTCTAATTAGAGATGTAGAGGAGTGGGCGTACCCACCGCTAAACATAGTCTATCCTTATGCTGAAAAAGACCCTTTTGACGAAGATAAGAACGAGAACCCGTGTTCAGAAATAAATGATGAAGACATAGTTCCTTGTGTTAAAAGGTATCATTCTATAGAGGGCGATGCTGTGTCCGTAATAGGGTGGTGTGTTAGGAATGTGGATGTGTACGTATTTAATGCACAAACACTGAAAGAGGAAAGTGTAACAATACCGAGTATTATAAAAGATAACACAGGGTCATTAGCAATACAGAAAGAAGAAGATGTAATAAAACTAGATGAGGAGATGAATGACCTCATTGAGGAGCTAACTAAAAAAGGAATTATATATAAATCCAGCGCAGATGCTAATGGTCTTTTTGCTGTAGGCCCCGTCGATATAACATATCAAAAGATAAATGAATTATATGTGGCCTATGAGTATGGCGGCACATGGTATTTTAGAAAAAGAAAAGTATGGTCTCAGTGGCACGGCGGTGTAATTGTACAGAGCACGTTTAATCACGACTATGCAGGAGATAACGCCTACATTGATGATGGATACCACTCATTTACACCCGATGCCGAAGCAACCGCTAAGATGTTTCCTTTACATGGAACAAATAGATATGCCTGCAGAACACAATCCGCAGGTTCTTTTGGCGCTTTGAGACAGTTTGTGTGGTCAAGTAGAACCAGTTATGGCTACAATTATACTTATTGTATTAAGAAGAAAACTGTAACAAACAAGAAAATAACCAAGTGGAAACGCGTAGACAACGCTGGAACTCTTTGGTTAGAAATTGATGATATGAATTTGAACTATATTTTTCAATGGCAAGTTACGAATATAAAAGTTGAGTGTGAAAAAAGCGACGGCACAAAAGAAGTTGTGGAGATGAGAGGGTTATATCCTGGCGGAGCACACCAGAAAAATAATATGCCCCCAAACGCTTGTGTTATAACTCCTGCAGACTCAAGCGTAAAGAAAGGTTTTTTCGAGAGTGCGGGATGGGAAATTAAACTGGATTATTGGTACCTATTCATATCTAATGATGATGATGAAAGTGAGGGCGTGGAGGTGGTATTCCCACCGTTAGATGACCCTTTAGTCAGGTTTTCAGGCCCGTCTTACCAGTTGACGACAACAAACAGCACGATAACGGCGAGCCAGATCTATCAAAACACAGTTGCGGTTTGCGGCAAGTTTACAGATGAGGATGGTAGGTTGGTTTGTGTTTTTGCAACCAAACTAATGATGGATGTGGCTAGAGTACTGTGTAGGGATGTAGAGATAGTTTATGGCTGGTCAGCAAAAGGAACCAGAATCGAAGTCAGACCCATGCAAGGGTTTTTAAGGAGAATGAAAGATGGACCATTCTATAAGATGTTGGCTGGCCAGGCCGGTGCTGGGTCAACGCCACCATGTGGAGACCACGAGATCAGTCCGTTTGGTGGACAAGGCCCGATGTGGTTTCCTTATGATTCTTGTGATAATTATTTTTTCTATGATATTTGGACTGGAGCAAACTCTGTAGTAAAGCCCGTAGAGGGTTGTCCACGCGAAGGCGATATGAGGATGATGGGTCCCATAATTAGCACGCCATGGTGTGAACCACACTCCACACTGTGGGATTGTGCTGAGGATTGGGGGTGTGGTTTTGATAAAATAAAAACACAATCAACGTTGTTTACAGGGTATGCACTTAAAAGAGGCCGAGTTAGTGCTGAAATATACGCCGGTTTCGGTTGGGAACTACCTAAATTTGGTAATGTTTTAAGAGACCAAGTAGAAAGATGGCGCAGTATAGACAACATCTCTCATATCTCATTGAAAGGACAAGAGCCAGTGCCTAGTGTGGCATGGGCCCCAATGGTTATGGATAATAGTTGTTTCTTTAATGATTTTAATTGTATTGATGGGTATTATCTTAGTTATGCCAACCAAATGAATTTTTTGCAATGTTCTACTTTAGTTGGCGAGTCTATTCCTTCTGAGGATGATAGGCACGATTTTGACTCTTTGTTTGGTTTGCGCCGGATGGCTTATGCATCTTATCCGGAACCTTTCATAGAAGATAAATCTATCAATAGGCCGTATGTAGCTTACTATTATTTTAAAGATGATTCGGTTATGTGGGCGTGGCAAGAAAGATGGAAAAATATAGAAGTTGAGTCTGGCGAGTTGGCAATGGTCAATTGGGAAAAACCGGAATATATATTCGACAAGGATAAGATGGAACATAGATTTATAATTTCTGAGGGTGTCCACACAGTACAGTTTAAGGCACCACAATTTGACGAATCTGAGTGCAAGCTCACTAAGTGGCCAAGTATGAAGTTGGGCAGCGGCAAAGAGCGATATTTTAAGTGTGTTTACAGTGAATACAACTCCAGTCAAGTTGAGTGGGAAGATGAAAATGAGGGTGAGGTGGGTGGTTCTGGCGGCGGCTCTGAACCTAGTATATATGAAAAAACTACTACAAATTCTAATTGGATCCATTCTAAGGATGATCTTTACCCAGGCCTAAACAACATGCTTTATGATAGTGAGGCCACGAAGGAAGTTCAGGAAGCCAAAGATGCCGAAAGAGAAATAGTAGTTTCCTATGACCGTTTGCTAGATGAAACGAGTAGTTATGTTTATAACAGAGGTCTTATAGCGAATATATATAGAAGTGCATTAAAATACATGCCTTACGAGGAGAGCGTGCTGTCAGAAGGTAACGATTATGATATTTTCTACGACCCGCAGCCAGACATCGATATTCCAGCGGCTACCGCTAGCTGGTTAGATGCTTACACAGTTGAAATAAATATAACTTTCAAAAAAGAGTGCACTCCTTGTGTAAGTAAGGTTGAAATAACAGGATATAAAGGCAATCATATTGTGGATGGTGGCAAAATTACATTAAGTCAGCCCAATATATCTATATACGAAAACGACGACTCGGACACAATCGCTTCGTCAAGAGCAACGCGTCAAACACAAAGTGAAAGAGAGGCTGGTGTGGGTACTGATCCATGGACAAAAGAATTAAAACTACCTATCAATCCAACCAGGATGTTGGGTTCGAATCCTCCAGCAAAAGCAAAACGAACACAGTCTTTACGTATAGAGCTTCAGTCCGCAGATGTTATTTCTTTCCGCGGTATAACTATTTACGGCGCCACATATGTTGATGGTGCAGACAGAATAAAGGTATATGAAAGAAAATATTTAGTTTCAACGGGCTCTCATGGTAATTGGAATCCGGATGGCGAACAACGAATCATAGGATACGAACAGAACAATGATAATTCCGGAGTTTACTTTTTTGATAATAACATAAGCAGCGACCAGGGGCAGGGTTGGAATAAAATGAAAAGCATCATTTGCAGCGAAGATCGTGAAGACGAAGAGGAGTTCGATTATGATATAAAAAGAGAAGGTCAAGTTCACAAGGCAGAGTCTGAGCAAGAAATTCTGTATACAGAGGCACGTAATTTGGATAAAGGAAAAGTTACAACTTTTAAGACTATTGTTCCTCCAAATCTTAGAGAATTTTTTAGTGAAGTCGGTGCCTCCTCTGGTACATTGGTGGGACAGACCTGTAGACTTACCTCAGAACTTAGAAAGTGGATGAATGTTCCAGGTACCGATTCATATGAAAAACAGCGCTTGTGGTACCCAAAAGGCTATGAGTATGATTGGGCAGATTACCACAAACTTACTAAGTGCTACCTTATTGATGAAATTCATCGAATCGCACAGCTAAAATTTATAGAGATGTCTACCGGCGAAACAAAAGCGGCCGCTACCGGACTACAATCATACTATACATTGCGTTCCTGGCATATGCTGCAGAAACAAGAAAAAGATCTCATGGTAGGCGGCGACTCCGCCGCAGCAGCAAATTCTCCAAACTGGGGCGGTGCCTTGGACATGATGTGTAATGATAGATCTAGAGGTTAATAATGGAAGAGAATACACTACTAACAACAACCTGTACTTTTTGCGGTGAAGGCAGGATGCTTTATAATAGAACACTTTCTTTTTCTGATTTTGCACTTCCAGAATCTTTCGTCTTTGATGATGTTGACAATATAGTTGATGGTTTTATCAACAACTATTTGGTATACGAATGTAACAACTGTGGTGCTATAGAGAAGCTCACTTTTAAAGAAATAGAGGAAAGAGAGCGAAGAAGGCTTTCGCAACTGGTTATGAATTCTGCAGCAAAAGGAGAAATAAGAGAGGCGTTTCTTGGCCGACAACCGAGAGTATTAATATATTGTGGTAAATGTAATGGAGTCGACGGTAAAGGCACGTGCCTTTTAAAAGTATATAAGGATTGTAAAATAAAGAGAATACCAAATGAGCTATAACTTTGTAAATGAAGCTACAACATTAGAGATATCCAACGAGTGTTTATATGACACCTCGACTGGATACGAAGCTGATTTTAGTGAGAATGGCAACCTGGACGGTTGGGATTCTGTCTCATTGGTACATACTTATGGCGCCTGGAATGGGTTTTTGTTTGGTACAGTTTACGGTACTAGTGGCAGGATAGGTAGGTCGAGCACTTTCACGCCGGTACCTGCGGAATCGCACTATACAGTAAAAATCTCAATGAAGATTAATAATGTGTCAGATACCACACCTACCACAGCTAGATTACAATGGCAAACGATAAATGACCCAGCATGGGACTCTGACAAAAGCCTAGATTTTACAATATACCCGGACAATGCATGGCACACCTACAACTTAAATATGGGCAACGCCCAATGGTGGCAAGGTGATGTAAACGATCTAAGGTTGTACCCCATATTGGATGGTGGAGATGGCGACGAATTTTTTATAAAGATTATAAAGATAGACTCTGTTTCATCGTTCAGTTGTTCAAACCCAACATGCTCCTTTTACAACAGCTACTCACACCCCTGCCAAGGCATAGGAAAACGCGGTACGTGTGTGGCACAACCAAAAGAAAGCAACTACTTTGATATTATTCCAGGTTCAAACGACGAGTTGATAGTGAACATTAATGGTTATGGCGCCGAGCAGATAACTTTGGCCTCAGGCACAAATATATCTGGCGATTCACTTGCAAAAGATCTTATAAAAAAATTATCACAAGTAGACGTAGGCGGCTATGCCGAAGTAAACGTAACTTATTCGGAGCTAGGCAGATTTAAAATATATTCAGGCACCTATACCTCAGATAGTATTGTTTCGGTAGAGAGTAGTTCAGCAGCCGAGACGTTGGGATTTTTTAGCGGCACAGCCGACGCATCTACAAAAACTACTGGTGAAGACCCTGCTTCTGGTTTTAGGCCCAAATCTTCTTTTAAGATAAAGTCTTTCCAGTTATTAGAATTATTTGATGGAAGTGTCGATAGTTATGTAGAGTTTAACCCTTTTATACATAGTGTGGAAGGTGGAAGAAGGGATTGGGCAGAGAATGGTTTGGGCTCTGCAGACCTATTTACTGAGCCTGGTGTGGCAGACAGACAACTAATATACGACATAGTAGAGAACGAAGATAAGACTATAATTGATTTTAATCACCCGTTTAATGCAAGTGGTAAGATAACAAAAATATATCTTGTTGGCTCTTTGGAAGCCGAGGACGGTTCAATACGTACTGGCTGTAAATTAAAGATATTAAGGCAAAACAAAGAAGGCCAGATGACTGTTGTACATACTATAGATGTACCAGACCGGCCCGGCGGAGGCGCTCTGTATTCTGAGAATCAGGAATATGTGGTCGTAGATTGTAATTTGCGCGTAAACAAAGGTGATTTTTTAGGCGCATACAACATAGATATTTACATGGGCAAGAGCTACAGTGAACAGCCAGATGCGCTGTATTACCAAGTTGCCGGCGAAGCAACTGGTACCTTTAGTCCCGGCACGATACGAGGCGATGGTAACGCTGGTTTCTTCTTCTATGCTCACGGCGAAGACAAACAGAAGAAACTGTTTATTGATATTGATCTAGGCAAACGTGTAAATATTAAAGATATAGACATAACTGGTAGATCCTTATCTGATATTCTAGAATACAATATCGCTAGATGTGTAGATATTGATTGGCAGGTAGATCTCTTCGGCGGCACACATAATACTGGGTATTGGGATGTGTGGAACGCACAATGGGTAGACTATGTGCACGCCAACGTGGCGTATGGAAAAGACAACCTAACAGATGGAATATGTGGAAACGAAAATGGTTTAGCGGCAGACGCATATTCAGCTGGAGATTCCACTGGTTTAGTACCAGTAAACCCAAAATATTTCTATGTAAATGGTGATGCGGAATGGGTAGGTGTCAAATATCATGTTGGACAATATAAATCAGACCCATACGTAGATAATTTTGAAGAAGATCCTATTGCTTTTACAATGTTGTTTCCATCCAACAAAGATAAGACAATCTTTAAGTCTGTTATGTATTTTAAAGATAGAATGAATTTTAGGACGTTTGCTCTTTCAACATACCTGGGGCCCGACATTACAAGTGGAAACGCTGACAACTCACACTTTCAATATATTCCCTCATATGACGCTGTTACAGTCGACTCGGTCAGATACCATGAGGAAAGCCAAGGTTATGAGAATGTGGAAGCATACCTATTCGAAAACCCTTCATCGGCTTCTTTTGAGTGGGGCGGAGATGATGGCTCGTTGCTGTTGAATAACGACGCTATAAGGGCCGCAGATATAGTGTATTGGAATGTTCTGACACATGAGTTCGGGCCAATAAGATGTAAAGGTTTTAGAATATTCACAGATTACCACAAGTCTACTAAAATCAACGAATTAGAGCTTTATTGTTATGTGGATAATGTTGGAACCGGCGTTAATGATAGTGTGGCGGTTAAATACTCTCAGTATGAGGATTTGTGGTTGGACGGAGACCCGCAGCCTAATGAGGATGGCTCCTCAACTATCTTTGTGGGCAGCACACCACAGTATATTCGTATCGAGATTGAGCCAGTTACGGGGCTACAGCTTTCTGATCTATCTTTTTCTATCAGCAGTCAAGATGTTTACGTTGGCGATAAAGGATGTGAGTACCAAATTCTATTAGATCATTCCAAGAAAGGATCTACTAACCAGGCTAAGAAAATAGATTTTAAGAACGTATATGATAAGTCTTTTAATTTTTATGCCGACATACCTCAGGACGCTGAGTATTCTAAAGGTTTGACTTTCTACAGTAAGATGAACAGCGCGGAATCAATCCTTAACCCAGAAATAGGACCAGGAGCGTTCTATATAAAGAAGGACGACTATCCACTAGTGCTGAGGGACAATAATTGCGCTATAAATTGCCCTGTTTATGGCCTTAAAAACATAGTCGATGGAGCTGTAGGATACAATTCTATAGACGGAGATTATTGGGAACTACATGGTACCGTAACTAGTGGTGTATCTGTAGACTTCTCTAATTTCAAGTCACAAGTTAGAACTGTTATAAATATACCGGTACAATATACCGATCGATATTGGAAGCTGGGTTTTTCTTGTGAAGATCAAGAAATGAATATTCGAGAGACACGTATATATGATCAGAATGGCAACCTTCTGGATTATGTTGCTTATCATGATCCTGGTGTGTCTTGGGCAGGCCCTGTTTCTAGTGACGCTCCCCACCTAGACAACGGGTCTCTAACGGGCAGTTATTATGTTCTAGAAAATGACAGTTATCTGACTTTTGATGTAGGAGGCCAAGAGTCTGTAACTAAAATTGTACTATATAACGATAATACTACATTAGACTATAGTAACAGCGGTTGCGGTATAGATAGATATACTAGGTTGTGTCTGCATTGTAACCAAGAAGCCGGCTACGGTCTGACAGATTTTTTTGACAGTAGTTATTTTCCTAAAACAGTACACGCTAGAGGAAATACATATATAGATAATACTACGAAATTTGGCAACGGTGCAGCTCTTTTTGACGGAGATCCGAACACTTATCTTGAGGTGGACCACGATGACGATTTTGATTTTAATTCCTATAGGTGGGCAGTCGATTTTTGGTTTAAGGCTAACAGCTATCCACAAGAACAAACTGATTGGTGTTATACAATTTCAGGAACAGGCACCGGCTCAGGCAACATACTGAACGTTAATGACCATGATAGAGATACTTATTTTCACATGGACCACGGAACCAGCGTAATAGTTGATTGGGGCACCGTCCAGCCTATAGACACGGTTTATATTAAGTGGTGGCCAAAAAGTAATTTCAATCATTATTGGTACGGTAAAACATCATCCGGCTCTTGGGAGCTGTTTGGATCAGGAGGCGGCCAACCAGGAGGTAGCCCCAGCGAGAATTGGTATTTAGAATCAAGAAAATATTATAGTGCTATTAGACTCACAGTAAGTGCCTCGCCAGGCGGCGCATATATATACGATGTAAGAGCAATAACAATTGATGACGATAAGGACTTTGTGTTGGCAAAAAACTGGGGAGGAAAACATCCTACGCGCGATTGGGACTCTGCCTCAGGCAGCGATTCCTGGATACTTTTATGGAGAGATTATGGTAATTTACGCTCGTTAGAATTTTATGCGAGATTTTATAGGTCTGGTTGGGGGAATCTTTTAAGTAGTTACAACACATTTAGAAGCCCCTCACTCACAGATTTTCAGCACATAGCACTGCAGATTGGTCCTAGAGGTGGATATCCATGGGATTTTTGGGCAGTTTATGTCAATGGAAGTAGGAAGATTAGTCAAGAGCTACAGGCGGATTATCTACGGGATACGGACAATCCTATAATATTTGGTAAGAATGTCGATGGTCGCATGGACGAAATAAGAATTTCAAGAGGAGACATATCTGCAGACGACAATAACTATGCAGGCGGGGCCAGATATCATATAAATAGCAACACACCCTTTGATCACGCCTATAACAGATTTTATGGTGTTTCATTATATACAAGCTTGGATAACTCCACATATGGCCACTATTGCGACATAGACGTCAAATACGAAGTGGATGACCCTGACGTATATTACGATTCTGCTAATGTGTGGAGCTCGCCCTTTAATTCATATTTTGCTATAGACCTGGGCCGAAGATATGCATTACAAATAGTTAGAAATTATGCTGGAACGGATCTACTTACTTGCTCACTAACAACTAGTACTGCCTATTCAAATGAAGACACGAGCAACATAAATGAGGTTACTTTTGATGGTTCATATGACGATGCGCGCTGGATTAGATTTAGTATGTACAGCGGTGACTCTACAGACAGGTATATAAGAAAACTGGGTGTGTACCCCTCACTTACAAACTATATAGCACCACAAGGAGGCGCATACAACCATTTGTGGGATGATTTAGGCACCGCCATAACAGCTTATTCGGCAGGAAGAAATGTGGCTTTTAACGCCACTGTAAGTGGTTCTAGTGAGTTTGGCCGCCTATACTTGGGCAAGGTAGTAGATGGTATAGTAGGCGATACTATAACAGATGCTTGGGGCTCCAACACCTCATCAACACAGTGGTTGGAGATTAGTTTTGATAAAACATATCCCATATATAGAGTTATGATGTATCATGGCTACAGTGAAGACGACAGTTATTTGATTGAGGACTATAATATACAAGTCAGTATGGATGGTGAAAACTATACAACTATATTTGATATTACAGGTAACACGGAATATGAGCGCGAGCATGAACTATCAGCACCAGTATATGCTAACTCGCTAAAAATAAATATTACCAGCTACCAAACTGGTGAACAAATTTATTTACCAGAGGCAGGTGACGGTTCATACGACTACTTTCAAGGAGCCTGTTTGCGTGAGGTAGAGGTTAACGAATACTATGGTTTTGATTATATAAGCAGTGAAGAGTATCCCATTATAGCTATAGATCTTTTGGATCAGTTTCAGATCTCAGGCCACAATCTAATTGGTATTGATCCGGAGGATACAAGTAAAGACTGGGATAACAGTGAAGGTAACTTTGCCTGGGCCGATTCTATTTTAGACGATCCTAAGAAGATAAGTTTTAGCTCATGGGGAGCAGGAGCACATATGCACCACGATAGATGGGTTGCTATAAAGAGAAACACGGCAACAGATTTAGGCAGTGGCCCGGATTATTTGAAGCACGCCAAAATATTAACTACTGAAGACCCAGATCCTACACAATATCATTGGTGGTGGAGAGCCGACTTAAGCACTCTAAGTAATGATTATAATAGAACAAAAGATGGAGTAAGAACATTAAGAGTGGACTATCCTACCGGTTCTGGGATAGATCACTTACGTCTTGTGGAAGGTGACACGTTTGGAACCGATGAGAAGGCAGCATGGAGAGATGCTTTGGCCTTTTGGTTGTATATAGATGATGTCGACAAGCTGGATGATTATGGCTACATTTATTTTGGCGATGTAAACAGTTCAGATTATTTAGAATATCGTTGGGATATCAGTTTTCTTAAACCACTCATGTTCAACGGTTGGAATAATATGTTCCTTAGGTTTAAATCGGCAACCGACGTTCTATATGTTCGTCAGAGTGATGATAGTTTGCCTGACCCAAGAATAATAAGGTATAGGGAGTTGAAATCCTTTGGCATGTATTTCAGAGGCACCGGAGATCCGATAACTATGTACATAGACAGCATGAAGATTGAACGTAACCAGTTCCAGGACATAGGTAGATTTGATTATGGCCTGTATATCTCAGGAGATGATTATGTCAGTGCTCCGTTGGCCGACTTCAAACTCACACAGGGGACAGTGGAATTTTGGTTGAGGCCAGACTACATTTACATGGGTGCCGACACATACAGCGATATTAAATACAGATCACTATTCCACTTTGCAAATGTTCCAAACGATATATTTGGTGCCATGATAGGAATCGAAGGCATCATAGTTTATGTTGGAAATCTTGGTGAAGAACCAATTATGATGGACGTAGAGGCGGATTATTGGAATATAGACGATATGTTCCACCTTGCGTTTGTTTATTCAAATGACGGTACCGCAATAGATACAGATGGCAGTACGTTAAGAGTTTACTTTAATGGTTATGAGATTGCAAAAATATATGATACGTGGGATGTTAGTGATAGTAAGAAATTTAGATTTTTTATAGGCGGCAAAGGGTTACACGCAATAAGAGACGTATTCGAATCCTCTTCCGTAGATGGTGTGGTTTCGGACTTCAAAATTCATAATTATTGTAAAACTGATTTCTCAGATTCATTGGCAGGCACCGAAGAGGTGCGAGAAAAATTGTGGAAACCGAACGAACTTATTGAGATCTCTAAGGATAATGTAACCTTTTATGGGGTAGGAGACCCTGGTTTGCCGCTACTTTATGAGGACGTAGCACCAGGAAACACAGCTTCGGTATATGTTAGATCCTCTTTACCGGATACATTGACTGGCAGAGAAAATAGAGAAGCTACTATTCTGGCGAGCTGGTTTGTTAGTATTTAGGAGAAATTATGAGTTATAATCTTGCTGAAAATAGCAATCTTTATTCAAACACATCTAGTGGAACGGGAAACGTAGCTCTTAAGGTCTCGGAGATAGTTTCTATTTCCAACCTAACCGGCACATCACACATATCTGATGACGACATATTGTGTCTAGACTGTGATTTAGGTGCTCGTGTTAAGGTTGATGAGCTGAGGTACTATTTTTCCAGCACGTCTTCTTCGGGCACGGTTGCTTCAGGTATAGCGTTCTATTACAAGAACGATGCACCAGATGACTACTCTCTTTTGACTACTAATATTAATGCTGGGTACTACTATACCTCAGTGCCAGCACTTTCAGCGCCCAGATATCTAAGAGTTATGCACACGGTAAGCGGCACTAGTATTAGTGGCACCGTAGAAGGCTTTAATCTTCTTAATGAGGATGAAACAGTGGATTTTGGTACGGACGGCACTGCAACCTCATTTGCAGCATCCACGTCTGTTCTTGGTGGATCTGCAGATATAAAAACCATTCCTATTTATAACAGTGGTACACAAAAGGCCACCGCATATGTAGTTTTGGAGCCACAAGGAACAACTATAGACGAACTAGTTACGCTCTCCACCACATCGGGTGGTCCTTGGTACGGAGTTAAAGAAAACGCTCAAATTTTGGCAGACGAAGACACCTGGTCGACGGACGGTAACCTAGATACGACAGAAGTTAGCTCAGGCCTACTACAGCTCCAACAAAATGAGTTGTCTGGTACATACACGACCAGAATATTTGAGGCCGGCTCAAAAAACAGCTATGTTTATTTAGATATCTATTCGGAAGAGGGCGATTCTTTTGCAACCAAAGATGCGGAACGCTCAGTTAGAACCATAGAGATGAGATCTTCTGGTCAAAAACCGAAAGACTATGCTCTAATCAGGACGTTCCACTACGCCACGAATGCGGGTTACAGGTGGCTATACTATATAGACCGTCATAGGGATGATGGTAGTACTGTTTATACTTCTGGGTATTTGAGTGATGGGTCACACACGTCGTACAATTATTACGTTCGTTGCGCAGAAACTGATCCAATAACTGGTAGGACAGTGGGTTTTGTATATCGTACAAAATATGGTTTTGATTGGAAACAGTTGAGGGCTTTTATAATATATCCAAGAGGCTCATATTATGACACTGTTTGGGTACAGAGAGACGCAGCGACAGAAATTTCCAACAATTGTTACGACATAAGGTGGGACGGTAGTGGCGGAACATGGTGGCTAGTTTATACCAACTACTCAAGAAGTGGTTATACATTAAATCAAGGTGTTGGCTACTACCTCATGCACTTTGCTAATGGATATAGCTCTCAGACATACGAGGACTACTCCACATCAAGACAGTGCTGGGATATGAGTTGTGATACTAGCACGGATAAGCTTTGGTATGTAGATAGAAACACAGATTTTGTTAAATTAATAACGTCAGGTGGAACAGAGGAAGTTCAATACCCAGCAACAGATCCTTATGGTATATCGGCCATGTCTGATGGTGGTTGTTGGTTCGTAAATATAACTGATGATGATGGTGGCAATCTAGTCCATTTGGATTCGGATGGAAGTGTGGTCGAGACACTCACGGGTATTGGCACATCTAGTCTACGTAGAGTAGCGATGGATGGTGACGATGCCATGTATATCATAGATGGTGACAGCGTCAAGCGTATATCCACTGACGGTACTGTTCATTTTACAGCATCTGTGGCAAATGTAAACAAATTTTTACAGGTCACAGATACCGGTGTGTGGGTTCGAACTAGCAACAACTTACACAGATTCGTAACATCAGCAGGCGAGATTATGCCTACCAATATAAGCTACAGTTATTTGCCAGCAGTTCAAGAATTTGCTTTTGACGATACAGGTCATGGATTCCATTTTCCTATTCCTATTGATAATCACTGGCAAAATTTAGAGTGGAAAGAGGTTATGCCAGACAAGTACCCAGTACCGATTGACGCCGAGTATGCACAAGCAAGAATTACACTTAGAGCAAATAGACCGTCAGATTTACATGCTGTAGATTCGAGTGAGATTTGGACTCCAGAAGATTGGTTTTCGCAATCAGATGGGACAGCACCAGACGCACACCGATGGAGAGTTAGTGATGATACGTCGGCGATAAGCGCGTTAAGCAATAGAATGAGATTTTACGGTGCTGTAGGCGGTGGTAAATCTATACAGTCGAGCCATCCTACTAACACAGACATTCAAAAATGGTATATAGATACCGGAGGAACTCATGATTTAGATCTTCAATTTTATTACCGGCTCGACGGTCCTTGGAATCCTCCTAACACGTATCACTATATATATATGAGGCTTTATGCTTTGGACGCTGCCTATGAGGGTGATTATATTGAGGGGTTGATAAGGCGTCGCACAAACGGCACCCAGGATCTTTATGCACGCATCAATAAGGACGGAACTACATATGGGTCATATAACTCCTATACTGCTGGTAATGATTATGGATATCTCAGGCTCCATTGGGATATGTCAAACGACAGGCTAAGATGTTACGACTATATCAGTGGTATTTGGCAATACAATCAACTAAGTAATGCATCCAACTATTCAATAGGAAATACGTTTTATGTGTGGATATATATGCCTGGCCATGGCGCAGGTAATGACGTGGACATAGATAGTTTTATATTCAATCAGAATGTAGACGATGTTATTTTTTACGACTACGTAACACCAAAAGTGCAAAACATATATCTACAAAAGAGTATAGAAGTACCAAATATATATCCAAATACAGCTAAAAATGCATATATGAAGCTCGATATTCCGGATAATGATTTGGGCTGGGCTGGTAGTTATAACACGAATTTAAAAGCATGGTGGGAGGTACCTACATAATGAGTTGGTTAGACGGATGGTCAAAAAGACTACCAATTACAATAGATCCAGCTGATATACCAGGGGATTTGTCTGATTTTCCTTTGATGGTAAAGCTGTCTGCGGCGTCTGGCAAGAATAATGCTGATATTACACAACTATTTGGGACTTTGTTTGATTATACAGATATTCCTGGTGTTAGTCTGAAAGAACATGATGTTTTCGAGTCAGGCTCACCTGCTTCTGTTTTTAGTAAACCAACATCCACCTCGGCACGAATAACATCTAATAATTCAGCGCAGGGCTCGATGTATATATTCTTTTCAGTACATAAGGAGCTTTTACCTCCCGGCACGCAAGTAGAATTTAGCTGGGAAACAGGCGGCAATTACGGAAACGTTGGGTACTTTGCAAAAGTGATGGATGGTAAGTTTGATAGAACGGACGGAGCTAATTTCCCTTACGAGGATAGTTGGTCTATAGCGGGCTACGGTACTATTCAGCAACTAGACTATGAGGAATCCTCAAGCTCACAGCACACAATAAAGGATACACTAGATCTAGATAATAGTTTACAAGACTACGTAACTTTTGTATGGTATGTAAGAGACCATTTATCTGGGTACAACACAAGTTTTACATTATACTGGTGCAGATTTCTCGACGCCGGTGATAATGTTATAATGGATGTAGACCTATCAGGAGATTTAGTTAGCGAACTTACAGGAACATACCAGGACTACTCTAAAATAGGTGATCCAGACACTCTTAACCATAATATAGGAAATATAGCATTAACAACAGACGATGGAGAGACACAATTACCAGTAGAGATAGAAAGCTGGAACTTTGAAAACGAAGAGATTATATTATGGACTAAAACAGACCTATCTAATAGTACTGATACTACATTATATCTATACTACGATGAAAACCAAGCAGGAGACACAGATTATGTCGGTGCGCCCATAGTTCAAAGCACTGCCAACCTTGTTGACGACGACTGTTCGAGTCTTTCTGGTTGGACAAACCTAGATAACGCTAACGGTGATAGTAGGATGACTGTTGAAGGAGGCAGTTTTGAATTCTTCAGTGGCTTCAATTATAGTAGCAGCAATAGGGCCTGCAGACACAAAACATTCACATCCGGTTATGCTGAAAGAGTGGTAATAGAATTCGAGTTAAACCATAGAAGAATCGGAACTTATGCCGATAATGACAAGTTTCAAGCGTATTTTAGAGGCCCTGATTCCGCACTTCTTATGACATTTGCGGCCGAAGGGCTATATCTATATGATGATACGGCTACATGGAATCTTGTTTATCCACATACAATGGATAATGGTGTTTGGTACTCGTGGGTTGTTGATTGGACAGAGGTAGCAACGGGCTCTGGAATCGTCGATGTTTACATGAATGGCCACAAAGTTGTTGAGAACACAGAGGTATGGGGTAATAAAGGTGAAACGTATCCTTCAGGAAACATATTTTTTAGGGCTTATGGCGCCGCAACCGCATTGCAAAGAACCAATGTAGGCCATATAAAAGTAGGTACAGATATTGTAAAGAAGGAAGTATGGGATGATGACCATATAGGCGTATGGCATATGGATAGGTATCCAGCAACTCAGAAGGGTTCTATACACCATCTAGACGTCACAACAGAAAATATGGGCTTGGCAAACACCGTGACCGGTACATTGGGCAGAGCATTGCAATTTAACGGTACCGACGAGAGATTATATACAGGAGACTACGACTGTCTAGACTCCACCGATTTAACAGTGTCTACTCTTTTCAAACCAGACGCGTCAGAAGTCTCCGCGCTCATTACCAGATTCAATAGTTCGTCTGACAGGAGAATTTGGGCACTAAAAACCACAGCCAGTGACCAATTACAGGTGATAATAGGTAGTAGTGATGGCACGGCCTGGGCAGAACAGGCACTGACAGGCGCCAGTACAATTTCCGGCGCCGGAGAGAATCACGTGGCCTTTACGTTTTCAGACGGCACTGGTGTAGAGTCTGTCTACATCAATGGAGAGTCTGTAGGCTTCACGGGTACACAAACATATACATCATTAAACCAATCAGACAATGACCAAGTAGTAGAGATAGGAAGCCAAACAGGAGGTAGCGCACACTTCGATGGTATGATAGACGAAGTAAGGATATCCTCTACAGTACGTTCAGATAACTGGATGGAAACAGACTACGCTTCCATAACAGATAGTCTATTAACTTATGGTACATTAGAGATAACACCACTATCTAGTCCAGATACCGTATACTGTATATATGATAATCCTATCTATAACGTATCTACCTCTGGTATAGAAATATATAATGTAGATGTAAGTACGGACTATTACATAGCGTACGCTACATTAAGTGGTGTAAATGCTATAGCTGAATCAAATGAGAAGCTGTTGATAGGTACAACAACATCTGGTATATTATATATACCTACTACTACTATTACTAATGAAAACATATATTCACCACAAGATCTTACTGGTGAGGTTTTATTGTGGAAACAATATCCAGACATATTGGACAACTACGTAAAGGATATAAGTGCCTGTGGTGATTATGTATGTGCTGTTACGGCCTCAGGTGTAGATCATTTTAATTTAGGAAGATCTAGCTCTTACGACCACAGTAGCGGACTGACTGCTGCAGCAACGAAGTGCTTTCAGACTTGTCGTGGTCGTTTCTACTACGCAGCGGGAACAAAAATCGTAACCATCTACACCCATCAATGCGATTGGACAGAAGGTACAATCGGATATGAGTATGATTCGACAATATCTGGAACGCTATTACCTCCAGGAGGTGTGATAAATGATATCTCCGTTGTGGAGGGCACATCTATATATAATGGAGCAAACTTGATATTTGCAGCAACGTCTAGTGGCGTGGCTCTAATCGAGGAACGTCCTGGAAATGAAGCAAATTCTAGATATAAATGGTACTTGTTGGAGGAATAAACCATGGCTTGGCTACCTGGTTGGAAAAGAAGAATACCGATTACAATAGACCCCACAACTATATCTGGTGGATTATCTGAAAACCTTACAGATTTTCCAGCACTTATAAAGATCTCCAGCTCCTCTGGTAGAAATAATGCAGATCTAACTAAGGTTTTTAATGAGTTTTTAGTTGAGGTGGACTCAGATGATACCTTTACTGGAACGAACAACGATCCTCCAAACGAAGTTCGTTGGTTTTTGTGGAGTCTTACCGACGATGATTACCCATATATATCTAGCAACAAACTTAGAATGAATACAGTTGGTTCCACTACAGATCAGCTGTACGCAAAGAGTAATTTTAAGTTAGTTGGAGATTTTGATATACAAGTAGATTGGCAAATGAACAACCATACGGCACCTACTTCTAGCCACCATTATATGTATTTTCAAGTACAATATGATGGTGGAGGCTCGGCTTATATTGCTAGAACCATGAAGCCTGATACGTCTCCAAGATACATAGCTAACCCACCATCTAACGAAAAAACCGGCACAGCAGACTATGGACCAGGAAAATTTAGAATAACACGTGTTGGCACTGTTACAAAAGTGTTTTATTGGAGTAGCGGGATGTGGCAGTGGGAAGGCAGTTCGTCTGGTTATACCACCGAAACCACCACTACCGGTGATGCTCGCGTATACCTAAGATACATAAGAAGAGACGCTGCAACTTGGGATGTAAGCTGGGACAACTTCACCATAAATTCTGCAGATGGAGTTATTAAGGCGAGATCCGATGAAAATAAACAAAAAATTGCCATTACAATATCTGATGGTACGACACAATGCCCGGCGGAGATAGATTATTGGGATCCAAATCGTGAAATGGCATATGTGTGGGCAAAAATACCCACTCTATCCAGCGGAACCAACACACAGCTTTATCTATATTATAACAGTGAGTTGGACAACAACACTGCCTACATAGCAGCTGCTCCGACATCAGCATCGGGAGTTTGGGAGGATAATTATGTTGGTGTATGGCATATGTCGCAACGGCCCTACGAAGATGTTACAGATAGAATAGAGGATTCTTCTATAAATGTGTTGCATGCAACACCGAAAGGTTCTATGGTTACTGCAGATTATAGATACTCATTAATAGGCGCCAGCAACGAGTTAGATGGTGTCGACGAATATTTATTGGCAGGAAATGACAGTAAATTTAATGTAAACTATATAACCGTAGAGGCTGTTATAAAAACCGACCAAGCCGCCACATCGCAGTTAGTTTCTAAAGATGATAATCCTGACCAACGTTCGTGGCAGTTTAGAAAAAATGCCACTGGAGAGTTGAGTTTTATACCTTTTAGGACTAATTCGGAGCTCACAACAGTAACCGGATCTACAGATTTATCAGACAATGTTGATCATTATGTAGTTGGTTCCTGGGACGGAAATACTGTGCGTGTTTATATAGATGGCTACGAAGAAAATAGCACTACATTTACAGGTACGTTAAATTCTTCGACCAGCAATGTTCGGTTCGGCGCTGCTGAGACGGATGACCCCGGTTATTTTGATGGAACCATTGACGAGGTACGTATTTCTAATGTGGCGCGTTCCGGTGACTGGATAAGAACATCCAACCAAAGTATTTTTGATAACTTACTGACGTTTGATGATGCCGAATATTTAGTAGGGATTTCTAATACAACATCTCCAACGTTTCCTTCACACGATGAGGCCACACTCTATGGCTCAATACCAAGCAGTAACCATGACGGTATTGTGTCGGTTTATTACGGTACTTCCGATGAAGGTACTGTTAAAGCCTCATGGCAAAGCTCCGTTTCTATTGGTCTACAGACTTCTGGAAGTAGTTTTACTGCCACATTGAGTGGCCTCGCTCCACTCACCGGCCATTACTATCGGTGGTTTACAACTTATAGTGGCAGCGAACCGAGCGAAGAGTGGTCACCATCATATTACTTTTTTACCAACCAAGGTAGAATTTTGAAAGGAACATCGACAAACTTTATAGCTATTACAGCAGAACCTAATTCTACTTTTTATAATACAAGTTTTGCGGTAGCATCGAGAGGCGAAGGTGCTGCACTAAATGCAATTTATAACGATGTTGTAAGACAGTATTGGCTAAGCTCACCAGAAGTTATTGATAGCGACACGGGGTTGGAACTAACAATAGATTCTTCAAAAATCAGCAGCACTAAGACAGATTTTCCTGTTTTTGTTAGGCTAAGTGATTCTTCAGGCATAAATGATTATGATAACACCTCAATCTTCGATGACCTCGGCGCCAATAGTAAGAAACTAAAGGTCGTTACTGCTGATGGTACCGAGTGCTATGTTGAGATAGAGAGGTGGGATAATTCTGGCAAGGAAGCAGAGCTTTGGGTTAAAGTTCCCTCCATTTCTGCTACGGAAGACACAACCTTGTATATGAAGTGGAATAACAGCTGGGCTGATAACACAACATATGTAGGTGATATTGGTTCTACGGCTGCCAAGGCCGTTTGGGGAACCAGCGATAGTGGTATGGTCTATCATTTAAATCAAGATCCGACGGGAGGATCCGGTTGTATTTTAGATTCTTCCACAACTATAAGAAACGGAACTCCTACTAATGCTGGTGCTACGTGGACTTCTGGAGATCTAGTAGATGGAAGGCTTGGTATAGGCAAATGCCTATATTTTGGTGATAAATATATAGATATAGGATCTCAGACCTTTTCCGGCAACCAGATGACCATCTCCTGTTGGGCCTATGCTAATAGTCTTGGTGGCAAGTCGGACTATTGTGGTTTAATAACGCAGGGCACGTCAGCAGGTAATATAAGGATTGCGCTGTTTTACGATGGTCCGGCTAGCAAGTTTAAAGGCGGCCACGCAGGCACTTACCACTGGTTGTTACAAAACGGTACGTTTACTTCTACAGGCACGTGGGTCCACGTCGTCGTAGTTACAGAAGCAAGTGATTTTAGGATATATCTTAATGGCTCTCAGAGCAACATATCGGGCTGCGGTCATACATTACCGACTACTGGTACGTGGTTTATAGGAAGAAGACACGATAGTACCGGTTCGAGCAATACTTGGACTGGGAGATTGGATGAAGTTCGTGTATTCGACAGCACTAAGGGCGCATCTTACATTGCTGCCCAATACGAAAGTGAAAGAGACAATTTGATTACATTTTCACAACCAATAGCTGGTCAAATAAGAGAGCCGGTGTCTGATTTGGCGTCAGTGAGGTAACTATGGCAGATTATGCTGCTAACATAGATTCATCACATTATTTGTATAGAGAAGAGTTAACTATAACGGAAAGATCTGGAGAGGATCTAACGAATTATCCTGTTAAGTTAATTTTAGATGCTACAACTTTTGATTTTTCACAGACAAAAAGTTTTTCTGTTGGCGGCCCAAGGGCAAATAATGAGAATATGACACATTATGCGTCTTCCGCTTTTCAAGGTGGCCCTGAGGATTGTTCTACTTATAACCATGTTGATGACTATTGGAGAATCAATGTTTCTACGGCTTGGTGGAAAGTGGATTTAGGTACATCGTTGGCCGTTGGCCGATTAGAATTACAACGTTGGAATAGCGCCGGCAACGATCAGATGGTGGATAGTTTTAAGCTTAGTGGTTCCAACGACAATAGCGTGTGGTATGAGCTACTCACAGGAAATGCGGCAGCAAACGGCAACCTACAATCATTTGATGTCGATAGCTCAGAAACATATAGGTATTATAAGTTTGATGTGTTAAGTAACCACGGCAACACATATACTAGTCTGGGAATCATCCAGCTCTTTGCGCATGGAAGTGGTGATTTTAGGGTTGGTGAGGATTGGAACGGTGGTCATATATGGAAAATGTGGATCGAAAAGTGGGACGTTGCTAATGAGGAGGCAATTGTATGGCTTAATATACCTTCTTTGTCAGCAAACGAAACTAAACAGCTGTATGCTTTTTGGGGCAAAGAGAATGATTCAGGAATATCTGACCCTGATTCTATTGATTTTTTACTTTATGATGATTTTCTTGGTACATCTATAGATACCTCCAAATGGTCTGTTTTTGGCTCTTATACTATTAAGGGCTCTAGAGTATACCCTGGCCCGTTGCCAGATTATATACAAACGAAAGGCAACATATTTAATGGTGTGCGCAGTTGGGCACTGGAGACATATGTTTGGATAGAAGATGCTTCACCAAGTACAGGATACGTGTCGTACGATTATTTTATTTTCGACTGGGCATGGGAAAATTATGTAAGCTACGGCGCATACGGCGATACATACAGGACACATAATTTTGAGTGCGGAGGAGCAGGAGCAGACACAGGCACTGAAAAAGGTATAGAAGGTCAGAGCTATAATAGACATATAATTACATATCATGAACCTACTGATACCATACACCAAGGTGTAAGCGGAAGAAATACATATACAGATTATTTAGATTCTTGGGAAAGATCCTGTGAGGGCAATACGTGGCTTGACAATTTTAGAGTGCGTGGAAGAGGTACGTACGGAAGTAACGGTGAAATAGACTGGGTTATTATTAGAGAGTATGTTTCCCCAGAACCGGAGTTTGACGTTAGTAATCTCTTGACAGAGGAACGTATAGACCCTGATGTACTAGAGTATGATTATGGCCCAGATCTAACACTCGTAAACTATGAGCACACATCTACCTCTGTGTCGGGCGGAGACCCAACAAAATTATCAGACAACATTATAAACGCTCTAGATAACATTTGGTGTAGTGATGACGGAGACGCCGCCGGCGCAGGCATAGAGCTGACTATAGATTTTGGTTCCTACAATGGTGATGTTACTGACACAAACTATTTACATTATGACGATGGACACGTAAGATACAGAAACGCGTCCAAATTATCCGACAATGATACTGATGAGTCTGGCAACGCTTTTTGGCGGTCTACAACTACCAGTGGTTGGGCTGCCATAGATTTTGAATCTAAGATTTACAAGGTAGCGGTTTTATCAGTTAAAGGTGTGTCAGACACACTTAGTGGAATGCCTAAAAATTATAGAATAGAGGGTTCTTTTTTACATCCACGTGATGAGGAATGGGTTACTCTTCATACCGGCCAGTTCTCTCAGTCTGCGACTTGGCAAACTGTTGTATTTGATAACAACATTGCATACAGAAGTTATAGACTTTATGTTGTTGACACCTATGGTTCCAATATAGCACTACAAGAATGGAAAATGTCACGCAATAGTGCTAGCGTGGGCAAGAAAATAGTATCAAAGCTGAGATTAAAACCCGTAGGTTTTGATTCTATGTATGCGTATTTTCCAAAACAAATCGTATTCTATGGCTCGAACGATCTAACAAATTGGACTGAGCTTATCGGTTTAAAGAACACATATACACCACGTAATACAAACTGGCAAGAATATACATTTACTAACAACACGTATTATTATCAATATAAGCTGAAGGCGATCGGCAACTGGAACGCCAACACCGGCAAAATATGTATTGCTGAGTGGGAGATGCAAGAGAAAAACTCTGAAGCATATACATCTCGCGTTGCGGCAGGATCTAATGACAACTATGGCAGCATCTGGGCCAGTTCAGATTCAACTTTTGATAATTTGGATCTTTATTTGGTTAATAATGTTATAAGTCACATAGAAAATAATGTGTTGGTGGCTACAGAAACATTTACAGGAAGCCCAACAGACCTAATTGTAGGTGAGTAGGAGGATATATGGCTTGGTTAGACTGGTCAAACATAATGCGTCTTACACTAGACAGCAGCAAGATAGATAGTAATCTAACAGATTTTCCCGTCTTGATTACACTCTCTAGTGGTACGGGTACGGCAGGCGACTTTGATGCTACCCCTGTGTTTGATGAGGTCGGGCCTTCTTATAAGAAAATAGCGATCACATCCGCAGACGGCGAAACACAACTACCGGTGGAGGTCGAGTATTGGGATGCGACGGAAGAGATTGCACACCTATGGACTAAAGTACCGACACTGTATTCTAGTGTAGATACAACATTGTATTTATATTATGATTCTACGAAAGCGGATAACGTAGATTACGTGAGTAAGGCTACAGATGTACACGCTACTGTGGAGGTTCAAGCAAACACCGAAGGAACATATGACGACAAAACAGCGTCCTGGCCCACGGTTTTAAAAAACAATGATGATTACCAGATGTGGTACGGTATGAGAACGATTACGCCTGATAGATGGAGAATTGGTTATTGTGTCTCGTCAGGCACTCTTAATAACTGGCAAGGCCATAAAATGATTATAGATTTAGGCTCAGAGGGCACCTACGATACCGTGCACACCACATCTCCGACAGTCATTAAAGATGGCTCTACATATAAGATGTGGTACGCTGGCCATGGTGGGTCATATTGGAGCATAATCTACTGTACATCGACAGATGGCGAAAGCTGGTCAAATTTCCAACAAGTTATGGCGCCAGGAAATATATCGGCAGATAGTGTACATTGCTCAACCCCTTATGTAATTAAAGATGGCACCACATATAAGATGTGGTATGGAGGTCAAGACGGCTTTGCTTATAGAGTTTGTTATGCACAATCTACTAACGGCACGACTTGGACAGGCCATCAGCAAGTTATAAACTTCGGAACCTCCGATGCCTATTCACAAATTTACCCAGGTCCCGTTATAAAAGAAGGCACAACTTATACAATGTACCCTTCTGGAAATGATTCTTCTAATGTTTTCAGGTTATTGCACACCACGTCTACTAATGGAACGTCCTGGTCAACACCGCTGAGAGTTTTTGATGTCGGCCTAGAAGGAACTTATGACGCGACACGCACCTATTCCGCTAGTATTATAAATGATGATGGTGTATATAGATTATGGTATGGTGGGTGGGACACTACTCACCCGTATTCTATATTGTATACACATTCAAATACAAATGCCGAAAGATGGCAATTTGGTAACGCTGCTGTCGGCGTATGGATAGATTTTCAATATGTTTATCGTCTTAGTCAAGACCCTTCAGGCGGAACAGACGCTATAAAAGATTCTTCCGGTAGATTGCATCACGGAACATCTGGCGGATCTATGTTGACTGGCGATTTGGTAGACGGAAGAGCCGGCAAAGCTTTGGATTTTGATGGCAATGACGATTATATAGACCTAGGCGACCCAATGAACTTTTCCAACAAAACCTTTACTGCTTCAGCTATTGTTAAGACCACAGCCACGGACGGCAGAGCTATCCTTGGACATGGAACTAACAATGCAAATGGTGGTTGGGGTTTGTACATGGGTTACGTCCACGGAGCCGGATGTTTAAATTATAACTATGGTAATACTAGCGGTGTTTCACAAATATATACGACGGCCAGCGCCATCAACAATGGCGAATTTAAAAGCGTTGCTGTCGTAGCTACGACGGACACAGCGACACAAGGTAACAACACTGCAACCTTGTATATTGATGGTCAGCCGGTTTCAGCTACTACTTCTTTAGTCGATGTTTTTAAAGAAAACACAACTAATGAATTGGATATAGGAGCAAGGATTGATGGTTCTGGTATGTATTGGGACGGAATAATAGATGAGGTAAGAATAACAAATGGCTCCAGATCAGCAGCCTGGCTGAAGGCCGAGCATCACAACACATTTAATGGGTTGATTTCATTTGACCCATATTCTTATGTGGAAGGTGAATGTACTAATAGATACGGTCTACATATGGATGACATATGTTATGTAGTTGCACTCGATGAGGTCGGAGGGAAAGTTTTGGCACACACAACAGCAGCTTCCGGTACAGGCCTATTTTCCATGAAGATTTTCGGCAAAGAACCTGGCGACACTGTTCTAGTAACTTATAGTTTTCCTGGAACGTATCAAGGTCTTACATACCTGGCTGGTGCAGAATATATGACAACACTAAGCGGTACAACAATAAGCGGAGGAGGATACTAAGATGACATTCAATAGTAGTTGGTTATCAGATTGGGCAAAAAGAATAGAGATAACCATAGATCACGATCTTATTGATGAAGACATTAATGATTTTCCTCTGTTTTTAAATCTCAGAAACAGTTGCGGCACCAACAGTGCTGATGTAATGTCGGGTATGAAGGCTGAGCTTAGTGAGGCCGACTATGATTTTAGTGATGATTTTACTAGCGGCGAAATAAACCTAAAAACATGGTCACTCGGCACACCGACTGGTGCAAGTTTTTATGTAGCAGATAATAAACTCACCATGAGTGGCACCACCGTAGGTACTAATCTTTACGCACAACTTAGAGCCTATACGAGATGGAATTTCATAACAACTTCTTTTAGTCTAGAATATCATTCGGGTTATGATGCTGCAGAAACAGATTCTGAATATTTCTTACTATATACCTATACAAGAGATAAAGACAATCCAAGCACCAACTACGCCATGATGCAGGTAATATATGATTCCGCCTCTTATGGCCCAACAAACCCTATGATGTTTAGATCTAGAATAGTAAATGGTGGTGCAAGCACTTATGGTACATCCTATTATCACAATCCGACCTCGTGGAAAACACGGCACATAAGAAGCGGAAGCACTATGACACTGTACTATGATGTAGGAGGTGGATGGATAACCGCAGGCTCCTCTTCAATTGGGAGTTGGAGTTCAAACACTGAAACATTCCACCTTCTATATAATTACGACTATTCAAGCGGAGATACAACACTAGTTGCGTATGTGGATAATTTTGTTGTAAACTCAGGAACCATACGGCATTTTTATGGTCGACAAAAGATGGCTATAACAGACGAAAATGGAACACAGTTACCTGTCGAGCTGGAAGACCTTCAATTTAGATTAAATAGGTGTATAGCATGGACTAAGGTACCAACGGTTTACGCAGATAGGGATACTAAACTATATCTATACTACGATTACACTAAAACAGATAATACTGATTATATTGGAGAACTAGGAGATGCTGCAGCAAAAAACGTGTGGGATAGTGATTACATTGGTGTGTACCATATGGAAAATGATGGTTCTAGTCCAAGCGGATCAAATAGTGTAAAAGATTCTACTAGTTTAGTCAATCATGGCACACCAAACAGCACGCCAAATTTGTTAACCGCTAAAGCAGGCCGCGGCTTGAATTTTGATCCTTCGTCAACCGAATATGTGAATATGGGAGGCAACCTTTCGGAATTAGATGGCAAATCATCTTTTACACTATCTTTTGTTCTTAAAGCCGATGTTGTACCATTCGACCAATATAGGGCCATATTTGCTAGAGGCAGTGGTGGGCAAAGAGTGCCTTGGGTTTACTGCAACAGTGGTAGCAGTGTTATAGTTTGTCAGTGTGAGATGGCGGACGCATCACAGCCTTCCAGAACCATATCTATATCACAGGATGTGTGGACAGCTATAGATTTTGTCTGGACTGGCGATAATCTACAAAGATATAAAGATGGTGAGTGGGCAGGTAGCCAGGTGGCAACAAACACAACCACTGTGGCCAATACGGATGGGTATAATTATATAGGATATATGGATGGTTATTATTCTTTTGATGGTATATTAGATGAGGTCAGAATTTCAAAAACAGATAGGTCGGGGTCGTATATAAAGGCCAGCTATAACTCTACCTGGGATACGTTAGTGTCCTACGGTCCAGAACAAAATTATCCACCGAGTGTTATTTCTGGAACAGTTCACGATAAATATAGTAGATTATTAACAGAACCTTGTAATGTTATAGTTTCTGATTTAGATGGCGAGTTTGTAGTCTCTGATGTTACGGATGCTAACGGCCATTTTGAGATTGGAGTTCCGGCTTCGCCCGACGAGAGGTTTGTGGTTACCTTCTATAAACCAGGAAGATATGGATTAGACTACGACGTTGCTGGTGCGATGTTCATGACACCAGTGGCAACTACGAGCGGATAATGCCAATATTAGGACAAACTACATACCCTAAGATCTTTCCTGCTGGCTATTCTGGTTCCCAGGTGCTTAGATGGGCACTTAAGGATGGCTCATACCAGAAGCTCTATCCTGCAGGCGATGCAGGACTATATAGTCATGGCAATCTAGGCGCGTCTATTTTAGGATATTCTACCATTACGGCACAAGGCTCGCTTGGCTCCTCAATCACAGGCCACCTACCAAGCAATTTAACCGCATCAATAGCGGCTGTGAGATGTCAGTCGCTTGGCCCCAAGAGCTATTTTATAGGTTATGACAGTGGCGAGCCACAATTCTTAGAAACTAAACAGGAATTTAGATGTGTTGATTTTCTGTCGGCAAGACTGCGCTCTTTACAGCAATCCACAAAAGATATAACAGCCGAGATTACCGGTTTAGAAGAGGAGTTTTTTCACGGCCAAAAAGATTTGTCAGGGTTCATTAGAGGCGCGGAGTACGGGGTTATAGGTGGCATGACAACCGCTATAACGGGTGTACGTTGTCAGCAACTCTCACCAAAGCAGTATTTTATAGGATACGATGAAGGTGTTCCGCAGTTCCTGGGTGGCAGGCCAATATACAGATGTGTTGATTTTTTGCCTGCTTTCATAAGAGCTTGGAAAACATCACAAGAAGATTTACCAAGTACGATTAGAGGCTGGACATCCTCTCAGGCTGATCTGGGCTCTTTTATCATAGCAGGTCATGAAATATTTAGTGAATATAGAGATTTAACGGCTAATATTGTTGGCGGAGTAACGCACCCCAGCAGCCTTGGAGCAAGTGTTGTTGGTTCTTACTGTCAGGCACTGACGCCTAAAGCCTATTTTATAGGTTATGATGATGGCGTACCGCAGTACGTACAAGGTAGGCAGCGCTATAGGTGTGTTGATTTCTTGGGAGCTATAATTTCTAAAATTTTCTCTGAAGATTTGCCAGCATATATCTTTGCGCAGCCTAGAGAATTCCGAGATCTGGGTGGTTTCTTAAGACAGATGTACCCAGGAGATGCAGATCTTCCTGCTTTCTTGAATGCGCTACAGTACATCGACCTTCCAGCGGAGCTACACCCAGTACCGCCACAGGATTTGCCGGGCTATTTGAAGGTGTGGCCAATGGGTCATCTTCCTGGCCATATTCATGGTTGGCAGCAGTCTGATCTAGGCGCATTTATAGACTGGAACGACATGCGCCAGTTGCCAGCGTACGTAGCCGCACATCCACCTAAAAACATTACAGCACTTATTAAAGGGTGGGTTAGAGAGGCCACGTTCGATCTAGCCGGTTGGATTAGAGCGCTGCAATATGAAGGCCTTAGTGGTTACATTCGAGGAACGTATCTTGAGAATTTGACAGCATACGTGTTTTGTATAGAGCCGGAAGACCTGTCAGGATTTATCCATGGTTGGGACACGAAAGACCTGCCAGCATATCTTAATGGTAAATATGGCCCAAATGATCTACAAGCTTATATAAATATCACCGGTGAACCTAAAGATTTGCCGGCATATATAAAGGCAGCGAAGGCAGTAGAGGTGTCCTCAGACTTAACAGCATATCTCTACCCAGCGACAATTCTCATGCAGCAGGGCGATTTGGCACTATCTATAGCGGCACATAGTCCTGGAAATTTAGGTGCCTATTTGACACCACAAGGCTACACAAGATCTTTGTCTGCGTTTATTAATCCAAAGATGATATTTATGACGGCAGCATTGTCTGTTGTTACTATGGAACATTCCAATTTGGGAGGTATAATAAACTTCATATGCAGAGGCTCGGGCCACAAGGATATGAGTGCAACAATGGAGTTTTCATATCTCAAAGAGTTGGCAGCACAGATAACAGGAAAAGATATTCCAACATACGAAGCCAACCTTGGAGCAACGGTGGGTTACGCCGCCTCATATGTACACGCAGATAGAATACCGGTGTCCTTAACTATAGGTACGGGTTATAGAATTGAGGATAAAATACCTATAGTTATAGATGTTTATAAACAACGTGCCTACCTGTCTGCCACTATAACTGGAACATATGTGTACACCGATATGGGTGCTACATTAACACCGGTATGGTTACAAGAGTATGAGTTTGATAATATTAAAGTTAGGGAGCTGGTTTATGATTTGAATCATGCCAAGCAGGTCAATTGGTATAATGTGGTGGAGCTCTATTTCCAGACTATAGTTCCTGAGTATTTCTGGGTAGAGGCCGAAAATAAAGTATATAAATATGACATCACTAATAGATGGAAAATAGACGTGGCCTCATATATACCTGAAGATATCGAACTTAATGTCAGAAGGAAACTCCACCGTCTCAAGACACTATACGACCTTTCCAAGTTTAACAATTTAGATGAGGCTATACGTTTTGCCATACACTATGTAACGTCTTATGACTCCGCAGAACTATCAAGTATGATTAAGGCCGTCGGAACATACTCAGACCTGGCATGCCGTATAGTTCCGAAGTATTTCACGCCTGAAAACGACGGCCTATCTGCCTCAATTTCACCGCAACCACAGAAATTCATCTTGGGTTATGATGACCGGGCTGAATTTGTTTAAAATTTTTCTTGACAAATACAAATCCTGTATTATGTTTTAAACCATGGGTTAGTGTTTTAAATTTTTTTTAAAAAAAAATTAAAAAAGCCCTTGACAAAAGTCGAATTATGCTTATAATGTAGATAAGGGCACGAATAAACTAACCTTATTAAGGTAGAAGACAACGATAGAGAAAGGATTTGTGAGCATGGATTTTTGTATTGAGACTAAGGAGTTACAGAGGATTATTAGGTTGTTAGCCGTGACCGCTAAAGTCAATGTCAACGACTTTACCGGTCAAGTTTTTATTGAGGCCAAAGAGGACAATACCGTCCTTTTTGTCTCGAATAATAGCTCTACGGCCATCACGGTTCTCTCCGAAAAGGCAGAGGTCAGCAAGCCTGGCTCTGTTACCACCCTTTATGGTAAGATCAAGTCTTTTGCAAGTTCTTTTACTCCATGGGACGGCGAATATGGCACCAAAGATGTGCGTTTTGTTTATGATGAGCATCTTAAAGTCACAGTCAAGACTGTCCATGAGAACGGAAAGAAGTCCCGAGGAAGCCTGAAGTTAGACACCTTCAACGACATGAGACTGCAAAAGCCTAAGCCATTCGGCAAAGCAAACTTCATTCTAAATTCAAGTATCTTTAAAAAAGCAGTCAGCAAAGTTATTTATGCGATGGATCCGACAGAGCAGAGGACGTTTATCCAAGGAATGAGTGTTTCTTTTAGTGAGGATGACATCTATTTTTGTGGCACCAACGGCCGTATTCTTTCGGAGTATTCTGTTAAGAATAACAATGACCTAGTTGGCAAAAGTTTTATTCTAAGATACGATTTTATAATGGGTTTGAGGAGAGCCTTGGGTGAGGAGACACAGATATTTTTTGAGATAGATGGCCGAGAAATAAAAGCCAAGTTTGAAGACGTGGTTTTTCATGGTTGGTTGGTTATTGGTCAGGACTATCCGCAGTATAAACAGGTTCTGGATACTTTTGAGCACACCATCTCGGCAGACAAGGAGGCTTTGATGGGCGTGATCTCTCCGTTCACAGAGCTGTTAAATAGTGATGATAATCATCGATTAACATTTGAGATTCAAAATGGAAAAATAAAGCTGTACAATGATGACGCCAGCTTCGAATGTGATTTTGATGTTGAGTACACACAAGGATTTGTTATCGATATTAATGGTAAGTTCCTCTATCAAACAGTAGAAGCCATCAATGACGATAAAGTACTCATAAAATTCTCAGACGAAAAAGGCGTTTTTATATTTGATTCCGGCAATTTCCAGGATCAGAAAGCCCTGATTACACCAATCAGGAGGAGATAGCCGTGGCCAAAAAACCACTTGAGGTAATCTTAGAAGAAATTTCCGAGGCCCTTAAAGATCTGGAGCAAGGTGCTTTGTTCACTAGTGTGGAAGAGAAGCACAAAGTGTTGTCGCAGGCCTGTGTAAAGTATCTAAGGTACAAAGGGTTTAAGGTAGTCGAACCAGACAAGCCAACACACACAAATATAAGTAAATTGGATGATCTTATATTTCATTTCTATGGTTTATCTGACAGGCTCCATCCTGAGCTGAAAACCAGTTACAGAAATCTTGCACAACACAGAAAACTTGCCAGCGCTTTGGTGAAATCTAGAATGGATGCTTGTGGTTATGGTTTCAAGGCCGCTCTTCAAGAGTGTGCCGAAATAATAGACACTATTTTTAATCACGAAGCTGAGTTTAATTTTACTGTTCCTATATCGTTTGGTATATTGGGTCAAAAGAATTGTGGTTGGATAACTGATAAAGCGATACAGATAATAAATAAGAACAAACTAAAAACCGCTGAAGAAAGGAGGAAGAAATACATCGAAGACTTGGAAAAAGTATACGATGCCGAGCCAGACGGCTTCGGGGATTTGGATGAAATTGAAAGAAATTTGGATTAATGAAAGGAGAACACTATGGACGATCTTTTGAAAGAGAGACATGAAAATCTACTCTATCCGACGGTTAGAGTAAGAACTGACAAGGCCGGCGGCTCTGGTACGGTCATTTATAGTAAACCAGTTCCTGAAGGGAGCCCCGAAGAAGGACATGAAACTTATGTTCTGACAAATTGCCACGTCATCAACGACAATATTCGCGTTGAGAAGAAGTGGAGCACACTACTTAAGAGAGAGGTCAAGACTGACGTCCTGGCCGACTGTACGGTAGAGTTGTTTGATTTTGAGTACGGTTCTTGGGAAAGTGGCCACAGTGCCTACAAAGCGGAAATTATGTGTTACGATAAGGACATGGACCTCGCGTTGCTCAGGGTAAGAAGCACCAAGCCTTTTGAGTTTGTAGCGACCGTGTTCCCTAAAGACGAACACAAAAAACGTCTTAAGATGTTTATGGACGTTTACGCTGTTGGTTGTGGCATGGGGCATCCACCGCTGGCGACCAAGGGTAATCTCACAGGTTTTACTGACATCATCGACAACTATCCATATTGGTTGTCTACTGCTCCTACGATCTACGGAAATTCTGGTGGATCACTTTACTTGGCCGATACGTATGAATTTATCGGTATTCCAAGTAGAATCGCTGTTAACATGGGCGGCTTCTCCGCTGATGCTATCACGCATCTTTCCTATTTTATTCCGATCACCTCGATCTACAGCTTCTTGGAAGATCAGGTGTTCAATTTCTTGTTCGACGACAACTACACATCCGTGAAGTGCGCCGATATGAGAAAGAGTAAAAGAGATAGAGACGAGCATACCATGGCTATCGACACCTCTCGTGACGAAGCTGGTAAAGGCGAATAAGGAGCATACCCTAAATGCCTAAAAAGAAGAAAGCAGCGGCGGAGCCGAAGGGCTCCGCTGCCAAAACCCCAACTGGTTTTGACATCGCCAAAAAAGCGATACAGAAGAAGTATGGGAGCATTGTAAGCTATCTTAGTGATCATAGTGATATGATCATCCCTACTATATCCACAGGCAGTTTAAGCGTGGACATAGCTTTGGGAAGAGGTGGGATGGCAAGAGGAAGAGTTTATGAGATTTATGGTAATCCATCTGGCGGAAAAACCACATTAGCACTACACACACTGATCGAAGCACAGAACCGTGGCCTAATCACTGCTATTATAGATGCTGAACACGCATTAGACCCATCATTGGTTAAGAAAATGGGGGCTAACTTGGATGATATTCTCGTTGTTCAAGGCTATTCAGGTGAGGACAATCTTGACGCGGCTGAAACGCTCCTAAAGACATCATCAGTAGATTTGGTGGTAATCGACTCTGTAAGTGCATTAATTCCAAAGGCAGAAGCGGAAGGCGATATGGATGATACATTCATCGGCTTACACGCACGCCTCATGAGCAAGGCACTAAGAAAAATTACACCTATTGCTAATGAAACAAACACACTTGTTATTTTTATCAACCAAATCCGATATAAGGTTGGAGGTATGGGCAATCCAGAAACTCCAACCGGCGGCGAAGCGCTTCCTTTCTTCGCAACAGGCCGGATATCTATTAAGGGAGCCGAATATAAGTCCAATAGAATTATAGATCCCGTCTCTGGTGAAGCCATTGGCCACCACTCTAAGATTGAAGTAGTAAAGAACAAACTAGCACCTCCTTATAGGAAGGCACAAGTCCCTTTGATTTACGGCAAGGGCTTTGACTTGCATTGGGAGGCACTCACGTTGGGAATAAGTCTTGGTATCATCGATAGAAACGGTTCTTGGTATAGTTATGGTGATCGAAAGCTTGGTCAAGGTGAGGAGAATGTCAAGGAATTATTGAAAGAAGACACAGATCTGTACGAGGACATAAGAGAAAAAATTATTTTCATGACTGGTTTAAAGGAGTATTATGAGTCGAATTAGTGACAAAGTTTACAAACTGATCAGGAAAGTTTTTCCTCGAAATGTCATCTTAAAAGAGTATTATGTCAAGTATAAGGGAGAGAAGTTGTTTTTTGATTTCTTTATACGAGACCTTGGAATTCTAGTAGAAGTTCAAGGAGAACAGCATACTCGGTTTATTAAGTATTTTCACGGTGATAAGCAAAAACTTATCGCACAAAAAAATCGTGACAATATTAAGATCGAGTATGCACAGGAGAATGATATCTCATTTACGAGATTTCATCACTACGAAGAAATAACAGAGGAATTAATAAGGCACAAGCTGTATATGGCCTTAGAGGAAGGGTTCTATGAGTAATATATTAATTCCAGAAGAAAGAGATCCAATTAAACGCGGTAAGGACTGTCCTGATTGGTGCCCATTAAAAGATGGAACCAAGACGGGCGACCCAATATATTGCGAGTTTTCTTTGGGTTGTCGACAAATGGACGGAAATAAAAAAGGGTATATATCACATTGGCATAAGTTCAGGGACATGGAAACCGGAGAAGAGGCGTTTGATTACTTTTGTACGGGAATCTATCCAGAAAGTTATGTCGAGATCCAAGGCGTTGATGAAGAGGTGTCATAATGGATAAAGGAATGTTGTTACATATGAATATAAAACCAGATATTGAGTACATAGAATCAATAATGGCGTTCGACGTTAGGAAATTAGACACGCTGGACAGCGCCACTGTCAGCAAATATGCAACAGCACTTTCGCAGTATTTAGTATATTTTAGATCTGAGATAAATCAATCTAAAGTTAATATGCATCAAAAACAGAGAGTTTTGGACTCAGAAGTAAATAAAATTATTTTGGAGAACAAAGAGATTTTAAAGAAATGTAAGACTAAACAAGCAGCGACGATACATATTATAGATACATCTGACACGTTAAAAGTTATAAGCAAGGCGATTAATAGCATAAGAGATGAGTTGGTTTTGGTAGAAGGCATAGATAAAACCATATCAGATCTTGTTGCAACACTAAAACGTGAACTAACAAGGAGAGAGAACGAGCTTTATACGGTCAGGAAAGAAAGGTATTCATAATGACGGCAGAAGAAGCAAGAGAATTATTCTGTAAGCCAGGCGATGAGCGTGCTCTACTGAGTTATGCGATTAAAAGGGCAGACAATTTTTACACGATCTGCTCTAAGGTAGAAGAGAGCGACTTTCTATATCCAGACCACCGTGCAATTTATACCATACTTAAGATGCTGGTCGACAAGGGTGGATTGGAAAAGTTTGATGTGTCCACCATTGTGAACGAAGCAACAGCAAACGGTGTTTTAAAAAACATAGGTGGGTATGATTATATAGAAAGCATTGCTGACATGCCCCTCGAGCAGGCGAATCTAAATCACTATGTAGATACGGTTATGGAGTCCAGCACCAAGTACAGACTTCACAGAGATCTGCTTATGAGCATGGATGCCCTCGCTGAGAACGCTAAAACCGGCAAAACCAGCGAGGATTTAATAGGGTTAGTAGAGTCCAAGGTTATGGATCTCTCCACACGTGCCAAGTCTATTGCAGAGCCACGAGACATGGCAGATGGTTTGATGGACTACATAGAAGAAAGAAGATCCAATCCAGTAGAGATGAGTGGTATCTCCACTGGGTATCGAATTTTGGATTTCCAAATTGATGGTCTAGTCCCCGGAACACTCACGGTTATATCAGCCAGGAAAAAGATGGGTAAAAGTACATTTTTATCCAACGTGGCTGCCCACATAGCGTACAGGCTTCAGATCCCAGTGCTATATGTTGATACAGAGATGAACTTTGAAGAGTGGCGACCAAGAATAATTGCCATGTTAACTGGTGTGGAGGAGCGTGTTATTAAACACGGTGGTTACGACGCTGAGACATATAATAAAATCAAACAAGGCGTGCGAATAATTAAAAAAGGAAAGCTTTTCCATGAGCACATGCCTGGTTATTCAATAGACAAGTTGACCGCGTTGTATAAGAAATATAAAATAAAAGAGAATATTGGTGTGGGTTTCTTTGATTACATTAAAGAACCAGACACAAGCAGCATAGATCGTGCCCGCAGAGAGTGGCAGATTCTTGGTGATGTAACTACAAGACTTAAGGATTTGGCAGGTCGTTTGAGCATTCCGTTTTTCGCCGCAGCACAGATCAACAGAGATGGCGACGTCGCAGGCAGCGATAGAATTTCTTGGTTTGCTGACATAATAATGCATTGGATGGAGCGTCCGCCGGAAGAAATAGAAGACGCCGGCCCAAATAGTGGTCAGATGAAGCTGGTTATTAAGGATTCGAGGCGTGGAGGTAGGACTCCAGAGCAAGGCATCAGTTATAAATTTAAAAAGACCAAGCTTCTTATCAAAGAGGCCGATATAACTGATCAGCTTATACCCTACGGGGAGAAAGTAGTAAACCATGGCAGTGATGAAGAACTCAAATAAAGAAGATTTTAAATTGATGTTGGACAAACTCAAGGAGAGTGTAGATCCTAGATATCTGCTCGAGTCGTTGGGTTTTAGTGTAACACGTGAGTCTGGAAAAGAGATTAGGGGTGCCTGTAAGATACACGGAGGCGACAACCAAACCTCGTTTAGATTTAACAAAGACACAAGGACTTGGGTTTGTTTTTCACACCGTTGTCACGAAGTCTTTGGTAATGATATAATTGGTTTGGTAAAGGGCGGAATGAACGTAGATTTCATGGACGCCGTTCGCCACCTAAAATCGATAACTGGTGATATTGGAAGCAGTGATTATCTTGAACATAAAAGGAAAAAAGAAAAAGAAGCGTTTATAAAGTCTAGAAGGAAGCCCCGATCTAATTCGGAGATAGTCACGGAAGAGTGCCTCCGACAGTTCAAGGGACTTAGGACAGATTATTTTCTTCGCAAAGGATTTTCCAGGGAAACGTTGGACTTTTTTGAGATAGCCGGCGGCTATACAGATAGTCACGGTTACATAAGAGGTGTTATTCCTATAAGAGACGTTAATGAAAAACTCGTAGGTTACAGTCTGCGTGATGTAAGAGATAATGTGGACGACGATGATTTTAAATACATCCACACAACAGGTTTTGATAAAGATAAAGTGATTTATAATTTACATAACGCCAAAGCACATCTGAAAGACAAGCCACTTATAATAGTGGAAGGTTTTAAGTCTGTTTGGCGTTTACATCAGATGGGTATTAAAAATGTCGGAGCCGTGATGGGTGCTCACATAACATCGGGCCAATGTAATCTCCTTTTTACGTATGCACCAAAGGGGATTGTGTTGTTCTTTGATTGTGATCCACCTGGAGCAGCTGGAATGGTTAGAGCAGTAGAGGAACTCAGAGGTAAGATAGAGAATATCTATACCATCTTTATGGTTGAAGAGGGAAAGGACCCTGCCGATCTTGATGAAGAAACACTTAAATCTTATTTGAATGGTTATGTTTAGGAGGTGATCCTGTGGAGGGTTCAAATTTTGTAGAACTAATTGGTAAGATTGTTTATCCGGATTTTAAAACGGTAGGAAACAATAGTAAATTGTTCAAAGCTAAGATAGCAATACCACTAGAGGGTGGTAAGTTCCAATACATTAAGATCGCAGCCTGGCAAGATCTTGCTGAAAGTTTGGCTGAGCTGCCTTCAAATACTTTTGTTAAGATTCATGGGCATATAGAAGAGAGAAGGTATGAAGGTTCCTGTCGTGGATGTGGAAATTCTGAGTACAAGTATTGGACAGAAGTTCTAGTTGATAATTTCAAATTGGTGAATGATTAGGAGGTTGCGAGATGACTAAGAAGTCAGTTGATAAAAACGATCGAGACGTTCAGGTCGCACTTGCTGACCGAACCAAGAACGACGCACTTATGGGCACACCGACGATTGCCCTATTGCCGGCAGCAAATTACCTTTTTAGGGTAGACAAAAAAGAGTATAAGGTGACTGTACCCCGCAAGGGTGTTTACGAAAAGCTTGACCCCAAGATGTACAGCGCAAAGGATGGAGAGTTTTCTTTGTTGGATAAGAAGAATAATGTTATGTATATGCCAGCAATCTCTAAGGTTTTGTTTGCGACCAAACAATACCCAGACCTCAAACCAAATCAATTGTTTGCCCCCATTGCTTTGGTTTTTAGGGATAAGGAAGTGGATATTATTGGCCAAGTGGTCGAAATGCTTGAGCCTACAGATATGGATGCTTAGGAGGTCATATGAGGTGTGTTCATTGCGATAAGAATACAGGCGGAACAATATTAGTAGAAAGTCTACCGTGCAAACACTGCGGCGGCGAGATAAGAATTGAATATAACGTCTGTAAGGAATGTGGAATGGCCTGGAAGACTGTGGATGGTGAGTTAATTGAGAACACTACATTTTTTGATATGGGTTTAGAGGAAATGTTTGATGACGACGAGTTTTTTCAGGAGTTTGACATGATTCTAAATATGGATCAACGAGAAATCAAAAGCTCGAGTATGCTAGACTACGTTCATAAGTGTTTTCGTTGTCAGACTGTGTGCCACGAGTCAGCGCCAGGTAGATGGGAGTGTCCAGACTGTGGTTTTACTTGGGAGGTAATAAAAACCGGTGGCTAGAAAAGATCATTACCAAACATTAGGTGTAGATCGAAATGCTTCTAAGGCAGATATTAAGAGTGCCTATAGAAAATTGGCACAAAAGTATCATCCAGACAGAAACCCAGATAACAAACAGGCTGAGGAGAAGTTTAAGGATGTAGCGGAAGCATATTCGGTTTTATCAGATGATAAGAAGAGGAGAATGTATGATCGACCACAAGATCCCTTTTCTGCTATGGGTTTTGATTTTTTCGGAGGAAGACCAGGACCACGAACACGTCGACCAGACCGTCACGCACCAACAAGGGGCCGAGATTTAAAGTTTGTGAAGGATATCCCTATGTATTACTTTATTACTGGCGGCGAAATGGTTTTTGATTTGGTTTTTAACGATATATGTGGTAAGTGTAATGGGACAGGAAACAGTGAATGGAAGGAGTGTCCTAATTGTAATGGTGAGGGTGTTCTAATTCAATCCAGTCAAGACGGTAATACTTTTTTTACAAGGACAGAGGCCTGTTCCGCTTGTAGGGGTTTGGGCGAATTGGGTGTTGAAAAATGTGACGAATGCAAAGGTACAGGCTCGATAGAGACAAAGAAAGAGATTACATTGAATATACCCAAAGGTATTTCAGATGGCTACGTTGAGCGCCAGCCTGGCGAAGGAACTACTGGCCGCAACAAAGGCCCGAAAGGAGATCTTTTTGTAAAGTATAGGATGATTCTCCCAAAAGAGGAGGATCTAACGGAAGAACAAATAAAAATGTTGAAGGAGATCTCATGCGGCAAAGAAAGTATGGTATCTTAAGTCTGGACGTATCATCAGCATCCACCGGTTGGACTTTCTCGGTACGAGACAATCTGAAAGCCTACGGTGTTATAAAAACGAATCCTAAAAAGGGCAGGGCCGAGCGCCTACACTCTTTTAAGGAAGAAATAAGAGTACTGCTTAGTAGATATAAACCATCTTACGTTGTCATTGAAAACGGGTTTTGCGGCAGAAACGTAAAGACGCTGAAGGTATTGTGCGAATTTGCTGGTGTAGCGAAGATGTGTTGCATGGACATATTGGGTGTAGAACCATTCATAATGAATGTAAATACACCAAGAGCACACTTCGGTTGTAAGAAGAAAGAAGATGTTTTCAAGGTTATGGTGGATCTCTATGACCTAAACGATTTTGAATTTAAGAAAGACAACGACGTGACGGACGCGCTGTCGCAGTCGGTGTGTTTTTATGAACAAGAGATAAAGAAAGCGAGGAAGAAATGAAAATTTTAGTTAACAGTATAAAGTGCATTCATTGTGGTGCACATGTTTTTTCTGAATCGGCTAATAGTTATGTTAAGTGCCCTTGTGGCACTGTGGCAATAGGCGGAGGCCGCAAAAAGCTCATTCGATATGCTTTAGATGAGGATTATGAAGAAAAGTCTATAGTAGAGGCGGAAGGAGAGTAGGTATATGCCACGGACAGTCAAGTTAAGCGCAACGCGCATAAATATGTTTTTAGAGTGTAAACTTAGGTATTGGTATAATTACCATGATAAATTGCCTAAGATGACAAACCCATCTTTTAAGCTTGGTTTGGTTTGTCACGAGACGTTAGAATACGCAGGCCAAATTTGGCAAGACAAGGAAGAATTTAATAATGAAGATAGAGCAGAAATTCTGAATTATTATGACGAGATGTCTGTTAAAAACGGCCTGGGAGATTATGGCCTTCATATTCTAGGAAAGGAATTAGTTGAGAGAAAGTTAAATAATTTTTGGAAAGAGTCAGGTAGAAAGATTATTGGGTTGGAGCAGCTTTTCGGCACCGATGAGGACAACGAGGTTCATACAGACCAAGGAGTCCCTCTTATAGGAGCCATGGACATGGTAACTGAGGTAGACGAAGACACGCTACTTGTGGTGGACTATAAAACATCAAACACCATGCCGACTGTAGATGATATGAAGCACGATATCCAGCTTTCTATCTATGACTTGGTTGCGAGCATAAAATGGCCACAATATAAACGTATTATATTAAGGCTGGACTTCCTGAAACACGATCCAATGGATACGTATAGAACCCCCGCTGAGAGGCAGGCTTTTTCGGACTACATAAAGAAACTCCACGATGAGATGGTGGCACTAAAGAAGAGAGAAGCTGAGCCAAGCCTCAACCTTTTTTGTCCTTGGTGCGATTTTAAGGACTACTGCCGCACTTATAAGAAAGCATATGAGAAGGGTAATTATAGTTTTCAAGCCGCAGAGGGTTATCGTGACGCAGATCTGATCAACGAGTGGACGAAGATGCGTGACATAAAGAAGATCATCGAAGCTCGAGAAAGAGAAATGGCCATGTTGATAATGGAGAAGATAAAGCGAGGCGGCAAGGAGGTTAACAATGGCCAAATAGAATTATATGTCAGGTCGAATTCAAGAGTGGACTACGATGTTAGAAAGGTTCTCGAGTACGTACCAAAAAGAGAGCTAGCAAAGATGGTTAACCTGAAAAAAGCGCAAGTGAAAAAATACATTGAAAAGAGGCCTAGAGTGCGTGACGTTATAGAAGATAGTGCACAAAGAAATTTCACAAGGCCTTTTTTAGCTACCAGAAAGCTAAAAAAGAAAAAAGGAGAATAGGACATGGCAAAGAATAAGAAGAATAAAAAGAAAACATCGGGCCCAAAGAAGACGTTTAAGATGCCCACACCCAAGGCACCAGCACAAAAGCAGCCGGAGAAAAAGATAAAGGTATTGGCTTATTGTGATACGCCTTCTTGTGCCACCGGTTTTGGTACGGTTTCAAGGAACATATTTGAAGGTTTGTACAGGACTGGTAGGTATGATATAGACATCCTTGGTATTAATTATTGGGGCAACCCACATCCATATCCCTACAGAATTTGGCCTACCGGTACAAACCCACAGAACGATCCATATGGTAGACAGAAAATTTGTAAGATGATGCCTCAGATGGAGTACGATCTTTTGTTTTTCTTGCAGGATACTTTTATAATGGACTTCTTACCAGAACTCATTCCACATTTGAGAATGGGCGGAAAGAAGTTTAAGTCCATTTGTTATTATCCCATCGATGGTACGCCTAAGACACAGTGGATTAAGAACATCAGTGTTGTAGATCATCCTGTTGCCTATTGTGAATTTGGTAAGAAAATGTCTGAATTAGTGTACCCAGATGTTCCGGAGTTGTCGGTAATTCCTCACGGCGTTAATACACGTGAGTACTACCCACATCCAGACTCAGAGGTACAGGCGTTTAGGAAGAAATACTTTGGTGCACACGCTGATAAGTTTATATGGACAAATTTAAATAGAAATCAGCAACGCAAGGACATTCCTAGGACTATCAAGGCTTTTAGAGAGTTCAAAAAGCAAGTTCCGGAGTCAATTCTCTACCTGCATATGGCCAAGAAAGACCAGGGCTGGGATCTACCTCAGATTGTAGAGGCAGAAGGTTTAAGCATCAAAGAGGATGTAATATTCCCTGAAAATTTTGGTCCCAATCAAGGATATCCTAGGGAAATTGTGAATATGATCTATAATATCAGTGATTGTGTTGTTAGTAGTTGTATCGGTGAGGGTTTTGGTCTTAGCTGGATTGAGGCTATGGCAACTAAAACACCGGTTCTTATGCCGAACAACACAGCACTTACTGAGTTCATTACTGAGGAGAGAGGTTATCTGATTGATAGCGGCACCAATCCAAGCCTGTTTACCGTCGTACCTAATGATAACGAAGTGGTTCGTCCTTTGGTAGACGTGGAAGACATGGTGGCAAAGATGTTACACATCTATAACAACTACGATGAGGCCAAGGAAAGAGCAGAAAACGCCTATCGTTGGGTGAATATGTCGATGGATTGGCAAAGAAGCATTGCACCACAGTGGGTAGAAATTTTCGATAAAGCTTACGAAGAGCTTCAAAATGACTCAGCGCCCAAGAAAGAGGAAGAAAAGGAAGACGAGGGTGTTATTGAAGCGGAGGAAATATAGATGGATTTAGTTGAAGTAAAAGCAAGAGACTTGCCGGACGCATGGTTTCAGTGTGTGTATGGGATTTTAGACCGTGGCCATAAATACACTATTGACCACGGTAGTTACGTAGGCCAACAACGCCTGGAGTTTGATTACATCACGATACATGTAAAATACCCAGGTGTTAGGCCGCTTATTCCCGATATTCCTGCTTCACTTGGTATACCAAACCCCGTGGCAGATGGTTATATAGAGGAATATTTACCATATCTTATGACAAACATGAAGCAACCAAACGAGGATTATACTTACGGAGAACGCCTCGCCGGTTGGCAATATTATACGCACGAAATAATGTCTCCGAAAATGGTCAACCAGATTGATGAAGTTATTGATATGTATAAAACAAAAGGATATGGCACTAACCAGGCAGCTATGTCTATATCAGCACCATCTGATATTTTGCTTGGCGACCCTCCATGTCTGAGGCATATTGATACTAGAATTAGCAACGGCAAACTTCATTTCTTTGTTTATTTCAGGTCATGGGATCTCTATAATGGATTGCCCGCCAATTTAGGGGGCTTACAACTACTCAAGGAATACATGGCTAGTGAAATAGGCGTGGATGATGGTGAGTTGGTGGCCGCCACTAAAGGCCTACATTTATATGACTACGCCTGGGAACTGGCCAAAATAAGGACAATGAGGTCAGAGTAATGCCAAACATATATATTACCAGAACATCTGATGGAGAGCAAATAGAGTACTCCTTGGGGGAGTATCTAAGCTACCTCGACAATAAAATAACACGCTTAGAGCTTTTTCTTATGTTCCATTTGATGGCCCCAGATGCTGATTTTGCACAGTTGGCCGAGATGTATGAGAAGTTGCCGGAGGTGATGATTGCATCACGAATGAAAGATATAAAAGACTTGTTTAAAGGAGACGATGATGGAAATAAAGGGGATTAAATATATTTCTCCGTTGTTAGACGGATCAGGATACGGCGAGGCATCGCGTGGCTATGTAATGGCTCTTCATCAGATGGGCATACCAATTACGTGTGCGCCCGTATCTTTTGAAGAGATCAGACCGGTCAATGAGAAGTACGGCGAGACGCTGTCTAGTCTTATAAACAAGGACATTGATTATAATATAGTCATTAACCACAACACACCACACCACTTTGAAGCAAAGAAAGAGGTTGATAAGGTTAATATTGGGTACACTGTGTGGGAAACCACTAAGCTGCCTCCAGACTGGGTAGAGATGATGAACAAGATGGATATGATTCTCACCTGCTGTGACTGGAACTCTGATGTATACAAGGAAAGCGGTATAAAGGTACCAGTTGGTGTGGTTCCTCACGGCATAGATATGGCCGAGTTCGATGGCATTAAGCCGTACGACATTAAAGGTGTGGATGATGATACTTTTGTATTCTATAGTATATTTCAGTTCATGGAAAGAAAGAATCCTACCTCAATGCTGAGAGCATACTGGCACGCTTTCCAGAGCAATGAGAACGTAGCGTTAGTTATGAAAACATATAGAACTAACTACTCTGACAAGGACAAAGACATTGTCAGGCAGACGATTAAAAGACTGAAGCAGGTCATGCCTATGCCAAATCCACATGCCAAGGTCTATCTAATTCTTGATCTTTTAACGAGGAACGAGATTTTGGGCCTACACGCAAGAGGAGACTGTTTTGTATCTCTGGATAGGGGCGAAGGTTTTGGTCTTTCTGGTTTTACGGCAGGTGCCTGCAGTAAGCCCATCATAGTGACGGGATTCGGCGGCGCTTTGGAATACGCAAAGCCCGACAATAGCTACCTAGTCGATTACACACTACAGCCGGTATTTGGTATGATATGGGGCCCTTGGTATACGGGTGACCAGCTATGGGCTTCTGCAGACGTACACCACGCCTCGCAACTTATGAGACAGGTGTATGAGAATCCAGATGAGGCGCAGGAAAAAGCAGGTAGAATGAAAAGATACATCGGAAATAACTTTACCTGGGAAAAAGTTGGCAAGAAGATGTTGAAGGAGATTAAATCTCTATGAAGATAACGCTTAATCTAGGAAGCGGAGAGCGCGCATATAGAAAATATCCAGCACAGAACAGGTGTTTTAACGTAGACGTGAGGAAAGGTCTGCCTAAACAGGATGTTCGTGCAGATCTTAGTAAGCCACTGCCTTTCAAACCAGAGAGCGTGGATTACATTCTGGCGAGCGATGTCATAGAGCATTTTCCGCCGGGCGATAAACACGCTTCTAAGACAAAGAGACTTATTAAGGAATGGTCAAGTGTGTTGAAGAAGGGCGGAACAATCGAGTTTCGTATGCCTAATCTTGCTTACATATGTCAACAGTATGTAAATAGGAAGAAAGACCCAGCACACACAGCCACAATCTCTTGGCTTCTTTTTGGCGGCCAAGATTACGCACAGAACTTTCACTATGTAGGATTTGACAGAGCATGGTTCTCTAAAATTTGTGCTGATTGCGGGCTAAAAGAAATTGACTACAAAGAAATAGGCAGCAACTTTGAGATGAAAGTGAGGAAACTATAATGGCGAATATTATACTCAGACCCATATACAATCGCCCCGAAATGCTTTATCTATCTCTAGAATACGAAAAAGCTGCTAGGGATTATTATTCTTTACCAGGACAGTTCATAACACTCTTTCTAGTAGAAGCAGGTACCCCACAAGAGGTACTCAATCTATTACAGAAATATCCTTATGAAAGTGTCTTTGAGTTTAGACCACAGCGCTACGGATTGACTGTTAACATACTGGAAGGTATGGCCAAAGCGTTTAAGATGACAGATGATTATGTGGTTTATATAGAGGATGACATCTTGATTCATAAGACGTATTTTAAATATATGGATCTTCTTATGAATATGCCGGAAGCGAAGGGCAAGTATTCAATTTTATCACCATTTACTAAAGAAGATGTAGACAGCAAAGTTTCGGAGGTTTATCAAGGACATCATTATGCCGCTTTAGCGCCTCTTATACCTAAGGAGTTCTACTATAAATATATAGCACCGCATTCTATCATGGATTATTATAAAAATGAACCAGGTTTTATTGTTGCAATGGACAAGCACTATAAGGAAAAGGGCTACCAGGAAAAAGGTTACAAATATGATCCGGACAAGCCTATGCATTGGCAGCAAGCGGGGCTCATAAATCGTTTAACTTCAGTGGCCATGATTGAAGAAGATAAATGGATTATAAATCCGTATGTAAATCGTCAAATCCACATTGGGTTTGTTGGTATAAATAGGCCCGGTGGTGTGATTCCTGGTCAGGACTTTGATGAGAGAATAGAGAATCTGAGGGAAATAATAAAAGATGCCAACAAAATGTATGAGCTCACTGCTGCGAAGCAATATAATGACTATAAATCTTTTTCACCACTTTTAGAAGAGTGGGATGGTACATTGAAACTATCAGGAAAGAAAAATGCCTAGAAGACTAACATATGGGTTTGTAAGAGATCAGTTTAAGAAGGAGGGTTATACCCTTTTGACAGACGAGTATAAAAACTGCGAGTCTGTGTTGAAGTACGTCTGCCCAAAAGGCCACAAAAGTAGTACAAATTGGCATAGGTGGAAGAGGGGTCAGAGGTGCCGTTACTGTGGTTATAAAAAAGCAGCACCAAAAATGTCGCTAGGTATAGAAACAGTTAGAAGTGCGTTTAGTTCTGAGGGTTATATGTTGTTGAATACCGAATATAAAAACAACACACAAAAACTTAGATATATATGTTCCGAAGGGCACGAATATAGAATTAGTTGGGTTTCTTGGAAGAACGGCGCCCGCTGCGCTGTATGCTCAGGCACAGCAAAACATAGTATAGAGTTTGTCAGGCGAAGTTTTGGGAAAGAGGGATGTAAACTACTTTCTAAGACCTATAAAAATAACAAAACAAAATTATATTATATTTGTAGCAACGGACATACAGCATCTACTACGTGGAATGATTGGGTTAGGGGTTTTAGATGTAGGGCATGTTGGTTTGAGCGTAGTAGTGGCTCGACACACCACAATTGGAAGGGTGGCATTACTTGTGAGCCTTACTGTGATATTTGGTTGGACAAAGAGTACAAAGAAAGTATTAAGGACAGAGATGGCCATAAATGCTTGAACCCCGATTGCCGTAATAATTATAAAACTTTGAATATACACCACATTGATTATAACAAGAAAAGTTGTGGACCGGAAAACTTGATAACACTTTGTACTTCTTGCAACGCCAGAGCAAATTTTGATAGGAGATGGCACAAGGCTTGGTACAGAGCAATATTACACCGGAGGTATGGTTACAATTATGGCTAAACTTCTTTTTTGCCACGGAGAGGGAATAGGAAACATCATCCAGTGTATTCCAGTAATTAGAACACTTACTGAGGTTCTCGGCCACAAGGTCGACTTCTGGCACGCGCATGGTAGCTACGGAATAAAAGACAGGCTTATTCCGTATGTCGGCAAGTGGGTGGTTGGTCAGAACATCAACAAACTGGATATGTTTTCGTACGACGGTTACGTGTCTACTATGTGGACACAGAATATAGTCGGTCAGGGTCCATTCGCACGCATGGCACTTCTTAACAAGATCCAGCCGCTGAGCGTGGATCGCAGCGAAGTGGACACCTATATGGACATCGCTAGAGACCTCGGTGTCAAGGAAGAGAATATTCTTTGGCACGGCATCTGTGCATATGGAAAGACAGAAGAAAAATTTGACATTGTCATGCACAATGGTTATAATAGGTATGGAAGCGCAAATTGGTCGGTGAAAAGCTACACTCACTACGAAAAAGTTGTTGAATATTTAGAGGGTGTCAAAGTTTGTTCCATCGGCGCCAAAGAAGAATATATTGAAGGCACTGAAGATAGAACAGGTCTTAGCCTGCAGGAAAGTCTAGGTCTTATCAAGAATGCTAGGCTTTTCGTCGGAAACGACTCCGGAATGTATCACGCATCTAATGCCCTGGAAACAGACAATATTGTAATATTTACGGCTACTTCTATTAAGAAGAATTATGACGAACGTTTCCACAAGTATTCAACCATTATTACCAGAGACGATCTGGAATGTAGACCTTGTCAGAAAACAAGACGCTGGCAAAAGGATTGTAAGGATTGGCAGTGTAGAGATATCGACCCTGAGGTTGTCCTACACGGTATAAAACAAATTATTATGGCGCGGTTTATGTCCGAAGCAAGCGAGGTGTATTGTAATGAACCTATTGATGCTCCGAGGGGAAGTACCGAGGGATAGAAATCCACAGGAAATCGTATTTGATAGGCTTGAAGAATGTGATGACATGTGGACTCATTTATTTTATTCTATGGCAAACGAAGAAGATAAGTGTGAGTTGTGGTATTGGGGAGGCGATAGAGAACATAGGTTCGCACACAACTTTGTGGAAAGGTGGGTACCATCTTTTACCACCTACCAACCAAATTTTTGCCCAGATGTTATATTTTGCCGAGGAGGATTTCCTGAGTACCATGAGGTGCTGCATAGATTTCCATTTGCCATTAAGATTTATTACGGTGCCGGCAGAAGATTTTTGCCTCAACCCGGGTATTTCGATTACGATATAATATTACAGGATTCACACGAACAGGTAGAAATTTGTAAAGAAAAGTTTCCAAAACCACTAACAACTTTGTTTATAAAGCCGGCAGCAGACAATATCTTTTATCCGATGTCAGAAGTCGAAAAGGAATATGACGTGTGTTTTCCGGCCAACGGCGCACAACACTTTAAAGGCCACGATTTTGTATACCCGACTGTTCCAAAGGACATCAAACTTTTGAATTTAGGCAACAACCCTAAGAAATTTAAGTACCCTGATAATGTTACTTCTTATAGGGTACTAAGGCCAAAAATGGCAGAAAACATTGCCAAATGTAAAGTTGGTATAATGGCGTCTAGAGCTGAAATAGACTCTTGCCCAAGGGTTATACCGGAAATGTTGGCATGCAATGTTCCAGTGGTAGCATTGAGCCGTGTAAAGTTTTGGCGCAGTAAATATATTGTCAGCCCAGTAGATTCTTCGTCTCCATTTTCCACTGGCGAGTTAGCAACAGAAGAAAATTTTTGGGACAAGGTTCGGTTTGTACTAGAGAATTTAGACATGTACGAGCCTAGAAAATATTACGAAAATCATCTGTCGCTAAAACACGCGGCAAAGTTTATAAGGGATAAAGTAGATGAAATTAATGTTCAACAGCTTAGTAAGCGGTCTAGGAAATAACGGCGGCTCGAGGACCATTCTCAAGAGTGTAGAGGTTTTACGTTCTTTGGGCCACGATTGTGAGATAGCTGCCAGCATAGACAATTTCAATTGGTTTGAGCACAGGCCGGTTGTCAATGGTATTTATGAGGACACCGAAGCACTGATCGCTGTAGCGTGCTCGGACGCAGCACAGACACTGCAGATACCGGTACCAAAGAGGGCCTGGTATATTAGAGCACACGAGAACTGGTCAATGTCTGATCAAGACCTGGGTTATCTCTATAGAGATCCACGTATGCTAAACATCGTAAATGCTAAAGGATTGCAGCATAAACTGAAAGAAGAATTTCATGCAGATTCTGTAGTAGTTTACCAAGGCCTGGATTTTGATTGGTGGCAAGACAGGAAACTTAGAAGAGATAAGAAGATAAGGATTGGTTGTTTACATACCGCACAACCTAGAAAAAGATGGAAAGATTTTGTAGAACTTTCAAAAATTTTAGGCCGCGACGACTATGAATATGTGGGTATGGGCAATTCAACGCCGGCCGACACGAGTTTTCTAACAGAGTTTGTTGAGAATGCGAATGTGGAGCAGCTAAATCAGCTCTATAGTCGCTGTCATATATGGTTCGCGCCTACGGATAGTGAGGGTCTACATAATCCTCCTATGGAGGCAGCTCTATGCGGTTGTTTGGTGGTCTGTAGTGATCACCAATTGAACGGCATGATTTTAGATTATGCGTTCAACAATGAGACGGCGATGATTTATAAGTTCGGAGATATAGAACATGCGGCACAAAAGATAAAGAATCCGAGTTGGAATTTGATACCGGCTATGAGGAAATGTTTAAAGACAGAGATTGGCAGTCGAGAGGACAACATGAAACGTCTGGTTGGCCATCTGGAGGCACTATGATTATAACAAATTCTACACCAGATGAATTTTATTTCGAACAGCTTCTGGCTTTCATAACCTCCCTGAAGATAAATTCACCAGAGCACACGATAAGGGTTTTTCTAGCAAATTACCCTGATAGTTTGTGGGAAAAACTACAGACATCTTTTGATAATTGTATTTTTGAAAGCTGGGAACTAGAACAAACCCCTGGTGATAAACGAGGTTTTGCGCTAATAATGTTTAGAGTAGCCATATTAAGAGACTGTTTAGAATCGTATGGGGAGTCTGTGGCTTGGATAGATACAGACGTTTTAGTTCGCAAAAACCTATCGGAGTTTCTAGAAGTCGGTTCGAAACAACTAAAGATTCTAGTCAGGCAAACGAACTACGCAAACCAGTTTGATGCTGCAGTAAATGCAGGGGTATTTAATCTTGGCTGTTCTCCGGAAACATATGATTTTGTTGATGACTGGTATAAAGGCTGCGAAGCTAACCCTGTTTGGGGCCAGGGCCAGGTGGCCATGTGGAGCGCCTATAAGAAACACTCTAAAAACGTAGAGTTAGTACCAATGCACCTTAAGTTTAACGATCTTGGAGATAGAAACAACCCGAATATGTTTGCTGATGATTCAGTTATGTGGCATTGTAAAGCGAACCATTTCGATAATGAAAAGTTTCAGAGCGAGTTTCAATACTATCTTAAGAAAGGCAAGGAAATATTAAATGGCTAAAGTATTTTTGGATGCTGGAGCACACGATGGATGCTCGGCCAGACATTTTAGAAAAGAGTACGACAAAGAATCAGAATATTTTATATACAGTTTCGAGGCTGATCCATATTTTTCCAAATACTTTGGCGATTTAGATAAGCAGGTGTTTATTAATTGTGCGGTTTGGGTTGAAGATGGCGAACTTAGTTTTTATAAAAGCTCAGCAGCTCTTAGAGATGGCGGAACACTAGTCAAGTCTAAGCGTACTGGAATGTTGGACAAAGACCATCCAGCCAAAGTAACTGCTATAGATTTTTCTAAATGGGTCAAAGATAATTTATCCAAAGACGATTATATAATCCTGAAGATGGACATAGAGGGCGCAGAGTATAGTGTGTTGCCTAAGATGTTTACCGACGGATCTTTTGCTTATGTGGATGAGCTTTGGATAGAGTGGCATTACAAAAAAATAAACTTACCGAAGAGCGAGCACGATGTTGTTGCTTCACAGATAAAAATCCCTACAAAACCTTGGTGCGCTCTTAAATGGTGTGTGCTGAGGGGAGATAAAAATGCCAAGTAGAAGATATAAATTTTCACGATACGCTATGTATACAGACATAGAAAAGTTTTTTAAAACCAACAAGTTGTCAGTAGGCAGATGCTTATTAGTCGGCGATTCTATAAAAGGCAAGGGCGACGATACTATAAAAATAAAGAACACTGCTCTCATAGATATGTTGCCAAAGGGCTGCAAAATTGTAGCACCCACATATCCAGAAGTTGATATACAAAAAATGCCTTATGACGATAATAGCTTTGATTATGTAATGGCCGACCAGGTGTTGGAGCACGTAAGAAAACCATGGGTAGGTGTCGAAGAGGTCAGACGTGTTTTAAGACCAGGTGGCATAGCGGTTCTTACTTCGGCTCTTATATTTTACATGCACGGAGTCCCGCAGGACTATTGGAGGTTTACTCCTGACGGTCTAAAAGTTTTGTGTGAAAACTTTTCAAAGATACATAAATATGGGGGCACCGGAGACATTAATTTTGTTTTAGACGTATTACATGGTAGGGGAGGCGCAAAAGTTGTGCCTGGGTCCTCTTTAGAGAAGAAGGCAGTGGCCTGTGATGGAAAAAATCTAGTGTCGGTTTGGATTATAGCGGAGAAATAATATGGAGAATGGTATTGTGTATATAGCGTTTGGTAATAAATGTATAAAAGAATTAAGATATTCAGTCAAAACAATCAGGCTGACAAACCCAAATTTACATATAACTCTTTTTACGGACAAAGATCCTTCTTTGGACCAGATTGATAATGTAAAAATAATTTCTACACATAGCACCAGACTTAAACAGGAGTATTTGTGGGAGTCACCTTACGAAAACACGCTTTACATGGATAGTGATACAGGTGTGGTTGGTGACATCGAGTGTTTGTTTGGTCTAATGGATAGGTTTGACATTGCAGCAACACAAGATCTAATTAGAAAAGATCCTAAAAAGAGTAAACCTTACCCAGACTACGCAAACATACCTGATGGGTTTCCTGAGTATGCTGGTGGCGTTATATTGTTTAGGAAGTCCCACTCAGTGAAGAAATTTTTTGATATTTGGCACAAAAATTTTGCCAACTGGTATAAACTTACAGGTATTGTCAAAGATCAACCATCTTTTAGGGTGTCGCTTTGGCAGTGCTCCGAACTACAGATTCATACACTACCTCCAGAGTTTAATATTAGAACAAAAAAATATAACAATATCACACCGAGAGTCTTCCATTTCCATGGCATGACAGACGTAAAGCTGAAAAAGGAGCGTAATGAATGGACATCGATGTTCTAATAAATAGCTGCGCACGTCCGGACATACTTGAAGTTTCTATTAATACTTTCATGGATAGGATAGAGAGCCGGCATAATTTTAGGTATGTTATTCTAGAGGACAAAGTAGATAACGATAAACGTCAGGTAGCGGGAAAGAAATGGATTGAAAATCATAAAGATTGGTTCGACGAGATAATCTTCAGTGAAAGCAGGATGGGACCGGGATGCTTCTTTGGCCCCGTGGTCTCTTTGTGTAGGTCGGACTATTTTTTTCATTTAGAAGATGATAATAGATTTATAGAGAATGTGGGTATCGACCCGTTATTTGATATTTTAAGCAACAATGACAATATTGTAGAAATAATGATGAGTAGGGGTCCGATTAATCCTGTCAATAAACCAAGAAAGACAGAGATTGATGGTATTAGGCTTACAGAATCTAATCTATTTTCGGTAGCAACTGGTATATTTAATACCTCACTGGTGAGGCAGCTTGTAGATACTATAGGTTGGGACAGGCCACTGCACGAAGCTAAGGTACTAACACCGGCATCGAAAAAACTAGGCCTGAAAAAATTTGTCCTTGGTCACGATGCGCAACATTACGTACATGTTGGCGAAGAAAAAGGTTACCGAAAGGGAGGTTATAAGAATGTGTAAAAAAGACATTATAGTTTTTGGAGGGGATGGTTTTTGTGGTTGGCCTTTGAGTTTGCGTTTATCAAATGCTGGCTATAATGTCACAATAGTAGATAGTTTGGTTCGGAGAAAAACAGACATCGAGTTAGAGTGTGAGTCTCTAACGCCAATAGCACCGCTTGGTGTCCGAATAAAGGCTTGGAACGAACTTACCGGTAGAACTATCAAACACGTGTGTATAGATACGTCTCTGCATTATCATCGGGTGTTGTCTCTGCTTGATAGTATCAAGCCTAAAGCGGTTGTACACTATGCCGAGCAGCGCGCAGCACCGTATTCCATGAAGTCCTCTTATCACAAGCGGTATACGGTTAACAATAATATCAATGCCACACACAATATTCTTTGTGCTATTGTGGAATCTGGTCAAGATATACATCTAGTTCATCTAGGTACGACGGGCGTGTACGGTTATGGTACAGCAGGGATGGCCATACCAGAAGGATATCTAACCGTTAAAGTGGATACCGACGAAGGTGAAAAAGAGCTGGAAATCATGTATCCAGCCAGTCCCGGCAGCGTATACCACCTGACAAAGACTATGGATGCTTTGGCGTTTTTGTATTATAATAAGAATGACCAGGTTAGAGTCACCGACCTACACCAAGGCATTGTTTGGGGAACAGCTACAGACGAAACCATGATGGACGAGCGGCTGATCAATAGGTTTGATTATGACGGTGACTATGGTACTGTTCTTAATCGTTTTCTTATGCAGGCAGTCGTGGGACATCCATTAACTGTATATGGCCAGGGTGGTCAAACAAGAGCTTTTATTCACATGAAGGACTCCGTTAATTGTGTTAAGTTGGCAATAGAAAACCCTCCCGAGAGAGGTGAGCGTGTCAAAATTTTCAATCAGACGACAGAATGCCATAATATATTGGTGCTGGCCAACAAGATTTGCGAACTCACCGACGCCGAGATTCGATACTATGCGAACCCAAGAAACGAGGCACCAAAAAACGACCTTGCTTTTGTCAACGACAGTTTTTTAGATCTGGGGTTGAATCCAATAACGTTGGATGATGGTTTGTTGGTTGAGGCGATGGAAATAGCGCAGAAGTATGTAGATAGATGTGACAGAGACAAAATTATTGCCACATCCATGTGGGATAAAGGAAAGAAGGTCGATAGAAAGGGCTCTAAAAAACCTAGGAGGTAGTTTATGAATTGGTTGATTACGGGCGGCTGCGGATTCATAGGAACAAATTTAGTAGCACGACTGGTTAAGGAGGGTGATCACTATGTAAGGATCATTGATAATTTGAAGTCCGGCTCAACGGAAAAGTTGGCCCGTGTTTGCAGTTTTGGCATGCCTCCACGCTGCCACGTAGAACACGGACACGTACACCTATTTATAGATGACATAGTAGATGCGGACTTTGCTAAAGAAATTTGTCAGGATGTAGATGTGATAGTACATCTTGCTGCCAACACTGGTGTGCCTGTGTCTGTGGAGTTTCCTGTGGAAGATTGCTTAAATAATGTTTTCGGAACGCTGAACTATTTAGAAGGTGCGAGACATGCTGGTGTTAAGAAGTTTATATTTGCGTCCAGCAGCGCTGTTCCAGGCGACCACGAACCGCCATATCACGAGAAGCTTTTTACAAAACCTATATCGCCATACGGCGCAAGCAAATGTTCTGGAGAAAAATATTGTTATGTATACAACGAAACGTATGGGGTAGATACTGTGGCATTGAGGTTCAGTAATGTTTATGGGCCTATGTCAGAAAATAAATACGCACAGCTTATATCAAAATTTATACAAGCGGCCGTATCTGGAGAAACTTTAGAGATTTATGGAGACGGCTCGCAAACGCGTGATTTTTGTTATGTGGACGATCTTATAGACGCTATCCAGCTTGCTGTAGATATGCCTGTTGGCGGCAATATATTCCAAGTTGCTACGAATGTAGAAACTAGTGTACAAAAAATAACAGATTTGATTATAAAGGGCCTGTCTAAATACGACATAAAAAACATAAAGGTAAAGTATGGAAACGAAAGGCCGGGTGATGTAAAGAGAAACTTTTCTGACACATCTAAGGCACGTAATTTACTTGGTTGGCAAAATAAAGTTTCCATTGAAGAGGGCATAGAGAGAACTATAAAGTGGTATATGGAGGAATTATAGTATGAAACCAACTATTGGTATAATTGGGTTTGGATTTTTAGGTAGAGCAATGACTCACGGCTTCTATCTACATGCTAACGTTAAGATTTACGACAAGTATGATAATTCATATGATTCTTTAGGTGACACAGTAAATTCTACACCTTATATCTTTGTGGGTGTTCCTACACCCATGAATGATGATGGCAGCCAAGACCTTTCTAGTATGGATGATGCCGTAGAAAGTATAGTTCGTGTGGCAAAAGAACGTAAGATTATTGTTTTAAGAAGCACAGCTATCCCAGGAACGACCAGAAGGTATGCTGAAAAATATGATGACCACGATTTTGTTTTTATGCCAGAGTTTCTGACGGAACGTCAGGCCAAATTGGACTTCATAAACTCAGCACGTTTTATATTCGGCGGCGATCGCGGCGTGACGGAGATATTGGAAGAGCTTTTTAGGGTTCGGTTTGTTCACACACCTATTTATCATACTACTTGGGAAGGCGCTGAGGCGGTTAAATATATGTGTAATTGTTTCTTTGCTGTAAAGGTGTCCTTCTTAAACGAGATATATGATGTGTGTGAGAAAATCAATGTTCCTTATGATGATATGAAGAAGATGTTTCTTTCCGATCAACGTATTGGAAACAGCCACGCAGATGTGCCGGGCCACGATGGCCATCGAGGTTATGGGGGCAAGTGTTTGGTGGCAGGAACGAAGCTCATAACAAACACACATGAGTTTGTGAATATTGAAGACGTTTCGCCAGGTATGCTGGTGTTTGATGGGACAAGCTATACCAGAGTAACTGGTTTATCATCTAGACTGGTGGATAGAACAATAAAGATTGTGAGCAACGGAAGAATGTTGGAAGGGTCAGAAGATCACATACACATGATTACTAAAGATTTCGTAGATGTTGAAGAAAAAAAATTGTGCGAGATAACAGATGATAGTTGGTTGTATGTTCCATCAGAAAAAAATACACTTGGTTCGGTAGAAATTGCTATGGGCAAAAGGCCCAACGGTTATGTTAAAGTATGGCATGAATATGTAGGTTTAGATGAGCCTATATGCCGAGTTATTGGTTTGTATTTAGCTGAGGGCTGTTCAAATATATATAATAAAAAAGAAGAGGTTTATTTCAGTTTTGGAAAGCATGAGGAACACTTAGCCAATGAGGTGTGTAATACTTTGTCTAAATATGGATTGAATCCTTACAAACGTCTGCAAGCAACTGACGGCACTTTTGGTAGGTCTGTTTGTTGGATTGTGCGTGTACGATCCATGTGGCTGTATAGATTGTTTGAAAGGTTAAATTTGGGCCATAATGCACATGACAAAAATATAAAATATACAGCCCTAAGTGAACATCTAACGAGGAATATAATTGGTGGTTGGCTCGACGGCGATGGTAGTTACTGTGATGGGACGATAGAATGCCATTCAGAAAGCACCGATTTGATAATGAAAATGGATAGTATACTGTTGGCCAACGGTATAAATCCTAATATTAGCAGGAACGGCAAGAGCATCAGGATTTCTACACGTGCGGCAGTCGAGCGTGTGTGTTCTTGGACCAACAGACTAAATTTTGATGTTTGTAGGTATAAGACAGATACTTTTTATGATTCGCCCAACTGTAAAATCATGCCGACGGGCTGGGCAACAAAAGTAAAGTCTGTAGAGATTATAAATACACCTAAAACAGTTTTCGCCATAGAGACTGAAAGTGGTAAATATGTGGCAAATAATATACTAACACATAATTGTTTTCCAAAAGATGTTAAGGCTTTTTATCATTGGGGCGACGATAACGGTGTTGACTTAGATATGTGCAAAGCAGCAGACAAAGTAAATAATCGTGTTCGAGAAGTCCAAGATTGGTTGGGCATAAAAGGAGCTACGTCTAAAAATGATTACAAAAGTAAATAGTTTCGATAGACAGCATATTCTTGTAGTTGGCGACGTAATGATAGATGAGTATGTCTACGGTAGAATTGATAGGATGTCTCCTGAAGCACCGGTACCGGTAGTTCTGGTGGAGGGTGAGCACTCTGTCCTTGGTGGTGCAGGCAATGTCGTGAACAATCTAGCAGCATTGGGGGCCAAAGTTATGATGGCCGGCGTGATTGGTGATGACACAAATGCCAAGAAACTCATGGGTATGTTGGAAAGAACTGAAAATATTGATGAGTGTTTGGTCACAGATCCCGGCCGCGTCACAACGCGCAAGGCTCGGATAGTGTCTAGAGACCAACAGGTAGTCCGTGTTGATAGAGAGATGACATATGATTTAACTGAGGATATTGAGAGTTATTTCTTAGGCTTGGTAGGTCAGATCGGCCGATTCGACGCCGTCATTATATCTGACTATGGAAAAGGCGTCGTAACTCCTGGTGTTTTTCATTCCATAATGGAGCAGGCAGAGGAAGCCAACGTATTTGTGGCCGTCGATCCAAACGGCACGGATTATTCAAAATATAGAGGCGCAAACATAATCACACCGAACTATCGAGAGGCAGTAGCCGCTTCGGGCTCAGAGAATATCATAGATGCCGCAGAAATTATAATGGAACAAGCCGAGTTGCCACAGCTTCTTATAACCAGAGGCAAACACGGTATGGATTTGCACGAACACCGTGATTTCTATCATATTGATACAGAAGCCAAGGAAGTTTTTGATGTATCAGGTGCAGGCGATACGGTTATAGCAGCATTTACACTCGCTGTATCGGCCGGATATACAATGAAAGAAGCAGCTTATATATCTAATGTAGCTGCAGGGATTGTGGTTGGCAAAATGGGCACAGCCACGGTATCACTGGTAGAGTTAGAGGAGGAACTAAATAATAAGGTGGTGAGATAACTTGGGATAATAAATTGCGGAGAAGATATGGTACCTCACGGAGAAAGTTTTCTAAAAAGTTTAATTTGGAGAGTCACTGGTATAATTTGGCTGGCGGTACTAACATATTTAATCACTAAAGATAAGGTGGCTGTGGCAGGAATAACCATAGGCCATCATACGACTTGTGTCTTGACATATTTTCTACATGAAAGATTATGGACCAAGATCAAATGGGCTCTAGGCAAGAAAAGGCGGAGCATACTGAAGTCGTTTACGTACGAAATTATAACATGTCATATCATGTTGGGTTTGATGGCGTGGCTTTTCACGCACCAGATAAAAACAATGGCAATAATACCAGTGATTTATTTGAATTCACGAATTATTATGTATTATTTTTATGAAAGAATATGGGGAAAATGGTTTAATCACAACTAAGGTGGTGAGATTTATGGCAAATTACATTGATTTCGAAGAACAATCTAAAAAGATCAAGATGATCGCTCTTGAAATAGACGGTGTAATCACAGAAGGGTTGGTGTGTATCACAGACATGCCATCCGTGGCCTTCAAGCAGTATAACTTGAAAGATTTTGAGGCCATAGATGAACTAAAGAACACATTTAAGGTCGTTGTTGTGTCTTCAGATTGGGCAGTCAATAAGAATCTCTGTGCTTCCAGACACATACCTTTCTTTTGTATGAAAACCAAGAAAGAGGCACTGTCCAAAGCTATGATCAAGTACGGTGTTACACCTGAGGAAGTGGTGTATGTGGGCCATTCTTTTTCAGATATAGACAATTGTAGAATGATTCCTTTTTCTTTGTGTCCGTCCGACGCCGTCAGCGATATCAAAAATTGTTGTCATGTGCTGGAATCCTTTGCAGGATATGGTGTAATGGCAGAGATTTATGATCTTTTAAAAAATGAAATAATTAGAAGAAAAAAGCTTGACAAATCCTAAAAAAGTATTATAATATAGATAATGAGCAATAGGAATGTTTGGATAAAAGAGCCGTATGTTTTCGGTGCCACTACCAGTGGCGTAAACATTTATAGCTCTGCTTCTGGAAGCCAGGTGGCAGAAGTAGTATACCCAACCGGTGTGAACTCTGTCTGGGCTGATGAAGACTATCTTTATATAGCGACTTTAGACTCTGGAATTCTGAGGTTACCGACTTCCAGTGTATCTGGGAATTTTAATCTAACCTCTTATATAATAGGGTACAAGAGCTATCCAAATTTGACATCTAACAATGTCGGTTACCTTCACGGAGCCGGCGATTTCTTGTGTGCCACAACGGCCTCAGGAGTTGATCACTTCAATATAGTTAGTGGGACGAGGATTTACACTACCTCCGTTTCAAATCCAACAAAATGTGCTCAATCATCGAGCGGAGAATTTTACTACGTAGACAGTAACTTAAAGGCGGTTTATGATTATGAACATGACTGGACAACACCTGACTACACTTATGAGAAGGGCGATATCATCCCCGGCGGTGTGTCCATTAATGACCTAGCCATCGTAGAAGGCGACAAAAATCTATTGCTCATTGCCACTACGAACGGCGCAGTAGTTATTGAGGAAAACAAAAATGACGAAGAAAATTCAAGATATAGATACTATTTTCGAGCAACTTCGTAGAGAAACACCTTGGTACGAAAAAGTATACTACTGGTGTTATCGTCAGGTTGATAACGTCCGGTACTTTTTCAGGGTAAAACTACCCTGTTTCTTTGTTCGCGGCAAGAATGGTTATTCTTATATGGACACTTGGAGTTTCGACGGCTACCTCTGCGATGTTATTGTCGGCGGCGTAAAGATGTTGAAGAAAAATTTACACGGAGCACCAGCAGAGCTCTTTGATGAGAACGCAGAGAACCCTACCTGGAAGTGGGAAGAGATCTTGGATAAAATCATCGAGGGTTTTGAGGCCGGTAGAGCACTAATAGATGGCGACTTTATGGAGTTAGGCGATACACCAGAGGAGTGGAAGCCGAGAGAAGAAGCACTAAGAAGAAAATTTAACCTAGGCATGCGGTTGTTTAGAAGGTATTTTTTCGCACTATGGGACTAAGACTATGAAATGGCACGAAATCGAGAAGGACGGAGACCCTGTCCAGTTTAATGGTGAAGAGAATAGCTGGGCAGGATCAGACGAAGTTTATTTAGTGGTGTTGGAAAACAAATGGGTCACCATGTCCTATTTCTTTGTAGATTCTTTTGGACATTGGTGGTCTTCTCAGTTCGAACCGTATGATAAATATTATACAGGAATGGTAACGCATTGGGCCAAGCCTCCGAAGCTACCTAAGGTGGAGACAGGGAATGATAATTAAAAGAGAATCACGGACAGGCGCAAATGATTTGCAAACCATCTATCGGCCATGTAAGGTAGATGAAATTGTAGGTCAGGAAACAAACAAAAAGCTTATAAGAGGCGGTCTAGAAAACAAGACACTGCCTCATTCACATCTATTTACTGGCCCTCCTGGCTGCGGAAAGACAACAGCTGCGAGGGTTATTGGTTTAGGACTGACATGTATGGAGGGCGTGGGCACAGATCCATGTCTAAAGTGTCCATCCTGTACTTCAATTCTCAACCATAACCACATGGATGTACAAGAAATAAACGTAGGTGCTTATGGAAATAAAGGCGACATCATGAAGATCATCGAAGACCTTCCGACGGCACCATTCATGTCACGCTTCAAGGTTATGATCTTTGACGAAGCACACAAGCTTACTCCGGCATCTCAGGATGCACTTCTTAAAATAATTGAGGATGGTTATGAACACGTCTACTTTATATTCTGCACTGACGAGCCTGAAAAACTCGATCCCGCATTTTATGAGCGCTGTACTAAGATGCATTTCGGGAGAATCTCTATCGCATTGGTTGACGAACTGCTCGAAAATGTTGCGCAGTTTGAAGGAATGGAATATAACAAAGAGGTTCTAAAATATCTTGCGGATGAGTCACAAGGAGTACCAAGAAGATCGTTGGTTTGGCTTAAGGCGATCAACGACTCGAGTGCATGGACGTTGGAAGAAGCAAAAGAAGTCACTGGTGTTATGGTTGATGAGGATAGTGCCGAGGTTATTGAAATATGCAGAGCACTGAATAAATGTGAGTGGAAAAAATCTGTTCAACTGTATGGAAAACTTAAGAAAATTCCGCCAGAAAGCGTGAGGTTGGCAATCGAAGGGTATTTTACAGCGTGCCTAAAGAGATCGCCCACATATGGAAAAGGCAGATTATACTCAGCCATTTTAGATGTAGTAGGCAAACCTATTTATCAGACCGGAAAGACGGCGAATAATAGGATGTATAATTATATGTTTAAGGTGATAGACACCATAAAGAAATTCAACGAAGGAGGTTAGTAGCAATGAACGAAAAGAGTTTATCAGAGTACCCTAAGTATACTAAAACAGACATATTTTGTACCGAGGAAGGACTATTTAGGGATGTGGACATTGGTAACTTGTTCCTTATTGGCACAGATTTGTATATTCGAATGAACTACCCCGCAAAAAGATTGTATCCGAGGAATTGTGTTATCATATCTTCAGAAGACCCAGGTCTTTGTGGTTGCGGTTTGTATTTAGATTCGCACGATGAGGTAGAAATCGTCACGGAGTCCTCTATTAATTTAAGAGGTGTAATGAAGCTATAAGGAGCTATAATGTTAACAGACGGCGTACTCACCTTGCCTAAGCCTAAGTACCAGTATATAACAGACGAGGAATCGGCACGTAAGGCCATGTCTCAAATGGTAAATCACGACGTATTGAGTATGGATACGGAAGGCACCGGCCTAGACCCACATAATTCTAGAGTCTCACTGGTTCAGCTGGGCATACCAAACCAGGCTTTTGTGTTTGATGTTAGACACGACACGCCACACAGCAGCCTGCATATTGATGTATTAAAACCAATTCTCACAGGCAAACAGCTTAAGATTCTCCAGAACGCATCGTACGATATGGAGATGATAAAGGCAAACTTTGGATTTTATGTAGAAAATATCTATGACACAATGATTGTCGAGCAGCTTTTTAATCTAGGGCTGCATGGTAAGTCGAGCCTCGACTACCTAGTTAAGAAGTACCTAGGTTTGGCTATGGACAAGCAGCCCAGAGATACTTTTGCAGATTATTACCAAGAGTTCCAGCCTTATCAGATTGAGTATGCCTCAAACGACGTTGCTGTTCTGCCAGAGATTAGAAACCTACAGCTCCCTAAAATTGTGGAGCATGGTTTTGAAGATGTTTGCCGGTTAGAATTTGAATTTACTAAGCCACTTTGTGAGATGGAACTTAACGGGATGAAGTTGGACGTTCATAAGTGGCGAGCAATAATGGGTGATGCTGAGGTGGAGATGCAGGAGGCGGGCAAAAAGATTGCCAACCTTTTAGCGCACGTTGAAGACCAGACCACATTGTTTGGTGTATCAGTGGTCGATATCAACAGCCCCAAGCAGCTTCTAAGCTCTCTTAAGAAGTATGGATTGCCTTTGGAAAGTACGAGCAATGGCGAGTTGGCCAAGTACAAAGGCATGCCTATAATCGACTCTATACTGGGTTATCGTAAATATGCTAAGCTGGTTTCAACCTACGCAGAACCACTGATAGATAAAATTAATGAGGCAACCGGTAGGTTACACACACAGTTCAAGCAGATGGTAGCCACAGGTAGGATGAGTAGCTCTAGGCCGAACCTACAGAACATACCGAAAAAACAAATGTTTAGAAGTTGTTTTATTGCTCCCGAAGGCTATAAGCTGATCACCGCTGATATGAGTGGTGCGGAGTTGAGGATTTTGGGCAATCTTTCCCAAGACCCTATTTTTGTTGAAAGTTATGCGAGAGGAATCGATTTACATACCAGAACCGCAGCAGAGACTTTTGGTGTTCCGATGGATCAAGTCTTGCCTAAGCAGCGCGATGCCGCCAAAGCACTTAACTTTGGTTTGTGTTACGGACTGTCTAAGTTTGGTTTAGCAAGAAGACTTAAGATCAGTGAGAAGGAAGCTGATGATATTATTAAGAATTATTTTGCACGGTATAAAGGTGTTAAAAAGTTCTTAGACCAGTCAGCCAGAGATGCTGTTTACAAAAGATACAGTAAAACAGTTAGCGGCAGAAAAAGATTTTACAGAATGCCATCTTACACTGATCCAAATTTCAAGACTATAAAACGTAGTATCGAGCGCCAGGCCAAAAACGCTGGTATCCAAGGTGCCAACGCTGATACTATTAAACAGTCTATGATTTATTTGGTTGAACGGCTGTCTGGTTATAACGCACGGCTGATTTCTACTGTACACGATGAGGTGATTGTAGAAGTTCGTGAAGATCAGGTTAAAGAAGTTTCAGAGATTACTGTAAATGCATTGAAAGATGGTTTTGGTAGATACTTTAGTCTCATTCCGATGGAATCAGACGCTTTAGTGGGAGACTGTTGGCTCAAAGACGCTTGCGGGCGCAGAGTCAATGGCGATAAGAAATGTGGCGGAACGGAAATGGCAGCTGTTCCTACTGATGATAAGTATGGGACGAAGGTCGTTTGCAAGAAGTGCGGAGGAGACATATGAACGACATAAAGGTGTTGTTTAGGAAAATGAGTAAGGATGCGAGGACACCAGCGTACAGTCACAATGACGACTCTGGGGCAGACCTATTCTCTATAGAAGACTTTACTATTAAACCAGGAGAGATAAGGCTAACCCATACAGGTATTAGTATGGAATTTTCTAAAGGTGTAGACGCGCAGATTAGACCAAGAAGTGGCCTGGCTCTTAAGAAAGGCCTTACAGTTGTTAACACGCCTGGAACGATTGATTCAGGCTATAGAGGAGAGATTTGTGTGGCTCTGATAAACTTAGGTAAAGAAGAAGTTCAGATATTTAAAGGTGATAGAATAGCGCAGATTATTTTCACACCGGTTTACAAAGCACACTTTATAGAAATGCTGGAATTGAGCGGAGATACTGATAGAGGCACAGGTGGCTTTGGTCACACTGGATAAACAAACCGGAGGTTATATAGATGGGCAAATTTTCAAAAAATGCCTTGCAGATACTCGAAGAGAGATATTTTTTAAGAGATATTCGAGGCAATCATATAGAAAAAACGCCGGAGGAATTATTCCGGCGTGTCGCAAATTTTATAGCTAGAGCAGAATATAATTATGATAAAGGAGATTATGAAAAATATAAAGAACTTTTTTATGAATGTATGATAAACCAAGAATTTATGCCAGCATCGCCTATTTTGTTTAACGCTGGCACCGAATTTCCGATGTTGTCTTCTTGCTTTGCCTTACCAATAAAGGATAGCATGGAGTCTATTCTTAAAACTTTTTGTGATAGTGCTATGATTTTTAAGTACGGAGGCGGGGTCGGGTGGAATTTTTCTAATCTAAGAGAAGAGAATGCTCGGCTGTCAACGGGTGGATTTAGCTCTGGCGTTTGTTCCTTTATAACTTTATTCGACCAGATGATAGAAACAATAAAACAGGGCGGAAAAAGGCGTGGAGCAGGAGCAGCCATTCTTGATATAGAGCATCCAGATGTAGAAAAATTTATTAATATGAAGAGAAACAACGATAAATGGTCTAATATAAATATTTCTGTGGTTTGTACGGACGATTTTATGAGTAAGCTTTTCTCTGACGATCCTAGGTCTATTGAATTGTGGGAAGCTGTTTCCGAATCAAACTGGAGAGCAGGCGACCCGAATATAGTGTTCATAGACACCATGAATAAGTTTAATACGTTGCCTAAGTATCCTATAGACTCAGTAAACCCATGCCATGAAATATGCATGTCGCCGTATGAAAGTTGTAATTTATCTGGTATAAATTTAGATAAAATATTGAAGGGACCAAAAAACAAGAAAAAAGTTGATTGGGACAAACTCGAATATTTAATACATATAGGCCACCGATTTCTTGACAACAATATTGACATGTGTATGTACCCTATACCAGAAATCAGAGAGTTTGCATTAAGAACTAGGCGGCAAGGTTTGTATTTTTTCGGCCTGGCACCATTTCTTATAAAGCTAGGCCTGCGTTATGGCTCGCAGGAAAGTATAGATATGATTGATAATTTGTTTTGTTTTATTAATCGAGTGTCTTTAGAGAGTTGTATAAATTTGGGCGAAGAGCGCGGTAACTTTCAGGATTTTGACGATTCTTCATTTAAGGGGAAATACAAATATATGCGCTGCTCTAACAGATTGACTATAGCACCTAGTGGGTCTACATCTCGAATATCCGACTCTTATTTTTCTATAGAGCCGTATTACGCTTTTGAATATGAATCTAAAATTATAGATAAGGTTATAAAAGATTCTTTTAGTATTAAAGATGAGTATAAAGACATCTATCCTAGGGCTCTGGTAACGGCGCATGAAATAAAACCAGAAGAGCATTTGAGAGTCATGGCAACTGTTGGTAAGTGGATAGATCAATCAATTTCTAAGACGATTAATTTACCACACTCAGCAACAGTCGAGGATGTATCAAAAATTTTAAAGCTGGCATACAAATTTGGGTTAAAAGCAATAGCGATTTATAGAGACGGTTGTAAGAATCAACAGGTTTTAAACAAACCTGTTGAAAAAAAGGGCAGAAAGTATGACATCAGTAAGGAAATATTAGAAGACTTGTATACTAACCAAAGATTGCCGCAGCATAAAGTGGCAAAAAAATTGGGAGTTTCACAAGCACTTGTCGCCCTGCGGATGAAAGAGTATGGTATTCCTGTACGCGAAGGTAAAGGAAAAAATATAAGATTTGTACCAGATATAGAAACGATAAGGTTTTTACATAATAAAGGTATGACTTATGAGGAGATTGGAAATATTTTTGGTTGTCACGAAAACACAATCTATGATATAGTTAAATTTGAAGGAGAAGAGTTGATTAAATTGGATAGAAGCATTCCCATAAGTCCTTTGTTGTTAGAACTTATAGAAGGTGAGTTGTTAGGTGATGGCTCCATTAATAAAGTTAACGGCGGACACTTAGGTTGTTATACGCACGCTTCAAAATATTATGAATATGTGTGTTGGCTGGATAGAGTATTTTCTTCAGAGGGATTAGTGAGGTCTGGAAATATTGACGAGTATAAACACCGAGAAAACAGCGCCATCTACTATAGATACAAATCAATTTCGTGCGTTGAGTTGGGTGTTTTGTATAAAAAATGGTATCCCAATGGTAAGAAGACGGTACCAGAAGACTTAGAGTTTACACCAACCATTCTAAGGCAGTGGTTTGTAGGAGATGGCTCAGTAAAAAAAGATGGAACAAACGTAAGATTTCATGTAGATGGTTTCGATAAAAAATCTGTAGAAAAATTACGTTCGTGTTTTGAGAAAATTGGCGTTGAAACCACTTTACAAGATAAGGACAGAACAATATATGTTAGAAAAGTATCGATACCTAATCTTTTGGAGTTTATGGATAAATCTTTTTATGTAGATGTTCCTTGTTATGATTATAAGTTTGATAGACTCGTGGAACCGATTCAATGTAAGGGAGGATCGTGCGAAATATAGTTGACATATGTGAAAAATGTATTATGTTTTTAGGAAAGGCAGGTGTATTATGGGAAAAGTGATTTGTGGTATTTGTTTGAACCAAACAGGCGGCTTTTGTAGTTTTAAGAAGACCAAAGTAAAGCTGAAGAAAAGACGTGTCTGTGACAAGTTCAAGAAGGATGTGGAAAAAGTTGGTTTTAAGCAGCCTATTCCCACTACTCGCAGGCCCGATTGGTTCTGGATGAGTAAGAAGGAGCGCAAAGAACTACTTCAAAGCATGTTAGCTGAGGCGCAAAAAAAGGCAGCACAAAATCAAGTTGCACCAGTGAGTACAGGTCACCCTCTTACGGGAGATCTAAGCCGCTTTACCACTACGGCTACAAAAGAAGACGAAGGAGACAAGTAATGATGGGTGAAATTACTGTTAAGTGTCTACGTTGTGGCAAGATGCATGGATTGGCTATGTACAACACCAAAGTACTTGGTCCTGTTATTGAAGTATGGTGTCCTTTTTGTAAGAAAAACATTCAAAAAAACCTTACCAAGTTCGCCGAACAGCAAATTAATACTTACAGCCTTGGAAGATTTGAGAAGTTCAAAGCAATAAGGACTCTTTCACGAGAGATAATAGAGGGACTCGAGTAATGGAAACTTTACCATCTTATGACTATGAAAACAAGCTTAAGGCTGATGGGTACTCTTATATCGCAGGCGTCGACGAGGCAGGCCGAGGCCCCGGCGCAGGCCCTGTAGTCGCTGCCGCTGTGAGGGTGCCAGATGCTTCCTTGTCCACGCTTGAAGGAAAAGTCAAAGACTCAAAGAAGATGACTCCTCGCCGCCGAGAATCTATGCGTGAGGTTATTATAAATACCTGTGATTACGGCATCGGCGTTATCGATAACAAAATTATAGATGAAATTAATATATTAGAGGCAACTAAGATAGCTATGCGTAAGGCTATTGCCGGCTTGGAGTATGTAGATCATGTTCTTATAGATGGTAACGTAAAGATTAAAAAATTACACCTACCACAGCAACAAATTATTAAGGGTGATAATATTTCCATCTCTATTGCAGCAGCCAGTATTTTAGCCAAGACTACGCGCGACGAGCTTATGGCGGAGTTGCACTATGTTTTACCAGTTTATAACTGGATAAAAAACAAAGGTTATTTAACCAAAGAACACATCGAAATGATTAGACTCTATGGCGCCAGTGAATACCATAGAAAATCTTTTAGGAAAGTGGGGAAATAAAATGTTAAAGGATGGTAAGTATAAAATCACATTTAAGACGCCAGTCGGTGAGGGCGGCGGCTTTATGATCATGGAAAGCGGTAAAATGGTAGGCGGCGACAGTGACTATATTTATGATGGATCCTATTATAAGAAAGGCAATGCCACCAAAGCAAGGATTCTCATCGATAATTATTCAGGAAGAAAAACCTCCATATTCGGAGCAGCAAAATACATCTGGCTTAAGGCTGTGTACAGCGAGACCAAGGACAGTAAGGGTTTCGCCGGCAAAGCCTTTGTTGTTGATGTGACTCCGGAAATACCTGGTGTCGAGGGTACCATGATCCCTCTTTTTGGCAAATTGTTAGACTAACAGGAGGCCATTGTGTCTGCTTGTGAAGAACACAAAAAATGTATAAACCAATTGTTTAGACCGAAGTTTTCTCTTCCAACCTGGATGAGACCGAAAGGAATGGGAGACTGCACGACATGCAAACCGTGCGAAAATAATACAGCGTGCACAGGGTTTTACCCTGCGCCAGGATTGCTAACAGTAACCGTAGGTGGTGAACATGCTGAGCCCGATGGAGATTTGGATGATAATAGTGGGGTTTGTGACGGCGATAGCGGAGATACCCCAGATCCTGAAGCTACTTAAGCGTAAGTCTAGCGACGACATTAGCTTGTTGGCTTGGTTTGTTATATATTTTGGACAAGTTTCTTGGTTTAGATATGGATATGACAACAGTAGCCCAAGCCTAATGCTCTGTAACGGTTTGAATATATTATTTAGTATTGTTATTATGGTATTATGTGTTATTTATAGTGAAGATTACAAGAAAAGACTTAATAAAACATAGTTTTTGTACTATAATAATGGTAGAGGGTTACCTCAAAAGGATAGGAGGATTACCATTATGATTCGAGCAACAGGAAACGAGGACAACAAGATAACTTACGAATGTGATTGTGGAACCAAGGGTTTTTGCCTAATAAAACCACAACCAGAGGACGCGGCGATTGTTCTGGATATTAAATGTCCAAACTGTGCACAAATCGAACGCATGGTTCTTTTGCAGTATAGCACAGAAGAGAATAAAGAAAAGCTTATGAAGAATCTAGATGAAGTTGATTTGTCTTGGTCTTCTATTTTAGAGAACGAAGTATTGGACACTGAAGAAAATTCAGACGAAAAGTAAGGGAGTTTCTGAAATGATTAAGCTCAGTAATGTCGAAACATCAGACAGTGGACAACTATGGATGGTAACACACATCGATGCAAAAGCAGCCGATATCCATGTTCGACGGGATGCCGCCACCGCTGAGAATGAACTAAGCAAACGTCTTGTGGCGTTAAGCAACGCAGTTAACAGTAGTCGTGACACCGATATGATTGAACAGGACATGAGAGAGTATATGCGTGAGGTGTTGTTTAGACATTATGTTGATGTTTTGTCCATAAATGATTATATATATGATGCGAGACAGGCGTTCATACAGTACAAACAGAACGTCATATTGGCTGGATTTAATATGATGTATAAGTATTACGGAGAGGTAGAGGAAAATGATTAGTTGGGATGAATATTTTCATGGGATCTGCGAAGCCGTAGCTAATAACAGTAAGTGTTACTCTCGCCAGATCGGAGCCATCCTAGTGAGGGATAAATCAGTTTTTTCGACTGGTTATAACGGCCCTCCACGCGGTGTGCCTCCGTGCAACCAACGCTGGTTTGAGGATGCAAATCTCTTCGAAGCCTATTGGGACAGTTTGCCCGACGCAGACTTAGTTCGCAAAAGTGATCCGGACGGTAAACTATTTAATTCAAGAATCAAAGACCAGTGCCCAAGGAGGCTCTTAAACCTGGCCTCCGGCGAGGGTATTGAATGGTGCCCAGCAGGACATGCCGAAGAAAATGCCATCTTGAACGCTGCGCGTATGGGTATTGAAACTCGAGGAAGCGCGATGTATATGACCTGCGGAGTTCCATGTGCGAAATGCCTGGTTAAGATCATCAATGCTGGTGTAGAAGAACTTATTGTAACAAGTTTCACTATTTACGATAAAACTACGGACTATTTGTTGAAGACGAGCGGTATAAAAGTCAGACTTTTTGACTTTATTTAAAAAAAATTCTTAACAAATCGCGGTCTCTGTACTATAATATAAGTAGAGGCGCTAAAGCCTCGCATATTATTTTACGGAGGATGTAAAACATGTCTAACACTAACTCTAACGAATGGAACTTTTTCCAACTTGAGCCGCATGCAATCGGCCACGATTGGGCCACTGGGTCTTCGTCGCACCAGATGAGAAATCTGGATATGAAAATGTCCAATTTTGGCGCACTTAGATACGGAACCAGGAGAAGTGACGATTATACGGGTATTAATTATGGCTTCAAGATGAAGGGCATTATGGAAGGCGCCGATGCTTTTGGCGTACATGACCTTCGTGGTACTGCACGTGGTTTTGACGCTGAATTTAATCCGAATCCTTATGTTTGGGGTTCCACCGTCAAGACGATTCGCGACGAACAGTTTGTAAGAATGGGTATGTCCATGGGTGGCAAGGACGATCTTATGGGTCGTGACACACCTAATGCGCAAATCGATGCGCCTGGGATGGACGTCTCTGACACACAGGCTTCTCGTGGCCCATGGGTCTCAGGCAAGAATTACCCAACTGAGGGATGGAGATCTTTCGGTGGAAAGTATGATTACCCAAGAGCTTATGACGGAACACTCAGGTAATAAATGATTGATTTTTGTACATGTGAGGAATGGAAAAATCTAAAGAGTAATCACAAAGACCTGTTTAAATATATACCTGAGTATGGGTGGATAATAAATTGGATAGAGTTATCCAAAGAAAGGGCTCATACTCAGGTTCATAAATATGGTCTGGGAATACAGTTTTGTCCGATGTGCGGTAATAAACTAAAATCACCAGATGGGGTGTAAAATCATGGTAGCTGATGGCGATAAAATACCTGAAAGTATAGCGATAAAGCTTTTTGACCAGGTCAAAAATTCTAGCGACCAGAATACTGAGGCTATAAAAGATTTAACGCGTGTAGTCGGTGATTTAACAAAGTGTATTGAAAAGCAGCCTGACCTTAATGACATGGCTTCTGTGTGTGTGACTAGAGGTTATGATTGTGCCGAGATGAAAAAGAACATAGCGTGTATAGGCAAAACCACTAAGAGTATAAAAGCACGCGTAACCACTATGATTGCGGTAGTACTTATAACTTTTAGTCTTATGACAATATCATACTTTTTCGTTAGAAGCACCGTGGAAAATATGACCAGGCAGATGATAACGGAAGAAATACACAAAATTCAGGATGTAGAGGGTGACTAAATGAAAAATCGACCTAGTGACGGGCAAGACGTTCTGGAATTTTTAGAAGAAAAAATTATGGAGTGGGAGCTTGATCGAGACGAGGCTAAGATTGATCATCAACGCAAGATTGTCGAGATCAAACGATTGGTGGAAAAGATAAAAGCCACCAATTGTGGTGCATGCGGATAGAAAAGGCTGGGATTTATGAGAATTTTGATTTTAGAGGACAGCACAGAAAGAGTCAAGTACTTTCTGGAAAGGTTCTCTGATTATGAACTTACAATTACAGAGAATGCACAAGACGCTATCATTTATTTAAATGAAGAGATGTATGATTATGTGTTTTTGGACCATGACCTTGGCTTGAATAATGGCAGCGGCTCCGACGTCGCCTCATATCTTGGCAGCGGCATGACAATAAATAGCGATGCTAAAGTAATAATCCACTCCTGGAACATCCCAGCATGTGCCTTAATGCTGAGACTGTGTCCGGGAGCTTTTGTTTTACCATACGGAAGTGATGCGTTTTTCGGACTGGAAATTTAAAACCAGGGCTTGTAGTTTAATATATAAGGTAAAGGAGGATAAAGTCATGAAAAATAAAGATCTTATTACTAGACCAAATGGCTCATTGAGCAGACTAATTAATTTTGATCGTTTACATGACATGGTTGATAACTTTGAGAGGCGTTTCTTGGATGGATTTAACGACTTCGGCATGTGGCATACCAAAGTTTTTGAAGAGATGCAGCCGAAGATGACGCTTCCAAAAGTCAACGTCATCGACGAAGATGATGCCTACAAAATTGAAGTTGCCATGGCAGGTTTTGGCAAAGAAGATTTAGAACTCGAGCTTAAAGATAACTGTCTTTTTATCAAACTTGAGCACCGAGAGGAGAATGAAGAAGAGTGTGATTACCTTCTCAAGGAGATTTCGAGTCGGTCTTTTCGAAGAGTTTTGCGATTTCCTTTGGAGATTGATGCGGCCGATGCCTCGTGTACGCACAAGGATGGTATTGCGACGTGCCGAGTAGGCAAGGTGCTTGAGGAACCGGATAAGGTTAAGCCGGTCAAAATTAAGGTAGAATAAACTAATTTTCTGCTACAGGCCCTGTTTTTATATACACAAATTGAAAGGAGAATAGATAGAATGCCATTACCGACACCGAGCAAGGACGAGTCACAGAACGATTACGTCTCACGTTGTATGAAGTATTTTTCTAAAGAGGACACGAAGTTGGAGCACAAACAGCAGCAGGCCGCATGCTTTGAGCGCTATAGAAAGTGGAAGAGAAATAGAAAGAAAAGAGCTAAAGCCAAGGAGAGGGCCAAGAGGAGACTACAAGAATCCAAAAGCTTGGTCAACGATCTGAAAAAACTCAAAGATTATTTTGACGAAAATTGGTCAATGGGAAAGCGCTCATGAAGCAGTGGTTTATAGGATTTAATGATTATTGGTATACCGGTACTATTTATTTAGAGAAAGTGCCGTGGCACATGGTTGCTGTTGAGAATCTGGTGATGTATATATGCGACACCATCAATAGGTTGGATATACCTATACCTAGGAAATGGCGAAAGGATTATGGTAATCTTGGTGGCGTCTTTCATGTGTTTGTTTGTATGAAGATCACGGATTTTGTTTCAAAAAAGACAGAGTCCAAAAGTATATCATTGCCGTTCTTTTTTCTGGAAGAAGAGTTTCCTTATGAGAATCTTAAAGACGATGTTTATGACGGAGAGTTCGACAAACAAAGAAAAAAGAATAAAAAATCGGCAAAAAAACTTGACAAAAGGTTCAGGCGTGCTTATAATAAGGTATTGGAGCACGAAAATTTGATCTTTAAGGAGAGGAGAAGGACATGATGCGATACGAAGAGTGTAACGAAAATTTAGTAGAGGTGTTTCTGGAGATCCTAGAAGATAGATTTCCTAATAAAGCACATCTCAAATACAAATTGGTTTTCGATACAAAAAAGAAGGTTAGTAAGGGCTGTTTCATTCTAGCCGACATCGCTTTGGCCAGTGAAAAAATTAAGTTTTTCACCAAGGACGACATTGCGGTGGACGGATACGACTACATTCTCACCGTCAACAAGAAAGCGTGGGAACTTGCTAGCGAGAAAGACAAGAGGAGAATCCTATCTCACGAAATGCGCCATGTATTTTTAGATGAGAAGGGCTCTGCTAAACTTATTGGACATGAAATCGAAGATTTCTACGAAGAAATCAGGCTGAACCAGGACGATCCTGAGTGGTCAAGGAAACTTGGACGTCTTGCTTTGGATGTATACGAACAAGAAAAGGAAATGAAAAAGGAAGTGAAGTAGCGGATATGGTGTTAGCGGCAGCACGCTAGCTTGCCGAGCTGGAGGGATGGGTTCGAGTCCCGTTATCCGCTCCATTAAAGGAGGAATTATCATGGCCGATGAAGAAAGAATTGAGCCAACGGAAGAGGAACTTGCTAAAATGGCAGCAGAATGGGAAACCTATGTCCGTGACGAGCTAAATTCGTTATTGGATATATATCTTCCCAACGCTATCGCCGGCAACGTAGGTATTAAGTATGCACATCCGGTCTTGGAAACTTACGTGGACGGAAGCGATGCAAAAATCGATGAAAAGGCGGCTGTTGGTGTCAATATTAACATCAACCTTCGTTTTAGAGGCACGGTAGACCTATCTGATAAGGAAGAATAATGCCTAAAAGAGGACTTATTTATTTTAGAGATGGTGAATTGCTTTACCAGAGCGGTGAAGTACGTGCGTATAAATTCATGGATAAACTCCATCTGGAGATTGGTCCTGGCCACAATCTTTGGGCAATAGAGACAGAGCTCGAAGATTATAT
>Ga0164310_10000011_pt1 | contig 94497 bp, 81 predicted proteins | sample GuaBasSedimGuay1_FD_121795 | JGI IMG/M metagenome (GOLD analysis project Ga0164310, IMG submission 121795) | Subseafloor sediment microbial communities from Guaymas Basin, Gulf of California, Mexico - Guay1, Core 4569-9, 0-3 cm | ecosystem: Environmental > Aquatic > Marine > Hydrothermal vents... | reverse complement strand
CCAAGCGATGAAAGGAAAGTTGATGTAATAAAATACCAAACGACAATTCCCAAAAATATTATACAAAAAGTTTTCAGGAAAAAGTCTGACACATCTGCCGATCAATACTTAGAAAATCTAAGTAAAAATAAACAGGAACTTCTTGATAAATTCCTTGATATTTTTAAGGAAGAGGGAATGCAAAAGGAATCATCCTATAATAGTTCTTTTTATAGTGAGATAATTAAATTGTCATCAAAATCGGCAATTGCTGCCAAACTTTCAAAGATGATAGGTGACGGCGTTGCCATGATGACCCATGCAGCAATAGAGCATCCTGTTTTAACCAGAGCTGCAGTGGGTGGTGTTATTGGTGCGGTTGGCTCTGCCTTTCCTTATAAGCATAAGGTGAGTAGAAGAAGAAGTCTGGAGAGTGTTGAAGATTACAAGAATCGTGTCGAGATGGAGAATGAAAAAGCAAGAGCGAGATACTGGGAATACCTTCCGAGGCGGATAATAGCAGGTGGTATTGCAGGTGGTATCGCAGGTACGCTTGGCGGCCCAATACCGTTATAATTATGATTAATACTATCGTGGCAACGTATAAAAAATGATAAGGAAAAATATTAATGCCACCATCAAAAAAATCGTGTGAGGTTGTTCTCGAGACACAAATCGCTTTTGTAAAGATTATAAAGCGAATAAGGGATATGTCTGAAAAGATCAAGATTATACTCGAGAACAAAGCGAAATTAAAATATGGTATTATAAACCTTCTTGATGTAGTTGGGGCTGAGGCTATTTCTGCAATAGGTACTGTTGCTGCATCTGCAGCGAAAGCAGCTCTTGGGGCTATATCAGGAATGGCAAGTACACTTCTTGAATCTGTTATATCATTAATACTTAAAATCCTTTTAGCAAACCCAACTGCTATATATTCGCTCGTTTCCATACCTCATAGCCAGGCTATAAAAGCAGTTCAGGAGGAAAGAAACTATCTTCAGCGTGCTAGAAGAAACATGCGTACAATTTTGTTTATTATTCTAAAATGGACACAGGGTATTGGTGGGTCAAAATATTATGAACAAATGAAATCTGCATTACCACATATTCAGGATGCTATAAATATATCGGTTGATATTATTAATGATCTCGAAGGCGACCCTTCTGATGATAGCGAGACAAGAAATGCAGTATTTAACGAAACTAAATATCGTAATATGCAACACAGCCTTGATAATGCTATTCGAATATCTAAACCAGATTCAATAATAGATACAAAGTTTCAAATTACGAAGAAGGTTGAGAGCAATCGTGATAAAAGATACAAAGTTTTGAAAGGTAAAATCGATTCTGATTATAAAAAGCGCAGAAAAAATCTTTCAAAGTGGTATAGTGAAAAAGCTATATCTATAAGCCAAGATAGCGAAAGTATTAAAACAGCCCTCAGCGCTGAAGAGCTTCGCCAAGAATACGCATTTAGAAGAAAGGCAATTGATGTTGAGCATAAAGAAAAACTCCATGCTGCCGAGCTTGAGTCTACAGCAGAATCACTTATAGATAAGAGTTCATACATGAAAGCTGCCGGCGGTGTAGCTGCAGAATTTTCAAGTGATATAGAAACCCTTGGTGGAGCACTGTCGGAGTTTGTTGAGAATTTAAGAGATGCTTACTCATCATATATAAGGAGTCAAAATTTATGCAATGCCATTTACCGAATTAGAGATTTGATTATAAATCTCATTAATGAAGTTATAGATATGCTTCGTAAAACATCAAATGCAACAGCGTCCGCAGCAATAAAAACACTTGAATCCGCACAGTCTATGATGGAAGTTGTCGAAGAAGATTATGAGGATGCTGTTTCGAGATATGAAACACCATCTGAAAAAATAAGCTCGATAGAGATGTCAAAAACAATTATTACCGGTTATGGCATGCTATCAACATCAGACGCTCTACTCGAGAGCACTATAACACAAAGCCTTATTGATTTAATAAATTCAGACGATGTTCTACAAATAGCCAATGAAGGTTTTGATGATTTTGTAAAGAACCTTTCTAAAATACCAGATTGGGATGGTGAGTTGGGTGTGTGGGCGGTATCCCCAACAGACAGTGAGGTTAGCCCATACATCCAAATGATAGCTGATGCAAAATCAGTATTTGCAAAAGTACCTGCTTTGTCGCTTTCTAACGATGAAGACGACAGGGCGTCTGTAACAAAAATACTTAAAAGGATCAACAACACTTTTAAATCATTAATAAATCACAACTCTTTTGTATCAAATACATTGAATTCATATACACCATATATGTCATCAGAGGCTGGTAATCTTACCAGAATATTATCAAATGCCGGTCTTATCGATAATTTTGCTACAACAATGAGTATTGCAACATTGGTTGCAGATATTGTAACATCAGTAGTGAAGGGCGGTCTTGACGACACACTTCCAACATATGCAAACTGCCGTGCTGCGTATCCAGATTTATATAGCAATGCTGAAGCAGCGGAGGCCGCTGCAATATCAAACGCGAGCGTTCCACCTGCTGAGGTTGATTTTAATTATATATCAAAGGTTGAGGAAAACGAAGTTAAGAGAATAGGCGCAAAATCTTATATAGATAACTGGGATATGAACTCATCACTTGGTAATGATGATTTTGATGAGCCACCACCCGACACCTATGGCGCATAGATTAATTCAATAGCTTTATAATGTTTTTATTACTATTTTACTATTATGGACATTGATTTCATTACAGATTTGAGAGACCAATTCGAAATTGGCATAGGAGAAAACCCTCAAGGCGTAGAAGGCAATCGCGCTTTATTAAATCGTTTTGAAATAACATTCCTGACAAAAACAAAAATGTACCTGTTTGGCGGGAAGATGGTTGTAGATGAATACGCTGGTGATGCAGAGAAATACATCAATAGACCACAAGTACTTAATGATCCCCAGAGTATAGCCGGAGGAATTTCCGTTTCAATAGATCAAACTGTTGATGCTATGAAAAGTGATGAGCCACCCGGGACCCCTGATACTGAAAAAATTGAAAGTGCAGAGCTTATCAATATAGAAATAATCAACGATATAGTTTTTGCACAGATACAGGTTAATCCTGTAGAAGTTGAACTTTACAGTAATTTATTGTTCAACTTGCCAATTATCAAAAAGGATTAAAAAGATATGTTTGATTTTTGGGCTTTTTTGAGGAAAAAATGGTCTGAGTATTCACAATCAAGAGGCCAGAAGGGCACAGTTATTGACGAGCTTGCAGTCAAACCTACTGGGTTGGTACTGGCAGATTTTTATAACGCTCTTGCAGAACAGAGGCGGGTAAATAATATATCCCTCTGGAAAACAATGACCGATGAAGAGTTAAATTTTTTTGGAAATAAATTCTTTTTCCAGAGAATAGAAGGGGATTTCTCTATTGGCTCTGTGAGAATTTATTTCGATGAAAAGAAGAATATCGAACTTAATACAACAACAAGGTTCGTGTCAAATGAAGGTTTCCAGTATAGGCCTACTCAACCAGGAAGGATATCAGGAAGCTCATTTAAAAGGTCAACTGATAGGGTTGCTCTTTACCATATAGACATACCTATTATAGCTGTTTCCAAAGGTGACGAATATAACACTGATGCAAATGAGATAACTCAAATAATAAATATTGAGTTTACTTATAACTCAGTTACCAACCCAGAAGAAATAATACGCGGATCGAAATATGAAACAAATGAAGAATATTTCAACAGGATGGTTTATGCGGTCAACGATCGCAGTATGATGAATAAAAAGAGTATGTCTGTTATTCTTCCTGAATTCTTTCCAGCAATAAACGCAATGTACATAGCGGGATCTGGCGATAGATATATGCAAAGAGACCTTATCAGCGGCGTTGATCTTTCTATCCAATTTAAGAAGGCAGACTATCTTGGTAAGCTTAATGGTGAAAATATTGTTAAGCACATAGGGTGGTATGGTATATTTCCACCAAATGTGAGCAGTCTCCAATCTGAAAGATATTGGGGCCCGCATTCTGCAGTGTCAGATTATAGATATCCACTCACAATTGAGCAATCATCATCTGCTTTTAATCCAGACCAAACTGATCCGAGATTAAGCGATCCTGCATTTCTGGGATTCCCTCTGGACCAGGAGTGCACTGATGATATGTATAAAGGTTTGTTTTTCAATGATTACAAACGCCTTATGGAAGTTAATACAGAAGACCTATTTAACATTGATAATGAAGAAATAGGTTTTACAGCTGTTCTTCCAGACACAAACTCATGGCGGTTTGGTGCTCATGGTATGAAACCTGGAAATTTTGGGAGACTATCTGATGATGCACAAGGGGCTAACGTCATAAGCATGTATAACACTCGAATACAGATGGCAGGTGGCTCATATGAATCAATTTCAGTTGGAAAGGATATTTTAAAAAGAACAGGTGTAAAACTAACTGGATCATTTGTATACCCAAACCCCGGAGACGATGATGAGTCACCAATCTTAAATAGTAATTTACAGATAATGGTTGGTGGGATAAATGATGAAAACCTTGTTGATGGGTATACTGGTGTCGGATTCGGCGTAAGAATGACAGATATTTATGATGATGGTGATATCGATACCCCAAACGCAGTGATTTATTTTGCTCATAATGAGAAGTATGGCACTGCTCAAGTTTATGCTACTGATTTTGATATCAGCAGTCACATTTCTGTTTCAGATATAGGGGCCCTCGCCGAGAAAGAGTTTAGGATTCAGCCTGATATTGAATATGAGTTTGAGTTTATTATATACGATGATCTCAGATTATCTCTTTACATTAATAAGACAAGTGAAAAACAGCCATCTGATCCAGATGAAAAAGAGAACGAGCTGCATTTTGAACTTCCGCGCAAAGTCCTTGGAATCTTTTCTGATAAGGGTGGTCAAGGTTTACTTTCAACTCAGAATACCAGATATGGCACAACAATGAAAATAACTCTTGATACAGAATCTCTTATTCCTGAACATATATGGTATGTAGATGGCTTAAAAGCTTTTGACATGAACCCATCAGCAGCAATGGCTTTATATGCTATAAATATGGAAGGTATAGAGAGCCCAGCGTCAATATTTTTAAGGGCTTTTGGGTCAAGCTCTATAAATAATTCCGAGGCGGATGGTTATCAGGCTTTTTTATGGGACAAAGAGGTGCAAACCCCGGCATCAGGATCATCTGAATTAACGAGGGGGGGATGGGCAGAGGCAAATGGTATATCAAATCCTGATAGCTCTAAAAGCATATCCACAGGACTTCTCAGGCATGACATAGAAAATCTTGACCGGTACCTTGTAGATAGTAAATATGGTAAGAATATTTTTGTTCTTGTTATAACAACTGGAAAGTCAAAAGGCACAATATTATACAATGGGGACGTAAGGGACGATATACACTCATTGCTAAGAGTTGATTATATAAAAGTTGAGAGTAGGAATATTGCATCATATCATGCTAATAACAAAGCTGACATTCATTTAGCGACACTTAATAACTCAGAAGATTATGAGGTGGTTACAACCACAATTAATAAGCAGCCTAATGATACATATTTCGAAATGAGTTTAGACAATAATTGCAAGATGCCTGTTGTAGAAATAATATCTGTTACAATAGGGACAACGGCAAGTGAAACTGACGCCCTTTCTGAAACAGAGTATTCAATTATAAATCCAAATGAATTATTAATTAATTCATCAAAAGAGGTTAAGCGCATTGTCCTTAATGACTCTGATGCCAATACTATAACTGTTGAATACAGATCATATCCTGAGATAGAGCGTATACAGGATTTCTTTGAGAGCTCTGTTTACCAGAAAATTTATGGAGACATTCTTGTTAAGCATAAAATGCCATGTGATCTCGAGTTTACAGTTTTTTATACCGGAGATATCAATGATGATCAATTGGTAACTGAGATAAGAAAGTATGTTGATGATAATATTGACGGCGTGTTCTCTGTACGGAATTTTATTAGCTATCTCTATAATAAGGATCTTGTCAACAATGTTAAGGAGCCTATCGAGATTTCGTATACGAAATGGAATGATGAGTGGGAGCGTGAAACTGGAACATTTACCGATGAGCTCTCAATAAGGACAATCGATTTTTTTAGGATTGTAAACCTAAATGTGCAAAAGCTATAAGCCAACAAGGAGCTTTGTATGGCAAATTATAAAGGTTTCGACCTTAACTATTTAGATACCCCGAAACCATGGGCTCCGCGTGAATCTCAAGCGTGGGAAGACCTTATTGATACTGTGGTTGGTGATGCTATCACTGTTGGGAAAGAGGTTTCAGGGCATCAGCATAATAAATTATATAGCCCTGTGGGAGTTGCTGGTATAGAGATTGGTGCGGCAGGTGATGCCCAGATACTGAACCTCGCAACAGCAGGTGTTGTTACAAACCAGGCAACAGGATCATTAGGCACTGTTCCTATACTACCTATAAATCTTGGTGGAACAAACAGTGATACGCCTCTTAACAACGGAAGAGTGATGGTAAGCTCTGGTGGTGCAATAGTCGAAAGCGCCGTTCTTGAGGCTGAGATAGCCCTTCTAAGCGGGATAACTGCGAAAGTTACCGGAACTTCTAATAATGATAAGATAGTAACTCAGGGTTATGTTGATGATGTCGCATCTGGAAAAGATGAGTTTATTGAACTTACCGATACACCTTCTAGTTATGCAACCCATGCAGGCAAGCTTGTTGCTGTGAATAGCACTCCTGATGGTCTTGAGTTTATTGCTAATAATAGTGTTAATTGGGACACAGCATATTCACATAGTCAGATAACAACTGGTAATCCTCATTCGATATCATTCTCTGACCTTGATGGGAATCCTTCAGATGTAATTACAGCAGGAACAAACATATCATGGGTTGGAAATACGCTTAATGTAACTGGTGTAGGATCTACGACATTTCTTGGCCTTACTGACACACCAGGGTCGTATAGTGCTGGAAGGGTTCTATTTGAATCAGGTTTAGCTGTTACTGATTCTGCTAGAATTACATGGGATAATGCTAATGAAATTCTTGATATAAGCAACGATGATATATCAAGCGCCTTGTCAACATTGCGGTTCAGAAAATCACGTAATGGTGGCAGTTATATTGGTGGTGATAATATTGGTCAGATTGTATTTGAGGGGTATAATGGTGCAACATGGGACCAGTTTGGAAAGATTATTTATTACGATGTTCCAGGAGCGAGTCCCGAGCTTGATCAGTATGTTGGGAGCGCAAAAGTTATTGCTGCAAGCCACCAAGACTATCTCCTATTTCCTGATTCGGGTTATGGGCTATATGTTAAAGACAGCCGGCATATAGGTACTGGGACAGTTTCTCCATTTCAAGCTATTGGAGCTGGAGCAAACGACCTTACTTCAACGCATAAAGGGATACATGTTAAAAATACAGGTGGATTTGCCGGGTTAGTTCTTGAAGGGCAAGGACCTGGTGCGAACGGATCTTATGAGGGTGATGGTTCAGCACAGATAATTCTTGCAATGACTAATACACCAACCGGAGTGTCAACTGGTGTTAAGATGAAGTATGGTGATTATCTAATGCAGTTCACTGGTGTTGAAGAGACAATGGTCGAGGTTGGTTCTGCTTTTAATATAAATGTTAATGATAGGCGGATATCATGCGCAACAGGAGAGTCGATTGGTGAATTTTCAGCAGACGACACACTAGCTGATGATAGTAATACCGCTGTTCCAACGGAGGCTGCTGTAAAGGGGTATGTTGACAACGCTGTATCAGTACTCCCACCAACTCCTTATACTAACGGCGCAGCAGTTGTCACGAGCGCTGGAAATATGATTGAGAGCATTGGTCTTTTTGTAACAAATTATGCTGCTGCGATAGGTGGCGTCGCTCCATCTGGAACAAGAGGACTTCAGATAAGTTCAACTGGAACAATTTATAGTGCTGGTTCAGGCACAAACGCCGGGCTTAATATAGTTCGCAACGGTTATTATGGATCTGGAATACAAAGACTTAAGGATGACAATGATGCTGTAAGACTGTTGTTAAACAATGATGCATCTTTCGATGTTACATTTCAGAGCGATGCAAACGATACTGTCGATAGTGAGATCAGTTGGGGAATTTCGCCATTTAATATTTCAAAAGCATCAGGTGTCGTTGTAAATCCATCTTCTGTTGGTGGAGCTGGATATGACTTTATTGCTAACGGTGATACAAAGGCCAATCTTTTGAGGACTAATTCTGCAAATAATACTGTTGGAATAGGTGTTACTCCTGATTCCGGAGGATCAAGTATGTTGCTGGCATTTGGATTTCCAACTGAAACAGCATACCTATGGGATATAACAGCTACTGATCCAGTAGCTACTAATGAGGTAAAGTGGCTCAAGTGGAGAACTGGTACAGGTTCTCAGGTTTATTATATTAAAATGTTTACACCATGAAAATAAGAATAGCAACGCCTTTAGCAAATGGTATTGAATCATTACCTGAAACCGATAAAAGTATTAAAGATCTTATCGGTAGCAGGAAAGATATTAACTTTCACAGGATGAGTGTGACAAGCCCATATCTTGCTAATAATAGAAATGAGCTTGTTGATTATGATTCTGCTAATTTTGACAGAATACTATTTGTAGACGGAGATATTGAATTTGATGTTGATAATTTCAACCAGCTGCTGAGCCATGACAAGTTAGCCATAACTGGAAATTACAGGCTTAGGGATGGAAGGTGTTGTGCATTTGATCTTGATGGGAAAGAAGATAAGGTTTTTAAGAATGAAGAAGGTGTTTGTGAAACGCTCGTAGCCGGGGCCGGGTTCATGCTTATTGACAAGGAAGTATTTTCATTTATGAGAATTCGCGGAATTAAGAACTATTTCTATTACCCATTGGTGAAAGAGGTTTACTCAGGTGAAGATGTTGGATTCGGATTAAATCTTGCAAGATGTAATATCAAGATGTATATAGATTATGATTGCAAAGTTAATCATATAACAGACAGGATTTTTAAACCTGTAACTATTAACAAATAATAGGAGGTTTTATTGAAGACTCGTGATGTTGTAAAGCTGTACAATGAGTGTGTAGCGCTCCAGAGTATTAAGAAAACGCTCTGGGAATTAAACAGAATGGTTATCGCTGTTAAAAAAGCAGTAAAAGAAACTGTTGAAGATTATAGCGAGAAGTTGGAAGCTATTCAGAGCGAAATAATTGACCTTAAGGTCGAACATTGTCAGAAAGACGAAAATGGAAAAGCCGTTGTTGCGCGTAGATATAGCCGCGACGAAAATGGTAAGCTCACATTAACAGAAGAGCAGTATATAGGTCTCGTTAGAGGCGAGTGCCCTGAATTTGACGAGCGGTTTAAAGTGCTTAACGAGTCAATTAAAGAATTGGAAAATAAAGAAGTTGAAATAGACTTCTCAACAGTTATACCGGTTAAAAGAAAGCACCTACCAAAAGACCATTGGGATGGAAACAGAGAAGAAATATTCTGGAACTTTCTTGAAGATAATATAGACGACGCCAAGGAGTAGTTAAGTGGCCCAATACGGCAATAATTACGATTATGGACAATCTCCATTCTATAAGGATGAGGGCGATCCGGCTATACCGGGCAATTACTATTTCGATTTTGATCGTATAGGAATAGGCATAGGGTCGGAAGGCGATCCATGCAATTATGAGCAGTTCGTTAACTATTTCGATCCTGCAGACGGTGTACCGTGTAATCTTGCGCCAACATATGGTGACATTCTTAATGTAAAAGGCGTAGCTAAATTAATTAGCAGGTCATATTTAATAAATATAAATAATACAGTAGCCGGAATGGTTACAGTCAGACCATGGAGCATTACTCAGCATGGGATCTGGTTTGTAGAGACGCGCGATCTTGAATCAGCCTCTTTAACATTCATAAAGAATGAATCCGATAATTATATAAATAATTTAACGGTAGAGGGCTTTGGGTTGCTGCAAAACAACTCTGGCCCTGTTGCCGTAAAAATGACTGATGTTACACTTTCAAGCTCTGGACCATTAATAGCAATGAAAAATTGCATGATATATTGTCGAGATGGCGATGTTGACCTTTCCACTCATCAAAATTGCATCAGCAGGTATTATGGATATTCAATTCTGGCAAATGAGGTTGATTTTGGCAGTAGTGATGGAAATCCGCTATTTCTTGATGACGGTTCTATTAAGGCGAACCTTTTAAAAGATGTGAGCCCGGCATAATGACTATTACAATTAATAATCTCGAAACGAACAGGCCAGCTTCTGATTTACCAAACTCAGTCCTGGTAAACTGTTCATTTGAGGCTGATGCTCCCAACAATGTTCCAGGGCCATTTTACGCAAATGAATATAATAAATTCAATTTTGTATATGACGATTTTGGATTTGTAAATTCAGGAAGGGGAGCATCGTTCCAGTCGGCTAATGGGTACCCAACAGGAATAGGTGGGGCGTCAAGATATGGCATTGGCGCATTTTACTTTTTTGTTCCTGTACCAAACCCAGAAGTTGCACCGAGAGCTGAAGAGGTGCTTTGTGAAGAGCCTACAACAGAGGGTAGGGTGTTTTGGGACTATCTTTCTACGTTTTGGAATTATATGTCAACCAGGGACAGAGAGTCATTTGAGGCTTTTTGGGCTGGATTAACACAGGCTGGAACTGATTTAATAAAAAGGGCTCAGAGGTTTCTAAGCGCAACTGCACCAGAGAGGGCATGGACATGTGTTCTTGAGGACTATTATGATGTTCAGATAGGTCCTCTTCACTCTAAGCCCATAGACCTTGATCCAACAATAAAATCCCCTAATCATATCATAAGGCCAATTGGTATTAAGCTTATAGAGCCAATTTATAATTCTGAATCGAACCCCGTTTACAGGGATATGTTCAAGGTGTCTGCTTCAGATTATTATAAAATAAGGAATATTGGCCTCGGAAATTATTTAGTTGTACAGGTAAAAAGGGATGATGTTTCTGATCGTTATTTTAAGATATATAACATTTTATCATCAGAAGAAAAATACGACCGCCCGTCGTTTTCAGAGATAAATGAGACAATTCACCTTGAGGATGATGATACAGTTGGCCGCATTGGTATAACAGCAAAAGATCATACAGAAGATGTTTCTGAATACAAAGTTCTTGTGTCTGCCGACGATGGAAGTGGAACGAGTGTAATATGGGATACAGATAGCGTCCATATTAAGGTTGATCGCACTGCGGCAGAGACAATTGATCAGATATTAACAATCGTAAATACACCACCTTCTGCATGGGCAACAGTCTCAAACAGGTCGCAAAAAAACCATGATACATTTCCTATAATATCAGAGTCTGGCACATTACCTAATGACGCTATCGAGTTTAAAGACCTTCCTGAATACATTTATAGGGAGGAAAACGAAGGCAGATACTATCCCCCAGAAGGTAAAAAATGGGTTTGGTTTGATGGGTATTCTATAGATGATGGCCCTGCTGGAACTGAAGGTATTGGAGAGTGGGTTGATTCATTATCAAGCTTTAATTATATGATTGAGGTAGAAGGAGATTTATCATATATAGGCGATGAGTCATTTACAATTTATTTAACTACCGGTAGGACATACGACATTCTTTCACATATAAATATATTACCATCTCTTCAAAATTACATTGAAGATGGGCTTGGGGTTCCATTTTACAATGGTCAGGATTACAGGTTTTATAATAATACTGTAGAGTTTTTTAGTGATATATTTGCTAATGGCCAGGCAACCCCTGACACCTATTTATATTGCCCTAAGGCTTCTGCAATTGAGCATATGCTATTCGAGATGTATGGAACTGTCGTAAATATCCCAAGATGGCAAGATTATAATTATACAAATATATCCGGTAAAGCTGGAATAAACTCTCTTCTGAAATCATTACAGAATTCCAGCAATAGGGTTGATTACGAACGAGCGCTGAATGTTTATTATGGTCTACCAGTGTCTCCAGAAAAATCAGAGGTTGTTGGCCTATATGAGTCATATGGCTATAAGGTTATAAATGTGTCTGGAAATGATGTCACATTAGATATACCAGATAATGAAGAGCTTCACCCGTTTATACAACCTGGCGGAAGGTTCCTTATTGAAGGGAAAACAGAGGTTAAAATTTCTATAGTTCCTGATAGGCCTAATGGTGTAGTTACGCTTGCGGATGCATCCTCAGTTTCAATAAATGACATATTTTATGTAAAATTAAACAATAGATTCTTTGTAAAGAACTTTTATGCTGAAGATTTATCAACAAATACACCTGGGTGCATAGATGTTTATATTCCCGAAGGTGCAGGCGCAATTAAGCACGTTATAAATGTTATGCAGACACTTTCTGATGGCAGGCAATACCCAGAGGTGTTAATATATGGAACAGATGGGCTTGATGTAAATTATAACGGTATATATCATATAACAGGCGCAGCTGAAGCCGGTGGCGTTGTAAGGCTTACCGTGTACGAAAGAGAGTCTACAGACGATACTGTTTATAATGATTATATTGGTGTTACAACTGAGAACGTTAGGGCTGGATTTGCACACTTCTCATGGCCTACACACAAATTCCTTTATTTATATCTTGATACTAAAAAATATTTCAAAGCTTATTTTGACTCACCAATTGATACTATTTATGACACCGGTGATGTTTTTAATAAGTATGATATAATGGCTCGAAATGTATCTGTGGTTGATAAATCAATATTTCCTGGGTGGGTTGATTTCGATCATTTCAGGAGGTATAATGGCATCAATCTCGAATCTGATATTTTAGAGATAATGTACACAGTTCCTGGTGCTACATTCGGCAGGTATTTTCCGAGTGCGTGTGTGCAACTCGTATAGTATATTAAAGTTATAATAAAGGACTTTTAATATGCAGGTTATCGTTGAAGTAAGAAGAGAGATGCTTGAAATTATCAAAGATTCGCTTGAGCACGCATCGTCTCCAAAAATAATAGTATTTAAAGACAGTTCTGATATAGTACTTGCTCAGATGCCTTTTCTTCAACTCGATGCGTTTGGAACAGATGCTCAATATCAATTTAAAGCCCTTGATGGTGGAACATCCCTTAAAGCATCTGTAATTACCAGCGGAAGAGTTTCAGAGTTTACAATTGATGGTGAGTTGCCATCAGGTGGCCAAGCCGAAGTGCTGTCTGGGTCTGTTGGTGGTTTAAATTCTGATTCCGATATCAGATTCAACAGGAGAGACTGGTCTGAGTCTGGAGTGATAACACTCAACAACCTGATACTTATATTAAGACAGGGTCAAAATTAGGAGTATCTATGAATACGTTTGTTCGCAGAGAAATACTGGATAAGTCAATATCCGGTGATAAAATATTCGGCGGAGAGATAAACTGGATTGATGGATTATACACTGACCATCTTGCTGTCCCTCATGATGCGGGTGCAGGCGGCACAGGGTCCATTGACGGCTCCTCATTCACTATCGGTTTAACTGATAGAATTTCCCTTGTCGAATCTAACTCAATTGGTACTGGCGACCTTCATGTGTGGGCAAGTGACTTCGGGAGTTATGCTGCAGTGCTTCAGGCCACAGCAACTCAGTATGGGACACTGTACCTTAATAGTGCCGGCGGCCCAATGATACAGTTGACGGCAAATACATCTAATTACAGTTATCATCTTCCTAATTTTGTATTAGGATCTACTGCTAAATTGACCCCTCACAACTTTGAAATACAAGGAACATCTTATCTTGCGTACCTATATGGTTTATATGCCGATTATGGAACAGGGTTTATAGGTGACCTTCACATAAAAGATCACACGCTCGCATGGGTTCAAATGCGAGTATACACCCAGCTTGTTGATTATATGAAGCCGATTCTTGATGGAGGGGTTGGTCCACTTCTTGAAGATTCTATTCAGGAGATAGTAGATAATGTAAGCGCATGGCAGATGTCTCAGATTGCAAACATTCAGGATGGTATCACAACTGCGAATTGGTATGCTGTTTCTGAGCTGGACCAACTTGTCTCAATAGGTGCCAACGTCACTTTCGGTGATATTATATGTGCAAACCTTACGGCGACAGGTACTTTAAATCAAACTGGCAATGTTGATATTGAAGGAAACCTTGAGGCGGATGTTCTTCTTGAGGAAAGTGGTAAAAGAGTTTTTGTCAGTGAGCAGCATGGTGAAATACGCGGCCTCCATTTAAACTTCAAACACCCGTTGTCACTAGGCTATGAGCTTGTTGTTGAGCAAGGTGAGTGCCTTGATGCTACAAAAACTGTACGAATGTCTATTACCAGCGATTTTAATAAAGTTATTGATATTGATTGGGCTGCTGGAGCCGGGCAGGGAGCAAGAGCATCGTCTGTTGCATATGTCCCTAATACATTTTACTGGGTTCATTTGATATATAACTCATCAGGTGGCGCTGTAGATTGGGGAATTGACTCTGCTCTTAACGCATCTAATTTACTTTCAGATTCCGGGTATACTCATTATAGGACCCTTGGAAGGGTTCATACAAATAGCGACGGTTCTCCAAAGGTAGATTTCTTTGAGGAGGTTGCCCTGTACCAATATACACACAGGCCGGTAAGAAGCGGTTTCCGGTTGTCAGGAACTGGTGTAACATCTCCATTAGAAGTATTTGCTGGAGCAGAAAGATATGGAAGGTTTGCACATGTTTGGATTCAGGATGGTGCGCAGGGGTCTAATAGTTTATCGTTTAAATACACATTCCTCTCTCCAAGACCATCATCAATTGATGGGCTTAATTACCCATCAGCTACACCATGCAATTTTATGAGTGGGCATGCTGGCGGCCCAAGCCTTCCAGGTGAGATAGAATTAAATAACGCAGCTGATGAATTTATATGCAAAGTGTATGTTGCTGGGGTTGGAAAAATATCATCCAGCGATTTTGGAACGGCAGGTGACAAGGGGTTGGAAAAGGTTACCGCGTTTACTCTTTATTTGTACGATAATACACCGATATAAGGAGATGTTATGAAGCATGCTCAGGTGATAAACCTTAATGATGACAGTGTAATGGCCTTTCTTTATTACGATGTCATAGAGTCTGGTACTCAGATCCCAATGAATGAGATAGATGCCAATTCACTTCTGGTTGATATGAAATTGTGGGACCTTATGAGCAACGCTCCTGTAAATGTAGAAGGCATAACGATGACATACCACTTGGAGCCCAAGTATTGGACAATAGACATCAGTGATATAAGTGGAGTTTTGCAGGATAGGCATAAATATGTTGGAACTATAAGTCCAAATATTGCTGAGGTGGAAAACCTTGAGCCTTTCCAGGTTACTGAATTTGCTGTGGACAATGAATCTCTTGATGATATATTAATGCGCATGCCTTATGAAATAGAGGTTAGCGGCGGCCAGGCATGGTTCTATTGGTATGAAGTTGGCCAAATAGGTGTGCCAGCGTACAGGAGATTTGCTGCTCCGGCATACGAAGGTGGTACTGGAACGACATATGCCACAGATGCGAGCAGAGTTACTCATAGAGGCGCAATACAGGTTTATTATCCTGGACCATAATCAACTGGAGTGATTAATGCCGTATCCATTTTTGCCGACAAACGGTCCGGCGAACCCATTTATAGGCTCTGCATATTCCGTCCACGGCATAAGGCCGAAGGTCTCAACAATTACATTCTCAGTTGGTACAGCTGCAGCAAGCGCCGATGAATATGTAACAAAGTCAACTCTCGGCGTAATGCCAAACGCTACAATAGAAAATGGCGTTCTCACATTTACAGTCCCTCAAATACATCCATATATAGGTATTGGTGATAGGGTTGAGCTTAATGATGGCGGCTCTGTTTACGTTTACCTTAATGAGAAAATCAACACAAGGCAATGGAGAGTTCATGACGTTGCTGGTGACGCAGCAATAGACAGGCCTAGTGTTCCAGTTGTATCGATAGACAAGGCTTTTAATGATATCAGATCGGCAATCCATGGTGACAATTCAGGGGCGTTTAGCAATATAGGTACCCATGATCTTATTTCAAAGCTTGCTATGCTGCGAATAGCGTGCTATGAAATGAGTGATTTTATGGGCACTGAGCGCCTTGAGCTTTCTGACCTGTGGGTTCAGGATCACGATTATCGTGTTAAGATTTTTACACCAAATAACATATCGACCGAGTGCAACAAAAGCCAGCGCCACAAGAATGGCAGATATGACCAGGGTGGGTATGTAATAAACACAAACAATTCATGGATAATCCAGCTTTTTGAATATGTAATAATAGAAGGTTTGATTGTGGGTGGAGGTGGTATTGCAACTTCAAATGGGATACTTTGCCTCAACGGAAGCTATGATTATTTTCAGATACGCGACAACGTCTTTTTCTACATCGATAAGGCAATTGGTTTAAATTCTGCACCTGACCATTATGCCATTGTAAGTAATGTGATCAGCAATTGTATTAATGGTATAGCGCTTGGTGATGCGTCAACGAGTGATGGTGTTTGTTATAATAATACTATTGATGATTGCTCTGGTGACGGTATAAGTTATTCAGCCGGAACTAATGTCCTCATAACAAATAATATCGTTCAAAACTCAGGGACATGTATTAATGATAATGGGGCTGGAAAAACAAATCTGATCAACTGTATTACAGATGACAACTCATGTGCAGGAGGGGTGTCATGTCACCCGAACACAACTGTTAGATTTGAAAATGCTGCGGCGAGAGATTACAGACTACACATCAGTGATACAGTGGCGTATGTTGGATTTGCTGGAGCAGACCTCTCAACTGATAATAGATATAGTTTTATAAGAGATATAAATGGCGACCTTATTGATGATTCATGGTGCATTGGTGCCTTCCATAAAACGCCTGAAGTGACGTTCAGCGTAGGTCCAAATAGTGATATCAAGAGTGGATCCCCCACTTACTCAATAACGAACAGTATTATGACGTTCAGTGCTGCGCAAACCGATGAACTCCTCAGCGCAGGCTGCGTCGTAGAAGATGCGGGCACCAATCACCTTCTTAAAAGAAAAATATCAGACACCGAATGGGAAGTTACTGAGCTTGACGGCACAATACCTGCAGATGTTGCCGGCCCAGTAACGATAATAAGTATAAAACATCATACTACTAACCTTTACGATGTTATAACTGATTCCAGCGAAGCTACACACATACTAAATCGACTAGGATCAATTGACCTTGCAGCCACTGATATCAATGTAAGGATAGCGTGCGTAGCTGGTATTACGACTAGGAAATCAGAGGTTGATGGCTATACTTGTGACAGGCACCGCCATGTAGACATATTTTCCCCAGACCTTTCAGATTCAGATTATATCGAATCAAACCAAAACAGAAGGCATAATGGAAAGTGGGGAGAGTTGTCATATCTTTCAAGCACAACAGACTTCCCTGTAAACGAACCTCACTCAGTTTATAGCGATAGAGACGGTTATGGAATATCGTTTAAGGCTGGGGCTGACTTCTGCACTGTTAAAGGCCTGCAGATATCATCATCAATTGATGGTGTGCTGATTGATGGCTCAAGAAACAACACTGTTGACAGCAACATTGTAAAGGATTGTAAAGGGAACGGTGTCACAGTAACAGGGTCTGAGAAATCTAATGAAAATCTCATTTCAAACAATACAATTATCAACTGTGGCGGAAGTGGTATAGAGATTCAACATGGGTCTGCTTTTGAGCCGTTCTTTGATGCTAAATTTGGAACACCTGGGGATAATGGTTTTATAATAACATCAATGGTTGGTCATGCCCATATTTTTAAGAAATACACTGTTACCGTTGAGTTAAGTTCAGTTAATAAAATAGAGTGGTCTCCAGGAAGGTTGCGAATAACAGTTGTAACAGGATCAAGTGTTGAGTCCGCAATTTTGTTTGGAGAGGTTTTAGGGACTCCATGGGCGACATTGACAGGTGATGGAACAAACCCGGCGATTGCTCTTTCTGAAACTCGGATGGAAGATGCGGTTACCCTTCTCGAGTATGCAGAAGAGGGTTCTGGGCTTAATCACTATATATACAATAACACCATAGCAAAATGTCAACGCGGAATATTCATAGAGGTGTTAACTGAGGATTGGAACACCAATGTTGCAGTGCTAAGGAACAATGCGGTATCAGGGTGTGAGCTTGACAATTATTATTCAACGCACGTATTCCCAATTACAATATTAGCAGAAAACAACTGGTCGGATGACCAGTCAATATTGAACTTTTATGGGTCAAATAATGTAGACAATATATCACCAAGGTTCGTAAACTCGCCAGCGGAAGATTACAGGGTAACTCTTTACGATCTCGAAAGAATGGATGGCATTAACCTCGCTACCGATGAAAACTTTCAGGTTGAGTATGATAATGTTGGAACTGAATATGCATCATATTTAAGGTGGACTGTTGGCGCAAACACATGGAAGTTCAGGAAGAAATCTATACACTGCTCCGTCGGGACTGAGAGTGGAAATCTTGATGAGTTCCCCACCGACAGAAAGATAACTATTGAAAATGGTGTTGCTGAGTTCAGTGTAAACGATATAAGCAGTAGTATTGGTGTTGGTGACAGGGTTCAATATGATGATGGTGGCCCAGCCTATTGCTATCTCGCAGAAAAAGGTACGACACACAGGTGGTGCGTTGTCGATGCGAGTGGGAACCAAGTATCTTCTCTTACAGAAAAAGATGTCACTGATATAACCAGAGTTTCAAACAGCCTTGAGCCAGCTTTTACTTCAGATATCACCACTGAATTTCCTGACATAAGTGATAAAGATATTGCAGCTGATGAGCTTGACCTTTATGTGTGGTGCTATGATGATGATGTTGATGATGTCACTGAAGTTGTGATTGACACATGGCCAACATCTCCGTTCTATCGTATATATGTTCAAGCTCCATGGGATACCATGACCCAGTGTATTTCACAACAAATGCATACCGGTATATATGACGGGTATAGAATTACTTCTGATGACGAGCCAAACGGGTCATCCGGAACTGTTATAGGGATTATAAGCACAGACCACGTTGTCGTCAGAGGCCTCGCTATTGAACCTCCGCCGCTTGCTGGAATGGGTATAGGAACCAATTCTGGAAGAGATGGGATTATAGTTGAAAACAATGTTGTAAATGGTGGCGGGTTCGGGATCAATGTCCAGGGCACACCAGGTTGTGGAAACAGAGTTTATGGAAACATCCTTTATGGCCAGTCTGATTATAACGTCTCAGTTGATGGCGGAAGTGCATTAAATAATACTGCTGTGGGACCATCAACAAATGGTATAATTGTATCCAATGCTGGTGATGAGAATATCAATAATATCTGCCAGGATCAGGTTACGTGCTTCAGCGGATCAGCAACCCCGATAGCATGTATAAGTAGTGATGGTACCGCTGGCACAGATGATGAGTGCATGTCAAATGTAACCCTTAACTTTGTTGATAAAGCTGGTAAAGATTTCCATCTCAACAGGAACGATTGGCATGCTATAAATCGTGGGAAGAAGCTTAGTGGTTTATATCAGTTCAAATACGTTTCAAGCTCATACACCGACTACTCTTTCTATCGTGATGTTGACAATGAAGCCCTTGGTGACGATGAGTGGTCAATAGGAGCAGATTCGTTTGTCAATTTAGAGACAATAGATTTATACTTCTCTGCTGTTTATAATGATTTATTGAATTACAGAAAGGGTACGAGTCCATATCTTGAAATATCAGATGGGGTCATGACTTTTTCCGAGCCACAGGATAACCCGGCCACTGGCATAGGTGACAAAATTGATTATGATATTGATAACAAAGAGTGCTTCTTATATAGAAAGATATCTGATACAATTTGGGAGGTTAGAGATAAGTTTGGAATAGTCCCACCAAACACAACTGGGTTGACAGATCTTAATGCTATAAATAGAGCGCTCACAAGATCGTTCTGGTTCCTTTTTGACCAAACAGACTCTGAGAGTATTCAGCAATTCCTCGGAGATAGCAACAACCCATTTCTTCATTTAAGGACTGCTCGCTATAATGTTAATATCGCAATGTATCGCCATGCGAATTATCAGGAAGCAACTATAATCAGATATTTCGATACAGATGCAAATAACCGCATAAGGATATTTACCCCAAGGGATGAGCGCAATGAGTGTAACACTTCTCAAGCTCACAATGGAAACTTCGACACAACTACACTGCTACCTTTTATAAGGTCTCTTGGCACAAGACACGCCGTTAGCCTGTATGTCGATCATACTGAGATTGATGGTGTTAGCATATCTGGCGACGCCGATGACGATAAAGATTCAATTGCACTTTACAAAGCGAACCACTGTAAGATATTGAACAATTTCTTCTGGCTTGGCGACAACGGTGTTAAGCCGAACAGTATGGGCCATGACGACTTTACAGGTGAACACTTTTCTGGATCCATTAGTGATATGTGGGATTCAAACTTCTATCTCAATTGGGAGTTAAGAAGCGTCCCTGGGATTGGCGATGTCGCAGTTCCAAAATGGGCTAATGTAGGATCGGTTGGAAATCTCACTTTTGGTCCTGACGAGTCAGGTGATTTTGATTATGAATTCGGGATGGTTCTTGGGTCTGACGATTCTGCTGGTGAAGCTCTCAGATTTATCCTTGATGATGGTGCTATAAAAGCTGAATGCAAATGGGAGTCAGGGGTTCTTGATTTTGGATCAGCCCAGATAAATCTTCCATGGGAGTTTAATCGTGAATACAAAATACGTTTGGTTCGTGGTGGAACTATTACATCAGACGGTCTGTACGTTGATGATGCTGGAGAGGATAGTACCACATCACTTTACTACCTTGATAATTTCAACGACGGGGATGGTACTGGATCAGGGAAATGGGTTAAACACCCGGGAACGTACACGTCATGGTCTGGTGATCATCATATAGAGGTTGAGGGTCCAAAAACACACGGGTTCAGCTATATTGATTTGTGGATTGCGTCATACACCCCAAGCAGCTCAAAAATCGTTGGGAAGAATTCAAACAATATTATAATAAACAATACTGGGTGCGACCTTCAAGAGAGCGGCATTGTAACAACAAATACAGATATACTCTACAACAACACGATTGATGAGTGTGTTGAATACTGCTATCATAACTCAGATTCAGACCTGTTGATTAACAATATCGGGCAGCGTGGTACTATAGCAGATTATTACAATGGTGACACTGCTGAGTTCTGCGTGTCAAGCGATTCTTCTTTGGTTGTTAATGAAGATAATAAAAACATTGACAGCACAACTCTTACATTTATAAATAAAGCTGGCGCGTCTGAGTTCAGAGATTACCACCTTGCTTTAGCAACAGACGATTCAGCCATATGGTCAGGAAAGCACCTTGTTGGAAATGTGGACCATCCGTTTAACATTGATGGCGGCGGCATTTCACGTAGAAGAAAATGGGACAGGGGTTCTCTCGAGTATCAATCGAAGAGGGTTGTGTATGCCGTTGGTGATAAAAACACTGATCATAAATCAAAGCCGACAGTTGGTGGCCTTACTTATATAATTGAGGAAGTTAATGGTAGAAGTTACATTAATTTTTATACACCTCAAATAAAAAGCAGTATGGGGATAGGAAGTCAGATAATCGACACTGGCACTCCGTTCTCTGACGGCTGCTTGTTAATTGAAAAGATAACTCAATCCAAATGGGTTGTAGCTGATTTTAAAGGAAATAATATACCAGACCGTTTTGGTACAGTATTCAGCATAACAAGGGTTTTCAACACTCTGTATGAGGCGACTGGTGGATCAGGTATAACCGGAAGCTCGTATTTGGATAACACCTCACTATCGAATGTCGGAGTTTATGTTGAGCTTGCGTGCTACGATGAGGGCATAGGCAGGGCAATACAAACCGCACTCAATGTAGACAGTATCGGGTGCGATAAGCATCACAACCTTAGAATACAATCACCAAGAGATGTGGTTTCTGAGTGTAATATTTCCCAGAGGCATGATGGCCTATATGATGAGGGTTTTAGGTTTGAGCCTGAGTTTTTCGATGGTAGCCCAGCGTCAATGCGATTTTATCAGACTGCATATTTAGAAATAGAGGGTATGCTTCTAAATGCTAACGAAGGCGTTAAAAACGGCATACAGCTTTTTGATTGTAAAGATGTTCACGTAGGATACAATGTTGTGAAGGACTGCGGTGGAAGCGGTATCATTATTGAAACCGGTATAAATCCACAGGATGTAGTTTTTAATAACCTGGTATACGATTGCGGTGAAGACGGAATAGTTGTAAAAGCTAATTTCAACCCATTCTTCTTCGTGCTTACCAGAATAAACAATAACACTGTTGTAAATTGCAGACGTGGAATATATCTCGAGAAAGCAAATGAAGAGTACTCTGACGGCCTATCAATTGAGTTGAGGAATAATATAGTTCAGGACTCTCGATACCGCGATTATGTTTCAACATATGAAAATTATTTTGGAAGATTTGCACTGTACAATTGTATAAGCAGTGATTTCTCATCATGGCTCTTTCCTGGAACGGGAAATATAAAAGAACAGTATGTTCGGTTTATAGGCAGACCTGACAATTACAATCTTCACAAAATCCACGACGGGTTCGCTGTCGACAACGGTATCGATATGAGTACCGATTGGCTCTTTTCATTTTTCGATGATATTGGTGGAAGGGAAAGGGATCCTGGTGAATATGATATTGGTGCTTTTGAGGTGGTTGATATATTTGGTTCAGGATTATTAATAACAGGGCCCGTTGAAATAACTGGAAAGGGTTTTCAGGGTACAGATTACCCTCTCCTAATATTACATTTGAGAGAGACGGTTGGTGATTATCTACCTTATGTTGATGAAAAATACCAGTTCACAGGTATAGAAGGGGTTGATCCAGACTTTGATATAAATGCATTTCTTGCTCCACTACCAACAACCGATAATGTTATAATTTATGTACAGGGTGGCAAGACCTTTGGTGGAACTTTCGAGCTTCAAGATAGGAACCCTAGGACAGTTATAATAAAAACTTTTCCACCTGAAGCACATCTTGGGCCAGCATCGCATGTGTATACTGGTCCAATTGTTGACGATGTTAGTGATCAATTGTTATTAACATATGATGGTATGCGTGTTTATAGTGACAACTCAGCAGTTCAAGATTATTTGCTTGATAATACTGCTGCAACAAAAGCTATTAAGTTTATAAATTCTATTGTCCAGGTTAATAAGGATAGTGTTATTGATAATATTCCTGATGCGAAAGTTATGGTTACAAACTCAATACTCATATATAGGAATGGATAATGCCTTTTACACCGAGTATTCCTCAGAAGCTTACTGTTGATCTTGATGATGGTCGTATTAATTCTCATCCATCTCTAATTAAGGATAAGAATGGTAGGCTCATTGTCTTTTATAGTAAAACGCTACCTTCCGGAAGAATTTCTACATCACGGGTTACATTTACGCCATCGTCTTTTGATATACATGTAGAAGCTGGCAATGGCGAAATAACTGATACACCAATTATTTGGTCAGCAACAGATTTAATTGCTACACCTGAGACTTATTCAATAGTTTATGTAGATATATCTGGAACAGTTAAAATATCATCTGATATTCAAAAAAATATATATCAGGATGCAATAATATTAGCTTTTTTAAATGTCGGGTTAACATCAATTGTAAATCTTGAAGAGGTTGAGAGGGTTGGTACATACTTATTTACGCAGAGGCAGGTATGGAATTCTGAGTCAGAAGAGTGGGAGTGGGATAATTATGAATACCGTATCAATAATGGCCAAGAGCCATTTGCATTATATGATAGCTCAAGCGATAAGATATATCTATCATATAAAAGAGATGGAGAATCATTTAATAGGTTATTTAACCTAACCGACCCACTAACATGGTCATACCTTCATCACTATACAATTACCGCTGGGGTCATATATCCAGATTTTGTACAATCAAGGACGTATTCACAATCCGTTGGGGCTGGACCGTCAGGAAGTTTTAAATCTGATATTGAATTGTTTAACATGGAAAGCCCTCCACACATTGGGTATAAATATATAGCAGGAAGCTATATCCCATATGTAAACATACCATGGCTTGCGTCAGGTGCATATACCCCATACTTGAGTGGTAACCCAGAGCTTGAGGTTTATACATTTGATGGTGAGAATTACAACCTTGAGGGAACATTCCCTATGGACATAGGGTCTCGAGCTTATCCAGAATGGCAAGAGTGGGGCCTTCCAACAGGGACTGTGTATTTAGGAGTCCATGTTACATTTGATAAGAATTCTATTTACCAAGGCGGTGATTACAGAACTCCACCTGAAAAATATGAAGAGTTGTATATATCAGAATCAAGGGATTACACATACGATACATCTGATCCACAGATTAATAGTGTCGACAAATCATCCATATCATCAATTGTTGGCTGTGGAGGCGGTAAAAGTGATGTGTTAAAAACATCAGAGTCATCTCAATCATATAAAATTTCTGATGAGGAAGATGCAAGTTCGATTGGAGCTGGAGGTTCTCTTAACTATTTTACTAAGACAGGCGAGTGGGGACAATCTTTTGAAACGGTAGATGGCTCAGGAGAAAAGGCTGATTGTATTGGCCCCGGAGGTGGATTGGCATATTATACGAAAACAAATGAAATACCAATATAAGGAGTATTCATGGTACGGTTAAAAGGGCTATATCGCTGGAAATTGGTTAACAAGGACACTGGAAAAGTTGACCTCGAGGGTGAACAGTGGAATGTTGTCACTGACGGCTTTATAAGACTAAATACTTATAATTATGACAGGCTTGCTGGTGATAGTCGGTATGATGGGTTTGCCATATTTCTTTCAGAAACCACACCGCTACCATCTGTAGAATTAAGACAATACAGGGTTGCAGATGCCAATATAGTAAGGGCAGAGACAACAGCAAGAATTTTTCAAACGACTGACACTCCCAATAATAGATTATATGCTGCGTATAATTTTTCACCGCCAGTTTCAGAAAGAACAATTACCGTAATTGGTGTAGATGGCTACGTAGGTAGATACAGCGGTGGAAGCGGGTCAGAGCCTATGATATCATTCATAGAGTTAACTACCCCTATTACACAGGCTGATAATCAATTTTTATACGTACAGTATAATATGTATGCCGAGTTTATTCTTGGCGGCGCTAATGCTCCTGATAATGCTTTTTTAAGATATTATCTTAATCAAGATTTAATTGGCTATGGGTATACAAAATTTTATATCGGTGATTACAATTCACCAACTCCAAAATCTGGATTATATGCATATTTATGTCAATTTTTGCCAGCTTCAGATGTTAATAATATTGGAAGGCTCCCATATGTCCTTCTTCAACTGACTGGTATGACAACAAATGTGGGGACACAATGGGGCTATAGGTACTACCATCAATTGTCGACAACTGCATGGACTGGCCCTGTTGGATCAATAGTATACACAGGAAGGGAGTCAAGTGATACTGAAGAGGTTATCCCTTTGTCATGGGCGTATTCCCCGGCAGAAGTTGACCCATCCATATCAAGAATATTTGTCCACGCAGCAGGCAGATACCAAGATTCATTTAGCAACCCAGCATATCCACCATCATCAAGAGCGTCAATAAGCATATCTGGAACACCAACAAATAAGTTAACAGCCAATTGTAAAGTAGTTATTACAAAGACTGGAGATGCCAGTGATATTGACACAAACTCATATAGTGGAACATCAGGGAATGATTATCTTACCATGGGTTCTTCAGACTGGGTTGTTGGAGACCAGATAGAGCTTGATTCAAATGCTCCGGCACCACTTGATGATGTTACTGAATATTATGTTGTAGATAAAAACGGAAATGATATTAAGCTATCAGAAACTGATGTTGGTAGCCCAATAACTCTTACCGGAACAGATTCTGGTACGGCAACACGAGTGAACACCGGTAGATATCAGTTAGAAATTAACCCTTGGTCAGGATATGTATCAAGCTGGGATAATCTTGCACCAATGGAAGATAACGATGGGAATGTTCAGAGTATGGATAATTGGCTTGTTAATCAGGAGCCAGCAAGTATAAAAGGTAAATTCAGGTATGGTGATTACATATATTGCTTTTGTCAGGCCGCGGGAAGGTTTCCAATTGACATCGCAAGGCAGCGTTATGCAACCGTTGAAACTGCGGTTCCTTTTTTGAAATTTGGAAGCGAAGTTGAATTAGAGCGATTCCAGGGGCACACAGAGGGGGCTGGTACATACGCCGGGCATGTTTATATAGCTACATCAAAAGGGCTTTATGATTGGGATATGTCATCACCATCAACTCCTCCAGCCCTCATGTCGATTACAAGCCTTGTTGAGACTGATATTCGCGATGTTGTGTTTGATGAGGCAACTGAATTTTTATGGGTAGGGACAATGGATGGTGTGAGAAAAATAGATCTATCTACCAATACAATGGTTAGAGAGTATTCGAGGGCTCATGGTGAATTTGCAACTATGGTATCAGATGGTGAGGTTATATTCCCATATCAATTGACAGCGCACAATGGAAGAGTTGTAAGAGGTGGGTACCAAAAGGGTGGCACTTCAGAATATGTTGGATATAGCTCTTGCTGGTGCATTGATGACAATATACCAGGGTGGGTTATGGTCCATCAGAGTAGCTCATCATCAGATTTCTTAGCTGGCGGCAGGCTTAATAAATATACAGGAAACATTGTTACATATAGAAGGGTTTCTTACCAAACCCTATATTGGTATACATGGGACAATGTAGTCGTAACCGGAATGGGAACAGGTACCGCTATATACGGAAGTTACGCAACGCTTGGTGGTGGAAACGGCGTCCTTAATGGTGAACCAAGTTTATTCTTCGCGCAGGTTGGAAGAGATGAGTGGTTAACTGCCCATAAGCCAAATGGAAATCGCTACGTTTGGAATTTATACTTTTATAAAGAAGGGACAGCTAGCGCGACAAACACATTAATTGTTGAAACTGGATATGGTGCTGAAGACCCTGTTGATGATATACAATTCATGTCTGGCAGGGAGCCTCTTAAGTTTGATAATGGGGCTATATGCCCATCAATTAAAACATTGGTATTTGGCTTTGGCGCATTTGGTAACCAGAAATTTGGGTGGAATGGCTCATCATGGGAGATGGGACTTGATCAGGATAGGCCCATACCTAAAACCGGGACACACCCGCTACCAAATGGTTTAACAATTGATTTTAACAATTCTGTTGGCGACCCGTGGGATACGCAATTTATTATCAACGAGCGGTTTCATTTTGTATATGGGCCTTTCCCAATTAAAGATAATCTTCAGGAGTATACGCTTCAAAGTAGATATTATTATTGTAAATCAGTTGGCGTTGAAGATGATTCTATTAGTTCAATTCCACTTTATTATGAAATACCAGGAAAGTCAGATGGTGATTTCAGAGACATGGATACGCTTTCATATACAATTAAAATTATGGATGGATCCACAAGGCTCACAGCAGTTAATCTTAATGGGGCGGTTGCTTTTACTGCCGACGACTCAACTGATATACTGACGGTTGCAGATGATATCCCAACAGGAGCACCTGTATATTTAAGCTCAACTGAAGATTTACCATCACCATTAGAAGTTGGGTGGTACTGGGCAATTAATATATCATCAACACAGATTAAGCTTGCGGCGTCGTATGCAGATGCAATTGCAACAACACCTATTGATATTACTGATACTGGAACCGGGACTCATAGTTACCAAGTTGCACTTCCTGGCGCTGATGAATATTACGCTAATCATGCGGGAGGTTTCTTTGTATTCAACCCTGCTAACGCTGGAAATAATTTGGAATTAACGTATAACTATACACTTTATTAAAAGGGGTGTTAATGGAAAAGGCAACTCTTATAGGTGAGATAGCTCAATTGAAATACCGCCTAAGCGAGATTGATAGCGAGCTTCAGAAAGAAATCTCTGATGCACTTGCTGTAGAAGAGCACCTAATTAACTCAAGACATTCATTTGAGAAGCTTGATGAAGATTGCACAACATGGATTGACGAAAATAGACCCGAAGAATAATTATGACTATACCAGTTGCTGAACGAGAGCAAATTCTTATAAGCTCAACCGGAGCTGAAAAAGCCCCTGTTGGTATTATTGCAAAGGGGACTTATTGGGTTGTATATTCACGCTTTAATAATATCTATTTAAAAGAATTTGGCGGCACAAGGGTTAGAAGGGTTCGGGTCGGAGATACGGCGTTTTATTTAACTCCGGCCCAAGACGCATCATACAACATACTCAGTGATAGGTTTTGGTTATGGGAAATACAGGTTGACAAATCACTACATATCGTAGAGATAGAGCCGGTGCCAGGAGACAACCCTATAATTCACAACGATGTTCAAATAGCGACTGGGATATCTAATATCAGAGCTGATGTCCAGGACGGTAGATACCCGAGGGCGTTAACCCTGCTTGATACTATCCCAAATAAAACACTCGAGCTTAGAGTGTATGAAGATGTTATGTCAGGAGTTGAGTCATTCTCTTCAGAGCTGAATTGGGCGCCAACAAGACTTGACGATCTCGCATTAACTTTCGATGCTGATCAGCGGGATAACTTTAAAGTTGGGTATTCTGATGTGGCATCGCCTCCCAATATATATGAGGAGGGGTATGTGCACCCAGCACCTGTAATTGCAAGTGCCACACCAACCGGTGATAAGCAGTTTCAAATTACATGGAATGCAGTCCCTCCTACTGAGATTTATGTTTTGGAAAGGGCTGAAGATGTAAATTTTACTGTTGCACTGACAGGGGTGTATAGCGGTACAACTGCTGAATATACTGACACCGTCCCTGCTTATTTTGTAGATTACTGGTATAGGGTTAAGGCAACGATACCTTCAGCAGACATGGAATCGATCTGGTCAGACCCATTTATGGTTACTGCGCAGCCTTCTGTTCCATTACTATTAAAAAGAAGATATGTCAGAGATGATGGATTTTAAAAAGGGGTGATAATATGCCGTTAAAATTATTGAGAAGATATGGAGTTGGTTGTGTAATAGACTTCGATCTGTTTGATCCTACTGGTATTAATCTGCTTCCTGGTGCGGTACATGCCTCCGGAGACACTTTAATATCAATAGATGGTGCATCGGAGACTCCAACAATTAATGGGTTTACATCTGTTGGTGGTGGATATAGAATGGCTTTTGATGCTTCTGAAATGACTGGACAGAGTATGCGTATTAATATTGTTGACCAGGACCCTACTAAAGTATGGTTGGATGATTTTGTAATTATAGAAACATATGGCCATGCTAACGCGATGCATCAATTTATCGACACACAGACATTAATAGATGGTGTTACATTTGAGCAAATGCTTGAATTCCTGATGGCAATGGCTAATGGCAATTTTGAGAAGGGTGTTCCAACAGCTGGCGATATAACATTTTTTAAGCGAGATGGCACCACACCTGCATTTGTTATTAATGTAAATGAAAATGATGGCACAAGAACAAGGCTTTCTCCATAAGGAAGGGTTGATTGGCTGATTTGCATTTAGTAAAGAATGGCGGAAATGAGAATACTATTGAAAATTCGATAGTAATATCTTACAATGATGGTGATTTAGACTTTGCAACAACTGACACCCCGGTTGGAGATATGGTCTATAATCTTATGACGTATAATTATGGTGATGGTGATATTAATATAACCAATCCAGTATCAAACGTTATTTCTTCACACCCTAATACTGACCCGCTGTTTACCGATGCAGAGCTTACTGAGCAACTATTTGATATAAGCGAGTTGATGGAAAACACATTTAAACCTCAAAAAATATCACCAGTATTGGATAAAGGGGATAACCAATTTGTTTCAGATATACCAATCGACATTGTTGGCAATCGTCGTATTTATATTTCAGGTATTGTTGATATTGGCCCGTATGAACTTGAAGTTCATCAGCTTAATTTTTCATCAGAACAAATAAAATCAATATTTCAAGATAAACTCAGAATAGATTTTTCAGAGAAAAGATTCACCCCCGTTGCTGGTGATGATGTCTATGAAGATTTATGGGGACAATTCCTGCTTAACCCTGAATACCGTGAAGAATTCTCTCGAGAGTCAAAAGTAATAATAAAAATGAAAGTTATCGAATATGATTTCAAAAAATCTACTGACAAATTTAACATCCCTCTGGCAGAGTACGAAGCATATTATGATAGCGGTAAAATGTCAATTATTGTTACAAAGACAGATGATTTTTTTGGAAATATGGTAAATAGCATTTTTGATGATGGTAGGTATATATTTTTCTTTAGTGAAGTTGATAGCAAACTTTTTGTTTATATAAATCCAACTTATGACAAAGGTAAGTCTGGAAAAGCAAATATTGTAAATGCAGTTCGTTCTGGCGGTTTATCAATAGTGAATAAATAATATGAGAAGACTTGTAAACTCACAAAGATCAACGTATCACCATGATGCCATTAATGAATTTTCTGATATAAGCCATTTGATAGCAACAGGTGTGGCGAAGGGGTATGCATCAAATAAGTACTCATGGGTATCTGATTTTCTATTTAAGCATTCCGGAAACACGTCTATAAACTCACATATTGGGTACACAGCATTTTATAGTGAAAGGGATATATTCCAGAGTGAGTTTGGAAATGTATCGAGACTGCATGATCAATACCCATTTCTTAGTGAATATGGATATTCAGCATTTCCAAAACATTATTCAGAATTATCTACAAAGCAATATTTTAAAGTTAGTCAGAAATTTGCAGAGTATGATATTATTCAGTATGTGAATTTCTCAAATCTTTACACATTATCACTAGAAGCTGATGATAGGGTTAGATTTAATATCAGGCATCAGCAATATAGGGCACCTGTGTTCTATGCCCAGGGTTATAAGCTTGATATGCAATATAACCCCGAGGGTAATGAGTATGAATATTATGATCAATATTTATGGACAGACCCAAAAGACATATCACCAGGGAAGAGTGTATACAAAGAATACACTGTTAATGAAAATGATTTTGACATAACGCTACTACCAGCTAATACAGACTATTATGGCGATAGTGATATACCTGATATAATAGATAATTATCAGTATATGGATAAAATAAAAAGGTTGTTTGATTACAAAGTAATGGTTGACAATTCGGGTTATTATCATTTCCATGAAGCCTCAAACAATTGGGTTATTAATAACAGAGATGTCCAGGCTGGAACTAATAAATATTATCCATATATAGGTTTTGTTCAGTGCTTTCTTGATGACTGGAAATACATATCACCATATTATGAATATACGAGTACACCGCCGAGCCCGCCGGCGCAAGGGTTTATACATTATTACCCAGAAATAACACAGAATGGGGTTCTTGAGCCGGCCAAAGCCGTTATTGGGTGGGGAAGCTCTATACATTTTCCATCACCAATAAGAAGGTCTGGGTCATGTGTATTCAATTCTGGTGTTCACCTTGGAGAGGCTGATGATCAATCAAGAATTGTTTACAATATTTGTAAACATATGACAAGTTGGGACTCATCATTAGGAAGGTTTGTTATATTAAAGAAGGATCCTAACCTTGATGACGTTCTTGTTGGGATAGATGTTGATACGGAGATTAACAGGAGAAACTCTGCAGTTGTAATGACGGAGCCGTATTTAACAGTTAAACCAATTGCAAATGGCCAGGTTGCTAATATATCATTTGTCGATTATAGAAGAAGACCAATACAGCACAGTAACGTTAGTGACTTTCTCGACGACCCATCTATGTATCTTAAAGTAAAGGCCCCGCTTACTTTTATAAAAGAACTTGATAGACATTTGTTTTTAGAAGAAGTTAATACAGATATAATTGATACATTAATAATAAAAAATCCCCGTGAAAATCCAGAATTATTTAATTCGAGTGCCGAGTTTTATGAAGATTTTGGAAGTGATGACGAGGCAATTTTACATCGTCAGGATTTTTGCCTTGATGATTTAGTGTATGGTAAAATAGGGACTGGGCATCATAAGAAGTTTTTTATAACAGCTTTTGGACCTAGAGCTGATAAGTACAGTGACAATGAAATGAAAGTTTCTGGTATGGGTTTCTCATGCAAAACAATAATAAACCCTCAGACAAAAGATATACTACCAGAGCATAATGAGTATCTACATGTATATTGCAATAATCACGTATTCACAAACACCCCTCCGCCTGGTGATAGCGATGCCTCAAATGCAATACCGAACGATCCTATTGAGATTATTACAGACACATCTATAGTAACAAGGATCCAAAGGTATGAAAAGTTCCGCCCAATGTTAAAGCTCCCTGCAATAAACGGGTATATAAAAATACTGGAAAGGAACCCTCATTTTAAAGTAACCAGGGCTCCTGACGGTGATTATGAAGTTATATACAATGTTGAATTCCCATTTGCGCCAGGGTCTGCTCATGAGCGATTTGCGATGAATTATAATGAAGACCACCCATCATTGCCAACTCAGATTTTTTACAAAGCAGACTATATTAACGCAGGGTCTTGGGAGGCAACAGATGTCGGCGGTGAATACAGATATGATCTAACAAATGAGAGGTATGGACCATACGGGGACGATTCATTTACTAAGCATGAGTTATTTCAGCAAATATCAGATGTTACAGGCCACAACAGTGTTGATGGGTATGTGCATTTATATTATGATGGAATATTAACACTTGAGGGTTTTGAGAAAACAAACCTTCATAGTGAAGTGATAAGGTACCCTTCTCACCATATATGGCGACCTCTTGAATGGAATCTTTTAAGTCTTATAAAATCTCAAATAGAGGTTTTTAAAAGATACGGCACGTATGAAATAAACATTAACCAACCAAGATATGAGGTTGAAGTTGACCAATATTTACCATATTTCACAAGTGATTTAAAATTAATATCACTCTCTGATAATAGGCAGTGGAAATTTGATAAAGATAAATATACATCATTTATCGGAAGAGAGAATCCAGCATATGTTTGTGAAATGGACGTATCAACACTTTTTGATGATTTTCAAACATATCAGAATATGAACGGTGCGATACCAGATGTTAAAAGATGGCTATACGGTTATTTTTCAGGTTTTGCCCACATGATTGCAACATCATCTGATTTACAGACTAGGAGTGAAACCGTTTTTGGGTCTGAGTTTCTTACGACTCCTGATGCAAAATCAAATATTGTAATAGAGGTTTGGGATTCTCAATCTGATGTTGGAAATGGTAAAAAAGGCAACTGGAGACCACTATCTACTATTTCTTCTGATACCGATAAGGTTGCAGGGGAAAAAATTATCGGGAATATGTTTATATATGATGACGATGGCACGCCAACACCTGGCGATAATCCAGATATAAAAAATGTGTTTGGCGATATATGGACATTTCATATGGGCATTTTTGATACAAATTTTTTTCCAGACTTTCCACCAGAGTTTGTCCCTCCGGAAGAAAAGTCGCTATTACTTAATGGAGAATCAAACCTTGTTCTCTCAGATGCGTATGGTGTCAGAAATTATCACATCGTATATATGGAATTTGACCCAATCGATGGAAATGATGCATATAGGGTTTATATAAGATATGATGATACAGTTGATGACCTTTTTGTTAAAGATAAAACATTAATTGACATTTCTAACCTCCCAAGTGAGTATTATTTATCTATACATAAACCTGAAAAATATTTGAGCAAAAATGCAAATTTTGTTTTAGAAACCAACTTGCCATCGCCGACAGATCTAACTGAGTCAGTAACAAGATATATTGATATAAGATCACAAGAGGGTGTTAATGGGATACCGGATTCTGATAGATATATTGATAGTGAAAATAAAATACGTTTCAGAGTAAGGGTTCGTAGGAATAAAGACTATCCAGTAAATTACATAAATGAGGATTCAAGTGATATACAATATCTAGGAAGCGATGTTTCTTCCGGAGATGAATGGATGAATTTTCCATGGGGTGACGGTGTTGTTTTTGACAATGCATTTGACTGGGCTAAGATAACCACTTTTGAAAGAGTGAGGAAATTAGGGCTTACTTATTTCAAATGCGCTTCACGGTAATTGATTGATTGCAACAAATATTGTATATTGAAGATACGGAGGGTTATTAATGTCTTCTAATTTACGTGCAAAACCAATTGAAGGGCATGTCACTGACAGTGCAGGCAATGTTCTGAGAAATTCTCAGATAATTATAAAACAGGCTGCCCCATCAGGTAGTATAACGATGGGTTCTGTAAAATCTGATGATGATGGTTATTTTAGATCTAAACCTCTTCAAAACGGGTATTATGATATTTATGAGTCTGGAATTGTAATAGCCAGAATTGTCCATACAGCTGACAGAAATTCTATTCAATGTTTTAAACCAAGTGTGGATAATTATGACATATCACTTATACAAAACTTTTCTTCACTAACGTCATTAAAATCATTAAATAGTTTTAAATGGTTTTTGCAAATAGAGCCTGAAGAGCTTGACGTATCTGTGTATGGAAGTTCGTTCCCGATATACGATATTAATATATCTGCAATTGCCGATGAAGATAATGAGTACCAAAATATTGCTGAGTTTTTTAATTTCAATGTTGATTCAAGAATAACAACAACAAGGTTTGATATAGAATACTACTCGCCATTAACATCACAATCAAGTTTCTACAAAAGAATAAGGTGGGCTGGTGTACCAGCATTGAGGTTTAATAAAGACTCAAAACTCGTTGTTCCGCTTGATTATTTTTCTATAGTTGCAAGTTTGCCGAAATATACATCTAATTATGATAGTGATACTATAGATGTTGCTGAGGGGGATAGCGAAAACCTCGTTGAGGTTTCTGGAACACATGATGATTTTATAAACCATGTATCAACAATAGTTATTGGTAATATTATCAAAATAACTGTCCGTGGAAACGATGGTGGCGGGTCTCCTATTGGTCCGTTTTATCATTATGGTATAGCTGTTGATGTTCAAAGGGACTCTCCAATAGTTATTGTGCTTGAAAAATGGCTTTCATCAAGGTTTACATCTGATCTTGATTTCGATGATGTTTTTGATGCTTATGTTGAAAAGATAGAATCTTTCGATGGAATGTTTCAGGGTATCAGTGATATTGATGATGGTGTTAATGAAAAGTTTACTTTAGTTGAAAATGTGAATGCTCAGAATAGTGTTCCTGAGCTTTACAATTATAATAACCACGGTGAGTCGGTTCCAGTTGAACCGCCTCCCGCATCATAACAGGGTGGCTCTTTAAGGAGGGTTAGATGGACAAATCTTTTATCGACAAACTTTCTCCGGACCAACGGGGGAAGATGGCGGTTGCCTATCTCATGCGTGAAAAGGGTGAGCAGCCAGAAGAACTCAAGTCGCTTTTTGAAAAGCTTGAGAAGAGTGAAAGGTCTGCTGCATCAACGAACAATGCGTTGATGAAGACTAATGAAACAATGATGCAATTACAGGCTAAATTCCATTCAATAATGGGATCGATTGACACTTTGAGCGAGATGATTGCAGAGGGCCTTGAAGGGGTCCCAGAAGAAACTATAATGTCTTGGTGTGAGAAGTATACCCCGCCACAAACAATGCCTAATTTAAACCCGCCTGCGGTTGATATGGCAGGTAAGCCAAATATCCCAGCTAATGTTGATATGGCTGGATCTACCTCCCACGAAATGTAATAGTCGGAGTTAAAATATGAAAAGGGTAAATATAAGAAACGGCCTTAAACAAAGGATGAATGAAATCCTTGGGTCTGACTACGGTACAGAGGGTGATGTCCCTGGGATAACAGCGTGGTCAATTCAGGCTGCCATGATCGACAATCTAAGAAGAATAGCGTCGGGGATTGTTGGTGACTCACCAGGAAGGCCAATGAAGGGGCTATGGATTTCAAAGAATTCAGCGTTGAATATTGCAATATCTGCTGGCCATGGATTTACCCCTAATGGCGACACAATACTTGTGTCCGCGGCGATAACATCTGATGTTGATAGCGCAAACGGAACGAAATACGTATACCTTCGTCATAAAATGGGCGTCGTCGATGGCGACGTCTATGACGATGGTAAGAAAACAAATTTCATAGGGAAGCTTGGGACACAAAATATAGTCTATGATGATTTTGCAGCATCAAAGAAAAACACCGTAACTAGCTTTGCTTCTGAAATAATTACAATAAGTCCAACAATAATTTCGGGAGACCCAGATCTAATATACCTCGGGAGTGTAGAAGTAGATGCCGCAGACATAACAGAAGTGATAAATTCAAAAGCTCGAGGTCTTGCCCCAAATACACCAACCGGAAAATACAGACTTCCTGGTGTTGATGTTACTGAAAATTCCACATTTAATGCTATTGTTGAATTTTTAAGTGCTGTAACAATGTCTTCTACGCTAGTTGTAAGCGGGGCTGCGACATTTAATGGCGGAATAACAGCAAGTGGACAGGCAGGCGTTACCGACACAAATTTAGAGGTTGGAGATGGGTCTGGAGGCTCAAAAACAATTAAATTTCAAAACGGAATTTATATAGGTCCCGCATAAATTAATTAGAGGAGTGTAATATGCATTACGCACTTAAAGGGAAATACCCAATTGAAACAGAAGAACATATAAAGACAGCAGTTGCTTATTTCGATAAATACCTCAGTCGCTTTTCCCCGATGGAAAGAGCAACTGCAGCAACAAATATCGAAAAGAGGGCTGCGATCCTTGGAGTCGAAGCTGATCGTGATTGGATCACTAATTATTCACGAATGCTGAAAAAGGAAGCTCAGATATCTCCAGATTTTCAGCGCAATATAAAATTGAGAAAAGAAGCGTGCCTTAAAGACAATATTAAAATTGACATTGATGGAAACAAGGTTGATGCTGTTGAGCTACTTGAAAAGGTTGCCAATCTAAAAGATGTTCACGGGATAGCAATAGTAAAAGCCCTTGAGGCATTTGATAAGAAGGCAGGTCTCGAATATCGATATGATGACGATATAGTAGACCCGGTTCTCACTGTTTTTGGTAGTTTAAGATCTCCTGAGTATGATGCTGAAAAAGTTGCCAGCGGAATAACAAATTATGATTTAATTAGAATGTCAAGAAGACAAGATGCGATTGAAAAAATAGCTGAAGCGTTTTCTCAAGATATAGCTGATAATTTCAGGAGTCAACCTGTAAAGACGTTTAGCGGTATGAGTTCTCCAGAGAAGAATCTGTTTATTGAAAAAACGTCAGAGCTTGGAAAGGGTATGGGTGTCGGAGGGCCAAGGCAGATGGTCGGCGGGGCAAGTAAGTGTGTTTGCCCATCGTGTGGTCATACTCAAACTCACGACAGGGGAACACCATGCGCTGATGTTTCATGTGAAAAGTGTGGAACAAAAATGCAAGGAAAAAAATAATTCTACATTAGGTGTTTTTAAATGAAAAAGTTATCTGAACAGCTTCATGATGCATACCTTCTTGATAATTATGAGGAGGTTGAGCGTATTAAGGGTGAGCTTGAAATGAGGAAGGTTGCCAGAAGTGACGCTGTTACTCCGACAAAGATAAATACCGTATTAAATGATGAAAAGTCATCCGCAATTAAAGTATATGACTTTTTGAATCGAGCATTTGGTCCTGATTGGTGGGAGTGGGAGTGGGAGACGATAGAAAGGTTATTATGGGTTAAGTACGGTACCGCCCTTGAAGAAGTAAATAGGGACAAAGTTTTTGCAATAAGACATGTGTGTAGGAGTGATGGGGCATTTTCTGATTGGTATGAGTTTAACCAGGTTGCTTTATCATTTTCTGGAAGCATAGCAGATTTTGAATTTTTGAAACAGCCATCACCAGGCATGGTCGTTAATGCTGTGAAAACACTTAATCACATAAGACCTGATAGAGAATCGTTTTTCAGCAATGATGTAATAAAGTATATGTGTATAGTGTTTATTAATGATGGTATATATGTACCACCACCATCGCTCATTAGTATCATTAAAGATACTATGAAAAATATGGTTTCAAATTCTGAAAGCTGGCTTGATGTGTACAAAAGGTATAATCAATTTAGTAATAAAAATTACTCAGACATTAAAGAAAACCCAGTTGACATTCAGGCTAAAAGAATATTTAAAACTGAGAATTCTGCGTTAATTTATAACTCATAAAGGGTTGCAATATGGCAAACGAACAACTGGTCGGCCCTGGTGTTGGGGCGGCTGCGAGTGGAAGCAGTAGCTCTGATGGCAATTTAAAAGTTGCATTCACAAGAGGGTCATTAAAGTACGACAGTCCATTTATGGATATGACCAGCACGTTTATACCAAAAAGTATAAAAGGCCTTCTCAGGTATATAGCCGGATTAGTTTTGGGTGACGGGTTTGTTTCTCAGTGTATTACAAAACTTGCTGAGTACCCAATTACAGACCTTGTGTATAATGAAGAGCATGATTCTGGAATAAAGGGTGATAAGACTGTTGAAAAATGGAAAGCTATACTCGAGAAAAAATTGAAAATAGTTAATTCAATGAAGCAAGCTGGGATGGATTTTTATGCTTTCGGTAATTCAGTAATATCAATAAACTACCCATTCAAAAGATTTTTTACTTGCAAAAGTTGCCATAAAGAATTTGCGGCTGAATCTATAAAATATAGATTTAAGAATTATAAATTCTATGGAAAGTGCCCTCATTGCAAAAGGGATGATGTTCTTGATGCAAGAGATAAAAATACAAAGGAGATTGACAAATTTAATCTTATACACTGGGACCTCCTCTATCTTGATATTAAATATAATTCAATCAGTGGTGATCACTTTTATTTTTACAAAATTCCACCTCAAATAGAAGTTGCTATAAAACGTGGTGATACCGATATAGTTGATACTACTAGATTAGAGATTATTGAGGCTATTAAGAAAAAGAAACCTTTAAAACTTATGGCTGATAATGTTTTTCATTTAAAAAGAACCGGTCCTCAATATATGCTTTCTTCAGAGCGTGGATGGGGCATACCTGCTATTATGCCTGTTATGAAAGATATATTTCATACCAAGATCTTAAAAAAAGGTAACGAGATGATAGCTTTTGATCATATTGTTCCTTTAAGGCTTCTATTCCCACAGGGAACTGGCGATGTGAGCCCACACGCCACTATTAACCTTTCTGGTTGGAGAACTAAGATAGAAGATGAAATAAGGAAATGGAAAGCAGATCCAAATTATATATCAGTTGTCCCGCTCCCAATAGGGCAGATAAATTTTAGTGGAGATGCTAAAGTTTTAGCAATAACCGCCGAGTTAAAATCAACAGAAGATGCTATTATGACAGGTATAGGAATAATACCTGAAATAATAAGAGGTGGAGCATCATGGTCTGGAAGCAACGTTTCACTTCGCGTTGTGGAAAATAGTTTTTTGAATCATAGAAATGATATGCATAATTATCTTGATTTTATTATAGAAAATGTATCAAGATATATGGATCTTCCAAAAATAGATGTTAAAATGGCTGATTTTAAAATGGCAGACGACCTTCAAAAGAAGAAAATGATAGTTGACGCTGCTATGGGCCAGGCATCAAAATCTCTCATATCAAAAACAACAGTTACAAAAGAACTTGGATTTGATCCAGAGCATGAGTACGAAATGAAACTAAAAGAGCTTAAGAAAAATATTGAGCTTGATATAGAAGAAATGGAGGGTGCTGCTACCGCACAAGGCTCTGCTGCCGTTATCAATGGTATGTATCAAGCTGATGCACAGGCGGCTAACACTGATCGCCTTGAGGTCCATGATAGGGAATCACAGAGCCAGAGGCAAGATATGGATATGCAGCTTCGTGAACAGAGCGCCGAAGAGATTGAAAATGAAGTTGCTGTCGCTGCAGAGCGAAAGGGTATGGATCCAAACTCTATTCCAATTCCAAATTTGATTCTAATGCTCACACAGAGATTTGCTGTTGCTGCTAAAACGAATCCTGAAGAGTTTAAAATGAGAATGCTGATAATGAAGAATTCTACACCAGCCCTATACAGTGTTGTGTATAATAATCTGAAAGAAATGAATCTTATTAGCGCTGATCTGCAACCTGATCTCCAAATGGCACAGAAGATGACACCAGGGGAAATACCTACTTATAATCAAGGTGAAACGAGTGCAGAGGCCCCGCCTAACCCAATTGAGCTAAACCCAGTCCCGGAACCTCAAAAAAAACAAGATTATAATAAACCGTTACCAGAATCAAAACCACCGGTATCGCAAAACGCTCCAATTTAGGCCAAAGAGCAGAGCCACCCTAACCCTCGCTTGGAGGCCCGCCTTACCCGGTCTTTTGATCGGGTTTGTGCGTAATAGCTAAAAAAAAACAATACACACTCATAGCTAAAATGACGGGACCCAGAGGGTCCCACCTCAGATCAAATTAATCTTTGGTGCCTTCAGCATTTTTCTTAGGCACGAAACCCCCTTTAGATAGTACATACTGCGAAAACGATTTTTCATCGTTTAGGTGTGCTTCACCTGCTGTATGCAGGATTAGAGCCCCGTTGATCCCCTTAAATGCATATGGAGATTTAAACTTGAGATTGACAAATATAAATGTGACACTTCCTTTTTTACCGGTGTCGATAGATATTGAATTACCACTTTTTGTATTAATTACTACTTTGCCAAGCTTTCCGTTTTCGGGCGTATCACCAGGCTGCTCATTAAAGTAGTGGCACTCTACGGTATCTATTTCAAGCGCTTCGATACCATACTCACTTTTACTACCATTTGTTGATGAAACTAATACTCTAAGCATTGCTCCCATTAAATTACGAGTTCCTTTCTAAAACGGTGAGCGGAGAGGAGCTCTCCGCCACCATAATGATAAGAGGTTAATACCAGGATTAAGACTTATTGCCTTTTACCTTCTGAGAAAGAATGATTCTTACTGCGTCACCGATTGGACGTTGAAGTTTTTCTGTCAGCTCTACCTTTTGTGTTCCAATGCGGTATTCATAAGCAGGGCTTCCATCCGCATGGTAAAAGGATTTTTTCTTTTCGGGAGATAGCTGATCTACAACTTCCTGAATAGTCATTCCTGGGGTTGCTGGGAGTTTTTCAATCCCCCCGCCGGCACCCATGCGAATTAACTGAACTTCAAACGGCTCTTCAACGTTACCCTTTGTTTTCGTTCCGATGAAAATTCTGTCTCCGTTGTAAATACGGGTACTTTTTGTTACTTCACTACCATTCCGTGTGATAGTAGCGTTTACAGGGACTGATACGTCACATGCATCGAGTAACCCCTGAACAGTTGGGTTTGCAGATACCTCAGCGTCGAGAATCGGCTTGCCCATCTGGATGAGTTTTGCGCAAATCATTATATAGCAAAAACCCTTTCGTTGATAGATTGTGATTAAGTATTGTCTTGTTGGATGAATTGTGGCTCTTTTCTGCCAAACACCCTATAATAAAATGATTCAGGGTAAAGGGAAAAGTGAACTTCATTCCACAATTCTCCGGGCTGATCATCATTTATGTATTTATCGTCAGCCCCATACTTTCCTTTGAAATGCTGCACAACCCTTCCGCATGCCAAGCTGGCAAGAAATGTAGTGGTAGTGATTATTGATGCACTAGCCCCACATGCGGATACGTCTGCTTCCTCATCGCTATATAACGTGTCTTTCCACGCTTGCACCTGATCTCCATCGTGTGGGTTGAATGCGTAAACCCGACCTTCACGCAGGCCCATCCTTGTTTCGATTACCAGGTCTGTATTAAATGAAAACTTTAAACAGTTTTCAAATATTTCTTTCCTCGACTCCATAGTGTCTGTGAGAATAAAAACGTAAGTTGATTGAACGCTCTTCTGATCTTTTACCATCTCAGCATGAGTTTCAATTTCAAAATTACATTTACGTTTTATGATAGCATTTAAAGCATCTACTTTATTCATCCCAATATGAGCTGGCTCATATATTTGGTTGCATAGATTATGCTCTTCTATCTTATCACCATCAAACACCTTCATCGTTCCTTGCCCGTGCGCAGAATTTCCCCAACCAAGCTGGGAAAGATACAACGCTACGTGCGAGCCAGTAGCTCCGACCCCAATTATCGAAATACTTTTATTTCCAATATCTTTTGGGTCTATAAGACCCAATTGACGTATGTAATCCATTTTAAAAACCTCCATGAGCATAGAAAGAGTCTATTTCCTGATCAACTTCATCAAGTAATAATGCGACCTTTTTACCACTGAGACCACTAATGGTACTCATGTTTGGCTTACTTTCTAATAGATTTGTTTGGTATGAGTGTTGATTTCCACACCCGCCCCTTTTATCTATTATATGAACTGTTTGGCGGCGATGCCCAGTATAACCATTATCTTTTGGGACATTTACGTCTTTCAGCTCTTTTACTTTTGCCCTTATTTTTGACATTTCATCATCAACAGTCAATATTGTTGCAATGTTGGTGAATTTTTCATGGGCTGTTACCTCAGTGTTTTCGTTTGAATTTAACACCTCGCGTACTCTATCTAGTTTATCTGATATGATAGCTTCAGCCTCAGACTCTTCAACTTCCCAATTTACATTGTCGAATCTAATCTGCCTATCATAATCAAAGAACGATGTACTTATTTCATCACCGCTACATATCGCTCTTATAAGAAACGCGCCAGTAGAATTCATTCTTTCCATAGCCTGCGTCTCATCCTGCCCTGATGGGCTTGTATTGTTACTGCCTGGGTGTTTGTGTCCCCAAAACCTTATCTTTTGAATATCATCAGTCCTGTCTTTATCAATAAGGTATTGCATTATTTCGGTTTCACCCTCAGGTGAAATTTCACATGTGCCGTGCGTAACAAGTTCGTGTTTCGGGTAGAATACATCGCGAATATAATATTCGTTTTCGCCCCGTTCATCGACTATCGCATAGAATCCTATTTCAGTATCGTGCTCATCCATAAGGGCCCTTATCCACTTTAAGGCTGTTGTGCTGAACACGATTTTTGGTGGTTTTAAGGATTCATTTGCTATCATTCTGTATGTAGTTTTCCGGTTATCCGGTCTAAACTTTCCCATTACTGATTGTTCTCCGCTGCTTCACGAATCTCTGGCTGAGCTGGAGTTTGATCTCCGTTTTCATCTGCTATTGGCCAGTACTTAAGGTGACTGCCCCAGGAATCATTTGGGTTAGGAGATTTAATAAATCGTAATAGAGCTTCTATTATGTATGTGAGATCGCGAGCAACTATAGCCTGGAATACAGCCTCAAACGCAGTTCCAAAACATGTTGACCCGGATTCACGAACGTGTCCACACTCCCACACATTACCCTGACTTGTGACATATCTATGGGTGAGATTTTTGATAGATATCGTTTTCTCTTTTGCTGTAGGATTTGGTGAAAACAGCGCTTCAAGCTTTATAGCAATTCTCATTTTACCAATAAGCCTTTTGTGACCATCCCATCTGTCATCGGTTATAAGTGGTGTTGTTATAAAAACAACCTCAGAATTGGTAAAATAAACCTCTTCGACAAGATCATAATTATCAGCGAGATTGTTTGCCTGTTCAACAATACTTATAATTGCAGGGCTGTTTTCTGTGAACTGCTGAGTAGCTTCGTCAACTTTTCTTTTTAAGGCAATTGCTTTAGTATAGTGAGTATTGAAACTTCTCAACGAATCTTCAAGCTGCTTTGCCAAATTGACACTTTCACCACCAACAATTTGCGCTATTGTTCCATATATACTATTATCACTTGGAATGCGCTGCTCCATTATTACTGATGGAGGAATCATTGTATTTCTCGGGCTAGGAACAGCCTCCTGTCGATCATCAACACGTCTCTCTTCCTGCATGGCGTCATGCCCAACAACAGCTCGACCTGCTGGAATAAGAGGGTCATTATTATTGCGTTCTGCCGCAGCCTCAACACCAACAGCTGCAGGATCAGCTTGAACATACTCACGAACCTCTGCTCTTTCAAAATTCTCAGGCGCATCATCATCATAATCATCATCAAAATGCTCATCTTCAATCTCCTGTTCAGCCTGCTCGGCAGGCTCTGAACGGACATCAACGACTACAGAGTTTCCGGTTCTATTAAATGAAACGAAACCTGTATATGAATCTGACAATATTTCCTGAGCAGTTTCATAATTAGCTTCATCGATGCTAATATGAATTGTGTTATCAGCGCCTTCGTCAATCATTGACATTATATTCAATAACCCATCAGGTATTGTGTCAATGGTAAATCCTAACGCGGGCTTAATAAACAATGTTAACAATAAGTCCTCCTCTTATTAAATGTGAATTGGTATCGCATCTGCTAATGCATCGTCGAATTTCTTTTCAGCTTCTGCCATTTCTTTCATAACTGTATAAATAGTATCGCCATTGTAGTTTTTATTTAAAGCAACTTCTTCAGAAACTTCAGGCCATCTATTTACCTTTTCTCCTGCTGAATCAGATGTGTTTGCTGATTCTAGGAAAAGTAATACCTGGTACACAAGCTCAAATAAATTTCTTCGCTTATATGCATCTGTCATTCCTGTTGCGAGGTTTCCATGGCATATATTTCCAGCAGCCCATACATGGGGAGCGTTCATTATCCCACTTCCGGTATTTATCTGATGCTTAGTATTCTTTATTTTTAACGTTTTAGTTTGATCGTAAGCATTGCTATGCATGCCAATTGTAAAGTGGAATGTGCCGATATCATGATATCGTTTGGTCCTTTCGTCTTGAGCGTATATATTATGCGTATATACATGGACCATATTATCTCTTACGCTTATTGAGCTTATTTTGTCAATTGCCATTGTTTGCTCATAATTGTCATTAGCTTTTTTACGCTCGTCTTCCAGAAAGGCTTCTTCATTGAAATATGCAATTTGGTCATGATATCTCTGAAATATTTTTGCATGTTCCAACGCCTTATCGAGGTGTTCTTTGTATTTTGCTAGATGCTCATCACGTTTGCTTTTCAATTGATCTGTTATAGTCTTTGAGCTTGATACTGCAAATTTTATATACTCCTCTTTATTATTGTGTTGCATTCTTAACATATATTCTGAGTCTATTTTTACAAGATCGTTGTATGGAACAGATTTTCCATACCTTCTTGCAAACTCATCATATGCAATTAGATAAAATTTTTTATTTTTCTCATTTGAATAAGGGATTAGAAAGTAAACAACACAGCGATCTTTTACTGCCCATATTACATTCGTCACAGTATCTTTATAAATACCATCGAATTTATATACAGGTGAGTTTTTTCGTGACCTTAATATTTCACTTACTCTCTTTTCCTTCTCTTCATAAGATATTGTGGTAATATTCCTGATATTTTCTATCTCTTTATTCTGGTCAATACCTGCTACGGCATTCATCTCATCAATCTCATGGCCAAAGCAAAGGACCTTTGAGCTTTCTATGAAAGCAAATTTTGAATTACTGACTGACATCATAAAAAACAAAATATCTTTTGAGAGGTCTGACATATTATAATTAGCCTTGAGCATTTCAATTGTTCTTTCGACCTGGCTCAAGTTATACATACATATGATACTTTTCTTTATTGATTTGGCAACTCCAACAATTTTGTCAAGATGTGAATCATCAATATCCTGGCCAAAAACAACGACTCTAACACCATCATCTGGGAATTCACAATCACGAAATATTCTATCAGACCACGTTGCGTTTACTTTTTCTATTACATTGTCAGTTAATATTTTCCATTCAGGAACCTTTTTCTCCTCAACAACCTCAACTTCTTGGGTTGTATTATTAGATTCATCATCATCGTTTTCAATTTCTGTAGCTTCAGCCTCAGCTTCAGAGCTTTCGCTGTCTGTATTATTGATTCGATTATTAATCTCATCTTTAATACTATCGAGAGAAAATCTATTACCGCTTGGTCCAACCGCGACAGTATTTAAATAGATATTTGATGCCTTTGCATCTTCTCCACTTAGATCGTTTAGCAAGTCATCATTAGCCCAGTATTTATGTATTGCCATTCTCATTCCGGCAACAACAGTATTGTGTATCGCTGGTTCAAAGTCTGGATTTCTATTGTCAAGTTTTTCCCATAAATAAGTAATGACCCTGAATGCCTCATCAAAACCACTCTGGTCTACTGCAGCTGCCACAGAACCGTTTTCGAGCCCATATTCAAAAAAATCTATTTCGAGAATTTGGGCAAGCCACACCTCAACAAACCCAATGGTTTGATTCATTTTACACAACCCTCCTTTTGATAAAAATTACCGTCTACACTATAGTTATTCCAAATTGTGCGAGCGGATAACACTATCTCTCGTAAGATTTAGTTCATTTTTTATTTTTAACCACTCTTCCCAAGAGTGGCACAAAAAAGCCTTTACACCGCATGAGTTGAGTTTTATTATTTTTACCATCTGGAGCCTTCTAGCCGCACCATCTAATTTTTTACATTCAATGAATACCGCCCCAGTTAACCTTGTAGTAAAGAAAACATCTGGCTCTCCATTTTTATTCGCTTTAATTATTTTAAAACATTCGCAATACCTGCCAAGCGATTCAAGATCATTTATGATTGAGTTTTGTACTTTTTTTTCATTTTTTGCCATATGCTGATCCCAATTTTAAACACTTTGATAAACAGGTAATAAGTTCGATACCTGCCCATCTTATCTCTCGGCTGTTTTACTTTCATAGTATTGCAGTAAATACCGATTTTTTTTCGTGATCGTCAATTGTTATTTCAAACCTGCTTGCAATGTACTCGACTCTCTTTTTTAGTATTCTTGCATCACTAAGGGCATCGTGGGCATCGCCAGCATCATATAATAATTCTTTTGGGAGCTCTGGTTTACCAACTATATCAAGGAGCATTTGGAAGTCATTAACATGCATAGGAAATCCTTTTGGAAGATCAATAAGCCTTCCGAAGCATCTGGCAAATGCAACCCAATCATAGGCCCCCCAATCTGCCCAGAATTTTGGATCTTTATCATCCCCAATAAAATCCAATATTTTAAGCATAATTCCATGCATTGGTATCCACCCGTGCATTGGGTTTGGATACTTATTATCAACCTGTATACCACCTTCTTCTGTTTTAGATACACCAGGGAGGTGTACAAGAACATTTTCAATTACCCAATTGCTTGCCCTCATAAGTCGCGCTCCTGCATTTAGAGCATACATATCTCTACCATCTTCTGCAACTATTGCGATGCTGACAAGATCAAGGATAACCCCATCCTCGATAAATTCAGTATCAATAAAGTAATTCATTAAACCGCCTTTCATTTTACAATTGCAATAAATTCATCATTATATGGTATAAAGGTCCCTGGGTTTGGGTCTTTATCAGAAGCCCATATCCACCCACCAGGAACTCTTGTTATCGACACATCTTTATTCAGCTTTTTAGTAGATCCAAGAGTTAATTTATAAAATAATTGAGACACTACTATAGCTGTATTATCTATATCAGACTCTTCTGCCTGATTGAACATTTTAAATTTTTCTTTTACAGAATTAGTCCAATAAGAAATTTTAGACTCTATCCATTCTTCTTTTGTTTCAAACTCAAGGCCAGTCCCAACAATAAATTCTTCCATGCCTGGATCAAAAACTTCATTGGCATATGCTTCTTCTGCGGCATTTGTAATTGCAAGTTGCAATATAATCGGGTTAGTTATTTTCATTTATTTCTACCCCTCTGATTATTCTTTTTATTTGCCTTGTTGATAATTTAAACTTTAAAGAAAGATCATTTACGCTCCAGCCTTTTTCTCTGAATCCTTTTATTCTTTCATTTCTTTGAATAAGAACTGTTTGTTTGTATGATTTAATACCAAGCTCTTTTCTCTGTTGCTGTATACTCTGCCTCGTTAACCCAACAGCATCAGCTATTTTCTGGTCAGACCCGAGCCTATTTACCATATTCTGCATTTGCTCTGCATTGTATTTTGCCACAACACCTCCTTTGATTAAAAAAAATGAAGGAAGATGGGGTTTTACCCCATCTCCTTATTTTCCTCTTAAATAATGATCACGTACACCATCAGTGACCCTTTTCACTTCTTTGTAATACATGGCTTTATTAACATATTTGCGAACAGCGTCAGCGGCATCTTTCCGCTCGGGGGAGCCGGAGTGGCCGAGTAGCTGTGCAGTTTTATTCCATGCAAGGCATTCATGCTGTATTTGAGATAAACGAGGATAAAGCCATCTCGCAGCCCTGTCAGCATCCATTGCCTTTTCAACGACATAACCAAGATTTGATGCTCCGTATATTGCGCCATGCTTTGTTGAAGGTGCATAGCTTTTATTAAGAGAGTTTTTGATTCTGGTTATTACGCTAAAATTTACAGTGAACTCACCCTTTCTGTTGCGCATGAGTTTGTTCATCATCTTTTTCTTTTCAGCTTTTGTTTTACACTGATGTATTTCTATTTGCTCTTCGAGAGTTAATGATTCATTTATCGGTGTACTGAAAAAATAGACGACATTACCCGGGTCTTCCTCAATAAGATTGTTAATTATTTCCCGGCTACTTATTTCAGGATTATTTATTATTTCCTGATAAACTCTTTCTCGCAACTCCTGGGTTATTTTTGGTCTTATTACAGGAGGTACTACCATTTATTTACGTTTGTGCTCCCATCTGTTGAGTGATAGATTCAATCATTCTTTCTTTGTGATCCATATGGATATCGAACAGGAACGCCTTTATTCTAACCATATCCTCTCTGATACCGTTTATGGATGCCCTCAACTCTTCCATGTCAGAATTGTCACCAACTCCGAGTATTGATGCCATTCTCTCGAGAGTTTTGCGATCGAGAACTGTATTTACATCAACCAATGGAGGTTGCTGTTGACCCTGTGGCACAACACTTTCAACTGAGCTATCCACGATAATGTCAGATGCAAGGTTTACCGGGGCCGGTGCTTTTCTTTTTGTATATTTACGCTTACCTGATTTTTTATTTTTGAAATTATCAAGGTACGCTTTGTGTGTATTATGGGCGTCATCTAATATTTCTTGAGCCAAAGTAAGATTGACTGCAAGGCCGTTCCACCTGAGCGTTTTGTCTTTATTAACATGTACAATATGTCTTTTAAGAAGCGATCTGCTAAAATGAGAGCTCCTTATATATTTTTTGACGGCCCGGTGAATAGATGTCTCTTTCCCCTTATCGATGTGAGATTTTAATCTCTTGATACGCTTTAAAATTTCATGCGCATCAACTTTACTGTGTCCAGCCATATGTGGCTCCTTTGTTAAATGAAAAAAGGTTACCCGAAATGAGTAACCTTTTATGATTTACTATGTGTAGATGTTTATTATTTAATATTTAATGCGTCAGGACCTTTTTTTAATACCCTTGCCCACTGCTCAAGAGTGAGTGACAAGTCAACCTTTTTATCTAAAGCTTTTAGCACAAGCTCATCAATAGTACTTCTCGCCATTACATCTATTGCAGTAACTGAAAGTTTTTGGCCTTTTCTATATTGCCTCCCTTCTGCCTGGTCACGCTTTATATAGGAATATGGATTACAAAAAAATATTTGGTAATTAGAAAATTGTATATTATGGCCGTGGCCCATTTTCTGCTGATTACCTATTAAGAATCTATATTGAGGGTCTTTAAATTTCTGTATTTGATCAAAAGCGTCTGAGTCACCCCAGCACGTCAAATATTTATCACTACCAAAAGCCTTTTCAATTGCACTCCTTATAAGCTCAAGAGCGCGTATATAATGAGCCCATATTATTACTTTTTTGTCAGAAGGGATATTATTCAATATCTGAATTAATAATCTAAGCTTTGGATTATCTTCAAGAGTTATAGTGTTCTTCTCTTTAATTTCTTTTCCATCATCAGTCATTGTAGTTCTTGTATTAATATAGAACCCTGATGCTATCTGTTGTAATTTTGTCGTTAAAACGAGAGCGTTTTTAGCTGTGATAGTAGATTCGCATGACATGTCGCATTTACCCCTTTTATCACACATCTTACACATGTCTTCAATAATCGCTACACAGTCTTTTTTCATGGAATTGTATAAGGCCGCCTGTTTTGGAGCCATATCACATAATACTTTTTCACGTATCATAGGTGGAAGGTCTAAGCAATCTTCCTTTTTAAACTTAACTGACATATTGCCAATAATTCTTGCAACGACCTCTTCTGCACCATCGTTTGGAATCCATATATGAGAATCTTGCCCCCCAACAGTATGCATAAATTGCCCTTGAAATTCACCATATTTTGCATATGGAACAGTATCTGGGCCAAGAAATCTGAAAGGCATGTAGAAAGACATCAAATTATTAGATGTCAATGTGGCCGTTAATATGTATTTATATTTGCACCCCTCTGCAAACCTAACTATCTCTTTTGTCTGCCTTGACCCTGGGCTCCCAACCCTGTGGGCTTCATCAAGAACAATCATATCGAAATACCCTGATGGTGTCGCATCAAGGATTGAAAACATCGATTCATAGTTTCCTATGTAGATATCGTAATCCACATTTTTCTTTTTTATTTTATAATTTTTATTAATAACCCTTGTTGCCTGGGTTTTGTTTTTAAGTACAACACCACTAAGGTGCGGAACCTGCACTTTCATTTCTTCGAGCACGTTCTTTTTCAGGTCTGTCAATGTGATCACAAGAGCTTTTTTAACTTCACCCCTTTGTATTCTCTTATCTATAGCCCATAAATATGGCCCAGTTTTACATGTTCCTGTATCAGAAATGACAGATGATGCATTTGGGTACGCCATCATATTAAACAGTATCTTTTGATGCTCCATCGGTATGTACGAACCTCTGTAATTATAATCGAACTTTATATCGCCACCGTATTGGGATTTTATTTTAGCTATAACAGCTTTTCTCTTTTTTATATCTTCCAATATAGAATTAACAAGTTTTTGAGCACCTTCGCCCCATCGTATGCCATACCTCTTAAACCTGTATATTTTTGGCCCAGATCTTAAAGGTATAATTATTTTGTTATACCCGCGAACCTTGCGACCATCCATCATACCCTGCATTCTTTTCAGAAGAAGCCTATCATCACACCCAATAATAAACTGATTTTCGTTCAATATTTTTATAATCATATTATGTCCAATTGAAAAAGCCTGTTTTGATATTATTGTTCTCAACTATTGCGACAAACTGGAGGCTTTTATCACGACTCCACCTTTTCATTTCGATAATATATCGATATTCTACCCCACCGCTTTTAGAGTTATCCTCTGTTACATTCCCTTTTAATTTTGCGTCTGCAATTAGTGTTATTATAAATGATTTCATATTGGAAGCCAGAAGCAGTGACTCTTGGTGTGAATCTGGTTTTATAACATCTCTATAAATAAATGAGTGTTCAAGTGCGAGCGCCTCTAGCCGCTCTGCAATCTGTTTGAAAGCATGGTCTGACACATCCAGCCCACAACTACCATCATTCCCATCAGATTGTAACTCGTCTTTAATAGCTTGTAGAGCTCGTTTTTTATTAAACAAATCGCGCTCTAAGCTGTTTAAAGAGTCAAGCAATTTTGCATAGTCTAAATATTTGTCTTCATTCACTCCTTCTCCTTGAATATTATAATTCCATATGGGCAATTTATATATGGCATTGTTGATACATATTCGTAATCACTAAAATGTTTTCCGTTATTTTTTAAGAATTCGAAAAATTGTGTTGGCTTTTTTGTTCTCAATCCGTTTGAAAACTTTCTAAAACCCATAAGGTTTTTCCCGCGCCCTAACCCCTTTTGAAAGGCCTTTATAATAAATATAAATAGGTATCCTTCGTCAAGTATAGCCTGTGTTGTTCTGTTAAAAGAAACCTTCATTCTTTCATATTTATGATTTATTTCTTTATTATAATAAAATTGCGGTATTACAAACTCACCACCCTTACTAAAATATGGAAATTCTTTTACGGAAACTTTTCTTACCCTCACCCCATCTATATCAATTGAAAAGTTAACTGGCTGCATCCTAAACAGTTCACCTTTTGTAGGATATAGCTTTTCAACATAATACCTTATATTATATCCATTAAATTTGTTAAGAAACCCAGGAGTGATAATAAAAGCATTTTTCCTTTGATATGTAATTTTATGGTATGATGGTGACAGTGTTATTTCACTATCACATGGAGGCTTTGCTATTATTGAAAGCGAACCATTATCACTTCTGCACACATCAAATCTGATGTACATAACATTTTTTGATTTTAATACGTTAAGTATTTCTAAATCGTTTATAATTAATTTTTTTTTCTGGAGTGTAAACTCTTTCATACACCTCCTTTTAAATAATGAGGCACCCCATTACGGGGTGCCAAATATGAAAAAACTAATAACCTTTTGTAAAGTTTTAATTAACAAATTAAACATCATTTCTTTTAGTTTTGACATAGTGTACCTTAACATTAATAAAGCGATAGTAAATTTCACAACACCCTCCTTTTGAAACGTCGTGTCTCGGGGGAGAGCACTCAGTTACAAAATTAGGCGTTTATATACCTTTTACCTTTCGCTTCTTTTCTGGTACATGCTTCGAATGTAGATTTTCTTTTTATCTTTGATATTGAATCTAACTCTTCATTAGTCAGCTCCAACTTGTTCTCTTCAATAAGTTCATTAATTTTTGATTCAGTTATACTGAACTTTTTAATAATGGTATCTATTTTAATACCTTTTGTAAGTAGCAACTTCATAGTTGCAAGAGAATAGAAATCTCTATACTCTTTTGTATAGAAATCGAGAGTTGCATTCTCATCGATTTTTATTTCATTTGTGCAATTTTCAACAAATGACTTACATAACTTCATTAGTCTTGAGTTTTCAGCCTTATTAGCCTCAACCCTTTTCCACGCAATTTGACAATCCTCAATATCTTTGATAAGAAATTGGTGCGGATCATCAATGTTATTCATAAATTGCTTGTTAAATAATGGGCACTTTGAATCTTCTGCTAGATGGCATGTATGACAGTATTCATTTCTTTTTGGCTCAAAGGCACCATCTGTCTTAAGCATTTCCTCTTCTATCATCTTAATAGAATCATTAATCCATTGTAAAGCTGAATCAGCAACAGCCTTAACATCGTTAATTTCATATTCTATGCTTTTTCCAAATCGAACGTATTCGATGCGAACAATAATTTTATTATAACTTTCTGGCGGTAAAAGGCGTGATACGAGAAGAACATATGTCTTCATCTGCATATCTTCTTTGAGCTGATCTACGGTCATCATTTTTCTTGAGCTTTTGTAATCAGTTATTACCACTATGTTAGTGAGGTATGCCAGAACATCTATAACGCCTCTTATAAACGCTTTATTTGAATAAAAATCCTTCAACAAGTTCCAATCACGGTCAAATGCTAATTTCTTTTCAGTTAGCATTACATCACCAGGTATCAATGAGAAGTCTTTTACTTCATAGAATCTTCTCATAATATACCCGACATCAATAATAATATCAGGGTTTGTGCATTTGTAAAACGAGACAGCTTTATTAACTATTTTGTCAAATGACTCCCTATCTGGCATTGATGGTTTTTCATAGTCATCTTCACTTATACATTTATCCATACCGTGCATTAATCCAGCAAGACCTTTAAATTCAGGAAAATACGAATTTATCTGATCTTGATGCCGATATAAATAATACCCAAGTTCATGAAATGTAACATCATCCTCTTTTACATCGAATTCCCTTGAAATAACAGGTATAAGCCCAGTATTTAATTCAAGCTTTTTTACCATTGCGTAACATGATAGTTTTATTGAAAAAGTTTCTCTATAAACCCACTCTCCACACCACTCTGCTGCTTTATGGCATATTTTACCAACAATTAGATAATCAACATCTGGCTGTTTTATTTTCTTTATATACGACATGTACCATTTAAATGGACATTGATGAAATAGGTTTATTCTTGAAAATGAGTATGCCTGGGTTGCCATTAGTTCTTTATCAGACTCAGTTGGAACAACCCCCATTGATTTGATAGCCTGTTGTATTTCTTTATCGACATCTCTTGCAAATAGTGGAACTTCTTGGTTTTGTTTACGCTCATCGGCTTCTATTTCTTTTAGTTTTACATACAATTTTATGCACTGTAGCGTATCATATTCTGATCTATGAGCCTCCTTATCATCCCATTTGATCCCAACCCTCATACATGCGGTCTTTAATTTATTGCTGCCTTTATATCGCGCTCTGCACATTTCAAGAGTATCCTCAACCCTTCTTGGGGTTATCTTAAGGAACTTTATATCAAAATTTTTGATATTGTGACCAACCACAGTCCTATTACCAAAGAATTTTGCTATATCCTCCCTCACGCCATCTTTGAGGTAAGTCCTCTTATCTTTAACCATTTCATATGTTATCCCATTTACTTTTGACGCTGCTGCTGGTATGAACCCGCTCATTGGTCTACAAAGATATGAGATTGTTTTTCCTATTTTACCAGAAAGATTAAACTCTACAGCTGTAACCTCTATTACTTCATCCTGCTGGTGATTAAGGCCTGTTGTCTCCGTGTCTACACCTACGTAATCATATTCCATTTTTTATTTCATCAACTCCTTTTTCTTCTTGAATTTCTGGCATCTGGTCCATTATAGATTGGAGCCTTTTCACAAGGTTGATATAATACTCAGTATCTTCTATTTTTTCGGGATTATCCTTAATAAGTTTAGATATTCCAGCCTGCATTAAAACATAATCAAACTTTAGAAGGTTTGTGTTTATGAGTGTTATTTCTTTTCTCACCGGGAAGCCAAATGATTTTTTGATAGAGTTTTCCAACTCTAACACCCTTTCTTTGTACTTCTCTTTTTCATCGGTGGCGCTTTCAAGCATTTCAAATAATTTACTAATGCTTAACATTTTTTGCTCATTACTCTCTGTTAATTCAGAAACGGTATGTATGTATTGTAGTTTAACATCTCTATTTTGAAGATGTTGAACTATGCAATATACAACGCAGAGTATAATTATTATTGAACCAATAACACCCCCAACAATAATTCCCAATTAATCCTCCTGGTTAATGTGATTTGATATACAACTAATATTGATATCGTAAAGTATAATTTTTAGATGAGAAAGCCGGCTTAAAGCCAATGTGTTGCAGCGTCATCAGCCTTATGGCTGTAGACGCAGCAACTGTTTGGCGTAAGCCGAGCTGTTTCATCTTAAAAATTTAGAACCCGGTAAGGTTTATAGATAGCGAATCACCACCCTATTATTCTTATATATCAAATCGTATTTAAAAAAACGCAACTAGATAGAGCTGATTATTTATTTTTATGCAGCTCGGCCGGCGCCGCTCGTCCTGGTCGAATGGGCCGTACAGGACATGCGATTTCTGAACGAAGAAATTCCCCCCGGGAACTTTCTGCAGTGAAGCATGGCCTGTAGGTCCGACGAGACCGTGGACGAGCGGCGCCTGCACACCTAAATAATAGGCCGCGGAGAAACACCGCGTTTAAGCAACTTGCGTTAATTTTTTTATTGAGCTAAAGGCTTGCTCCCCATGAAACATTATTTAACTACTTGTTTACTTACGTACCCATGTTTTATGGCTTTTCTTACAGTTTTCTTAAGAGCTGCCCTCCGACCTTCTCTAGCCTCCCGCCATATGTAATCACACCATATGCAAAAAGTCGCCAGAGGGGTTCGGCCGACAACCCTCGATGCGTTTATTAGATCGAACGGGTCAAACGGATCGCGTATATGCATTGCAACCAATTGTTCTTCGAAATAAGGATCCTTCTTGCGCTTCTTATCTCGTTTGCAGTATGGCTTCAGTATGTTATTAATCTCACCGAATGCGTCATACATTATCTGGCCTGCTGGCCTAATAAACTTAAGATGTCTCCATAACTCTTCTGCAGTCATCTTATCAAACTGGGCTTCCGTTATTCTAACGGTCCATTTACATTTTTCCATATAGACTCCTTGTGAGAAGGGAGCCTGCCTTTAACCCTTGATCTATTGTAACTATAAGTTCGATACAGAATTTATGGCCTGAATGCCGATTGGGCCCTATCTCATCTACTTGGAATACTTCTTTATGGTTGCGCTCCTTCGATTTTGCGTAAGCAATACGAAGGGCGCACCAGGAAGAGGTTTCCAGGAGATGAGAATGGGCCACATGGCAATCATGCCATAAAGTTCTGCCAAGTTCATAAAAACTCGTTTCTGATGAAACATCAGATTAAATCTTACAATAAAGGTGGAGGGGTAGCGTTGCTACCCAACCACTTTGGAAAGCATGACTAATTTAGATCATCACTAAGAGTTGGTGGAGTGAAGAAATTATCCAGGATGTATAACTCTTATGGGACCAAGTGAAAACTGATGGGACCTTCAGAGTTATACATCCAGGATAATTTCTGGAGCGTATCCAACTCTAAGGGTATGTCAGTTTTTTGGTAAGCCTACCCTGACGAAACATCAGGTGTAAAACTCTCATGCTATACCTATTACTAAAGTACAACTAAAGATAGACGTAAATGAGTGTGTGTTGACTTTCAGCCCAGGGAAAAATCTCCGATTTATTCCCGGGGGCTGCGAGTCTACACTCACGAAGCTCGTGCAGCGAAACTATGGTATCCGAAATCCTGGATGACGATGTGATGGGCGTCACCCGAAACCGGTAATGGCCTCCACGCCAGAAACCGGTTCGGGTGCGCCATATGATCGTCTTCCAGGATGAGTATACCGTATGTGTTTCGCGCCCACATAAAAAACTTCGCACTGGCGAAACACCAGTAATCTCTTGTACTTTAATCTTTTATATTACCATCATCCAACAGCATTTCTGCCGCCTTTTGATGAACATCGTCAGGTTGCCCCTGAGATTCTGTATCGTTATCAGAATTGAAATTTACAGCAATATCTTTTTGGTCTTCAATTGCTAACGGTATATCCTCTTCGTTAACATTGTCATTAACTGTTGTGCCCTCAAGAAGTGAGCTCTCAGCCATTTCTAGTAAAGATAGCGCCTTTTCATCTCCTCCTGTTAATTTCGATTGTCTTGATTTCATGTCCAACCCTCTTTTGATTGGCTCCATTATTTCGTTTATAAACGATTCTGTTGGGAGTAGGTCTGATACAAACACTTCCCTTCCTCCTGATTTAGTTTTTCTATGAACTAGATAAAGTTTAGCCCCAAAAAAACCATCAAATTTTATATCTTTACTTCCACCAGCCTCCCTTACTTTTATGGCGTGCGCCACATTAAGCAGGTTCCAATATTTTGTGAAAGCTGACTCTATACCGATTATCGTATTTAGAGATCTTGTCTCAAATCGATATGGGTTTGGTGTAAGGTCTATTGATGGAAAGCATTTCATCATTCCTAATGGTTTGCATTTTTTAGCAATATAGTCAGGGCACATTTCATACGGACACCCTTTCACACCATCAAACTCTCTATCGACCCATTTTCTGTTGCCATCAGCATCAAACGTTAAGTACCTTGCGTTTGTTCCCTCGCCATGGCTTTTGCATTGTAGCCCATCTGTGCTTGAGAACATTGCTAGACAGCTATCCCACATCTCTTGCGGTGTTTTATAGAAGCTTACCAATTCAATTCTTCTTGGCATATCGCTTCCAAGTGATTTTTCTAACTTTTTCTGAATAGGTTCATTTAACACCCATCGTTTAATCATGACCGGCTTTTCTGATCCGCCTATCCTTTTTGTTTCAGTGACTTCTTTCAGTATTCTGAAATAGCCAGCAGCTACAGGGTGATTCTTTTTATTAGGCCCCTCTCCTGGGGCATAACCAGCAGAAATCTTTCCCCTGAATTTTTCAACCATGTTGAGAACCCCGTTATTATCATGGGTTAATCCTTTAATCAACATGTCCTCCTTTAATTAAAAAAGGTTGTTAATTAAAAATCTGACGTTTCACTATTTGGTTGAATAGTGTCATCTGAATCATCATCTGCACCAGCTTCGATTGGGGTAACATCTTCTGGTGTTATTGCATCATCTCCGAGCGCCGCTGCTGCAATATCTTCTGCGCTTGAGTCTGATATTACCTCATCGCTTCCGCTAACATCTGCAACTGTTCCGTTGTTATTTTTAGAAACATTTGAAACAGATTTGTCAGCAGGGCTTGCAGGGAATATTGAGTTTATCCTGAGAGTTTCCCTGTTGTTATAATAATCGTCAACGACTTCTACCATAACCTCTGACTGGAGATTGTGATCTTTTACAAGAGTGTATTTATCACCATCTTTTTCAAATTTTGGAAGGCAGTTTTCTACCAACCATTTCGGGTTTGCTTTGACATCATCTTTTCCGTACAGAGCAACCAATTGTGGTTTTGATATCCTTGCTATTGCCTCGATTGTTTCTGGCTTAGCTCCTGCTGCTGGAGCCAAAGTAATGTTATGAAATATTGACGCACCCTTTGGAACCACATCTGTTCCGTCTACCACACGCAATGATAGCGATAGCATAAGGGCTTTTTTCTTTGCGCTTGTGTATATGTTTGGAAATGCTTTGAAAACATTATCCTTTACATACCCGAATGTTGTAACTTTCATACGGTATCGCCCTGAAACTTTTAAATCAACTCTCTGCTGAGAATCAGCATTGTCGAAACTTTGTTCAACAGCAGCTGCACCTTCTGCTCCGTGCTCATTAAAAAACTCAAGCACTTCGGATTGACCAGTTACATCTGTCATCAATTCCTCCATTAAAGAAAATTAACCACTACATAATAGTTATTACATAAATCGATTACTAATCACATCAAAATGGTAAATCATCTTCGACCCAATCGCTTGGTGTCGAATCAACTGGGTCGCTTTCAATATTTTCATATTTTGCTATTTCATTTACAACATCAGCCTGCCTAAAAAGCTTAATACCGTCAAAGTCGGTGTGTATAACATTTATAGGATCAACTAACCTACCATCATTATCTTTTCTCCACATGCCGTATTGTATTTTAATTTGATCCATTTCAAATGTGACTTGAACAGGGTCAAATATTTTAAATCTTTCAAGAAGGTCTTTTGGGATCGGTTCTGGATTAAACTCTTCATAAACCTCTTTTTCTGTCGGCATCAGTTTTTTTAACATGTATCTTTGAAGCCAGTCGCCTTTTTTATTTGCATCATGGTCGAAAATAGAATGTATAACCATAAATGTTTTGAGCCCTGGGGTTTTGTCAATTGCGAAATCTAATATCCTATCTATACCCCTTTCAACTTCATAGTATTTAACTATAAAGTTATTATATCTTTCTTTTAAATTTCCTCCCTTTTTACAGAGGCCTTTTTTTGTAAAAAAATCCAAAGCCTGATCAGCCCTCTTAGCCTCCCACGAATACCAATCTACTTCATGCCCTCCGTTGATTTGGTTGACTATTTTCGAGATGTTTCTGGAGCTGCGCAAGTGCTTGAGCATCTGATTCATTCCCTGGATTTTCGAGTACATTTGAGAGTTCTCTTTCATCTCTTACCTCTATTATCCTTTTTAACCATTCGTTGAACGCAGCAGTTTTTCTGTACACGCTCCTAACCCTTATTAAGCATTTCCTTGCTACCATTGTATTAATTAATTTTGCCAACCCTTGATTGGCTGGAATTCTGGTTGAGCGCATTTTATCGCTTCTTGCATCCACCATCGCTAATTGGGCGTCCCATACCTTCTGAAGATAGTCAGAAAATATTTGAAAAAGACTCTTATCAGTAAATTCATCTTCAAGTAATAGTGATGTTGGTTCTATGTATTTTATAATGTTTTCCATGAAATCCATATTGCCAAGGTGCTCCTGTCCCCTCTGTTGCTTTGAGTATATATCAAGCCCCATATTTTTATGGCAATACAGCCGTATTAGCAACCTTACAATAAAGTCAACATGTTCTTTTTTAACGTATACCTTTTCCCAATCATCTTCAAGAGTTGAATAACACATAGCAGCAACAGATTTAGACATCCTTGCTAATTTCAATCTCACCTCTTGATTTATTAGCTGAGTACTTGCGTGGAACATTGTTAACAATTTTTTCTGGCACTCATTTATATGAGCTTCAATGCCTTCTTCATATTCATATTGATCGGCCTTTCTCGATTTGGCCCACATCAATAAATACCTGCATTGAAAAGAAGTAAACTCGGTTGTAGGCTGATTATAGCTATCGTCAAGCTCAGCATTATCTATATCATCAGCTTTTACTATCCATGCAATATCAAACCGGGCGAGTATTTCATCTCTAAGGCAAAGGTTTTTAAGAAAATTCATGCCACTACCATAAGATACAGCCCTGTCGCCAGTCCACGTTCTTGCATTTGATAACATTATTTTTGCTGTTCTTGCTGGAGCCTTCTTATGAATACCAACCATATCAATATCAACAATCCCATCTGATCTGCAACCGGTCATATCGGTAAGAACCTTTTCACTTACGGTGCTTAATTCGTCAAATGCTACACAACCACCGTCATTCATTGGTATTTTACCCCATGATATTGTAGGTTTGCCTCTTACGAATGAAACGCCACCCATAAGCCCTGCCCTTGTTACTGCGCTTGATCCAGATATCATCTCTCCGTATTTGTAGTAATTCATTAAAAATTTACATATAAGAGTTTTACAACACCTTGTATCTCCGCCTACAAGAACCTCAACCCATCCTCTTTTTAGGCTTGGAAACAGTTTTTTATTATCAATTTCTGATGAAGAGAAGAAAGCTAGATCGTATAACAGAAATAAATTTCTTCTTCCTGTTACGCCAGCCGCATTAGCAAATACATCATATCTCCTGCCAAGGCTGTTCTCTATAGACTCACCCTTCTTTGGCCTAAACATCTTGAGCATATCATGAACCTCTTGGTCCATAACAAAGTTTTCTATAGATGTCGCCACGGGCTCAGCTTTATACACATATAAAACAGCATGCTGAGATTGAGTAGATTGGGTTTGAACACCGGTAAATCTATATGTCTTATTAGCATATACGTCTGTATCGCCGAGGATGTATGCATCCATTTCTATTGATGTACTCTCAGCAGAACCTTTCATTATGCTATCCCCATATTCAGAAACACCCCTTACAAGCCTAACCCTTAATAGCTTCTTTGGATTCTTAAGGCGTATTTTAGCCATTTGGCAAGACGGATTAATCCCGCACAATTGTTTGAGCGATTTGTTTTTATTGTTTTCAGAACACTCTATGAGGCTTAATATCTCATGTGTCGTCACATGGACGCACCCAGGGTATCCAGAATATTCTTTTGGAACTTCTCCATTTATTAGAAAGAAATCAACAAAATCTTTTTCTCTGTATTCAGGTATGCTTGGAACCCTACACTTCTTACATGAGCCATAAAGTTTGCAACTAGGGTCTCCTGTTTGTGGGCAGCTGAGTGAAAATTGGTCTGGATAGTGGTATGCGCTATCATTAAATTCACCTACAGACGCAACAACCTCAAGTATTTTTGACTCATCTGGAGATGAGTATTTTTCAAGTCGGCACTCTTGCAGAGTAACCTTATAAAGAGTCTTGCTCACCCTATCAACATTCTCAGTATAAACATCGGTTTCTGCAATTAAATTAGTGAAACGTTTTACAGCATCATCACTGAACCCATTTTTTTTCATGTAATCAGTGAAGTCAGTCTCAATACGCTTCAATTTTGTTTTGCCATTTGAGTTAGTAACCTCTTTTGTGAGTGTTGGATCAAGGCCAAACGGATTATTCGGACCGCTATCAAGATCAAGTATCTTAATCTGTTTTGCAAAAGGGTACAGGGAGTGGGCCAGCTTCACAGCCGCTTTCTTTCCGGTATCATCAGCATCGAGGCATATTACGATCTCTTTCCCTGAGAAGAGCTGCTTCGCACGTTCATATCCGAACACTTTAACAACATCTGTGTTCCGTTCAGCACCCATGGTAACGGCACCTTCAATTCCGAAGCCGATTGCACAATATGTATCTGGTTCACCACCAAAGAAAATCAGGGCGTCATTGGTGAAATTAACCATCGGCGTTGGGCATATGTCCCGCCCTTTGTATTTAAACATCCATTTATAACGAGTGTCACCGAATGGGTCGTACGCCTTCATATTGATTAAATCGCCGTCTGCATTGATGATCGGGAATATGATTTTCCTGCGTTCATCAAGACCGATTCTGAGAGACTTAATCATCGACTCGGTGACCTTGCGCTCATCTTCGAGATATTTCATACGCTCCGGGTCTTTGAGGAGGTTTTCGACATACCCATCTAATTCCTCCATTGGCAAGGCAGTTTCGCTTCTTGCCATATCAACAAGATCTTCACTGAGGATATGATATCCAGCGCCCATTTCTGCCCTTTTCTTTTCGAGCTTGGCATGAAATTTTTTGAGGTCTTCATAATATTCTGCACATTTAGGATCATCAAAGCTTTCAGCGAATGGAACTTTAAATTGGGATTCTGACATCCCGAGGAAATCAATTATGAAGTCATGGTAGTGATCACCGTACTGTCCGCCCTTTATGTAGTCACGCCAGTACGATTGGAAGTTGCCGCTGATATCACAAGTGTGACATCGCCATTGTCCGGTATGGTCATTTATAGATAGCGAAGCGTGCGAATCTACGCCATTTGAGTGGCCTGACACGTTCCAGCAGTGAAAATTCTTATTAGCGCCCTCTTTCCATCCGAGCTGTTTGTATAACTCTCTGTAGCGCCCTTCCATTATCATATCTGCTGATGCAAATAATGTTTTCAACTGGGCTTTGTTTAATTTATATTTAGAAGACATAACTCAGGAGACCTCCTTTTGGAGCGGGGAAAGGTTTCAAAATAAAAAAAAAGAAGCTCTTATCTGGAACGGCAAGAGCTTCTCTTTTTTTTGTATTTAGTCGTCGTCAGGCACTGTTATATCGCTAAGACTTGGGCCTTCGATACTTTCTTCCTGATCATCGTAGACAGCTTCAGGCTTATCATCGCTAATCCTTTGCTGTCTCATCATTGTAGGTTTAACCTCAACATTACCAGTTCTTTTGCTATCAATCAAAAATGTACCGATGCAAACATCTTTAATAAAAAAACCGACTTCAGATCTATTTCCGAAACCGGGTATTTCTCTCATTTCTAACTCTGTACCATTTGACATGGTATGAGAAAACACATGTTTACCAGCTTTCTCACTCATAAGCCACCCCTTTTTTTATAAATTAAAATTGGACGTATTAAACAAATTAAAGTGTGGTGATACAAAAGTCAACAAATAAATATAGTGCGCGCTTTACACAATGGTAAAGAATTTTTTCTTCACATTTCTAATTTAAGCGCTTTGATATCTACTAATTGCGTTTGCTGATAAATATTACACAATATATTGAACCACAACATATGGTATTATTCCACCTCAATGCCCTTTAATTTCCAAAAATTTATCATTTTCAGAAGCGCCTCAGCGTTACCTTTAGCATCATCGACAGGGTTGTGGGTGTGCTTTGTCTCCCGCATCTTTTTGAACCCCCGGTCCCTCATGTCCATTCTCACTCCTCTCCAGATATCCTGTAGATTTCTTGAGGTCCATCCAAATGGATCTTCGCCGATATAATGCATGAAATACCAATGGGTGAACATGAAATCGAAACCGTTGTTATCTGAGAAGAACATTGGCCTGGTCCCCTCCTTATTATTCTCATCAACCCACGTTTTGAACAAATACATTGCGCGGTCTGGAAGGTGATTAAACAACCAGGTTTCCTCTCTCGTTTTCCCAATTGAAGCTAATGCATTAGGGTCATATCTATCTGATATTGGCTTAATATCAACATAAAACGTATTATCAAGGCACTCTGTAAGTTTTACAGCGCCTATCTCAATCATACTGTAATCACCAGGTATTGGCCCGTCAGCCTCAATATCAACTATAAATGAACTCATTTTACCCCCTTTGATATAGGGAATATCTTTGGGCATCTTAAACATTTTACAATACCTTCAGACTTAATAACCTCAAATGCATGGTGGCACTTATCTTCATTAGTTATTTTTCTATCATTAATAATGTCAGTAGAAAAATTACATTTCATTCTATTATTTATTTTTGCGATAACCCTTAGCATAATTGAGTCAAGCTCATCAATTTTAGAATCATCCGCGTCTTCATCATATATTACCAGCATCAATTTCGACATTTAACCACCTTCTTTTTTAAAAAATGTATTTTTGAATTCTGTTTCCATTTTAAATTTTTCAAGGCAGTGAACACACATATAACACTCAGGTTTGATAGAAGTGTCTAGTTTTGATGATGGCGCTAAAGAATGTTCACCGTTTGAATTGCCAACACATTTACCTTTATTATCAAGAAGGTCAATAAATGTCACGCTTATCGGCATTACTTTTTCTGATAGTTTTTTGGCAACTATTGACGCAGTCTTATAAACCGATTCCCATTCAGCCTTTTTAAGATTTAACACCGATTGCATAACAACAGCAGGATTATTCATTTTCTCAGCATGTTTTATAAGATCTCCGCTCATATAACCTCCGTTAGATAAAAAAAAGTGAGAGGGGAAATGCCCCCTCACAAATTTAATAACAGTTAAATTACCATCTTATCAGCAAAAAATAAAACGCCAACATGGTATTCCCCTTTCTATTCAGATTGAGCTAAAACAGTCTCTCCATCTATAATTTTATCAATAACCGCTTCGGGGTTGCGGCTATTGCTATTTCCTTTTTTCTTTTTAGGCCTTCGATCCTCAAACCACATTTGTTGTTCGACTTTTGAGCAAACCATGCAACCTTTATAATTAGTTACAACGAATTTCCTCCCGCCTTCTTCGGTGATCATAACAGAACAGCCACTCTTTAAAACGATAACCGAATCAATATAGCCAGGGCCCTTCCCAAAATCTATTATATTTAATCTCCCAAAAACCTGGAACCATTTTCCTTTAATGTGTCTCTCTGGTTCGGCACAGGATGTATTTATCCTAAGCAGTACTGAACTGCTCTGTTGATTGGTACGCATTATTGCATACCGTTCGCTGCTGTGAGATATTCCAGCAAACGCATCTTTTATTATGTTGTCTTTTACGACGGGGGGTTCGTCCTTACTAATCTCCAACCGACAAGCTTTACATTTTTCACCAGTGCCGCTTCCCAACTGCCCTAGAAAAATATGCATACCACCTTGGGTGCTTACCTGAATTCCCTCATGGAGACTACCGTGGACGAAGGTGAAACATTTCATTATCGTACTCCTTTACACGGAAAAAGTTTGAAAATGTTTTGTTTGGGAAATAATTCTTACTGTAATAGTTATATCATATTTTTTTTGATAATCACATTTCGACATTTGCTATAACTATACATTAATGCTATATTATTTATATACCCACTTTTAAGTTTTTCCAACTAAGGTTACGACCGATGCCTACAAACGAACAAAAGGTGCTTCGCAAATTATCAGAAATGCAGGCTGATGCTAGGAACAACACTCTGATGAACATAACTGTCTCAGATACAGTTAAAAAAATACTTCAATCAGTAGAAGATAACGATGTAAAACTTGAAGTTAATAAAGTTTGGGTTGATAAAAAATATGATAATAAAGATATAGCAACTCAAAAGTCAGTCAGAAACAAAGGTAGGGTTTGGGCGAATGATCTTAGAGCCGACTTGTCAGTTGTGGATAAAAACACAGGAAAGGTTATCGACCGTGTTGAGAGTATTAAAGTTGCAACAATTCCAAAAATCACTGACAGGGGTACATATCTTGTAAAGGGAAATGAGTATCAATTTACAAAACAATCTCGTTTGAAACCTGGCGTATATACAAAAAAGCAAACAAATGGTGAAATAAGTTCATTTTTCAATGTCGATAAGACAGTTGATTTCGATAGAGGGTTTAATAACAACTTCAAGATTAATTTCTCACCTGAGAAAAAAACATTCACCATGGGGTATGGAAGTAAAAACGTCCCACTTATTAATGCATTAAAGGCTGTTGGCGTTACAAGAAATGAGATGGTTGAGCGTTGGGGTGAGCAGGTGTATGAGGCAAATGCAAAAGCATATGATAAACACGAAACAAGAGACCAGAATAAATTGTATGAAGCCATATTCGGAAGGCAGCCAGAGTCAGGAAAGCCCCCTGCAGATATTAAATCAGAAATAAAAAACAGGCTTTTTGAAACTGGCCTTAGCCCTGAAACAACAAAAATAACCCTTGGAAAATCTTATAAAAATGTTAATAAGGATGTTCTGCTTGATGCATCAAAAAAAATAATAGACATTCATTCTGGTAAAGTTGATGGTGACGATAGAGAGTCTCTTGTTTTTAAATCATTTTATGATGTTGAGGATCACATTAGAGAAAAGTTGGTAAAAAATAGCAAAAAGATAACCAATAACATTAGACATAAATTGAAAAAAAACAGAGCTATCAATAAGTCGATAAGCTCACAGGTTTTTGATCCATTCGTGGTCGGCGTACTCACAAACAGTCAGCTTTCAAACCCACCAAATCAAACAAATATCATGTCAATCATAGGTGACAGTAATAAGTACACTGTTATGGGTGAGGGTGGTATAGGTACGGCAAATGCAATTACAAATGAAACCAGGCAGATATCAAATAGCGAAGTTGGTTTTTTTGATCCATTACACACACCAGAAGGCCCAGGGATAGGTGTTGCTGTACATAACACAATGGACGCCGTAAAAATAGGCACCGACATATATTCAAAACATATTACTCCAAACGGAGAAAAAGTACTGCTTAAGCCTACTGATACATGGGATAAGAATATAGCGTTCCCAGATGAATATGACTTTTCTGGTAGCAAGCCAAAGGCAAAAAAAAGTGAAGTTAAAGTTATTAATAAAGGAAAGTTAGCCGAAATTGCTGCATCAAAGGTTGATGCAATTATATCAAGCCCGGTTGGTATGTTTGATACTTCAGCTAACTCAATTCCATTTCTTAACTCTATTCAGGGTAACAGGGGCTTAACGGCATCAAAGATGCAAGAGCAGGCGCTCCCACTTAAGAATAGGGAAAAGCCGCTTTTTGACATTGTAGATGAGAAGGGAAGAAGTATAGGTGGTATACTTGCCAGTTCAATGGCCCTACCAAAAGCTCCTGTAAGTGGCGAAATCACAAAAGTTACTCCGGATGATATTACAATAACCGATAAAAAAGGTGAAAAGCATAAAATACAACTTTATAATAATTTTTCAATGAACGCCGAAAGTTTCCTTCATAACGACCCTGTTGTAAAAGAGGGTGATAAAGTAAAGGCCGGAGACCTTCTTGCTGATAATAATTTTACCAAGGATGGAAAGGTTTCGATAGGAGCAAACCTACGCACCGCATACCTACCATATAAAGGTTACAATTACGAAGATTCAGCAATTATGTCAGAAAGTGGAGCTAAAAAACTTACTTCGGAGCATATGTATGATTTTAAAACGAAACGCTCTTCTAAAGGGGTCTTTTCAAGAGAAAAGTTCAAAGCTTATTACCCAGAAGAGCTGCCGGCAAAACAGGCAAAAAAACTTGATAAGGACGGCGTTGTTAAAGTCGGGCAAAAGGTAGATCGTGATGATGTTCTTATTGCACATATGGAGCACAAGCCTCCAACTGCTGATGATATAGCCCTTGGAAGACTTGATAAGCAAATGAAAAAAGACATGTCTAACAATGCCCTAAAATGGAACAAAGACGTTGTTGGAACAGTAACAAATGTTGAAAAATCAGGCAACAGTGTCGTTGTGAGTGTGAAGACAGAAGAGCCCCTTAAAGTTGCTGATAAGATATCGGGCCTCCATGGTAATAAGCATATTATATCTAAGATAGTTCCTGATAGCGAAATGCCTTTTAATCCTGAGACCGGTGAGCATATAGAGCTTACAATGAATCCAATTGGTGTATCAAACCGGATTAACACTTCACAGCTTCTCGAGAATGCTGCTGGGAAAATAGCTAAAAAAACAGGAGAACAATATAAGATACATAACTTTTCTGGTGAAGATAATTCTAAAAAGGTTTTAGAGGACCTTAAAAAAGCTGGATTATCAGACAAAGATATCCTTATTGACCCAGAAACCGGAAAGCCACTAATTAATCCTGTCGCAAATGGAATTTCAAACATACTAAAGCTTGAGCATGTTGTTGATCATAAATTTTCTGCCAGATATAAAGACGGCTATGATGCTAATGAGCAACCTGTGTCTGGTGGCAAAACTGGGGGAAAGAATCTCGGCCGGATGGAGATGGCGGCACTTCTCGCAAGGAGGGCTAATGAAAATCTTCGTGAAATGTTTGAGATTAAAGGCCAGAGAAACGATGAATATTGGAAAGCTATGGAAACCGGTCAAAGTCTCCCTCCACCAAAAAAGGCTTTTGTTTGGGATAAAATGCTTTCTATGATGTCTGGCGCTGGTATTAATGTTGAGCAAAAAGGGAAGACGTTCGCCTTAAAACCAATGACAGATGATGAAATAGAGGCAAGATCAAAAGGTGAGCTTAAGCGCCCGGATCTTACATACAGGAAAAAAGATTTGGCTCCAATTAAAGAGGGTCTTTTTGATCCTGTTAAGGCTGGAGGCATGCTTGGTGACCATTATACCCATTTTAACCTTTCTGAAAAAACTCTTAACCCTATAACTGCTCCTGCCGCGGCATCTCTTATAGGGTTGCCTGTAAGCAAAATGAATGAGGTTATAGCGGGTAAAAAGTTTGTAAATAAAACAACTGGTGATATTGTAAAGCCAGGCACGCCAGGGTCTATATCAGGTGGTCCTGCTATTGAAACCCTTTTAAGTAGAGTTGATGTTGACAGGGAACTTAAAAATTCTCAAGAAATAGCAAAAAAAGTAACAAACCCATCAGAATTAAATAAAGCTCATAGAAAAATTAGATATCTCAAAGCTCTTAAAGAGAACGGTATGAAACCAACAGACTATATGATATCGAAAGTTTTAGTCACACCTTCTAAATATAGGCCAGTTGTAACAATGGGTACTGATAATACAGTTATTCTTTCAGATATAAACAACCTGTATCAGCAAACGGCAAAAACAGATTATGCTCTTAAAAACCTTAAGGATCAGACTAAAGATATCGGCAGCGAAGATATAGCAAATATACAGCTTGCAGAAATAAGAGGGGCACTATACGATGATATGAAAGCTGTGGCTGGGCTCGCCGAACCGACATCATATTTAAATAGAGTTCAGAATAAAAAGGGGTTTGTAAGTCAGATCGATGGCGGAAAGACAAAGCAGACAAAAGAAGGTTTTTTTCAGGATAAGGTAATTGAGCGCAGGCAAGATTTGGTTGGAAGGTCAACTATAATTCTTAATCCAAAACTCGGAGGGGATGAGATTGGCATACCGAAGGATATGGCCAGCAAAATGTTTCAACCATTTATTATGCAGAAAATGGTAAGTTGGGGGTATAAACCGATTGAAGCGCAAAAACACATTAAAGACAAAACTCCAATATTTGAAAGAGCAAGACAGGTTGTCGCGGATGAAAGGTTAGTTATAGCAAATAGGGCCCCAACACTTCATCGGTGGAATATGACCGCATTCAAACCGAAGTTAACTGATGGTAAATCAATTGAGGTTCCTGCGGTTGTGGTAAGTAAGAATTTTGGTGGGGATTTTGACGGGGATTGCATTTTGTCAAGTGTATTTATATTAATAAATATCAAAGAATTACAACAAGAAATTTTTAAATTTAAAAAAATAGCGTTTGGAAGAGATTTTATATTTGATACACATCAAAATGTGAATTATATTACCTCTATACTAAAAAATATGGAGGTTAATGTGCCACATATAAGCAAAGTGTTAATGTTAGGCCATGATGAATTTATCATCCATACTCATATAAGTAATTTTCCTGTAATTAATGAATCTAAAAAAATTCTCAATAATGGAAATGAAGAATATGATGTCCCAAGCGGTGTAGAAGTATTTACAATTGATAACACAACGCATGAATTTAAAAGAGTTAAAGTTGAAAAATTCAGTATTCACAAAAATCTTATAAATTATACGGTGGAAACATCAAGTGGGGACTCGCTATTATTATCATATGATCAGAGCGCAGTGGCTCTTAATAATGCAAATTGGAAAATAGAAAAAGTTACTCCGGAAGATTTAAAAAGTGGAACACTTATTCCAAAAATTAGAAAAATTAATGTCGACCCTTCTATTTATGAAATAGATCTTGTTGATTATTCGACAAAAGATTCACATTTTAAACCAGTGGCGTGCAAAGATAAAATGCCATTAAATGAGAAGGTCGGATGGCTTATTGGAGTTATGATTGGTGACGGGTGGATATCAACAACAAATAATAGAAATGATATATGCATTACAAGTATATCAGATAATGTTGCTGAAAATTTTGAGAAAGTAATAAATTCATTATTAGAAGTCAATAAGAAAAGGTGTACCATAAACAGTCAACATGAATTTAATGGCTGTAAATCATTTAGTAAAAAACACACTATAGCGTCTTCAGCATTGGCAAAAAACTTTATTCCACTAATAGGGCAAAAGGCAGAAAATAAGCACCTTCCGCCGTTTTATATGGCTACTACTGAAGAATTTAGACTTGGGTTACTTGCCGGACTTCTTGATACTGATGGTACCGTCTGCTGGCTTAAAAAGAAAAATGGAAGACAATTTAATATTCAATATTCATCGATATCTGAAGTGCTTATAGATCAAATTGTCTCTCTTTGCAGATCTCTTGGAATTTCTGCATCTATTACTTTTGGAAATAAAACAAAAAACGGTCTTGAGCGCCGTGTTGTTCTATCAACAAACACTGTTTATGGTAAAAAGTTAAACTTGAGGAATAAAGAAAAACAAAAAAACCTTGAAGAATTCTACTCAGAACCGCTAAAAGACAGCTCTGTATCGGCCCGCAAAGATATCGTTCCATTCAGCCCGGAACTTTTTATAATTGCAAAAGAGTTCGTCCATCATACAAAAAATAAAGACGTCTATCGTAACATAAACGACTCAAAGCGTAACCAATGGCGTATATCACGACAGTCGGCTTTGCGTCTTATAGAGCTTGATGTTGATAATAAGCTTCCAAACAGGTGGAAAGAAATTGTTTATAATGAAGATGTCACATGGGTGTACGCTAAAAAAGTAACACTTAATAAAGAGCGCGTTGATATGTATGATATTACAGCGCCCGGGCCATATACATTTATGCTTGACAATGGAATAATAGTACAAGACACTTTTCAAATCCACACACCTATTGGCCCAAAGGCTTTAAGAGAAGCAGAAAAAATGAAGCCTTCATCGAGCATGTTAAAAACAGGCTATGATTCAGTTTTAAATGTTCCTCAAATGGATATGGTTGCCGGCAGCTGGTTGGTATCAAAGGGCAAAGGTGGAAAAGATACCAATATGAAATTTAAAGACATCGATGAGGCGAGGTATGCGTTTAAAAACCATCGTTTTAGTTATGCCGATACTGTTGAAATAGACGGTAAAAAAGCGCCATTTGGCATGCATGAAATAAACTCATCTGTTCCTGATGATATTCAAAATTGGGATATTGAATTAAATTCTAAAAATGTTGAGAATTGGATAAAGGACGCAACAAAGAAGCATAATGGTAAAATCGCTTTAGGCCTTGCTGATAAAATTAAAGATGTTGGAAATGATTATGTAACTAAATATGGTTTTACTTTAGGGGTTTCAGATACACTCGTCGATGAATCAATAAGACAACCTCTTTTGCAAGAAGCAAAGAATAAAGTTATCCCTGGAAATGAGAAGAGCTTAGTTGATGCTTATAAAAAGGCAAAGATGAAGGGTGAAAAAATCCTTGAGAAAAAGCATGGTGAAAAAACTATGCTCGGGGTAGGTTTAGCTTCAGGAGCTGGAAAGGGTATTGAAAATACTGCTGCAATAGCATTAATGCCTGCAATAGTTACTGACGCAAACGACAAACCGATACCAATACCAATAGTAAAATCATACTCAGAGGGCCTTGGGACATTTGATTACTGGGCAGCTGCTCATGGAGCTAGAGGTGGGAATATAAAGAAATCAGTGTCTTCTTTTAAACCGGGCTGGCTAACAAAAGATTTGATGAATTCTATTTATGATACCAGAATATATAGTGATGAGCCGGTTGATTCTGTAGGCCTTGAATATAATATTGATGATAAAAAAGCTGTTATGAACAGGTACCTCGCACGAGATGTAAAAGATACTGGTGGGAAAATAATTGCAAAGAGAAACGAACTGGTCACCAGTGATTTAATTAACAAGATGAATCAACATAAAATCAAAAAGGCATTTATACAATCTCCATTGACAGATCCAAGCCCCGGAGACGGGTTTTCAAGCTGGTCATATGGAACGGATTATGAGGGTAAGCGCCATAATATTGGTGATAATATTGGTGTTATATCAGCTCATACGATAACTGAACCTTCGCTTAACCTTGCTATGAAAGCGTTTCATACTGGCGGAGCGCTTCAAACTAATGAAAAATCAACAGGTACAAAATTTGACGCCCTTGAAAGAGCTCTTCGGTTTACCAAAAGCGTTCCAGATAAGGCTACACTCTCAAGTATGAACGGTGTTGTTAAATCTGTATCAAAGTCCCCTATTGGTGGTTGGGACGTTGTTCTTTCTGATGGCAGGAAAGAAGAGGCGAGGTACATAGACACCAATAATGAAGTTCTTGTAAAGCCAGGTGATAGGGTAAAAAGCGGAGACCTCCTATCTTCAGGCACCCCAAGCGCCCATGACGTCCTTAAATATAAAGGTATGAAGGATACTCAGAAATTTCTTGTAAATGAGATTAGTAATGTTAATGATGGGAAACTTGACCATAGAGACATAGAAACTATTGTTCGAGGTATTACAAATACGACAAGGATACTTGACCCAGGTTCAAGCAGCTACACGCCACATGATGTTGCACCACTATCATCAGTTGAGCATTATAATAATAATAATGAGACTGAAGAGGATGTTGAAAATGCAGAAGGTGATCATCTTGCGTCTGATTATGGCAGGTTTAAAAAGCATCAAAAAATAGATCGCAGAACTATTGACGCTCTTAGTAAACAGGGCAATAAGAGAATTAAAGTTTTTAAAGATAGAATTAAACATGAACCATTTTTAACCCCGGCTGGCATTAGTGCAAAAGCTCAGTCTTCAGAAGATTGGATTGCGCGCCTGGCTCACAATAGGATTAAAAAGGTTTTGGAAGAAGGGACCACACAGGGTTGGAAGTCAACAATAGACCCTAAGAAAGGGCACCCTCTTCCTCAATACGTAACGGGCGAGTATAGTTGGTGATCTTATGGCAAAATTAATTGATATAACAAATAAAAAATTTGGACGATGGGTTATTTTAAAGGATCCTGGCGACGGAAAGGTTCTTGCGCTTTGTGAGTGTAGTACTAAAAAATGGGTTAATAAGTATAATGTGATTCGTGGAACTTCGAAAGGTTGTGGTTGTGTTAAAAGCAAACCTGGAAATGTAGGATTTTATCTTTTATATCAATCATACAAAATTCGTTCAAGACAGCGTGAAATAGATTTTTTATTAACAAAAAATGAGTTTAAAAAAATTACTTCACAAAATTGTTTTTATTGTGGTTCACCCCCATCGCAGATAAAGCAAAATCATTATAAATCAAAAATTAAATCTCGTAGAAAAGCCGCATCAGATAATACTAAATATATATACAATGGTGTTGATAGAGTGGATAATGAAAAAGGTTATACAGTGGAAAACTCCGTTCCATGTTGCCTTCATTGTAATTTTGCAAAAGCCCAAATGACTCAAGATCAATTTCGAGATTTAATAATTAACATTTATTATAATTGGGCAAATAGAAGGTAATATGAATAAAATAGCAAAAGAACTATTTGTAAAATCAGCTAAGTTTGGATCAACAATCAGGTAGGTTAGTGGCTATATGACAAGAAACCCTACTACATCTGGTTTAGGTATCGGTGCTAGTTTAGGATTAGGTTTTGGAATTCCAAAAGCTGTGAAAGAGTATAAAAGGAAGTTTGTTCCAAAAACTATTAAAAGAAGGGAATACGAGCTTGAAGAGGTATATCAGAAAAGGGTTACAAATAGTTAGGTAAAAAATTAAACTTTTCTGTAAAAAGTTGGACATTTTAATAATCAATTAATATAAATACTATTAGAAAGGTATTAATATGGAGAAGAAACCTATGGTGGTAAGAGTGACTAAAGAAGAGTTTGAACTGGAGGATGGCAGAATATTCCCCCATATGGTGGAACTTGATACTGTGCCTACGGTGGAAGAATTTCAAAAAATATATGATAAGGTAAGAGATCAGTATAAGGATATAATTAATGAAGGATAAATTACTAAGTATAAAAGAAACATCCGACATGTTGGGTGTCACCCCTAAGACTCTTAGAAGATGGGAATCTGACGGTAAGATTACATCTAAAAAGACAAAAGGAGGACACCGCAGATATTTGTTATCGGATGTAGAAAACATACAAGGTATTGAATATTCTGATAAAAATAATGATAAGCAGGTGGCTATTTATTGTAGGGTTTCCTCGAATGAGCAAAAGCAAAAAGGAGACTTGGATAGACAAAAAGGCAGAATGCTTGATTATTGCGTTTCTAAAAAGTATACCGTTGGATATGTCTTTGATGAAGTAGGCTCAGGTATGTCTGATAAACGAGTTAAATTACTAAAATTAATGGATTTATGTATTGACGGAAAAGTGTCTAAAGTGATAGTAGAGCATAAAGATAGATTAGCCCGCTTCAATATAAATTACCTTAATAAGTTTTTTGAAAGCCATAATGTTTCTTTAGAAATAGCAGAGGAGATACTACCTAAAAGTTATGAAAATGAATTAGTTGAGGATATGCTATCTCTAATTTCTTCATTTTCATCTAAGATTTATGGTAGAAGAAGTGCCGAAAATAGAAGGAAAAAGAAGAGTGAAAATAGTAAGAAGTAGTAAATGTAGCTTAAAATATGCTACATCTAATAAGAAGAAGGAACTACAAACCATACTCACCGAGTATGGTCGAGTGTGTAATATCTTCATAGAATACTTCTGGAAGAACGGAACTCCCTCTAAATCAAAACTATTAAAAGATATAGTAGACCTACCAAAAGATACCTGGCTATCTGCACGGCTCCGTAAGGTAGCCGCCAGAGAAGCTATTGATATGATAAATGCTACTCAAGAACGATGGAAGAATAAACCTCAGAATATGAGGATACCTATACATAAAGGTAAAAGGATGTATGTTTCATGTACTATAGCGGATCTCACTGAATCAAAGAATGCCAAAGAATATGACGCATGGTTACATCTTGCCTCTATCGGAGATAAGAAAATCCTTGATTTACCTATTAAATATCATAAGCATTTCAACAAGTACAATGAAATGGGTAAGAGGTTAAATTCCTATATAATAACAGAGAATTATGTACAATTTAGTTTTGAGATAGAAACAGGTGCGAAGCGAGAAGGTGCTAATGCTATAGGCATCGATACGGGTATCAATGCCTTAGCGTCCTTATCAAATAGGTCTCAGATAGGTACGGATATAAAGTCTTGTATCAATAGAATAAAGAGGTGTAAGAAAGGCTCGGTGGGCTCACGGAGAGCAATCCGAGCCTTAAAGCAGAGGATAGATGAGTCTGTACAAGATGTAATGGCTCTTGAACCTGATTTAATAGTGGTAGAGAAATTAAAAGATTTAAATAAAAATAGTAAGCTCAAAGGACGATTGAGTAAAAATATTCGTTCTTCTATCGGTGCATGGAATTGGAAGTATTGGTTGAATAGGTTAGAACAAGCCTGCCAGCTTAACCGTGTTAAGTTTAGGACTGTGACTCCTTTTTATACCAGTACCACCTGTCCCGTGTGCGATCACAACGATAGGGCGAATCGCAACGGAGAGAAGTTTAAGTGTCTTTTATGTGGCCATGAAGACAATTCAGATTTGAATGCCGCCTTAAATATTCTCAAGCGATTCGTTAGCGGACCTTACGGTGTCGCTTACAAACTCGATGACTTAACATTTCAAAATGTCCAAGTTTGAAGGAACGGTGAAGGTGTAATGCAGACTAAAGCTCCAAGAGGCCCTGATCCGAGGCGTAAATTTAGCATCGATTATGATGTTAATCCCATTATAAGTACTAAAGCACTAAAGGTAATTGCGGCGGCCGGTGGAACTGTTGCTGCTGCGATTGGTGCTCTTGGAGCAAAGGCATTTAAAAATAAAAAAGAAGAAAAAGGTGTTGAATAATGATCGGAAGCCCAACTGATGTTGTTTCCTACACACCTGTACCATGCATATGCAGCGGTGTCATTACCAGTAAATTAACCGACACTGAAACATATGAGGTTTCAATTTATGAATCGCCATTAGGCGAATTGAATGGGCCGGTGTATTGTGCGTTAATTTACTCACCAGGCCACGATGGTGATTATAAACAAGGTGACCGTGTAAAAGTTCAGATATTCTTTACATTCGGAGGGGCTGAGAATAAATTTCTCGATGTTGCAACGGGGATGAATAATTATATCATCGGGAGGTTCAATGAAAGATCTCTTGCAAATATAAAAGTTGAAAACCCAATATCCGCAGAGGTTATTGATGCAATTAGGTTTATAAATGAAAAGAGCGGGTCAGGAATAGTTGCAAATGATAATGGCCAGGTTACACTTGCAACAAGCGGTGTTATAAATTCAATATTAAAGCCGTTCGGCCATGGTGTTTATGAAAACCTCAGCAGGACTTATGCACAGAACCACCAAAGGGTAATATCTCACAATCCTCCTTTTTATTTCGCCAGAGAATACTTTGGGATGTATTCTGGGGCCGATGTCAATGATAAAGCTTCGAGAATAAGTGAAAATGACCATTTGATAAGCTACAGGAGATTTGTTACACAAACTCGATCTCCGGATAATTGGGTATCTTCGTGTGAGGGGGCGTACTCTCCGTGGGTTGGCGCCAATATCGACAGTGAAGAGGTTGATAAGGGTAAAGACGTCCTTTTCTCAAAAGCTATTAATTTTGAAGACTCCAGGGCTACAATAGAAATTGGTGAGCCTGGTGATTCCTTTATAAATGTTCGCGTTGATGATGTAAAGGTTAGTGAGAAAAATGTCCCGGCTTCCCCCGGGGCGACACCGGCAATACTTGGCAATAGATTCAAAATGCTTATTAATGATAAAGGTGAGCTTGATCTTCGTGTTGCCGGCAAGGGCGTTCCTTCTTCAAATTTAAATGCATTTCATATGAGTATTGATAGCGATGGGAACCTTACAATACACTCAAAGGGAAAAATTACATTTTCGCATAGTGAAGATGATGAGGAAAATAATTCAATAGTAATGGACCCGAAAAATGGAATCGATATAACTGCACTCAATGGGTTAAGGGTAAATGGCCAAGAGGTCGTTCTCAAGGCATTTGTCGAATTCCTAAAACAATATCAGGCTCAATGGTGCCAGGTTACAGCTATAGGAGGGCCGGCCCCAATACACCCTGCAATAGCACCAGAGTTTAATTCAAACGTAACTAAATTTGGAGAAAAAGGCGGGTTCACATCAGTAGGCAAAAGCACACCTGCAAAAGGTATAATAAAAGATACTGACGATTTCGAATCTATATAATTACTCAAAAATCTTTATTGTATTTTTCAATATATTAACGAGCTGCGGTGACAGATTAAATCTTTCTGTATTTATTTCAATACTTTTATTTATATCGCCATTATCATGCCGAAGTGTAGCAGCCTTCCAATCACACATCATCTCTATTAGATCGACCAGATCCATTCCGTCAATACCGTTTTCAAAAAACTCTGGGTGATGCCGGTTATGAGCATAATGATGGTCAAGGGCCACCTCCATTCCTTTCAGGAATTCTTTATATTCAGGGCTTCCATAAGTGCTATCTTTGAGTTTTGGAGTATATTCAACAAATGTTGAAAATTCAGGCTCCTCAAGCTTTGTTCGATCATGGTTCTTTGCTCTTTCGATAATCTGATGCATTATTATTTCAAGAAACATCCGGACGTTATTTATGTGCTCTTGGGTTTCATGCCTGGTTTTTTGTTCAGGGCTCATTTCCATAACCCACCCCTTATAAATAGTTAAAAAAAAATAATGGGAATTATTGCACCAATTGCTTATTTTTAAAATATAAGCTCTGAATTGCTATTATCCCAGAAAAATTTTGACACATGCTGAATTGGCAATTTGAAATTCGCTGAATTATATTGTATACTATATAAGGGTTATTATGCCATTAATAAGAACAACTCAATCAGTTATTGGTAGATCTATAGTTGGTGATGTTGAAAAGTTTCTTAACGACAACGCTAAAGCTATGGAGGATGATACTAATATTACCCCGGAAGATGGTGCAAAAGCTACCGCTCATGCAATTGCGTATGGTATAGCAAAAGCTCTTGCTGATCCAAAAGTACAAACATCTTTTTCTGCCGGTATATGCCCTCCTGCTGGAGGTCCAGTTGGAAACCTTATATTTGCCCAATTGAGCGGCTATTGTAAGGAGCCATAATGCCACAGGTAAGGTTTACAGTATCCACATTAGGAAAATACATCGAGCCGAAAATTGAAGCGTTCCTAAAACAAAATATTGAATATATGAAAAATCAGAATAGCGCATCCTATGAGATTGGAAGTGAAATGATTGCTAACGCAATTTCATATGGTATTGCTATCGCTTTATCAAGCCCAATTATGCAATCATCTTTTGCGGCTGGAATAGCCCCGCCTCCAGTCCCGCCATCAACAGTTACCCCTGGCGGTCCGGTTGGGCAGTGGATGTATTCAGTCCTAAAACCAAATGTTATCGAAACATAAAAAAGGGAAAACAAAATGATTACAGTAAAAGAATCCGTCATAGAAAAAATGACATTCGAAAAAATCGGTGAATATGAATTACCGAAAAACGTTTCCGAATGGAATGATGAAATACTGGATCAATTTTTCGAACAGGTGAATTACCTTCCAAAAGAATTTGGAACCGATGTAATAGTAAAAGATGTTGATGAAAATGAAGGGTACGCAAAGGGCAGTGTTGCTGTTTGGTATCAGGGCAAGCAGATTAATTTTCCTGTGATAGTAAAAGAGTTTAAACTGAGCCCATTCGATGTGTTCGTTCATAAAGATGGGGATAAAGTAAAATATGTTACAGCAAATTTGAGAAACATAAAAAAAGTTCTTTCATCAGAGGCCCTAGGTACACCTAAGAAAAGATACCCAAATGGTGTAGCTGAGTCTATAAAGCCTGTTGGTGGAATATACCCAAAAACACCAACAAACTTAGATGAATCTTCTGGGGCGCAAAATTACCCAAATTTTGCAAAAATGTCTTCATGGCCAATTCTTGCGAAGCCAGAAGATATCGAGAAGCTTGCAATTCAGATGGAATCAGATAAGGATATTAGTGATAATTTTGTCGATAATACTGGTGACCTTATTGGAAATATCATAGAACTTAACAGGCACAACAGGGTTATTGGTGATGATCATAAAAATGGCATTCTTGACACATACAAGGTTGTAAAAGCAAAGCGCGCAATAACCGTTCTTGACTCTCAGTTTATAGATGTAAACCAATTAAAGCCAATGGTTGCGCCGTCAGTATGTGAACTGAGAATGTATGAATACCCATCTCTTGAGGATTTTATCGAGAGCGGTGACAATATGGCTGACAGATTTCTTGCGTCAACAACAGGTAAACCTATTTCTGGAGTTGTTCTTGACGTTGTTGATAGTTATGATTTAAATCGTCGCTTTGATGCTCCAGAGCCATATTATCCTGATGATTCAGATGTAGGAAAGAATAAGCGTGAGAGAAATAGGCGTGATCAAATTTTCATTTCACTTGATGGTAAATATTATTGCAAATATGACGATTATGATAAAACTGGAATAGGATTTTATGGTTCAAATTTGCTCGCCAATAGTGACGCCATGCAAAAGGCTATCCGCCATCTTTCTACGGTAACCACTGATGAATTTATTAATATCAACCCTGACAATATTAATGATGGCTCAGACAAATCATTCAGAGCTGTTCATGAGCAGGCAAAAGTTTTAATGGATCAAGGTAAAAAAGATGAATACGCCACTATGTCATGTGGACCATCTTCAGGTCGCCTATTTATTATATATGGCGCAGGAGACGCCTACGAGTGCCTTTCTTTTGGAAGTAGGTTTAAAAAATATAAAGTAAATAATTCACATGTTTATATATCGCAAGAAGAGGCTATAATACCCGCTAATGTCGCTGGTGTTCAGCGTGTAAGGTCTGTTGAGGACCCTATTTACAAAATGATACTTGGGAAGGTTAAAAAAATATTTCTGGTTCCTGAGGGATGTTTAGTAATAAACGCATCAATGATGAATAGTCTTAATAGAGACGATTTCCTATCACCTGCAAAGCCTATCAAGAAAATGTATGAAGATGCAAACATTAATAAAGTGGCTTTGTACATTGATAATGGTGGGTATATGTTAGATGGTGAGCCTTTTGAGCCAATTAAAAAAGTTGCTCATATTGGAAATTCACCATTAACAACTAGAGATACATTTAAAGTCCTTAGTATAATGGGGATGGATAAAACGGCATCTGAAAAAGCAATGAAAACAGCTCTCGCAAAATACGCCGGCGGAGGACGTGATAAAAAAGTAACCATCTATGGTGTTGACAGCGATTACATCAATACAGATATTGTTAGCCAAATTGAAAAGCAGGCTAGAATAAAAAATATCATAAAAGAAGAGTGTGAAAATATGAGGGTTAACCTCATTAAAGAGGCGAGCGCACTTGATGACCCTGAAGCTGTTGATGTTGTATTATCTCTTAATTTTATTAATGAAGACAGCCTTAATGGGTATGTTGAAAATGTCCGTGAAATGAAAAAGGTATCTGGAGATCTTGCAGAGCTTCTTGTTGCATCAAGAATGGGTCTAAAAAATGTTGAGGAAGGTGCTGTTAAAAAAGCAATGGATGGTCTTGAAACCGTAATAGAAAATCTTGAAGAAATAAAGATGGCTATTGAGTAATAGATTGATGATAAATTTGACTGATGGGGTAAAGCGGCCTGGGGTAAAACTTGGGTCGCTTTTCTTATAGCTAAAAAAAAACTCTCTGGTCGGGAGAGAGTTTTCCAATTAACTTTATCGTGAAACAGAACCGGGCTGGGGTCGGGGGCCAGGCTGGTTCTTCCAAGCCTGGCCCGCACAGATCAGACATTTCTCAATGGCTGATCTGTGACCAGGCGTAAGATCGATATCGGATAATTCAGAGTGACACCTCACTATGAATTATGCCGGCAATGCTTACTAACCTCCCGAAACGAGTCATTTCAGGTGAGAGGTTCTACTCTCTCCTTTCACGATAGTTAATTCTTTATATTTTCTTTGGTCTTATCACTTTTTGGAAAGACCTTTCGTATACCAGCGACAAACTTAACGGTTTGCGGGAAAATACTTTTCATAAATGACGAAGTGATGTCAACAATTGTGTTGAACTTGTCTACTATGGCATTGTGGTTGCCATCTACTTTTTCAGCCATTGCTCCTCCTGTGGAATAGATTAAACCAATTTCTTTGCCTCTTTAATTTGGTCTTGGGCAATACCATCAGCCATATTATTAAATTTGCTTCTGGCATGTCCCTTAACCCACTTAAAGTTGAGCTCTTTAAATTCGGGGGTTAAAGAGTCAAGCAATTTCCATAAGGAAACGTTAAGAACTGGTTTTCGGTTGGATTTTCTCCAGCCGTTTTTTTTCCACGTAGGGAGATATTCTTCATAATTATCTGACACATATTTAGAATCAGGCCTTATAATACATTTGTGATTTTTTGCTCCGTTATATTCAGAATCCAAGAGCTTTTTTAGAGCCCTCATACCCTGAATAACTGCGAGTAATTCCATTTGGTTATTCGTGACATTCATCCGGTGTCCGCCCCCGCGGCGTAATACATTAGAACCAGAATCTAAAATCACATAACCATATCCGCCCGGACAGTTTGCACCCCTTTGGTTTCCTGAACATCCGCCGTCGGTATATATAGTAAATTCCACTATGTTTATTTTCCTTTTCAGTTTGAAGAAAATTTATTTGATTCAAATTTCAGAAGCTGATCCATGTACTTCTGACCTTTGACGCGATCTATGGACATTAAAAAAGATGCCCACCCCTTTAATTTTCTCAAATCAGCTTTTGTTGTCTTGTCTGCGTGCTTTACTGTTGCATGATGAACTTCAGCTCTGAACTTATGAACATCCCTACGCTGCACTGACTTTTTAACATTTACTACAACGCCGCATATTTTTAATCGGCCGGCATTTGACTTCCATACCGTTTTCTTTTTGTTTGGGGCAAATCCATATGCCCATAATAACCTGTAGGCCTTTTGTTTTATTGCCTTTTTTAGCTCGAATTTTGTCATTCGAGTACTACTGAATGCAAGGTCGTCTGCATACCGTGTATATGCAATGCCACATTCATCACAATATTCTTTCATTGATTGATCGAATCCGCGCATTACTATGTTTGCTAACATAGGTGACGTCGGGAAGCCTTGCGCGGTAAAACCTTCAAAAGTGCACAATTCAATTATTCTGTTAAACAACGAAATGTATCCAGTTTCTTCGCAGTATGTTGGGATGTGCACCGCTTTAATCTCTTCACACTTGAAGTCGTAATTTTTAGTCTTATTGTGATATAGAGATGGGTGACATCTCCCATCAAGCATACGCTCATAATATTTACAATATCGACATATGTGTTTGTTTCCGAAGATGCAATTCTTCAGGTGGTCGCATGATATTGAATCAAAAAAGTCTTTGATATCAATCTTGCCAATTGATTTCGCCCCAACGTGCACATCGGCATTTGTCACTATTCCTTTTTTAGCGACAAAGCCGTGCGCTGCGGAGTCAGCCTTGTACCTTCTGAATACTCTCCAATAAATACTTTTCTGGATGTATTTCAATGCAGGTGAGGGAGCTATTATATTTCTTTTGCCCCCACTTTTTTTAGGTATGGATATACGCTCTATATTTCCATTTTTATGAGCGATTATATCATCCACTTCTTCCAGGTCTTTGCCCAAAACTTGCTTAATGTCGAAATTAGACACCTCCGCTTTGAACACGTTCTGATTTTCCTCCTTCTAATTTTGAGGTTGCTTTTTTTCTGGCAGAATCTTTGTTGTCTGCCTCTCCTGTTTTAATCATTTCTTCAGCCTTCTTTTCAACCGGATCTTCTTTGTCTACTGCAAGCTTTTCCATAATACTGTCCTCCGGACCATTAAATTGAACACACAAATCATCAATAAACCTTTCAACATCGTTTTCATAAATAACTGCACTACCAACCATTTGGTGCCCTCCACCAGCCAATTTATAATCGATGCTGTTCAGCAGTTTACCAATATCAACCTTACACGATTTTGGCTGCCATCTATTATAAGACACAGCCATTTTTACCCTATCACCACCAAGGCGTATAACTCTGATTGAATACATTAAATCTGGTCGCACCAAATATTCTGAATATCGAGGGTAAGCGTACTCTCTGTTCATTTCTGTTATACTCATAACTCCATATATGACCATTGCCTTTTCAATATCTTTTGCAGATTTTTGAAGTTCATTAATAATCCCGTCATCAATCCCAAGAGAGAACAATACGCTATCAATATCAAAATTGTATTTCACGATTAACTCAACTATTCTGCAATAAGTTGAATCAACAAATATAGATAGTCTCTCGAGATATGCTTTTAATAACATTAACGGCTCAGTACTTGAGAATATATAATCAATTGATTTGAACCCTGCGCTATCAATCATATCTGTAATGTCAACGATATGCTGATTAATAACACCCTTCAACAATGGTGTTTCCTGAAACCAATCATAAATAACTCTTGCGGCGGATTTTGCCTTTGAATTATAAAATTGCCTTCCGTTATACAGACGCTCATCTTTTAGGTCAGAACAGTAATGATGATCCACCCACAAGTCTGCGCTTGGGTGGTACTGATAATCAACGATTACAATAGAATCGTTATTACCATCACGCGATACGCTTTCGACAAGTTTGTTGAATTTATCACCTCTATGCGATGATTTTACCGGGTAAAGGCGGTAAACATGATTGGTGTAGAATGCCTTCATTACCATTGCCGCAGATACAATACCATCAACATCATCATGAAAAAAGAGGTGAACCACTTTACGTTCCATTAGCACTCCTTACGGCTGTTAAAAAAAAGAGGGTCAGCTTTTTCAAGCCGACCCACAAAGGTTAATTTTTATAGCACAAATAAATATAAAGTCTCTACAATATTGTTATTACATTTTAGTGTCGAAAATAACTTGACTATTCACCTCTAAGATGGTTGTCTGTCAGTCTTCTGTCTTCCATGTGGCTTAATCTCATATTAGATTTTGTCATCCTTCTTGAAAAAGGCTTATCTTGTGGCGGTGATAATGAGCGCCTATCTTTACTAAGCGGTTGCAAATCAGCATTTTCACGCTTACGATGTATTGTGTTTGTCACAGAAACGGCTATTTTTTCAAGATGGCCATGGAAGCTTTTTACTGATATTGGAATCATTTTTAATACCTATAATCTACAACAGTTCTTCTTGGAGATGCGGTCGCACGACCAGTTCCGTAAGTTGCCCCTAAAGTTCCGGCCCCGGCAATTATCGCGGAAGATCTTGGTGATCTGGCTACTGCACGCCTGGCCATTGACCCTGCGTTGCTTAAATAACTCATACGCTCGGCACCTTTAGTGCGAATTGCCTTTCCAACCTGGCCACCTGCACCTTTAAGGCCCGAGCTAAGTCGTTTTAACGATCTTATTCCCCTTTTTGCTAAATTGGCAGCGCCACTAACAGAGAACCCAAGCTTTTCAAGCTCATCATAAAACGCTTTTTCTGCAATATCAGACGCAGTTTTGCTTACACCCTTATCTGGTTTTGCCGTAGCCATACTGTACCCCATATTTATGCCGCGTCTGAGATACTGGTTTGCAATGATAGCATTTTCTTTTTTATTAAACGCCTTAAATGAGTCAGCAATAGCTTTATTCTCTTTCGCGTTTGCTTCAGAGAATGCAGTTGCCATTTCATTCCCCATTCTTTCAGCGCCAGCACGAACACCAAAACGGTGCCCGGCAACACCTCCTGCTCCAGCGCCTGCCAATCCTACTGCAGCATACGGGGCTGACTTTCTCAAAAAGCCTAATATCGCCTTAGCAGCTTTAGCCTCTTTATTCATAAAAACTTCCTTTGTAAAAGCTTCTATACCATTGTATAATATATTATAGAATATAAATTACTTAATTAGCAAGGGCAAAATAAATTATAAATTAGCAATACCATAAAAAATATTATATTTTCCATAATATAAGCACTTATGGAGAAAATATGAGCGCAATTCCGTTTCGAAAATTTATTATAGCACTTCTTTTTTGCGGTCGAGATATTAATTGGATTAGAGATAAGCTATCAACATTTCAATATAGAATATCAGAGGAAGAGGTTCTAAGCGTATTTAATGACGTAAGATCAATACTCCCAGAAACAATATCAGAATATCTTAATTCAGGTGGGACGCTCCGGTTAAATGAAGAGCAGCATGTCGAGTGGCTCAATCACTTTGGTGTATTTGAGGTGTACGACCACATATTGAGATCTGCAAAAAATATTGATGATCCGCCCAATTATTTTAAATGGTGTGACGATTGCGTGTGGATTCATACATATAAAGACATAATGTCAATAGTTAATATTTTTTTGTATAACAATGAGCCACTTGACACCATATCAGACGTCCTCATGGTTAAATATAGAAGAAAGGTTGGTGTTGATGCTCTCAAGCTATACCAAAAGATATTCTGGGACACCTCCAATATGTCGGCTAAGGACGCTCTTAAATATTGCAAACCATTTACAAACAATGCCCTTATAATAAGACAATGTAGATCAGGTTCTGAAATAGAATTCAGGGATCCTGACTCAAATGATGGTTGTGATGTACCATTTCATTTTCATGACATCGAATATATAAAGTGGAAAATAGGCTATAAGATTGAAGCTCCAAAGCCAAAGCAGTTTCTCGAAAAGGTTCAATCTGATAGTATGTTCAAATATTATGAAGTTATGAATATGACCCAGAGTATTGAGGTTGAAGTAGAAGACGGGTCAAATGAAATGGGTGGTTACAACTCTACAAAAACTAAGCGTCGAAATGTAGAAGAGATGCGGGTTAATGCTGCTAAAAAATGGCTTGATATATACATTAAAGCTAATGAGCACATGCCTGATGATAGAAGTGACTCTGACGACTTTTTCTCAAAAATGAACCAGCTTGAACTTGAGTTTGATAGCGGCAATGAACAAATTGCTAATATTGAAGATTTACCAGATGTGATGGAAGATATAAAAGGTGACCAAGCAAATATATGAGCGTAACCCCGGCACAATTTGCTACAGGCATATTCTATTTAAATAGGATGCCACTGCAAATGCCTCATGATTCAATGAGGCATTTGTTCCCGATATATAATAAGCAATCTAATGCTATGATGTTCAAGTTCGGTCGCCAGACTCATAAATCAACAACCACCGCTTTTAAACTTTCTCTTCCGGCAATAAAATATCCATCATACCATGCGCTATACGTTGCGCCAACTGGGAACCAGGTATCAGTATTTTCAACTGATAAACTAAATAGTGCATTGCATGAGTCTGATCTAGTTAAGGATCACTATTTCGACACCAGGACAAAAGACCAGGTATCATACAAGGAGATGAAGAATGGAAGTAAAATATATCTTCGCTCTGCTTTTCATACTGCTGACTCTATACGTGGTATATCTACTGATTTTTCTGCAGTAGATGAGATTCAGGATATTGTAAGTGACCATATCCCTGTTATTGAGCAGGCCATGAGTCATAGCCTTGCTAAATGGGAAAGTTTGGTTGAAGAATATCCAAATCTCCCAATGCACCTATTCAACTGTAAACTGTATGCGGGAACACCAAAAACAGTTGAGAATACAATGGAAAAATACTGGGATCAATCTACACAGAGCGAGTGGATTATAAAGTGTCAGAATACCGGTTGTAAAAAATATAACTTTATCAATGAATTTAATATTGGAGACGTGGGCCTGATATGCAATAAATGCGGAAAACCAATTCATTATCGTGACGGGCAGTGGGTTCAGATGAATAATAACGACCCATATATTGATGGGTTCAGGCTCCCTCAGATAGTGCTCAATTGGGTTAATAATGAAAGCAACCCAAAGGCCTGGCAGATAAATGTTATACAAACAAGAAAAATATATTCAACTGAAAAATATTTTAATGAGGTGCTCGCGCTGCCATATGCCGCTGCTAAGCATCCGTTGAGTGTTGCGGAGATTAAAAGATGCTGTCAAGATTATGAGATGGTTGAGCCTGAGTGGGTTGGGTCTGATCCGATGGCAAAAAGCGGTCTTAACTTTGCAGGGATTGATTGGGGGAAAGGTGATACAGCATCAGGAACATCTTATTCAATGTTGACAATAAGCACATGGTACCAGGGAAGATTTAAAGTTCTGTTTAAAAAGAAATATACTGGAAGATTGTCATCTCCAATACCCCAAGTTAAAGATATGATACAGATAATCAATAAGTTTAGATGCGCGCTTACTATAGCAGACACTGGTGACGGGAGAACTTCAAACGCACTTATGGTAGAGGCTCTTGGAGTTTCTCGGTTCGGTGAAATATATGAACATGGTTCTATGAAAAAGAAAATAAGATGGGATAAAGATAAAGGTTATTACATCATGAATCGAACTCAAATGATGACTGATGTTATAATGGAGATAAAAAGATGTGAAGTAGATTTTTTCAGACATGAGCAATTTAAAGAGTTTCAACAGGACTTCACTGGTATATATTCAGAATATAGTGAGCAGTTAAGAATGACTAAATACGATCACAATGTTCCTGATGATGCATTTCACTCATATATGTTCAGCAGGATAGCATGTAAAATAATTAGAGGTGAGTTTTCAAAATATCTTACCGGCGGCGCTGATACTTGTTGTGAAGAGGAGCCGTCAGCGATATCAATAGGATAGGAGTTGTTATGCCGTATAAATCAAAAGCTCAAATGAGACTGTTCTTTGCAAAGGAAAAGGATGGAGAGCTTCCAAAGGGTACTGCGCTAGAATGGGCGCATGAAACCAAGAATATAAAAAATCTCCCTGACCATGTAAAGAAGGCCAATCTGAATAATTTATTTGTTAAGATTGCCAAAAAACTTTTTAACCCTATTGAAAGCCCTCCAATTCCTCAGAGGGTTGTTCAACAGGATGCAATTGACGCGGTCAAACAAGAAAAGATGAAAGGTATGACCCCGGTTGAATATCGAAATGAAATTACAGCAAGAAGGTCTGGAGTTTTAAAAAGAAATATCCAGTCTCCAAAAACTCATTAGTTTTTAAGGTGGTCAGGGACTATAAGCCCACCATTATGTATATATCCTTGTGGATTTATTTCTAAAGTCTTATCGACCGTCACCACATCTTCACCTTTGTGCGCGTGGCCGGCATCGTTAAATATCTCTTCTATTGCAGTATTAAATAGATCTTCATATTGCTTTACAGATTTTTGATACTCTCCAAGCTCTGCTTTTCTGAATTCGCTAATAAGGTTGCGCCTTATCTCTTTCATAGCCGCAAGCTCTATGCGATTTGTCCTCTTTCTCAGAGTGTATTCGAGCGTTTTAGCAACGTACGATTTAAATATCATCTCCAGCAGCTCAACACGGTCCTGTTTTGGATCGGCGTTTAATATTGAGTTTTCCAACTCTTTTTTAAAATCAAAAGATTCTTTAGACATAAATTTAGCCACCCTTTGGTAAGTTTATGGTATCGTATATAAGATAACATAGGGGAGCTTATTAATCAATAATAGTTGCAAGCCAATGACATATATGTTATATTTTTGATATAACCTAAATTTCGGCTATTATAATGAATTTAATCGATACAATAAAAAACATTGCCCATAGGGCTGCTGAAGATTATTTACTTACCCATGTAGATATGAATGATACAATATTAGATTCATATAATGCTGGAGAAATACAAAACCTCGATACACTAAAGAGAATTTGTGAGCTGGCAAATCAAAATGTGTACCTATCCTTGTTTCAAGATGAGAGTTTAGACAAAACCAATATTACATTTGTGCTTGCCGATTTTAATAAGTTAAAAACAGAAATCTTAAAAAGTGAGAAAGATATGGAATCTTATGCAACACCACCCGGCGATTTTCGTTCACTGTTATCGCTAATTGTTGGTAGAGATGCTGGCGACATACAGCAAGCACCAAACGCTGGCGAAAAGCTTGCTGAGTTCCAGAAGGTCGGAAATTATAAAAACGCATTTGAGGCTTTTATCAGTGATGTAGAATCAGTACGATATAGCGAAATGCAGAATGCAGAAAAGGCATTTTTGAAAATTGCGCATGATACCAAGCTAATGGTTGCAAATGGCGAATCTATTGGCGATATAGCTAAAATATCATCCCGTTTTGTAAAAGAGGCCGGTTTGAACCCAATGCGCATTGCATCAGCTTATAACATTATCCATAAGGATTTAAAAGATGATGGCTTTACTGTAAGCACAGAGTTTACAAAAGTATCATCCCAAAGGATAAATATTAACGCAAAAATGCTTCAGCCTGTCAATGAGTTTGCCTTGTCTTTTGAAAAAATAGCAGCAACAACTGAGATGATATCAAATCTCAGAAAAACCCTTAACGCTTTTAATAAAGTTATGGGTGAAGAACTCGTTAGCCAGAATGGTTAAATATGGGGATTCAAGAGGATATCGAACTTAAAACTATCGGAAAGTTGATAAAGCCAACTGATAAACCTTTGAGCGACGAGTTTGCCGACAGGGTTCGTTGGAGCGCGCTTGCGTCTCTTAGTGCTATTGCCGCAGCGGCAGCACCAGCACTCCCGGCTCTTATAAAAAGAAAAATATCATTAAAAGATGCTTACAAATTAAGAAAAGTTCCTGTTATGGTTTCAGGGACATCAATGATTCCGGTAGCATGGAACGCCCCGAGAGTTCATAATGCATACCTTAAATATGTTCAAGGTAAAGCAGGGTTTGAAGAACCGCAAGAGGCCTATAACAAATTAATAGAAGAGCAAGCCAACACGGTTGGTGCTTTTACACCAATTAACAAAAAAGCCTCCCTTTTAAGCACAGCAAATAGAATTGGTAGTGGGTTGGGAACTGGAATTGGAAAAGCTTTTACCGGCACAAGAAAATTTATAGGTAAAGGTATTGTTGGGACTCCAAAAATTGTTCCTACAGCTTCTGGAGGAATGAGAAGAACTTTTGGTGGCGGACTTTACACCTGGGGAACAAGGGGTGCAGTTGGTGCGCTTGGCGGCACAGGAGCTTTTAAAGGCTACCAACTTTTACAATCGAAAAGAAAATTATCTGGTAAAAACTATACAACATTTTTGAGAAACAATATCCTTTCTGGAAACATACAGCCGAATCAACTTTCTCAGAATGATTTAATATCGGTAAGAAAGCTTGGGATGAGATAATGAATACTATATGGGGCTCTTTTTTCAGACATATGGAGAAGGTTGCTATTGATCCAATGTCAGTGGCGATGCATGGTATGAATATACTCAACCTTAAAGATAAAATACAAAAAGAAAATATGGCCAACCAGTTGAACCCAATTAGTAGGAGTGCGCCTGGTAGTTTAAAATTGCAATCGCCATATAGTTATCAATTTGAGGGTGGCAAAAAAACCGGATTAACCGAAACTACGACTCCTCATACATTTTAAAGGAGCTTTCGATGGAAGATAGAATAAAGACGGCCGCAGATAATATGTTAAATCGCGGTGATATAAATAAGGAAGACCATGACAAACTATATAAGCTTGCTTTCAGCTTAAAAGGCATGATGCAAGCTACCGGTAAGGGCCTTACTGTCGACAATCTGAGAAAGGGGTTATTTACAGCGGCCCTTCTTGGAACTGGAGCAGCAGCTACTAAAGAAATACTTGTTGATCCTATTATTGAGAAAAATAAAATAGATAAATCTTTCAAAGCCATGACAGACAAAGTTCCTCAGCTCGCAGAGGCAGATCAGGAGAAGATGAAAGATTATTTCAGTGTTGTAAAAACATTTTCTCCAAAAGCCGCATCAAACCCATTAGTTGCCGGCGCGTTGGTCAATAAGATGATGCAGTTTGGTGGCGTTGACCATAAATTGGTTCAGGACATATCAGCAATTCAAGCTGGCTTGCCACAGAGCAAAGTTACCCCGGCAGTTTTCGAAAGTGTTGCTAAAAATGTCGGGTCTGCAGCTGTACCATCAGAAAAAACTACTGCAGAATTTGATGGCAGTATGAATTTAAAAGGATTTTCAATATCAAAGGATTAATAATGATCCCTTTAAACGGATTCGATAAAAAGGCTGGGGCCATCGGAAAAATTATCAAGGCAACTCCGAAAATTATTAAGTATCCTTTATATACAATTGGTGCTATTGGAACTGGGGCAGCAGTGCTTAAAGCTTCCGATAAAATTCATGACTTCTATAATATAACCAGTGAGATGCGTAAGAGGAAAGTCATGAAAAAGCAGATAGACCTTCTTCAGCAAATTGCTGATCAAGGTAAAAAACCTGGTACTGTTCCACAAGCGCCGAAGCAGAAATTAAAAATTGAACCTTTAACATAGGAGTAAAAAAAATGACACCGCAAGATATTTACAATGCTGCGTTTGAAGATGAGCTTCAAAAGATTAGTGGTATTGGTACTGAGATTGCCCTACTGTCTGGAGTAAAACCTGAAAAAAAAATGATTAAAAATGCGAGCAGTATTTACAATAATGCTTTTGAGGATGAGCTTGAAAAAATAGCATCATCAGATAATGATAACAATGACTACAAAAAGAAATTTACATCAGCTGGAAAAAAGATTCTTGGCTCTTCTTTATCTACTGGTGTTGCAGGTGGTATGTCTGCGATGGCTGGCGATTTATACAACGCAAACTATCTTAGTAAAAAATTTAATATTGCAACCCCAAAGAAACAAATTTTAAAAAATACGCTTAGTAGTGGCAAAAGAGGCGTATATGTTGGGGCTGGGTTAGGTGGTCTCGCTGCTTTGGGAGCAATTGCAGGAAGTAATATTAAATCTAAATTAAGTAATAAATTTAAAAAGAAAAATGCATAATGATTAAATATATCCAATACGATTCTATTGATGAGACCGGGCAGCATATAATCCCGGTCAACTCAATCGCGCACCTCAACAAGACTGCTGGAAGCAACTATGCTCCGGAAATAATGAAGGTTATACTTAACCTTGATCGTAAGCCTGAGCGGTACTACGTTGTTATTAACGCACTCGGGTCGTATGAAGTCTGGGGTGCTAATCGTAATGGAGATGCTTTTCCTGAAGCTGGTCTTTCCCATAAATCATTGCGCACGGATATGAATACCGCGAATGATTATGGGTATAAAACTTTTGAATATTATGCAAAGTTTTATAAACACCATGTTAATAAAGATCCGCAAAAATCATTCGGTGAAATAATATTCTCTCATTGGAACCCGGTATTGCACCGTGTAGAAGTTATTGCCGCAATTGATGTTGTTAACGGCGCAGATATTGTAGCATCTCTTGAGAAAGGCGAACCTGTTGCGGTATCGATGGGGTGTCGTGTAAAATACGACCGCTGCAGTATATGCGACAATAAGGCTAAAACAAGAGCTTATTACTGCAAACACCTTAAGAACCACATGGGGCAAATAGTAACCCCTGAGCTTGCTGCGCTATGGTCAAAAGAGCTTGGGAAAACAATCCTTCCCGGGGCTATGGTATTCGCCTTCAATGATTACCCAAGATTCTTCGATATGTCAAAAGTTTATATAGGAGCCGACCGCACAGCTTTCATTTTGGGTAAGGCTGCGTCATCAGGGTTGGTTATAGCATCTGTTGATCTTGCAGAAGCATATGGTGTAACTGATGATATGTTTGATAAGGCCGCACAGGTACATAAAAAGAGCGAAATTGATAAAGAGGTCGGCGCGCTCGGCAAAGATGATGTTGACGGTACAATGAGGCCTGTAAACAATATCTCTGTTTTCAGAAAAGCTCTTGATGAAAAAATGAACAAAACTATAGCTGCTGAACCGAGAATTCCTAATAAACTTATTGACTCAGTGGCAACAGCACACCCTTTAAGCAAAATATTATCTACAATATTAGGGCTTGGTATACACCCAAAGCCGGATGAGTTTCAAAGAATAGTTCTGATAAGAATTGGTAATAAACCTCTTGCTGATGAGTTGGAAAAAGAGGGTATGGTATTTGATTATAAGAGCCCAGTTGATCCTCAAGAGATAGATATATCAATTAATAACTATGATGATACTTTAGCCAGGTCATTTTCAACATATCTCGAGAAGAGAAGTTGCTTCCCGACATTTCTGTATCAAAGAGTTTCAGGTATAGAAAAATCAGCTCAAAATGGAACTGATTACTGGAATAGGCCGTCTATGTCTGATTTTCATCTTCCTGGTGAAAGTCAAAAAATGGAGATAAAAATTGGGCCAGAGGCGTCTGCTCTTGCTGGGATAGCGGCGCTTTACGCAGGTTTAAAATTGAAAGCTCAAGGGTATGGGCCCAAAGAACTTGCTAAAATATTTACCGGAAAACCATGGTTAAGATCAATTATAGGTGGTGGAGTTCTCTATAATATATTTGAGCAAATAAATAAGGCCGAAAAAACAAATCCAATGCTCGGCCCCGCTTCAAATTATGAGAATATTCTACAGAATACTAATTTCTCAGGCAAGATGGTAAAGCAGTCTGCTTTGAGTGAATTGACCAATGCAATAGTTGTTCCAAATGCTTATATATTCAATTCATATAATCAAAAATCTTTGTGTAAAATTGGAAGCATACAAACTGGATTTTCAGTGGTTAAAAACAACATTATTGCAAACAGTATTAATTGTGATTTACTGAAAAAAAAGTTGTTAGAAATTAAATAAAACTATATACTTTAATTATATTTAGTATAGGGAAAAAT
>Ga0164310_10000010_pt1 | contig 99253 bp, 97 predicted proteins | sample GuaBasSedimGuay1_FD_121795 | JGI IMG/M metagenome (GOLD analysis project Ga0164310, IMG submission 121795) | Subseafloor sediment microbial communities from Guaymas Basin, Gulf of California, Mexico - Guay1, Core 4569-9, 0-3 cm | ecosystem: Environmental > Aquatic > Marine > Hydrothermal vents... | reverse complement strand
TCTCGGTGCAGAGCCTACGACCAGTACTTACGACTGGAGAGGCTACACCAGCGGTGGAGAGGATGTCACCTTTGATAACCCGGGAGCGGGAACATGGTACATCATGGTCCGCTCCTACAGTGGGACTGGTTCCTACGAACTCACTGTTACCATCACCTATGATACTGGCGGTGGTGGCGAGGGCGATGGAATTGTCACCAAGTGGGCGGTCATCGTGGGCATCAGCGACTATGAGGCTATCAGTGATCTCTCGTACTGCGATGAGGATGCTACTGACTGGTACAACTACCTGACGGGCACCATGGGCTACGACAATGTCAGGGTTCTTGGTGACACTCACACCAGCAACTATCCATCCTACTATGCACTGGCTACCGAGGCCAACGTGAAGGCAGCTCTGAACTGGATGGCGTCAGGTGCTGATGCTGACGATCAAGTCGCGTTCATCACATCAGGACACGGTTCCGGCGATGGTTCCGGCTCGTCATACTTGTGCATGTGGGACTGCTCCTCAGGTGAGGATGGTGAAGATGGCAATCTATACGACACAGAACTTGCTCCCATCATTGGAAGCATGGTGGCCAACCAGATATTCATCTTTGTCGACCATTGCTACTCGGGAGGGCTGATTCCTGAGATTGCTGCCCTCAGCAACAGTGACAACGTGTACATGACAACGACCTGCACCGACAACGGTTACGGCTACGACGACTCTACTCATCAGAATGGTGCCTGGACGTACTACTTCCTGGAGTACGGGCTCATCAATCATTACGCGAGCAATCCAAACACCCTGATGGAAGACTGCTTTGACTACGCGTTGGCTGCCTATCCTCACAGTGGCGGCGATACTCCTCAGGAGTTCGACGGCAATACAAGTGTAGGCTTCAAGCTCTGAGGGGTCCTACACCCCTCTCCCTTCTTTTTTTTCTTCCAGCTCTGTCCAAGCACACAGATTCTGGAGGAAGACAGTGCTCAATTTCTGTGATATTTTATAAGCCCTCAGAACCGAGTCTCCTTGTCGCGCATTAGCACTCAGTCCTCAAGTTCAAACCGGCCTCTCAGCCAACGATTGTGCTCATGAACTGGCGCGTCAATTGTGGTCTAGGAGAATGAATTTGGAATGCATAAGATGAGAATTCTTGAGAGCATCGCATGTTTTGTGATTATCTTCTTCGTAGTGGGATCGTCCTTCTTGGCGATTCATGCAACTCCCATTGCTGCTACCACTGGGGAGCCAGTGTCATCATCATCGCTGGTGAGCCAGACATCGCCGGAGTCCATGTCAGACGAGATCTGGCAGGCGTCTTCATCATCCGATGATAGGCTCTCCCTAGTGGACTTCTTGGGTCGAGTCGAGCAACTAGGTGGAACCCTTGTCAACAGCGATGAATGTCACACGGCTTATCTCTCCACAGCAGGAGACGGCCTGCGATATACTGTGAAGACAATAGGAAATACTGCAATCATCGACGTTGCAATCGGCAGCTACTCTCTGCTGAGCTATTCCTTTGACGAAGGGGTATACAGTACCCTCGTGATCGACGGGACTCAGCTATCTTCTCAGCCTGGTGCACCTGCACTTCCATACACAAATCTGGTGTTCACCGTGCCTCACAATGCACATGTTCTCGGGATCTCCACTAGGACCATTGACTCGGAACAATTGAATGGGCTGAGTGTGATGCCGAGCCCCGAACCCCTTGCCCTCTATGAGGGTTATGAGAGACCCACCTCACTGTTCTTTGACACGGATGTCTATTCAACGGATTCGTTCACCAGAAGCGATATCCTTAGCCATCAGACTCTCACACGCGCGGGTGAAAAGACCCTTCTTCTCTCTGTCTACCCTGTGAAGTACAATCCATCTCGCAAGCTGGGGGAACTGGACCTTAGAACTCAGATCACAATCGAATTCGATCAACCTATTTCCACACAGGAGCTCGGGGTTTCTCCACCCGGGCACAGTGATACGCCAGGTGGCAACTACACAGTGATAGCGAGGGAGAGCTATCTGTCCTCTCTTGAGACCTTTGTGGCTTGGAAGGAGTCCTTGGGTTTTGATGTCTTTGTTGAGACTCTTGAAGACATCTACGCACAATACCCCTCGGGTGATGGTCCTCTGCGGGTCCGCAACTACCTCATGGACAGCTACACTCAGAACCACACCGAGTACGTTCTACTGGTGGGTGATGCCGACGTGATCCCTGTGAGGGAGGTTGTGGATCCCGCTAGCGGTCCAGGTCTCGACAACGGCACCGAGCCGAGCGACCTGTATTATGAGTGCCTTGACGGGGATTGGGATGCGAATGCAAATGGTCTGTACGGGGAGATGACTGATAATGTTGACTTTCTACCTGAGTTGAAGGTCGGCCGGATTCCTGTACAGACTACTGAGCAGGCACGGAATGTACTTGCGAGGATTGTTGACTATGAGCGGGATCCCGAGCCAGGCGATTGGATGGATGACTTCATGCTCATCGCCAATGACTGTTTTGGTGCGGGTGACGGGCCTGTTCTGACAGAGGCCTTCTTGAACCAGATGTTCCTGTATGACTCGTTCTTTGATGTTTTCCGTTACTACTCTACAGATGACTCGTTGACAGTCGAGAATGTGATGTCGAAGGTGAACTCTGGAGTGGGCATAATGGACTTCTTTGATCACGGGGCCTACGATGTATGGGTCGGTGCGTTGGGCCGCGATGATGTGCTCAACATGACTAACGGAAACCGTTCCATGCTTGCCTTTGCAATGGCTTGTGAAACGGCGGCATTTGATGTTGAGAGTGTCGAGCCGACCATTGCAGAGAACTTCTTCAGAAACCCGAACGGTGGAGCACATACGTACATAGGAGCAACACGTGTGGCGTGGGCGTCGTACGACTGCTTTGATGGTTTCCACAACAAGTACTGGGAGTACTTCTTCGAAGATGCGATTGCTGGCAGGTCAGTGAATCCGAAGGAGGCCATGCAGAGAGCCCAAGAGTATATGATCACCACCTTTGACGTGAATGTATCCTACACCCGTGAAACAATATACCAGGCAATTTATTTCGGAGACCCCTCTCTGAGAATGTACTGGAAGCATGATGTGGAAACCTCTGTTGAACCTGTAGAGACTCGGACTGAAACGACGTTGAACGGAACTGCTCTCTGCTACAATGGTGCGTTCCCTGTGTCTGGGACCACGAGTGTCCGGATTGTCGATCCGACAGGGACTGAAGTGTTCAGTGGTGTTGTTACAATCGGTCCGTCTGGCAACTTCTCTGTAGTCTTCAATACGAGTGATATCCCCGGACTATATCGTGTGTACACGCACTCGACAGGTCCATTTGACTACACAGCCGAAACGACATTTGAGGTGGGTCTCTTGACGTGTAACGTCACTCTGGATTCTGACCCTATCTATGGCACACTCCTGCACTTCAGTGGCCATTGTTCCGAGGACTCTGTGGGTGCGGCTATCCTGATGGACGCTGAACACAGTGTTATCAACCAGACTGTCATATCCTGCACTGGCGGGACATATTCCGGAGCGATCAATGTGACTGCGTTCGGAAACCTACGACTAGTTGTCTCTCTCGGGAACGGAACATTCACGGGAGGTTGTGAGATCGGCCTCAAGGTTTCCAGAGGCGATGTCCTCATCATTGCTGACAACACCGGGCAAGTGGGCATGAACTACCCGGGAGGGTGGGCTAGTGACAACTCTGGTGACTCGTCAAGTGAGGGCGAATTTGAACTTGCCCTTCGCGATGAGTACAACGTCACAGTCATCAACCTGATGGGGCTCGGCACTCCGACCATCGACCTACTGAATGAGTTCGATGCTGTGGTCGTCACGACAGGAGACTGCTTTGGATTTCCTCTCACCAGTCCTGATAGTTATCTTCTGGACATCCTAGAGAGCTATGCATACTCAGGTGGAAACGTATTGTTTGAGGGTTCCTCCATCTTCACCTCCTTGACCAATCCAGGAGATCGGTCCGCCTTTGGCAACCTAGTATCCGCTGAGTACTCAACTCGCGTCACAAATCTGGGCGCTCTCTATCTGCAGAAGAAGTCACACCCCATCATGTCGGGTCTTCCCACATCCATCTACTTGGAGGACGGCCTAGGAACTTACTATGTTGAGGTGGTCACTGCTGTGAACAGCTCTCTGTCAGTAGCAACGTATCAGGGTGACTACACCGGGCCCAGCGCCATCACTGCTGTGAGCAATAATGGATCTCGAGGAGCTGCAATCTTCATCGGATTCTCGATTGACGCCATATCCAATGAAACCCTGCGTAACACTCTGATCCAGAACTCGTTGGCCTTCCTCCTTGAACCTACTCTGCTGGTCACACTGTCAGACGATGCGATGAGGTCTGGCACAAGTGAGCGAATTGACATCGTCGTGGAGGACGCTGCAACCGGTACGCCCGTGAGCAATGCCCTTGTGACTTTTAGCGGCTGTGGCGTGTCAGTCTCCAACTACACGGGGTCTGGTGGCGAATGCAGTGTCTACCTCAGTCCGATATCGCAAGGTAGCATCACGGTGAAAGCAGTGAGGAGTGGATACCTGAACTACTCCACAGTGGTAATTGTATATGAGACTCCTGTGCTCGCGCTGTCCGCCTCCCCACGGTATATCGACAGGACGCCCGGCCAGAAGGTCACATTTTACGCCTCAGACTTCTACGAGAGGTTCCCTCTTGAGAACTGCTTCATCAACGTGACCGGTCTTGGAAACTCTGTCACAGGCTTCACCAATCAATCAGGTATGTTGGACATCGTCCTGACACCTGACTCTCCGGGCCTCATCTTGGTCACGGCGAATCTCACCGGTTATGTCAACACCACCCTCAACATCCCTGTGAAGATCACGGCTCTGGTGTTGCCCAGCTTTGGCACAGCTTCGCCGGACCAGTGCTGTTGGGATGAACTCATGCTTCACTGGGACAAGTACGGAGAGTACCCACTGGACATTGACTATGAAACCTATTCTGGAATGCAGAACATCACACTGTCCACGCTAGAGGCAGTGGGTGCTGACGTCTTAATCCTCAGCATTCCTCAGACCGCACTATCGGAGGCCGAGATCACTGCGATTCGGACCTATGTTGAACAGGGACACGGCTTCGTATCATCGTTTGGTTCACTCTACTACAACCCCCTTGAATTCAGCGAGATGTTCGGGCTGGCCCCCCTGCTAGACCCCATCGTAGAGATGCCGGATGACTTCAACATGCACATAGTGAATACTACGCATCCTCTTACTGTTGACATCAGCGAACCCTACTATCCAGGTTACCCGTTGACCTTGTACCAATCAAGTACAGGTTGGAGCTCTGACATTCTGAGAGGAGCGAGCTACGCTGCCTACCAGAACATTTCCCTTCGCAAAGGTGCAATAGTGGTCTTCAGAGGGATGGTCTTCTTCTCCAACGTACCCGAGTATACAAGCAATACCGATGACTGCCAGCTCTTCTACAACTCTATCACGTGGTCGGAGTACAAGATACCTGACCATGATCTTGCTGTCTCCGTGGACGCTCCACTTGTAGGCCCTGGTGAGACCGCCAACATTACAGTCGTGGGCCGCAATGTCGGTCTGTCCAATGAGTCAAACGTGGATATCACGCTATATGTCAACGGTGCTGTGGTGTCGTCCCTCAACATTCCACTCTTCTTGACTGGCACCACTGAGGTTCTGAACTACTCGTGGACGCCCTCTGTGGAAGGAACATACAACATCACTGCGAGGATAACAGTGGTTCCTGGAGAAGATACCTTATTGAACAACATGGCGCAGGATACCGTGTTTGTACGAGAAGTGCATGACTACTTCATGTTTGAGGGACCCTTCCAGTGGTATGATGCAAAGACCCACGGAGCCAACCTGTGGCTGTGGGGTGATGATGCGGCGACTCCCCTCGCGTTACCCTTTGCATTTCCATTCTACGATGAGATCTTCGACACGGTGTATGTCAGCAGTAACGGATGGCTCAGCTTCAAGAACGATAACCCGACAGACGGAGTGCCTGTACCCTACCCCACGTCGGATTCAAGGTACCCCTATGCAATGGCTCCCTTGTGGGCTGATCTATACTGTGAAGGCAATATCTTCGTGTGGTCAACGACCGAGTTTGTGGCCATCGAGTACAACAAGGTCACCCTGTCTGGTGGAGCACGTGTAGGGACGTTCGAAGTAGTCTTGTTCGCAGACGGCCGTCTGGCCTTCTGCTACGAGAGTCTCCTGGACGTGCCTTACGGTACGGTGGGTCTCAACCTTGGTGATGGAGTCCGATACAACTCATACCCTGCGACGGACCTGAGTCAAGCCTCGGACTTTGGCATAGAGTTCTACTACTCACAGCCAGAGCACGAGATTGCGCTGGCTCTGGGATGCCCCTCTCGCTCTGCGATAGGCGAACCGACAGACATCGAGATGGTTGTGTTCAATGTTGGATCAAGCATCGAATACACCGTCATGCTTGAACTGTTTGTTGACGGGGTCCTGGAGTTCTCTGATGTCATCGACACCCTTGTGCAGGGCGTTGCATACAATCATAGTATTCTGTGGACTGGTACTTGGCAAGGGTTCGTCAATGTGACTCTCGCGGTCTCTCCCGTGCCTGGTGAGTTCACCAATGCTAACAACATTGCAACACAGATGATGTACGTCTCGAGCGTACGCGACTATGTCGTGATCGAAGACACCTATGAGTGGTATGATGCCGTCGCAAGTGGAACGAATATTGGACTAGATGGTGATGATGTCTACCAGACCATCAGCCTGCCGTTCACCTTCCCGTACTATGACTCTAACTTCACATGGGTTGCTGTGAGCAGCAACGGGTGGCTCAGCTTCAATGTGAGCGATCCCTGGGAGTTCATCAACCCCGCGTTTCCGAGCGACAATGACAGGTTCAAGTACTGTCTGGCCCCGGTCTGGCGAGACCTGATAGCTCAAAACAACGTCTACGTCTGGAAGACGGATGACTTCGTGGCGATAGAGTTCAATGACTACTACTACCTCAGCGGTTCTCTCCTGGGTACATTCGAGGTTGTTCTCCACGCCGACGGAGCCATTCAGTTCAACTATCTGACAATGACATCAGTGTACGGTGCAACAATAGGTCTCAACCACGGTGACGGCTATCACTACAACACCATTGACAACTCATACGTATCATCGGCTGCTGGAGTTGGAGTGACATTCCTCTACGATGACGCGGCTGCTCCGGTGTGGGTCGAAACCCCGACCAACATCGTGCGCGAAGCAGGTACCTTCTTCTCCTACCAGCTGGAGGCGAGTGATGATACCTTCGTTTCCACCTACACGGTGAACGACACGATCCTATTCAGCGTCACAGATGACGGTCTTGTGACCAACAATGTTCGCCTGCATGTCGGTTCATACGGTCTTCTTGTGAAGGCCTTTGACGCCTTTGGCAAGAGTGTGTCAGCTGAATTCAAGGTGGATGTTGTTGACACCACAGGTCCGACATGGTCCGAGTCACAGGTCACGGACGAGATAGTGTCAGGGCAGGAGTACGTCTTGGATGTCCGCGCTCAGGACTTCTCTGGTGTCGCGTCATATACAGTGAATAGCACATTCTTCTCGATAAACGAGACCGCGTATCTCAAGAACACAGTGATGCTCGGTGCGGGTGTCTACGTATTCGAGGTGACAGCAGAGGACATCTACGGGAACACCAACTCGCTGACCATTGTGCTGACGGTGCTTCAGTCTTCCGACCAGATGTTCATCTTGACGATGGCGCTCACCTTTGGTGCTATCTCTGTCATAGGACTGTCTGTCATCCTCATCATAAGGAAGAAGATCTCTGCTCGTGATACCGGCTAGGAACTAGAAGTCTGGTCGGGCTGATATGGCTACGGGTGGATCTCGTAGAGGAGGAACCGTCTGCCGATAAACTCCTCTGCGACGAAGCCCGTGGTCATCACCCACTCAGAACATCTCGGTCCGAGGAAATACACTGCTCTGTCTGCCCCCTGATGTTGTGCCTCATCAATGGTGCGGGCAAGAACGTCAACAAAGACCGACCTGTCAGTGGCAAAGATGGTGAAGGCTGCAGTGGACTCTTCCTCCCTCTGACGGTCTATCTTGAAGAAGAATGCCTGAGCAACTCCGTTCTCGTCCATGACCACCCTGAAGTGAGTTTTTGAGACAAGGCGGTGGAGTCCCTCACGATCAGCAAACTCAAACTCCCAGGCTGCGGGAATAGTTGAGGTGCTGACGAGCTCGGGGTTCTGTTCCAGTAGGCTTACCAACCTATCGGGATCCACAGTCATAGGAACAAAGACGGCGCTCGGCTTCTGATGCGGTGGATAGGGCGCATGTAGTCTGAAGTAACCTGCACTGTTTACCTCCCTGAAACCGAGATTTGTGGCGACATGAATAGATGCCTCATTTCTCGAGCTTGTCGCATACCATAGTGGATTGATTCCCCGCTCCTTGGCCAGGCCGATGATCCGCGTCACTATGTCCTTGGCGAAACCGCGATCACGGTACCCCTCTCTCACACGAAGGCCCACTACCCAACCGATAGTGGACTTTGGGACAATCTCCAGTGTTCCAATCGCCACGAGATTACCATCGTCAAAGATGCCCACTGACTCGTAGTTCGGGTCCTCCATCCAACGAGGGAAAGCCTCAGGGACGTAGTCATGGCCTTCCCAGATGGTCTTGCAGAGGGCCTTGACGTCCTCGTGGTGTTCAGCCTTCAAGGGTACGATGTCAGGCGCCATGAACTCGGGTTGGCCATTCCCTCTTAAGAATCGTTGGGCGGATACACCTCGTCCACTGACACATCCATGAAGGGCGTCCATTGCAGACAATTCTGGCACTGAACTCGCCCATGTTCATCCATCTTCAAGGTTTCCGCGCTGTAGACTGCATTACATTTGGGACACCTGAATATGCCAAGGGATTCAGGAGTGTGCTCTGCCGTTTCAATGGCCTTCAGAATGAAAGTGCAGGCCTTCTCCTCATCCCCTTCGAGGACTTCCAAGCCAGACCATGCGCCGTACCCCTTGGCCACGACCTGAATCGACACACTCCGATCTGCATGGTCATAATCTGTGAGCACCACGAGCACGCCACGTTGAGCTAGGGCGAAGACATAGACACCGACCTCGTAGTGACCACGTCCGCCAACTCGGTTGAACACCTCATAGATCTTGGGGTCGAAGAATGACCTCTCACGCGCCCAGACATCTGAGAGAGTATTCAGCCCCTCATCAACGTGGTTGCTGTCGACATTATCAAGCAACAATTTCCGCAACTCGGCACCTCCTGCGTTTCCTTCGTTCTGAACGATTATACATCTTCGCTATATGTGCAAGTGTCTGTTTCTCGCCGAAGCGTCATCTAAGACTCTCGTTGCAGAACAAGGCAGTAGTGATGGTGCACATTGGACACGTAGGTTGACGGATAACCCCAGCACCCAAGCCGCTTGTTGTCCTGACACCAGATCATCTCCTGTCTCAGTTCATACCTCTGGGACAGCCTTCTGGCCAGGTCCCATGCGATTGGGCGGAGGGTCCCGTCGACATCTCTCATATTCTGTGCAACCACAGTGAGGTATGCTCTGTCTGCCAGCAGAGGATGCAAGCCATCAAAGATCTCACCGATGGCCTCCAGATACTGGTCATACTCGGTGATGTTCCCGAGGTCAGCCTCGTCGTCACTGTAGTACTGCTTCAGGCCGGCCGTCTCTCTCTGCTTGTGTGTGGATTCATTTCCTCCTCTCGACTTGCGGAGCATGTCAAAGTACGGCGGAGAGGTGATGATGTACTGCAACTCAGGGATATCTCCGTCGAAGTAGTGCTCGAGTAGGCTACGGGCATCTCGTGAGTCACCGACGATAGTATGGATTTGCACGTCGCCACTCACAGCCTCTGTCTGTTCAACAAAGGCGGGATTTAGCTCGATGCCAACGCAGTTTCGAGATATGTCTGAGCACGCCCTCTGAGTGCTACCTGTCCCTGCAAAGGGATCCAGCACCCAATCTCCCGGCTTTGTGAAGAATCGAGTCAGGCGCTTGACGAGTTCTTCCGGGAACTTCGCCGGGTGGTCCAGTCTCTCCCTGGGGCGCGGTCGCGGGTTTATCACAAACCATGACTTGGTTGACTTGACCCAATCCTTTCCGTCTAGGTCGTTTAGTCTTCTATTGTGTGTCTTCCTAGCCATGGCCTATCCCTTGCAGGATTGGCCGCCTCCGCATCATAAGTGTAGCTCTATAACTGGCTGCCAGTAATTGATGAGGTTCCAGTGGGTACACTTCTACCTCGAGTGACATTATTAGGCAATCGTCGTCATTATGACAGGTTCAGGTTGAAAGCTCTCCGTCCGATTACCTTAATTCATAGTGTGTCCGGATGCCCAGACATACTTTCAGAGGTTGTACGATGAGACTGCTTCGAAAACAGACCAACGGTTTGATTGTCGGGGTCATCATAGGAATCGCTTTCGGTGTGGGCGGGCTGATCTTCATCAGTCCTCCGTCCTCACAAGGGACACACGCTACAATCACAACCGCGGGTTCTTCCACGGTCTATCCCCTCTCTGTCGAGTGGTCCACCATGTACTCTGCAAGCTTCCCGGGAATCACAGTCAATCCCAGTAGTGGGGGATCCGGTCTTGGGCAATCTCTGGTGGCTCAGGGACTTGTGGACATCGGAGCATCCTCATCATATCCTGAGGCCGAGTACTTTGATCTCAATCCCCAGGTCCAGGTCCTTCCGATGTCGGCCGATGCTCTGGGTGTCGTTATCCATGAGAGTGTGAACGGCTCTATCTTCAAGATGGACTGTGACATGGTGGTCGCGGTCTTTCAGCGCAATGTGACGACGTGGGCTGAGTTCGCTTCGGTTTTCGGAGTGACCGTGGACGCCACAGGGCCGATCGATGTGTTCGTGCGGTCCGACGCCAGTGGAACCACCGCCACCTTCGCTAAGTGGCTGGAGACTGCTGGGATGACTAACAACTCCAACGGTGCAGACTATGAGTGGACTCTTGGGCACGATGAAGCCATCTCATTTCCGTCCGGTGTCCTTGCTGTTGATGGGAATCCCGGGGTGGCCTCGGGAGTCGCCAGTAATCCTGATTCAATCGGATATGTAGGTCTTGCTTTCCTCAACGTGACGGGACTCACACGGGTGAGTCTCTTCAATCCTGGCAATGGCGAATGGGTGGAGCCCAGCGTGGCCAATGCGATAAAGGCCATCCCAACAGATCTGACAGACCCCGGGGAGAGCCTCATGAATTCTGAGATTGACGGAGCGTACCCAATAGCCAGGTTGCTCTACTACATCATAAACCGCGAGAATCTACAGTGGTACACCATCTCCTTCATCACGTGGTGCCTGGTGCAGGGTCAGAACTTTGTAAGCGTCGTGGGTTACGTTCCGATCAATGGCACGTCCGCCCAGCAGTATTCACTGTCCATCGTGGCGGTCATGACCCCGTCGGGCGGTTAGGAATGGAGGACTGAGTGCTATGAGAGAAGAGACCTCGAGGGACCTCGGTCGTGTTTGTAGACGGGCGCTCTTGAGAGTCAAGTCTGCCCTATCTTCACTCAGGAACGGCGATACTCCCACAAGGGTTGACATCCTGGGGAAATGGGGTCTTTTCATTCCAGCGGTGGCAAGCATCCTGATCATCGTCCTCATCCTCAGTTTTCTGTGGGTCGAGTCGGGTCCGATTTTTCTTGACCCTAATGGAGGTCCGGGAATCATCACCAACCCCACTTGGGACCCCACACACGACATCTATGGGATTGCCACATTCATAGTGGGGTCTCTTCTGTGCACGGGCATAGCCATTGGTCTGGCGGTGCCTCTCGGGATTGGTGGCGCCGTGTTCCTGAGCGAGTTCTGTCCGGGTCCAATAAGGCAGACCATCAGAATGATAGTCGAGATGATGGCCGCCATACCTTCGATTGTCTACGGTCTATGGGCATACCTCGTCCTTGTCCCTTTTATCAGCAGTACCCTTGCTCCTGCACTCCAGACAAATCCCCTCACTGCATGGATTCCATTCTTTCAGGGTGAGACAAACGGTCTCAGTCTTATCGCGGGCGGTGTGATCCTTGCCATCATGCTCCTCCCCACAGTGGTGACCATTTCGAATGATGCTCTCGAGGCCGTACCCAAGTCTCTGCGAGAGGCGTCACTGGCTCTTGGGGCCACCGGAAGCGAGACCGCCAGCCGCATAGTCCTCTCCGCGGCCCTGCCAGGAATCGGAGCTGCTGTTGTACTGTCACTGGGGCGTGCTGTGGGGGAGACCATGGCTGTGTTGATGGTGACAGGAAACGCGCTGCAAATCCCCTACACACTGTTCGACCCAACATATGTCATGACTAGCATTATCACAAACCAGCTTGGGTTCGCCTTCGTCTTTCCGCTTTGGCGTTCTGCTCTCTTTGCTGTCGCGCTCATTCTACTTCTACTTTCAGTCTGTTTCACCCTGACCGCGAAGGTCCTGATCAAGTGGGGAATGAAGACACGGGGTTACATCTAGGAGGTCTCAATGTGGTAGACAACTCGATACGGACAAGATTCACGAGACTGCTACCTGACCTTGCGGGATCTGAGCACGACCTGAGGTACTTCAAGGACAAATTGGTCAAGGTCCTGCTTGGCCTCATAATGCTTGTAATAATCACTCCCTTCTTCCTCGTTCTCTTTCAGGTGGCCGGCACAGGGCTGGTCCAACTCTTTGGGACAGGTCCCGGACAGGGCCTCGATTTCCTATTCACATTTCCCGGTGTGGGGCTTGAGGGTGGTATCAGAAATGCGTTTGTCGGGACTGTTGAGCTCGTCGTGCTTGCCTCATCAGTCGGTGTTCCACTCAGTGTGTTTGGAGCAGTGTTCATCAGCGAGTACACCCGGCCGGGTCTCATCAAGGAACTTATTGAGTTCGCCTCGGACGTCTTAGCTGGCATTCCGTCTATCGTGTTCGGAGCGTTCGGTTTTGCGTTTCTCGTTGACTTTCTGCACATGGGAATGGGCCTCGTGGCTGGCGCGTTGACTCTGGCTTTCATGATGATTCCTACAGTCCTGCGCACCACCCAAGAGGCCCTCAGGTCTGTGCCCATGTCGTTGAGGGAGGCGTCTCTTGCCCTGGGTGCCACCAAATGGTCCACCACTTGGAACGTAACCATGAGAGCAGCATTCCCCGGGATGATCACTGGCGTACTGCTCGCGGTCGGACGGATAATGGGTGAGACGGCTCCACTGATTTTCACAGCCGGGAACAGTCTGAGCGTTCCGACCGAGCTGGTAGGTTCGGGCTCCTGGGTGGCTTCGATGCCATACACGATCTGGGCCTACATCTCTGACCCGAGGAACTACCTGCAGGAGAAGGCTCAGGGAGTGGCCCTGACATTGATGATCATGGTTCTGGCTATAGATGTTATTGCGAATCTCATCTCTCGCAAGGTGACGCGGAGGTTGGTCTAAGTGTCTGAATTTGAGCACCATATCGAGGTGCGAAACCTAACTACCTGGTTTGGAAGTAAGAAGATTCTGAAACATGTGAGCTGTTACTTCCAAGATAACTCAGTGACTGCGATCATGGGTCCTAGTGGATGCGGCAAGAGTACCCTACTGCGGACCCTGAACCGGCTGAACGACCTTGTGCCCACCTTCCGAAAGGAGGGTGATGTCTATTTTCGGGGCAAGAGCATCTTCAGGCCCGGATACAGTGTCTATGAACTTCGAAAACACATAGGCATGGTGTTTCAGAGGCCGAATCCGTTCCCCATGAGCATTCACGACAACATCACATATGGTCCGAAACTCCACGGAACAAAGGATGAGGAAGCCCTTGATGAGATCGTGGAAAAGACCCTTCGGAAAGCGGCTCTGTGGGACGAGGTGAAGGACGACCTCGACATGCCAGCCACGAACCTCTCAGGAGGCCAGCAGCAGAGACTGTGCATAGCAAGGGCCCTGTCCATCAATCCTCCTGTTCTTCTCATGGACGAGCCGGTCTCCGCTCTTGATCCCATCAGTGCAGCGAAGATTGAAGAGTTGATTGTTGAGCTAAAGAAGGATTACACTATTATCCTTGTCACACATAATGTTCAACAGGCGTTGCGCGTTTCGGACCAGGCTGCGTTCCTGTACCTCGGCGAGCTTGTGGAGTTCGATCGGACCAAACGAATTGCAGAGGCGCCTAGCGACGAGCGGACAGAGGCCTTCCTCACTGGAAGGATAGGATAGGTGAGAAGTATGAGTACACTGTTGGAGATTCACATCGGGGAGATAAAGAAGAAACTCGCAGACCTTCACCGGCTCGCGGCAAGCTCGTTGACAGACGCTATGGAAGCCTTCGCGAAGCTTGACGAGAAGATGGGCAGCGAGGTCAAGGCCAAGTCTTCACGGGTGGAAGATCTCAGCGACAATATCGAGGCAAATGTCTTTGAAACAATTGCTCGAAGGCAACCCGTGGCGTCCGACCTCAGGAAGCTCGCAACCTATCTTCTGGTGTCACACAGCCTCTATCGCGTCGGAAGGTACGCCTACAAGATCGCCCACATCGTGACACTCTGCGATGGTAAGGAACACTTCAAGGACCTAGAGTCACTGCCCTACCTTGCTGAAATCGCTGTGAAGACCCTGGATATCGCCATGAAGGGTGTACTGGAGGAGGACCTCTCAGGCATTGACCAACTGGAGAAACTGGAGGCTGACAGTGACCGTGAGACCTCTGAGATGTTCCAGGAGATCGTTGACTATCTCCGCAAGCAGCGGGACATCACAACCATGGCCATGTACTATGTGATTGTGGGGCGGTACTTTGAGCGGGCCGCTGACCACGCCTTCACCATTGCCGAGCGCGCTTGGTTCATGGTCACAGGGAATCGAAAGAAACTGGGTCTCGCCTTCAAGGGGAGGTCTCCACAGGCCCCTCATTGAGATTGCAGAAGATGAAACCTCATACCTTCTGCGCCCGGATAGACTTCACCATCGCAAGGAAGGCCTTGTCAACATTGGTGTTCTCCACTGCGCTCGTTGGAATGAGAGTCAACCCCCGTGTCTCGATGAGGGTGCGCACCTGGTCATCAGTGATACACGACTCCAGGTCTATCTTGTTCTCGATGGCCAGGACCACCGCGCTCTTGGTCGATGCCTTCAGGGCGTTCAACCACTCGTCGATGTGCATCAGGGTCTCCGGGCGGGTCCGGTCGAATACGAAGAACGCCCCCGAGGAATTGGCACAGAACTGCTCCCGAAGCTGCGCAAAGGACTCCTGACCTCCGATGTCCCATATCACAAGCTTGTGTAGTAGCCCCTCGTACTCCACCATCTTGACATGCAGCACAGCGCCGATGGTCCGCCCGAGGTCAGGCTCCATGCTGTCGTAGACGTAACGCTGGACGAGAGAGGTCTTGCCCACCCCACTGTCGCCTAGGAAGACTATCTTGTAGATGAAGGATACTTCCTTGCCAGCCATTGCGTCGCTCTCCGCTCGCTTCCGGTCAGAAGATCTGCTTCTGTCGTGAACGCGTCAGGATCTCTCGGGTGATTTCTTGAAAGGCCTCTTCCACGTTGACATCCTCTTTGGCGCTCGTCTTAAGGACTGGTGTATTATACTTCTTCGCCACCGCGTCCCTCATGTCATCCGAGATCTTGCTCTTCAGGTCCGTCTTGTTCTCCAGTATCACAAGCGGTATCTCACCAGTCACAGTATAAAGTGCACCAATCCAGTCATCAATCCGCTCCACCGTGTCCGGCCGCGTCGTGTCGAAGACGAAAAAGGCCCCCGACGCGTTCTGGTAGTAGGCCCTCCTCAGCTGAGCGAAGTTGTCCTGGCCCGCGATATCCCAGATCACCATCTTGACTCTCAGGTCATCAATATCAATAAGCCTCACATGAATATCGGTGCCTATCGTGGCTAAATAGTCGCCCTCAAAACTATTGTAGACGTATCTTCCCACAAGGCTGGTCTTTCCCACAGCTCCCTCGCCGAGGAAGACTAACTTGAACAGATAGGATACGCTCTCCGACAGGGTTGGAACACTCCACCAACCCTGAAGTGCGAATCATCTAATAATCCTTGCCATGATTGGCTCGAGTCGCAGAGAGAGCAGGCGTGGGCGTGGTGGGAGCGTGTCTGGGGGCGTCAGCACCAAAAGCCAAAAAAGAGAGGGGTCTAGCATGGGGAGTAAGTGGTACAGATGGAAATAGGCACGTTCGCACGCACGACGAAGCAGGTTCAAGAGGCCCTCTCATACAAACCTGACTTCATTGAGTTGAGACTCGATGTGGGCCACGACCTGGACCTCAGTGGATCCTGTAGTGCCCTGAAGGATTCAGGAGTGAGGTGTACGATTCATCTGCCGTCCAATCCGGACTGGAGGCCGATTGAGCTGAGTCAGGGTCTCTTGCCCTACATCGATATTGGTCGTCGGCTGGATGCAGACCTGGTCACGATTCACACGACTCTCTCGTCGCTCTTCTATCGTGACGAGGATATCGATACCTACCTGACATCTCTGGAGATGGCGTACGACGCCGCCGTGGAGAGCGGAGTGCCTCTTGCCGTGGAGACCTTGGGCCTGTACTATACGGAGCTTCGGTTGCTCTTTGACGACTTTCCTGAGCTCAAGCTTGTTCTGGACCTCGGGCATGGACAGCTTCTCGCGACTCGCAACAGGGCCTTTGCTCATATCGAAGCGTTTGACAAGTACATCGCGATGGTGAATGTACACGATAACAAAGGGATGGATCTCGTTCAGGAGGTCCTCGAACAGAAGAAGAAGAGACAGGTCTCTCGAGAGGAGATACGAGAACTAGCCCTCAATTATGACACCCACCTGCCCATCGGTAAAGGAAAGATCGACTTCTTGTCGCTATTCAAGAAGCTGAAACAGCACTCATATGACGGCAAGTTCCTTCTCATCGGAGGGGGTCTCAGTTCTTTTGATACGGAACGAGAAACCTTCTTGGAGCTGTGGCGCGACGCGTAACGCAATGAGGTTAGAAAGTTAACCCCTAGTCTAGCCGCAAGTCCCCCTCTAGAGTAACTCTTGCGGTGCGACCGCAGGTGTGTCAATAGTCATTATAGACAGGGGCATTAGCTCAGTGCCGTTGGTAGAGTGCTCTCACTGCGAGACCGGAATCTCATCGAAGAATAAAGCTTTGAGAACGGGGTTTCTCCGTCATGTTCCAATGAGCCTAAGTACAGAGCCTTGGAAGACATAGTGTTGGAGTCTTCAGAGCCTTCCACCCTGTCAAGAAAGGATGAAACAAGATGGTTATTCCTCACCCCATACCGTATCAAGGGAGTAAACGACGAATAGCCCATAAGATACTTGACTTCTTTCCACCGGATACGAAACGGTTGGTCGAGCCCTTTGCAGGCTCAGCCGCTGTGACCATTGCGGCAGCATACCATGGGAAAGCTACGACATTTCTCATCAACGATCTGAATGAGCCACTGATGCGCCTCTGGCGGGAGATAATCCTTAGACCGTCAAGGATTGCAGACGAATATGAGAATCTGTGGCACGCGCAGCTAGGTAGAGAGAGAGAATACTATGATGTGGTTCGGACCCGCTTCAACCGGACTCACGAGCCGCACTTCTTGCTCTACCTGTTGGCCAGATGCGTGAAGGCATCCGTTCGGTACAATTCGAAAGGTGAGTTCAACCAAGCTCCGGACAACAGAAGGAAAGGCCGCAAGCCTAGTGCGATGCGAAAGGACATTATTGCCGTATCAAGACTGCTGAAAGGTCGAGTCGAGATACGCTCTGTTGACTTCACTGAGATTCTTGAGCGCATGACTTCTGCGGACCTTGTGTATATGGACCCACCGTATCAAGGGGTATGTCGTGACAGGGACCCGCGGTACCTCAAGGGTGTGGAGTTTCACCGATTCGTTGACTGTCTAGGAATGCTCAATGAGAACAGTGCTCAGTACATAGTGAGCTACGATGGTCTCACAGGAGCCAAGCGTCATGGAAGGAATCTCCCAGCATCCATTGGATTGCTCCACATGATGATCGATGCAGGCACCTCAAGCCAATCCACTCTATTAGGTAGGAGTGAGAGGACTATCGAATCAATTTACCTGTCTCCCTCTCTCTCAGCAAGATTGGGAAACGTATCTGTCACACAGAACATTAAGTCCTCCGAGCAGACTACTCTTGAGGATTTTGTATGAAGAAGGAGTATTCTGAGGAACTGCTTGACCTCTTGAAGCGTGTTAAGGGCAAACGTTCGAGAGTCATCATCGATCACATCCTTGAGCACGGGATAATAACAACAGAAGAGTTGGAAGCGTACGGATACAAACACCCTCCAAGAGCTGCCCGCGCTGTCAGGGAACAGGGAATTCCACTCAAGACTGTCTATGTGAAGAGCTCAGATGGAAGGAGAATAGCTGCATACGTCCTTGGTGATGTTTCAGAAGTGAAAATGGATCGGATTGAAGGTCGGACGATAATTCCAAAATCGCTCAAGAAAGAGCTTATCCAACAATCAGGGTCGAAGTGTTCCATCTGTTGTGTTGCCTTTGAGGAAACTATGCTTCAGGTCGACCACAGGGTGCCGTACGAAATCACAGGGAATCAATATGAGGGTCAGTGGAATCCTGCCGACTACATGCTACTATGTGGCTCTTGTCAGCGTTCCAAGTCTTGGTCCTGTGAGCAGTGTGATAATTGGGCAACTCAAAAGGATGAATCTATTTGCAGAGAATGCTACTGGGCATATCCAGAGTCATATTCCCACCTCTGTCAGACAGACATAAGACGTATGGACATTGCGTGGCGAGGTGAGGAGACCAAAGATTACACCTTGTCAGAGAGCACGCCAATACCAAGGGTATGGATGCGCGAGAGTTCGTCAAGGGTGTCCTACGCAAGTACTTGAAAGGTAATTGAAGCCTGTGTGGCCTGAACCTGCTGGAGTTTATCCCTTTGCTTGGATTGACGAACTGAGCTTCTCCGCTTCCTTTCTCCCCTGTTCGTTCTCAGCCTTCGTGAACAGCGCAATCGCGATATTCACCACTCTCTTGGCGTCCTCCGGCTTGCCCTGGACAATAAAGAACCGAGCCTGTTTCAGTCGTGCCGCGCCCATTGCACTGTACACCTCACGTGGGTACTCGAACATGTCGACGTTCATGACGTTGCCGCAGGCCGGACAGGCTATGACGAGATCAAGGTCCTCCTCCACACTGCTTTCCGCTTCTGGCGCCACGGATGGTGGTTTCCCGGGTTCTGCTACTGATGCCGGAGCAGCAGGTGATTCTGCTGACGCGTACTTGGAGGATGTGAATCCAGTTGGGATGCCGGCTGCGGCCTCTTCCGGTTGTGGTGCCGGGGGTTCTGGTTCTGGAGGATGGTCGACAAATGCAGATTTCGACCCTAGGATTTGTACTTCGATCTGGGTCGACGTTGGAACGTCATGGGTCATCAACTCGGCTGCCTCGGGTGGAAGTGGTTCACTGCCCTCCATCATTTGAGGCGCAGGGATATCCTCCCCTATCATGCCGGGTCCCTCGAGGAGTTCTTTCACCTCACTGGCCCTGAGCATTCGAGACTCGACGACACCGGATCCTGCCGCTTCGTCAATGCCTACAGACTCGGCCTTCTCAAAGACCTCTCGTGCCTTCTCAAGTTCTGTTTTTCTGCGGCCCGCACCCGAGGTCGAACGAACCCGGTCCTTTGGAATCTCACTGGGCTTGACCCATGAGTCCTCAGTGACAGGTGAGGGTGGTTCACCTTGTGTCGGCACTTCGAGAACGGCTGGCTGCGCAGGTGACGTAGCTTGAGGAGCTGGTGTAGCAGCTTTCGGCCGTCTCTTCTTTGCCGACACCTTGATCAGCTTTGCTCCACATCGAATGCAGAATTTCCGAGTGGGCTGGTTGGCCTTCCCACACTTGTCACATATTCGCACCACGCATACCTCGGTTTCCTTCTATGTGACTTGAGTCTACATTAAGCTTTGCAGAGTCAAGAAACGGGACCCAGAAATGAGTTGATAGTGTTTGCTAGGACGGTCGCCTCTAGGTAACAGTCAGATAGCACTGCCCCCACTTTGATAACAGAACATATGGGGTCTCCTCTCGATACCACGACTCCCTGCGGCGACCGGTCCACTGTTGTCGCAAAGGTGCCAAGGTCCGGAACTGCTCCAGCTCTGCGAGCATATACGATCAGCTTCACTCCAGCGTTGAAGGAGACCTCAGTTGGCAACGCCTGATGGATGACAGCCCTGTAGTGGAGGTCGCTGACAGAGACATCCCCGGCTCGCTCAAGCAGTTCGAGGGTCCCCTGAATGCGAGGGTTGACCTCCATCAACCACACGCCGTTCTCTCCCACCACAAAGTCGAAACCATTCGATCCGACCAGTTTCAAGACCATTGATATCTCTTCAGAAACCCTCCGGATTCTCTCTGTAGCATCTCTCTCCAGACGAACGGGAAGATAGTTGCCGCAGTACACAAAGTCACAATTGCGCCCGGCAGAGGGTGTACCAATTAGCTGGCCCTGGACCGACAGGACCATGGCACTTCTTCCCGTTGAGAGTACGCTGGATGAAACATCGAGACCTCTAACATACTCCTGAATGACGACTTCGAGGGGGTCTCTGGTGGCCAGAAGCGTGAGCAACGCACCCTCATCATGGACTAGGCGAATACCACTTCCACCACCAGAGTGCAGGGGTCTCACCACTAGGGGGTACCCCACCTCCCCTGCCAAGTCGATCGCCTCCTCCAAAGACTTTGCAATGCCACTGAACGGCATGCGAACTCCCTGCTTGGCCGCCAGTCTCCGTAATCGGCTCCTGTCCCTTGCCTTCCTCATTTGCACCGGTGAGTTACCGACTATCCAGCCACGCTCAGCGAGAGGCTTCAGTTCTTCAGAGGCATCGTCAAAACCACTCCCGACGAACACACCGTCGAGGTCTCTTTTGCCGACCACTGCTAGCAGATTGGCGACCAGAGTCTGAGGGACAGCAGTCTCCTGATGCTGTCGCTGACGTTCTCCAGGGATTGCTTTGAGAACCGACGCCCATTCGTCACAGCAGGAGTCCAGATCAGCGTCACCCCAGTAATCAGAAACGATGACGTAGGCTCCCAGTCGCTTGAGAGAACAAACAATGGGCCTGGCATTGAAACCCACCACTCCGATGTTCTTGTCGCGCAACGGGGACTTGGGACCTTTCATCACTAGTCAGTGGCTCCGATGTCCTGATAAGAGCTTTCTCCACTCCATGACCCAGTGATATCCGTGAAGCTGGTTCACCAATTCGACATGAAACCCGGGACCATTCAGGGAGAGTACGGCTCGGTCGACACCTATGACATCGAGAGGGACGGTATCGTGGCTGGCATAAGGACAATCAGACCGAACAGCAGTGTCCCTCGGAGACCCCACTCTCATCCGGAGCGACAGATCATCTATCTGATTTCGGGGTTTGCATCAATCACTAACGGACGGGAGGAGTTCACTTTGAAGCCGGGCGACTTTGTTCTTCTCGAGCCTGATGAAGAACACTACGTCATTACAACCGAGCATGAAGCAGTCGTCTTCGAAGTTAAATATCCGTGATGACGAGAGAAGTGGTCGGGGTTTCAACAGTGTTCAGTAAGGACATTCAGTCTGCATTTCCAATCTCATGGATGCTCCAGAGCAGGGAATTGTTGGACTATCTCACGGACCGGCTTGGTCAGAAGCAGGATGTCTTTGCCATTGCTGACTTTGCATCGGGTGAATATGACAGGGTCCCCTCCTTCTTTCTTGAAGTCCTTTCGCGTGTGCTGGACGAGAACGCCTCCATGCCAAACATGCTCGTGTACTGCATTGATCTGCATCCACTGCGACTGGAGAGTCTGGCTGGGAAACTCGAGCAGAATGACTTGCTTGACAGGGTGCGATTGGTTGAGGCGCGTCTCGAAACAATGGATAGCGAGGCTCGATTCGCCATTCCCACGCAGGAGCGCCTTCGTACAAGAGATGTGAGCCTCACATGGATAGATCAGGTGATTGAAACAGAGAAGAGGATTCCAAGGGAGTCCTTCTCACTAGGCCTTCTGAACAATGACATCATTGGATATCTGCTGGAGTACTACAAGAAGAGCAGTGATCTGAGTGCGTCTCTTGAGCAGGTCCACAGGACCTTGAGAAAGAACGCCTTCCTTGTCGTTACGGCCCCCTGTTCGGTGGTACGAGTCGATAATGTTGAGATACTTGAAGAAGTGGGATTCCAGTTTGTGGAGGGTGTTGATGTGACTTTCGGCACCGGTGACTGTACCAAGTTTCATGAGGCCCCAGATGTAGAAGACTTGAGCATGACTGCTCACTATAGCCTGCTGGTCTTCGTCAGGTAATGTCTCGCTGTGAAGCCGTTCTTCTGATAGCATATCGGCAAACCTTATAGTCTGCATCGCATCTTTAGAAAATCAAGGTTGCTGGGGACAACAATATGCCATCGAAGAAGCTCACGGATAAGGAACGGGCCGACATGGAGAAGGCACTCCGTAGTGCCACGCTGTCAGACTCCGAGCTGGAACGACTCGCTGAGGGTGTTGATGAGTCCGGAGAAGTGGTCATGCCGGTAGAGGATGGTGAAGATCTTGTCACCGCTGCGGCAATGGCACTTGAATTTGTGGACACTCTCGAAACAACAGCCCCCGTGGAACGTCCCGAACAGGAAGATGCCGTGGCCGGATTCGATGCTCTTCTGAGAAAACTGGAGACCCTGCGGTCGGACATATCGTCGCTACAACGGGGTGTTGTCGGGGTCTTTGCAGCCCAGTTGCTCTCGTTCAGAGGCAAGGTCGTTGAACTCAAGTCTCGAATCTCAGAGGAGATGGTAGAGCGCCTGAGAATGAAGTTCTACAAGAATTTCATCGAGACCATGTTTGTCGACATTGTAGACAGTGAGTTTGCTGCACTTGAGAAGGAGCTTGTGGATAAGATTGTCGAACAGACCCAAGAGAGATTCAAGGAGTTTGCTCTCCGTGTCAGAGAGTCGGAAGTCGATCTCCGCCGGACCATTGTAGAGCAACAAGATGTTGTTAGATCATTCATGCAGAGTCTTGAGGAAGAGACCGCGGCTCAGAGAACTGAGCTTGCAGAGAAGCAGGCTGAAGTCACCAGACTTGAACTTGAGCTGAGAAAGCTGCAGTCATCTGCACTTGCCGAGAAGGCAGCCGCCGAAGCCCGCGACGAGTACGAACGACGCATCAATGAGTTAGAGGAAGAGGTTAGCCGACTGAGAGAAGACCTACTGATGAAAGAGGTGTTACTCGATGCTCGCCTCAAGGACGTCGAAGAGGCGAAGGCCGAGGCGGAAGAGGCCAAGATGAAGCTGGGAGATCTCCAGACCCGGTTCGAAGTGTACAAGACAGAGGTGGAGGCCTCAAGACCGAAGTCTGAGAGGACTGCCGCAGAACTGGAGGCAATGAAGGCTAAGACGGGCCTCCTGGAAGCGAAACTGGAGGAAACCCGTGAAGAGAGCGATGCTCTCGAGAGGCGCATCAGAGACCTTGAAGTTCAGCTCAAAGATGCCATCGCGGAGAAAGAGGCAGCCAATAAGGAGGCCCAGGCTCGTGCTGATGAGCTTGACCGTCTACAGGTCAGAATCAAGGAGATAAAGAATCTCGACGAGAAGATTCATTCTCTGGAGAAGGAACTTGCTGAGACCAAGGAGAAGATCCCAATCCTTGAGATGCAGAAGGAAGCCTTTGAGAAGGCAACAAGACTCATGGAGAAGGAACGTGACATGGCACTTCAGCAACGAGACCTCGCCGATGAGCGGACCAAGAGGTATATCGAGGTTCTCGGTATGGAGAACAACACGAAGGTGCTGCTCCTTGTTGATGAGGTGGGATCCATCACATTCGCAGAACTGGGTAGGTCACTGGGTACACCTGTTGGACTTGTCAAGAAGTGGGTTCGTGAGCTAGAGAAGCTTGGAGTACTGAAGATTCGAGGCGAGAAGGTAGTTTCCACATTGCAGGAGATCGAGATTGAAGAGGGCGAAGTGAAGCTCGAGTAGTTCAGAATCGGATGTCTCTGTCCCCCTCTTGATACCCCTCGAGGAGTTCATACCATTTCGTTGCTATCTTCGACAGAGCGTCTGCAAAGGTCTTGCTCAGCTTGTAGTTGCCGAGCTCTTTCTCGACCAAGCCGACATCTCTCAGTTTTCTCATGACCTTTACATAGAGTCCTCTGCTTGAGAGCAGGAACTTGTCTTCCCACTCTGAGTCGGGAACCTTGTTGTCATTGTCCATGAGGGCGTTCAGTATCTTTGCGGCCTGCTCAACCTGCATCTCTGTGAAGAACACATAGCGCAGAAGGTGGCGTGGACTGTGCAGGTACGGTCTCTTGACAAGGTCAATCTTCGCCATATTCCGACCCTGAGTATAATCCTGTATCTGGCCATATCAGAGTGGGTATTATGCCTCGGTTCTGAAACGCGGAGTCATCAGCATCGGGATTGTGATGAGAACAAAGACACCAAGCGAAACAATCGTCTGGAAGGCAGGAGTGCCCACACCTTGCAGGGTCATTGCAAGTGCCGTTGCGATGCATCCTAGGAAGGGGACTATCTGAAAAGGTGACCTAAGTTTCGTCATGGCCACAACTAGGATGAAAAATCCGTACCCCACAGCAGCAAAGGCAACGGCAAGAGCGAACATCACTGCAAGAATCTCGTACAATCCGATCAGGATCCAACCCGCTCCGGGCAAGAACGCAGCGACAACAAGCCAGATGACGTTGAATACGATGATAAACTTCAACCCAGCAGAGGCGTTGCTTATGTCCTGATCAGACGGAGCATTCGAGAACATGATGGTCATTGCGAGGAATGCCACAATCCAGAATAATGGATTGAGCACAGTCAACTCGCCAATGGTGTAGAGGAAGTTGTAGACGAAACTGCCAATCTGTGTTAGTGGATACATCGGATCGGCAAGTAGCACAGGATTGGCCTTGATATTGATCAGGTCCCAGAACAGATCGATTGCCGCTCCACCGAGTCCGTATCTGTCCGGAACGAAGAAGGTCGCTCCGTATGCGAACAGTATGAGAAGAATCAACGAAACTCCGACCGGGGCCAAGTTGATGATCGCGTTCTTGACTGCGCTCGCAGGCCTTCTGTACTTGACGTAACCGAGAATGACCTGGTCCCCCTCGATTGAGACATTGATTGGCTTGAATTCAACTATCTCAGTTCTAGTGAAGACACATCCTAGCGCGTGAGATGATTCATGCAGCGCCACGCCCGGGCCGACCAGCATGTACCATGACCGGCTCCCTGGATTTCTCGTGGCTCGCAAGAGCAAATGGGAGAGTTTCTCCAACAACCATCCGAGACCCCAGACTGCGAAAAACAACACGAATGAGAGGAGCACTATCGTGAAATATCCATTCATCGTCACACACTCCTGAGAATGACTCGTAGCGCTTCTAGTCGAGGCCAAGTTCTCTTCGCTTTTCCCTCTCGACCCTGGCCATCTCTCGAGCCTTCTCCTCTTCCATCTCACGGGCCTTTTCGCGCTTCGCCTTCTCTACAATCTTCTCCTTTTCCTTGTCGAGCTCTTTGAAACGCTTCTCCTTGGCCTTCTCTGCCTCCCTTATCCGCTTCTCAATCTTCACGACTTCCTTCCGGAGATTCGATCTCTCCTTGTCCTTCTTCTTCTTGGCCTCATTGTAGGCGCGGTCAGCCCGCTTCCACTCTTCTTCAGCGTGCTTCAGCTGAGACTTCAGAGTCTCGTAGGTCTCGTGTTTCGACTTCGCTACAGACTTGCTGTGCGCTATCTCCTGGTCAAGGCGCGAGTCTAGACTCTCAAGGTCCATCCTTGTCTTCTGCAGGGCCACCTTGAAGCCTCGAATGTCAGCATCGATTTTCTGAACTTTCTTGTCAACTAGATACTCCGGATCTACCATCGCAATCGCAAAGAAGAAAGCTCATTGCTATTTCACTGTTGTGAGTCTGGAGACTTCGAATGCTTCTCAGTTGGAGGTTTGCGCGAGGTGGGCCATGAGCAAGTCTGGTTTGTGGGAGATTTCGAGCCTCCCATAGTGGATTGGTGCTATGATTCTGGGATCAAGCGTCACCGGTGCTCAAGTGCAGCGAAATCAAAGGAGAACCAGTCAACCTATCGATGGGAAAGGCTAATGAGGCGAGGCGCCTCTTGCATGTGAGGGATGTCTTTCTCTTGATGAGAAGCCTTGATGATTTGAAGAAGACCGATCTATTCTCCTTCTTTGGTTTCTCAGAGGTTGGCAGACGTCCGATTGCTAGTGGTCTTATCGAAGTGCGAATGAAGCCAGGTGGTTTTCAGGAGTTCATTGATGCAAGCGTTATCATCAACCGCTCGGGCGCTCTCCACGAGGCTGTTCTCTTCCTGGATCGTGAGTGGATTGGAAGCCTGATGACGGTGAATCCCTTTGGAAAGGATCTGGCAAAGAGCTTTGTCGAGGCTGTGACACCTGACGAAGACAAGACTCGCGCCGGCGGCATTGTCTCCACCCTTTGGCGAATCACAGGGTCAGATGACATCGTTCTGAGGATTCGTGAGAGTGAACAGACCGAACCAGAGATTCAAGAGTTTCTTCAGCATCTTGTCAATGTGTACCTTGGGACAGAGCGGCGTTTCGCCATGGACCTATCGAAGACTTCTGTGGTCATGGAGAATGTGACGAATCTTGGGAGGGACCGCCTGAAGATAGCAATCTCGGCTCTCTCTAAGGAGACCTAGACAGAACCATCGGCCATGAGGATAGCAATTGCAATGTCATCGGGCTGAGCACCAATCAAGACTGCATTGTTCTTCCTGATTGCTGCCTCAATGCGAACGACTAGGCTGTCGCGGTCGATAGGTGCTTTCAATAGTGCACGCTCGATCTCGTTGATGGTTTCTTCAGGATGAAGAAAGAAGTCTCCCAGGATTCGGATTGTCTCGATTCTGCGCTTTCTCACGTCAAGCTTGACCCTGATCATCTTCCCGCCCGAGACCTTGTAGTCTGCCTTCTTCATAGTATCACCTTGAGAAGTTCCATTCGTCTGTAGAGTACTTATCCGCTGCAAGGCTTCGGGCTGCCTGCTGCTCCTCATCTGTAAGTTTCCCAGAGCGTAGCTCAACGTCGAGAGCCTGTGCAAAACCCTGCTGTAGTGCTGCGGCGAGTTCCTCAATTGACACATTGCGTTTCAAGACGTCTCTGACTGAGGTCACACGTTCCTTGACATCTGCCACCATCTTGTCAGATATCTTCTCCTCGGGGACTTTGAGTATCGAGAACATCAAGTGTACATCGAGATCGAGCAGGGTCGTGCCGTGTTGCAGCACACAGGAGTGTCTACGAGTCTGTGCATTTCCTGAGATCTTCTTCCCTCCTGCAACGATATCGTTTATGGGTTTGAACTGAGCCTCGATGCCCAGGATATCAAGCGCCTTTTCGATGCCGCCGCATATGACCTTGTAGGACTCTATGATGTCATGGTGGGCAAGACGGTGCCCACCCGGCAGAATGATGCTGTAGGTGACCTCTCCGTCGTAGTCATGATAGACAGCACCACCTCCAGTGATTCTCCTGATGTAGTCGATGCCTCGCTCTCGGCAGAACGCAATGTCAACCTCGTCATTCATTCCCTGGAACGTACCAATCGATACGGCAGACGGTTTCCATCTGTAGAGCCTGAGAGTGGGGGGCGACTTGCCATCCCTTATGCCCCGCATGATGGCCTCGTCAATGGCCATGTTCTCGTAGGCAGAGTTGGTGGTGAGTTCAATGAACCGCATCTCTTCCATCTATCTCGCCAATCCCATCTGATTGAGTGCCTCTTCCACCTCATCCGGTCTTAAAGGTCGCGGATAGTTGTACATGGTGCCGCTTGGGCGTTCGTTGTAGTATGGTCTGTTGCACCCTTTGCATCCAGACACTCTGAAAGGAAGGCCAGTCTTGATGCTTCTCAGAACTTCCTCGCGGGTTTCCTCAAACTGAATCCTGCCCTCTCCATCGAAACTCACATCCTCTTTCCTCAAGAGACCTCTGTGAACCAAATGTCTGAGCACCTGGATTCGCCGATAGACCTCGATCTCCGGTGGGGGATGGTTCTCGAGTTTCGTTCCCCTGATCGGCGTGAAGGCAAACAGTCCAACGGTGATGCCCATGTCGTACATCCTGAAGATGAAATCTGCGGCCTCCCGCTCCGTTTCTCCAAGACCAATAATGAGGTGGGTTGTCACGTTGCCCTGACCGAACACTTCCAGAGCGGAACGCAGTCCGTTTAGATGACTGTCCCAGTGATAGCCGGAGCCGCGTGCGATACCTTTGATCTCATCGAAGATCTCAGGGTTGCCTGCATCAAGAGCAATCCCAATCGTTGTGATACCGGCCTCTTTGAGGCGAACCATCTCGTGACGTGCAACAGGATGGATTGCCAACGACAGTGGTATGTCAGTCAGTCCACGGATAGACCTCGCAAGTCCGACAACATCATTCACGACCTCTTCGTAGACAAGGCTCTGAATACATGCTCGATGGAAAACCGGAGCCTTGGGCCACGCGGCAAGCACGTCATGTAGTCTATAGTCGGGCCATGATATCCTTGAGAGTCTGTCCGCGCTTGATGTACTCTCTCTGGCCTGAGGGCAGAAGGCACAGTTTGCGTCGCACTTGGATGGATGATATGTCATGAAGAAGGCTGTAGTGAAGTACGGATCATCCTTTCCCTTAGATAGGCCCAGTCTGATTGCTGTTCCCAGTGACAAACGCACTCTCTCAGGCATGGACATCGCGCCTCACTTGTGAGTTTCGGCTATAACGCTGTTGATTCGTACCTCACAGACATCACCCTCGGTGAGAACACCACGAAACTGGTCATACCTGCTTGGAACAATCACAACAAGGAGCTTGCCTCTGCGAATACTCCGCATGGGGTAGACAAAACTCGAAAGTCCCCTCACGCGTGAGTCGTCAACGGTGACATCAAGATCACCGGTTCTGGCAAAGTGGTGAGCGTCACAGAAGGTGAAATCCAGTTCGCCGACACAATGACTCAGGAGGAACAGAAGGCACCCTCTCGCAAGGTCTCCATTCCCAACCAGTCCGCTGTGGTCATAGTATGAGAAACCCCCATCCAGTATCCCAGTGACACCACAGTCCGCCGTGCCTCCTGCGAGACCGACTAGGTCCCTTGAACTGGCTCTCGGCAGGTCCTTGGAATGGACTATCACTCTGTCCGGCGACACGGAGAGCACCTCCGCTGTAAGGGTGTTTCTCCTTTTTACCGGATTGGATGTCACTCTTCCCATACTGATGCTCAGCCTTCGAGATTTGGATGCACGGTTGAAGTCATCACGGTTGAGAACCTCTACATGATAGTGAGGTCCTGTCCAGAACTGGAAGAATCTGGACCTCAAGGTTGTGCCGATATGGTCGCCCGCGTCCACTGTGTCTCCAACGACCACGTCTGGAGCACAATGCATGATCCGCACCAGTGCATCATCATCTGGGCTCGGTTGAATGCCAATGGCGAAGTCGACCTCTTCTGTGGGGAACTCTCTCGGGCGTCCCATCTTCATCTGTCTGATGTCAACGATTGTTCCGCTGGCAGGTGATAGCACGGTTTCTCCCCATGTCCGGTGTGCAGGATAGATGTCGACGGCAGCACCCTGCTTGTGCCCAACGTAGGGACTGTTGAAATAGGAGAAGTAGGCGTCATCGGGGGCCAGAATGTCAACGCCATCGCAACTGCCCACGACACGCAATGCTACTCCACCTAGACCGCCTTGACCTCATCGTAGACCTGAGTCACTCTTGCCTTCCATGAGTCAAGTCCTTTCGGACTGTCCGGGTATGCATCATACAGGCTCCGCATTTGCTCCATCAGCTTGGCGACCTTGGCCACTTTGAGCAGAAGGGGCAGTTTGCCAAATCCTGAGATGAGCCTCTTGAACTTCTCTCCCTTTCCAAAGTGGGCCTCTCCTGTCATGGAGGTGTCAAGCAGGTCACTCGCCTTTATGATTTGCTTCCTGAATGCGAAGTCAATGTCGTCGTTTGTGATGGTCAAGAGGAACCATCTGAAGACGTCCAGTGCGGCCTGTTTCTTGCCATAGCTCTGGTGATAGCGCGAGTTGTACTTCCAGAGGGCTGTGATCGATGTGTCGTTGTTCTCCAGTGCCTCTGATGCAACATGACCCGCATGGGCACCGCCAAGGAGCGAGCTGCCGATTCCTCCACCGTGTATGGGGTTCACCTGACAGGCCGCGTCACCCACCAGCATGAAATTGTGGTCCACCATTGTATCATTGGGTCTTCTAATGGGAGCCACTCCTCCACTACTATCGAGAACCTTCACGCCACCCCACGTATCAATCCATGTCTTCTTGACGAAGTCGTACTGGATATCCTTGGGATTGCGGTGGCCATCAATCGTCATGACACCACAGCCGACATTGACACGATTCTTCCCCTGTGGAAATACCCAGGTGTATCCTCCCAGGGTTTCATCTTGGTTCCAGTAAATCTCAAGGATGTCAGGGGTTTCGAAATCAAAGTCAGGGGTTTCGTAGACGTCACGCCAAGCCACCATTCGGTCTGCCTTGTCAATGTATCTCTCAATAGGCGACTCCTCTGGCATCTGCATCCTCAACATGCCTGTGGCACCAGTGGCATCCACCACAATCCGAGCTGTGACCTCCCTGTCTGGTCCTCCACCCTGTGACAGACGTACACCGGAGACCTTCCCTCCATCAAGCAACAGACGTTTGACACGAGTGTCCGCCCAGAGCTCTGCCCCTGCACTCTCGGCAAGGCCAACGAACCATTGTCCCATCTTCAGTCTGTTAAAGGACATACCTGTAGTAGTGGGTCCAGTCATCCTCAGTCGGTGCTCCTTGTCAGGTGCGATGAGGTCAATGCCTGTGACTTCATGTTCGATGATATCCTTTGGAAGTTCGGGCAATCCAACGAGGTCTCTGAGCTCGCGGATGTGATGACTCCCGAGGGCATCACCACATGTTTTGTCACCGATCCGGTCCCTTTTCTTACGGTCTATAAGTAAGACCGAGTGTCCTTGTTTTGCGAGGGTGTATGCAGTGGTCGCACCGCCAGTTCCCGCTCCAGCCACTATCACGTCGTAGTCTGTCATATTCATTCCTTCTTGGAGTTTTGCCATGTCTGTTCTAGGAATCCTTCAAGCTGTACTGAGATGAAGGGATTATCGGCCCATCCACAAACGCTGAGGTCTGGCATAGATATTAAGGCTTCTTTCGAGTCTGCAACCATATCTATTGCCATTGTGTCTCTCTTGATTCGCTGTTCCATACCTGCGGTGTCGAAAGATGTCGGTTCCGCCAGTATCGCTCGGATGCGTACTCCACGCTTTGTAGCCTCGGCAATGGACTGCAACACCCGTTCCCCAAGTGCATCAAGAGATGGAGCAACAACGAGGAGGGTCTCTACAGCACGCTCGATGAGACCTACTATCTTCGCCACGACATCGACCTCACCACGCACAGTGTAGATCAGTGTGGGAATCTCACGCCTCTCGTGCCTTGTCTTGTGGAGTTCCTCAAGATCTTCCCTCAACTGCCTGACCTTGGCAATCAGCATCTCTTCCATATGGCTGAGTGAGGGAATCCGGTACACCCGCGGACGCCCTTCCTGTGATACGACAAGGCCCCTATGTGAGAGAGCATCAAGTACCGTGTAGAGATTTGCATGATGAATGCCTGTTTCGGCTGAGATTCCTGACACTGTGGCCGAGCCCAGAGCGGTCAGAGCCACAATCACTGCCGCCTCGTGTGCTCCGAATCCCAGCTCCCGCAGTAGATCGGTTGCTCGAGTCGTTGTTCTCTTCAGTCCGTCCTCAACTACAGAGTTCATGGCACACGGAATTTATGTGTAATTACTACTTAAAATGCTTGTGGACCGGAGAAACCAAACAGAATCTCCTTTAGGATGTCGCGAGCTGTTGTACTCGTAGTGGTCGTGGGGTCGAGAAGAGGATTGAACTCGACAATGTCTGCGTACCGAACCTTGCCGGTCTCAAAGGCCGCGTCAAGGCAGGAAACAACGTCTGCGAAGGTCGGTCCGCCAGACTCGGGATGAGCGACTCCGGGAACAAGAGCGGGATCAAACACGTCTAGGTCAAGAGACACGTATAGCATGTCCACCGAGTCGGCAACATTCTTCACGGTGCCTCTGAAAGAGCGGACTGACACTGGTTCTGCATCACTCCCTCCTTGAAATGACGTACGTTGATCAGGGACAGCAGATCGGATGTCAAAGGCTGCCACGTGTTCAAGTCTGACAAGATTTTCCTCCACGATGCGCCTCACAGTGCTGGCGTGTGAGAACTGATAGCCTCCCATATTCTCATAGTAGTCTGCGTGGGCGTCGAAATAGACGAGACCGTAGGTTCCCGGACGCCCTCTTGAGAGACCTCTCACCAGGGGATAAGTGATGAAGTGATCACCGCCCAGAAACAAGAGCTTGCTCTCATTCTTCGCTAGGAGTGCTGCGGCCTCCGCAATGTCCACAGCAGCAGACTCTGGGAGCCGTAGCATGACCTCGAGGTCTCCGATGTCCTCCAATGTCATCTGTTTCGAGAGGGGTTCCATGTGGCGTTTGTCTGAGCCGAGGGAGAGAGGATAGCTCGTAGAGCGCTCACTGTCAGTGGCACGTCTGATGGCATCAGGGCCCCACCTAGCACCGGGGGAGTAACTGGAGGTGAGGTCGTAGGGGATACCAAGGACTCCAACAGTCGGGTCTCCCTCTGAAGGTGGAGGGATGCCGAAGAAATCGCGGGGAGCGCGCAAGTACCCATTAAGGACATCGCGAAGAGGCATGAGTGGAACGTAGACCATTGACAAGATAAAGATGCTGAAGAATCTGTGAAAAAAGAGAGGATGACCTCTGAGCGCACGAACACGCCCAGAGTGTCATAGTGTTTCAACCTACACCTGATAACCCTTTGATGCAGAGCCCGCCCTCACCATCATAAGGATGTTGATGATTGCGCCGAGTCCGACGACACCAAGTGCTATGCCGGTGAAAGGCCAGCCATCAGAGATCATACTTGACAGCAGTCCCAAGGGGTCGGCCGAAACCACGTATCCATCGATATGGGTCGACTTGACAAAGGTCTCACCGCCATACTCGTAGGTGAGTATTGCCTTGTCAAAGGCATAGCTTCCCTCGTTGCTGAACTGCACCGTATAGGTCACAGTGGCGTTGGATCCTCCGGGGAGGATGGCCGTGGCAGTGTTGGTATCTCCTGTCACAGTGGTAGAGAGATACTGAGCTGCGAAACCATCATCGTGGATTGCGACGTTGTACACAGGCTCTGGGCCGTGATTGGTCACCGTGACCGTCACCAAGACCGACCCGCCAGGAGTTGTCGTATCAGGAGTGAAAGTACGCTCGATGGTGACCAACGGTGGGAAGTCGCCCTCGTTGAAATGAACAACGTAATCCGAAACAGAAGGATACGCAGTCGCATTCCAGAAGATCATCCCGGAGGAGTTGTCATAGTGGGTCAAATTCAGAGCCTCGTCTTCTGGACTGTAAGACGTGAGGTTCAGATTGCTGGGAATACCCATCATAACAAGTGACTGTCCGGTATCGAGAGGACTGACTGTACCCGAAGGACTCTTGCCGAGTAGGTCCTCGAACACACTAAGGTGGTCGGAGTCTGAGGCCAAGATCTGCTCTCCGATGTATCCCGCAGCAGCTATGGCCATGGGCCCCTCTAGGTACGGCATCTGAGCAGTCAAGAATGACATGGGTGATGGGGTTTCATCACCAGTGAACTCCTCGATGAGAGAGATGAGCTCTGCCATGTCAGGAACTGCAAGGATGCCCGCACCGGATCCCCTTGCCTCAGTGAACACAGAACTGTCAATGGACCCAAGGAATCCCGAGCCGTCCATGACACCAAGAACCGAGTTGATGGCACTCGGGAAGGTATTCGTCACCTGATTGATGTAGATCTCAATGGAGTCAAATGGGAGAGTTACATTCATGTCAGGTGGGAAGAAAGACTCATCGATTCTCAAGTCGAGAAGAAGTGAGAATGAGAATCCAAACTCCGTAGCCATGTGCGCCTGAATCAGGGCCATGTTACTGGCCGCCGTCGCATCCTCGGTGTTGATGAAGACATTAAACATCAGGTTGAAGTCAGTGCCAAGCATGTCAAGTGTGGAGTTGAGGTCGAATGACCCGTCATCACCAAACTGTAGGGATTCGTAGTCGCCATCATCGGTGAAGTTGAAGAAAGCAGGACCAAAGAGGTCCATGATGTACTCCAAGAGCTCACCCTGAGTGGCCACTAGTGCCATGGCGATACATCCATCATACATCGGCTCTGAGAGACCGAGCTCATCGCTTGGCACTCCCAGCTGGCCGTAGACGACAATAGGCTCACCCTGAGGGTCAATGTTGGCAAAGACTACTTCAGCTCCAGTTTGCAGAAGCTCGAAGAGGAAGTCTTCGTCAAGGTCTTGGGCTGCCACGAAAGTACCCGTGCCGGAAGCAGCCATGAGTGGCGCTGACACGAGGAACACAACTGCGACGATAACGAACGCGTGCTTGATACCAAATCTCATACTAGAATACCTCCTTCGGTCGCACAGTGGCACCGATCATTCCCGCGATTATCACGATGACAATGGGGACAACTATCCAAATCGCAACTGGCATCAGAAGGGCAGTGAAGTCTGGTGTTTCTCCACCTCCCATCCCACTCAGGAGTGGCAGGAGTTGTCCAAGCATATCTTGGAATATGGGGATGCTCAGTAAGTTGATCAGTGACTCGCCCGGTGGAATGTTAGGAATCGTACCAAGGTCTATGCCACCGATGATGAGTAAGTAGAAACAGAGAACGACAATACCCAGGCTGCTGAGCCAAGTGATGAGCCCAACCACAAAGGCACCCTTCTTTGTTCCAGCTATCATACCTCCAACAAAACCGGCACCCGCCCACAGGACAACCATAGTGATGTTGGTCATGGGATTGACTAAGAGTAGGTTGACCATGACCATGGTTGGCCGCACGTAATTACCGAGTTGTGGAGCCAGCCAAAGTATCAGTGTGTTGTATCCTGCAGGAAGTAGGAACCAGCCTCCAAGAAGGACTATGGCTAGTGTGATCAGCCAGCCAAAGTACTTACTTCCGAATGATGAAATCTTGTTTACCTCCTTCGAACAGTAGATTATGATTTATTACGAACAACAGATGAATTTAACACTTTGCTGAGCATGTTGGCTTGAGGGAATCAGAAGAGAGAAATATGCCGACTATTCCCTTATGGCAAGTGATTTCCTATCAACGGGTACTAACCTATGATGTGTTCAGAATAACACAAGCAGCATAATCTGTGGAAGTGGAGATGTGGAAACAGACACCGAAAACGCAACGATTTATGAGCTATTGCAGTTGATGGCATCTTTGAATGACACCCGAAGAGCCATTCTCATTGCCTTGGCACATATCTATCCTCGAAGTGTTAGCGGCGTCCAGTTGAGCCGACTGATAGGCTACAGTGGAAAATCAAGAAGCCTGTACAGAGGGGTCATATCCCATCTAAAGGAGAACGAGATGATCCAGATAGACCAGCTTACACCGAAGCTCTATGCGATTCGCATCAACAATGAGCATCCGCTGCTCTCTGTCCTCGTCGATCTCTGCAAGGTACATGGGGACGCTTCTCGTGCAGTCTACTTGAAGGCACTGGAGGAAGAGTAGATGGAAGACAGTCTTCTCAAACAAGCGAAGTCCCTCTATCAGGACCGAATCCGAATAGTCTTGTCTCTGCTGATCATTGGCGTCACTGTAACCGTCTACGTCTTCTACAGCTCAGGTATTGTCGCTCTCATCCAAGACTCGACCCCTCAGGGATGGACTGCTGGCCTCGAAGTTGTGGTTTCATACAATACCTTTGGATTTGCTCTGGCTCTTATCCTGATGGTTCTTGGATACAGATTCTGGACCCAAGCATTCTTGCCCAGTCCTGCCACTGTATACACACTCGGCGTTCTGAGAGGGATTCTTGGTCCTAGGGCGAGCATCAAGATGACCTTGGGTAGGCGTTTCCGAGTCACACTCCCGGACGGTTCTGGCTTTGTCTTGCGTTGTACCATTCATGACCGTGGGTCCAATGAGTGGTTCTTGTACCATGTGGTTTCTACAGAAATCAACACGCCCGATATTCGATCTCTTGCCCTGCGTCATGGATTCGGAGTCGAGAACAGGCGTCTGATAGGCACTGTCAGTCACGAGGAACTCCATGCGCGTACCGCGCTGCTGGCCAAAGCTCTCTCGTTGGCTTCAGAAAGCTAAGTGCACTCCCACTCTCTTACGTTCAAGAAATCTATTTGTGCAGTGGGAGGAAGGATGAGCGCGAGTCTACCATGGTTATGAGAGTCAAGCGCACAATCGACATCGCCATGAGCAACTACGAGGAACTTGTCGGCTTTGCCGTCTTCACATGTGAGGGACAGGTTGTCCTCCATAGTGACAATATGGACATTGCCGAAGGGCTTCCGACAATTATCCAGGCATGGAACGGACATCTTCCTCGGTTCACACTGAAGAATCTGACCTTTCTTACGGCACTCAACACAGAACAAGGGTTTGTTGCTATCAATCCTGAGGGAGCGATAAGTCTGGTCTGTGGCACCGGAAAGGGAGTATGGTTTGTGTCCTTCTTCGCTCCCATGGATGCAGACAAGAACGGGATCCTCCGAGAGTGCATCCAAGCAGCAAAGAATCTCGAAACCTCGGTTTCCATATTCGACGTATAGATGCTCAGCGGTCTACCATGGGTTTCTGTTCTGCGACAATCCTAGCCACCACTGCAAGTATGGCCCCTATCCATCCCATTGACTGCTGAAGCTGCAGGGTCATGCTCATGACGAGGTTTCCCGCCCATACCAACTGGACCAATCCCATAAGGAGACCAGCGACCCCTGCCGCAATCGCTAGCATGATGACTCTCCGTCCGAAACGGACATGGGAGGTCGTGAGAATGACTCCTCCGATGGTTGTGACGATCCCTGCCACAATCGTCAGAAGGGCTAGACCACCCATGATTGATTCAAAAGTGAGGGTGAGTGAGAGTCCAAAGAGTAATTGGATACCCTCCTGAATCTCGTCGACAACGCCGATAGCCCCACTGGCACCAGAGAGGATGAGTAAGACTCCACCCAAGATACTCAGCATGAACGAAGTCCTGTTATGGATTGTCATCAAGAGTCCATCTGTGGAACGTCTCGATTTAAACGTAACTTCGCTGTCCGTGAGTCGCGAGATTCGCAAACTCTAAGAAGGACCCTTGGAGGTCAAGCACATGCAACCTCACGTAGAGACCGCTGGATCGCGAGATGCTCCTCCCATCGTGTTTGTCCACGGGGCCGGAGGTTCTGCTGCAACATGGTTCATGCAGCTACGCGGATTGTCACGAGAGTTCCGTGTTCATGCCATTGAATTGAACGGGCATGGGCGGACTGTTGACAGAAAGGATAGAGACACGAGGCGGTCATATCTTGAAGACATCCACAGTGTAGTGTCTACCCTTGACCGACCCGTGCTAGCGGGACATTCTATGGGTGGAGCCCTCACACAACTGTATGCGCTGCTGCACCCCGACCAGTTGAAAGGAATAGCCCTTATCGGAACGGGCGCCAGACTGCGCGTCGCTCCCATCATCTTCGACATGCTGAGTGATGATTTCGATTCGTACGTTAAGGCCGTTGGAAGTTACATGTTTGACCATTCGACAGACCCGAGGTTGATAGAAGCAACCAAGGTCGAGGTGAGGAAATGTCCTATCGACGTTATCACAAGGGACTTTCAACTGTGCAATGAGTTCGACGTGATGGCGGAGGTAGCCTTCATACGGAATAGGACGCTCATTATCGTTGGTGAGTCAGACCAGATGACCCCAGTCAAGTATTCTGAATATCTCAGACAGCAGATTCCAAACTCCGAACTCCATGTGGTCCCTCACGCCGGCCATAGTGTGATGCTAGAACAGTACAAGACAGTGAACGGGATCATCTCCCAGTGGGTGGCTAGCCTACCTAGAGATTGATCAGGCGTTCGTCTCTTCGTTTCTTGTCAATTGCAGACACTAACCGAGTCCGGTCAAAGTACACTTCATTCCTGATGATTCTGCCATTCTCTATCTCAACAATGTCAAGGCCGGTTTCATGGATGGTCTCAGGTCCGATTGGTATCTTGCATTCCCACTTCACGATGACGCCTGTCTCGATGGGAAAGACCTCAAGAGGTTTCCACTGCCAGTCCCTGTAGACATCGAGAAGCCGCACGAAGTACTCACGGATTGCGTCTTTGCCACGGAGACCGTTTCGGTGAGCAGGATCCGAGTAGAGTGCCTCCTCGCCGTAGAACGAAAGAAGCTCATCAGGATTGTTCCCAGTCCATGCCGTGAGCCACTTCTCACAGAACTTGAATAGGTCTTCCTTATTCATCTGTCATCACTCCTTCAGGTCCTGTGTTGGGGCGCAGAGAAGTCCCTCTTATGCTTTGCCTACAAGGTGGTTCCCCTAACCCCCTATGGTTAAATATCGGAGTACCCATTCGAAACAGGTCATCTCTGACAACTTAGGAGTAGAAAGTAATGGAGGAACCTGTACAAGACATTCCTACCGACAGGAAAGAACGTTTTGGCTGGTATCTTTACGATCTGGCTAATACGAGCTTCACGGTTCTCATCGTGACGGCCCTATTTCCTTTGTACTTCAGAATTCTAGCGTGGAATAACGACGCCATGTGGGGATATGCAGGCAGCGTTACCATGCTCATAATAGCCCTGACAGCACCGATACTGGGCGCGATTGCTGACTTTGGCGGTTCCAAGAAGAAGTTCTTGGCGTTCTACACCGCTATCTGCATCATCTTCACGGGACTGATGATATTCCTCCCGGGAATCACACAGAGTCAGATTGATGCGATCCCCGACCCGCGGCCTGCTGTCTCGCCATTCTCGTTTCCGCCCTTCCTGGGCATTGACATATGGATCTGGGCATGGCTAATCTTCGTGCTGGCGAACATTGGATTCCAGGGGGCGCTTCCGTTCTACAACGCCTGGCTCCCAGAGATCAGCACTGAGGAGAACATTGGCAGAATCGGCGGATATGGTTTTGCTGCTGGATACGTAGGCGCAATGGCAACGATTGTGATTGCCCTCATCACGGTGATGATGGACCTGCCTTACACATACGCCTTCTTCTTTAGCGCCATATTCTTCCTAGGGTTTGGCATTCCGAGCATTCTTGCTCTAAAGAGTCGGCCGGCAAGGCGTTTCCCCGGAGAGGAGGATCAGTCACTTGCTCGGTTGGGCTTCAGAAGAGTGGCTAACACAGTGCGGCATCTCAAGGACTACAAGGGTCTGCCCTTGTTCCTACTTGCGTACTTCCTATTCAGCGATGCTATCACGACGGTGATCTACTACGCGGCCATCTTTGGTGCTGCAGTGTATTCTTTCAGCACGACGCAGACCTTGGTATTCTTCGCGGTGACACAGCTGTCTGCCATTCCGGGGGCGTTCATCTTTGGCTGGATTGCTGACAAGTGGGGTACCAAGAAGACCCTAATCAGCACTCTCTTCATTTGGATCTTCGCCCTCCTAGTTGCATACCTCTTCGTGGCCTGGGGTCAGTTGATATGGTGGACAGTAGGCATGATTGCCGGAGTCGGAATGGGTTCTGCTCAGAGCACTGCGAGAAGCATGTACGGACAGTTCATACCCGAAGAGAAGAAGTCGGAGATGTACGGGTTCTACGCTCTCACAGGCAAGTTTGCGGCCATCCTTGGCCCATTCGTCTATGCGACAGTCTTGGTTCTTGTGAACCCTACGCTTGACCCGAATTTGGTGGCGCAGTCCCACATGACGGCGATGCTGACAATACTGCTATTCTTCGTCGTGTCTGTGCTGCTTCTGCTCAAGGTCAGACAGCCTGTAATGGGTGAGGCCAAGGTCTATCTTGACGATGACATTGGACTCCCCTCTGTTTAGTTGATAAGACGCTCCTCAGAACTCTCTGGGGAGTGGTCCTCTTCTTTTTTCAAGTGTTTTCTTCCGAGAATCGGCGATTCTCTACTGAGGGACCACGATGTATCTGGCCTCTTCAATAGAGAAAGCCTTTCTGCGCTGGAAGAATCCCGCTCCTCTGCGCAGATAGAGAGAATAGCTCACGTGTGACTGGCATTTCTGTACGCGAAAGCTACGATGATCTGTTGCACTATATCACAGATAAGGCAGATTTTCAACGCGTCAACTCACCCCTTTTTCCGCACAGTCGCGTACAAGTGGCAATGTGAGGCCATTATTCACGAAAAGATGGTGCGTTATTCATACAAAGCAGTTATTAGAAAGGTCCTGTACATTGTGCTAGAGGATATCGGATGACAATGAGAGAGAGCGAGGCAAGAGAGCACCTGTCGTATGTGGTGAAGGCCTTCAGCCATCCCGAACGCCTGAAGATTATGGAACTCCTTGTTCGCGGAGATGCGTCGTTCTCTCTGATTCACGAGCATGTGGCCGTGGGTACAACGGCTCTTGCCAACCATCTGTCGCTGCTCATTGACAAGGGTCTTGTGAACAAGAGAGGGCGAGGGTTGTATGGGATGACAAGCGATGGGCGGGTCATGCACGAGGCGATTGTGAGGGGATATGATAGCACAGTGATGAGCAGACGCCAGAGACAGAAACGAATCGCTGCTCGCTACGTGCGCGGGCGGACTGAAGAACGGCCAAATAGAATTCGCAAACTCAAGTATCGGTCAGGATGGGTTTCTCACCTGAGTGCCGTAGCGGGCTGCCTCAAGTTCTTGGGTGTAAGAGTCTCCCCAGGGTGGTTGTACGGAGGGACAGGACACGCTTTCATCATCAATATCGTCAAGGGTGTGTGCCCTAGTGGACCGACGGCCTGGCAGACATCAATGCTCTTCAAACTGGCCACAAACCTAGGGTATGAGATAAAGGGAGTCAGAGGGCACAAGTCGGAGAGCGGATTTGAGAAGAAGCAGAGAGAGGCGTGGGATCACGTTCGCAAGTCCATCGACGCAGACATTCCATGCTACGGCTGGGAACTCGACATCCCCGAATACTATGTGATTCAGGGATATGATGAGGTCGGATACTGGTATTCAGGGCCAGGGAGCGTTGAAGGAAAGGGGCCAAAGCCATGGCGTGAGGTCGGTGTTTCTGACATTGGTGTCCTCGAACTATACTCTGTAGAGCGAGTCACACCGTCAGATCCGCTCAGTGTGATCCGCGACTCTTTTGCCATGGTGCTGCACCATGCTACAAACCCGCCTGACGTGATCTACAGCAACAACAAGACAGGGATTCCTGGATTTGACCTATGGATTGAGGAAACGGAGGCCGGTACAGCACTCTCCGTCGGAATGGCGTACAACGCACAGGTCTGGAAGGAATGCAGAAGGTTTGGAGTTCGATTCCTCAAAGAGATCAGGAAGAGGGTTCCCAAGGACCTGAGAGACCTCGTTCAGGAAACAAGGGGTCACTACGAGGTGGTGTCGGATGCGCTCTCTGATCTCGCAAAGCTCTATCCATTTCCTCCACACTCGGCTAGAGAGACCATCGGGGTCACTCGGGAGTCAAAGGAAGCCGCTCGCCTGTTGAAACAAGCTAGGAACGCGGAGGTGAAGGGGCTTGATACAATTCGACAGATACACAGAGAACTCCTCACATCGTTTCGGTAAGTCGGGTAATCTGCCCCCTTTCCTTACCGTGCGGAAACATGAAGATGGCGTGGTCGATTCCCAGATCCTCGTACTGTCCCAGTCTGTCAGAGATATTGTCGGCAGTACCCCATAAGGCCTTCTCAACCTGACGCCGTACCCTTTCAAGGGAGACATTTCTCGATTGCGGCCGTTTCTTCAGGGCCTTCTCCATCTCACTCTTGGTCTCAAACACGTTCGTCCAGAAACCTACAGATTTCTTGATGGGCGTATCCGGCCTATGCCGAAACCTCATCTCGTCAACCTGTGCAAAGACTGACTCAAGGTCATCAGGAGAGAATGACCGTGCGAGATTGATGCCGTCGTCGAAGCGTGCTGACACCTTAAGTAATCGTTTCCTCCCGTACATGGTGCCAACCCAGATAGTCGGATGCGGTCTCTGCACAGGTTGGGGGAAGTGACGAGGTCCTTCATCGCATAGTGACTGCCTGCAAAGGTGAACTTGTCCTCCGTCCAGATACCACGGATGATCTGCAGTGCCTCTTCAAGCTGAGATACACACATCAACGAGTCGGGAAATGGGATTACATAAGCCTCGTACTCGAGCTGCTTCCACCCTGCACCAATCCCAAACTCAAACCTTCCATCAGAGAGCACATCGAGTGTCGTTCCCATCTTAGCATGAAGTGCAGGGTACCTGTAGCTGTTGCAGAAGACGAAACTCCCAACACGTACCCCCGGATTCCCACACACCAACGTTGTCATGACAAGCCACGAATCCAAGAGCACACGGTCTGTAGAGTCACTATCTTGCATGAAATGGTCTGAGAACCAAAAACATTGCCTACTCCGTGTTGAAGACGTGTTTCAGTTATTGCCAGTATCCTATCCATGGTAAAGCCAAACTGTGGCTCAATCTGTATTCCGAGTTTCATCTCTTTCGCTGTCAGCCTCTCAAGACACGGCACTAGCAGCGATAATCCTCTGGAACGAGTACTCTCAGTCGGTAGAGATGAGATGACATGCACCAGTCCTGGTGATGAAGAGCGTTACTCAACCGCCGACTTGGTGTGTCGACCGACCTGAAGCCACCCCACTGCCATTACTGCCAATCCCATCATGAAAAGGCCGCTTCCGAGGTTCTCAAAGAACATGTCAATATTTCCATAACCTCGAGTGACCAGTCCGGCAATCATCATGATTATGCCGACTGCAAACACCAGTTTCCAAAGTCGATTGTCCGGTTCCTCGATGACAAAGTCCTCATTCATCCGAACAACAGGAGCCTCAGACACCTTCACTTCCATCAGAAAGAACCGGGTTCCATCATTGCTGAAATGCCCCTTCAACGTCCCTTCTTCAACAAGTTCCGAGATCACAGTTCTCACAGATTCTACATCGTGTCCGGTGAGTTGTGCGAGCATGGACAGAGAGCTTATCTTTCTTGTAGTCACTAGACTTGTCAAGTCAGACCTGAGGTCTGTCCCTTTGCCTGAAAAGCCTTCAACAACCATGTCTCATCACATGAGATTCCGCCGAATGAATGAATATAATCTAATTGTCCTCGGCATGTCCTTTCAGAGACCTGTCAAACAAGGACCAGACAGAGTGGATACGGTAATCTTTTCAAGAACTCCTATGAAAGGAGCAGGGCCGCCAAAACAATGCTCTTTTTTAGGGAGAATGTTCATGTCAACAGGAACAGCTCTTCCCCTGAAGAACTGAACGACTATCAGGTCCCTGACTTGTTAGGAGAGAACAAAATGATTAGCAAAACGGCGATTTACGCAGTTGTTGTCATAGCCATTATTGGAGTGGCAGGCATTGGCGTATATATGATGATCCAGCCCGTCCACAATCCATACGAAGTGGCAATCGTCTTTGCGACTGGTGGCCTTGGGGACAAGTCATTCAATGATGGCTGCTTCACTGGTGCAACCGAGGCGCACACTGAATATGGCATCAACTTCACGTATTCCGAACCCACCGCAATCTCAGACTATGAAACATTCTTGCGGCAGTATGCATCACATGCTGGGTACATCGAACCCTTTGATCTCATTATCAGTATTGGGTTTGACCAAGCCGATGCTGTCATGGCTGTGGCAGAAGACTATCCTGACCAGAAGTTCGCAATTGTAGATATGTACATCGACCCTGTGAACTACAGCAATGTGGCATCCTTGCTCTTCAGTGAGAACGAGGGGTCTGCATTGGTCGGTGCCATAGCTGGCATGACAACCCAGACCGATCACATCGGCTTCCTTGGCGGAATGGATATTCCACTCATCCGCAAGTTTGCGGCTGGGTATGTCTTCGGAGCAAACTATACCAACCCTGGCATTACCCACACTGAGCAGTACGCCGGTGACTGGGCTGATATCGCTCTGGGTAAGAGCCTTACTGAAGGCATGTTCACAGCTGGTGCGGACATCGTTTTCGCAGCAGCTGGCAGAACTGGGCTTGGCGCATTCGATGCTGCGAAGGAGGCAAATGCGACTTCCTCAGTGCCCCTATGGGTCATTGGTGTCGACTCGCCTCAGATGTATCTCGGCTGTGCAGATCCCGACAATCCAGCACCCCCAACTCTCGGACTCACTTCCATGCTCAAGAGAGTTGATGTGGCAGTCAAAAGCATCATGCACGAGGCTGTCCTAGGAACATGGGTTGGTGGTGTCCAGATCTTCAACCTTGCCAATGGTGGTGTCGACTACGAGATCAACACTGATCTCCTCACGTTGCCGACCAGCGTCATTAATGTTGTTGAGGACTTCAAGGCTGCAATCATAAACGGATCAGTCACCGTTCCAGATGATGTCTACTGGACATAGTCAGTCTGAATCTCAAGGGGGACCATGCTCCCCCTACCTTTCCTTTTTTCTGTACCTCATCATTATATAGCGCCGTGCAATTCACACACTGAAACAAATGGAGGCACTGTCTTGTTCGCGGTTGAGCTCGAACACATCTCTAAGACGTTCCCCGGTGGAGTTCAGGCTAACAAGGACATCACTCTCAGAATCGAAAAGGGTGAAGTCCACGGACTTCTGGGAGAGAACGGTGCTGGTAAGAGCACCCTCATGAACATCCTGTATGGACTACTGTCATATGATGAGGGACGTATCGTTGTCAATGGTGAGGAAGTCGCCCCAAAGTCGCCAGAGCACATGATTGAGCGAGGAGTGGGCATGGTGCATCAGCACTTCAAGCTGATACCTCCTCTCACCGTCACTGAGAACATTATGATGGGGTCAGAGCCACGTGAGCATGAGAGGAATACTAGTGCACGATTGGTTGTCGGTATACTGGCACTCTTCTCCATCATTCTCTTCTATCACAATCTTGGCATAGTGGGCGGCACTGTTGCGACGATAGCCTTGACCCTCTTGATTATGCTTGCCTTTCACGCCTATGATCTCCTCACAAAACTGTGCACTCGTCTTTGGGAGATGTCAGAACAGCGAACCGGACTGTCATCCTCTATCATCGGGGCACTTGCGTCCATGGTGGGAGCCATGAGGTATGCAGTTATCAATCTGCAACCGATGAGTTTCAGTCAGGCGGAGGCGAAGATTCGACGCATTGCCGAGGAGAACGGCCTGAATATCAATCCTCGAGCAAAGGTTGCAGACATCTCTGTGGGTTTACAACAGAGAGTTGAGATCATCAAGGCACTCTACAGAGAGGCCGAGATTCTCATTCTAGACGAACCAACTAGCGTTCTCACTCCTCAGGAAGTGGATGAGCTCTTCGTCACCTTGGACAGGTTCAAAGAAACCGGCAAGACGATAATCCTCATCACACACAAACTGAGGGAACCCATGGCACTGTGCAATCGAATCAGCGTCCTTCGAGATGGTGTGCTTGTCGGTACCGTGAATCGAGATGAGACTTCTGCAGAAGACCTCGCTCAGATGATGGTCGGACGACCTGTCGTATTTGAAGTCGAAAAGGGCCCTCCATCTATGGGCGATGTCATGCTCAAGGTGGAAGACCTCTACGTCGATGACGTCAGGGGACTTCCTGCCATCAAGGGAGTTTCACTTGAGGTCCGTGCGGGCGAAATCTATGGGATAGCAGGCGTTGAGGGCAATGGTCAGACAGAGCTCGTAGAAGCAATAACTGGTCTCACACGGCCGCAGTCTGGAACCATCATTGTCAATGGAGAGGACATTACACGGGAAGGACCGAGGAAGGTCAAGGAGGCCGGTGTGGCCCACATTCCCGAGGACCGCCACAAGCGGGGACTGATCCTGCCCTTCACTATCGAGGAGAATCTCGTCCTTGGAGCACACTATCGGGCACCCTTTGCGAAAGGGATCCTTCTCAACCTCAACGTAATCAAGAGCCATGCGCAGAAGCTCGTATCCGAATTCTCCATCAAGGTACCACGAGTCGATGTTCCGGCCAGCAACCTCTCTGGAGGGAACCAGCAGAAGGTCGTTGTCGCACGAGAGCTGAGCACCAAGCCACGGGTAGTGGTCGCTGCACAGCCTACACGAGGTCTCGACGTGGGTGCAACTGAATACATCCATAATGTTCTGGTCAGAATGCGGGACAGAGGGGTGGCAGTACTCTTGGTTTCTGCTGAACTTGACGAGATACGTAGTCTCTCTGACAGGATTGGGATTATCTTCAACGGGCAGATTGTTGCCGAGAGAGACCCCGAGGTCGCCACGCCTCAGGAGCTCGGACTCCTCATGGCAGGCCATTTTGGCAACCAGACGCAGGAGGCTGACATCGCATGATAGAGGAAGAAGTAACTGCTGAACACACAGATACGGAAGAGTCATGGTTCACACGGCTCATTATGAAGGTACAGACTCCAGAGATGAAACGGAATGTCTACTCCACCCTCGTGTCCATAGTGCTCGCCCTGCTCGTCGCCGCGGGGATAATGGTCTTCACAGGACACGACCCACTTGAAGCATATGGAGCGCTGTTCCTTGGTGCTATTCTCCAGTTTGATAAGACACTGTACAATGCAACACCTCTGGTGTTGGCAGGTCTGTCAGTAGCCCTCGCCTTCAAGTGTGGCCTATTCAATATCGGCGCAGAGGGACAGCTCTACATGGGGTCGATTGTCACCACCGCCGTCGCATACATGATATCGTTACCAATCGTCGTACATCAGGTGGTATGCCTAACTCTCGGTGTCCTTGCAGGAATGGCCTATGGCTTCCTGCCAGGTCTCCTGAAGGCATACAGAGGTGCTCATGAAGTGGTCACTACCATGATGATGAGTTATGCCTCCGTTCTCCTCACTCAATGGCTTGTTTCGCAAGGACCGATGCACAATCCTGGAGATTGGCGGAGCATCACACCTGTCATCTTTGATTCAGCCACGCTGCCCAAGCTGTTTGGATCCGCGTTCTTGAACTGGGGCTTCTTTCTGGCCATAGGAGCGGTCATCTTTGTTGAGTTCCTCATCAATCGAACTGCTCTCGGTTACGAGCTGCGAGCTGTCGGAGCCAATGAGGAGGCTGCACGCACAGCAGGGATCAACTCGAAGCGGAATATTGCACTTGCCCTAGGCATCAGCGGTGGACTTGCGGGACTCGCCGGTTCAGAGGAGATTCTTGGCTACTACCATCGATTCTATGATGGTTGGTCCGGTGGGCTCGGATTCGATGGGGTTACCGTCGCAGTACTCGGTCGCAACAATCCGTGGGGTGTTCTTGGCGGAGCACTCTTCTTTGGGTTCCTCAAGGCCGGTGGAGGCAACATGCAGACCTTCGCAGGGGTCCCCAGTGAGATGGTGAACGTGATTCAGGGACTCGTTGTTCTCTTCGTTGCGGCACCACGCCTCGTAGACTGGCTTGCGAAACACGGAGTCGGTTACGCGCAGGTTCTGAAGGACAATCCCAGAGTGGGAGCTCCCCAGTTTGCCCTGCTCATCTACTCTATCTTCTCCATAGTATTCTCCTTCCTCGCTTTCAACGTGCTCTCAATAATCAATCTGCTGATCAGTCTAGTAGCACTGGCCTATCTCTACATGAGAGACGAGTTTGGCGTATGGCTCGCGGCCATCACAAGCATTGTATGGATCCTCCTTGGCGTCCTCACCCTTGCTGGGGTCTCCATTGCGTTCGTTTCCATCATGATTGGTGTAGTTGGTCTGGTGCTGTTTGTCTGGTATGAGCGAGTGAGAGAGGCGAATCTCAATCCCATGTCTCAAGGAGGTGAGTCCTAGTGCAGATCTTTGACCCCGTCTGGCTAGCAATGATCGGATGGTTGATCAGGTCCACCCTTCAGATGTCAACACCTCTTGTCCTCGCCGCCTTGGGAGGAATGTACAGCGAGAGGTCAGGAATTGTCAACATAGGTCTCGAAGGGATGATGCTCATTGGTGCCTTCGGTGCGGTGGCTGCCACCTACTACACAAACAACCCGTGGCTTGGGCTGCTTGCTGCTGTGGTCGCAGGAGGTGGCCTCGCCGCCATTCATGCGATAATCACGGTCAAGCTCAAAGGTAACCACATCGTCAGTGGTACTGGCATCATCCTCTTCGCCGGTGGATTCACAACTCTGATGCTGGAGGTCATCTGGCAGGCTCGCGGGGTCTCTGATGAGGTGACCCGTGTCCCCCAGATTATCATCCCCTGGATTCAGGACGTTCCCATCCTTGGTGAGGTCTTCGGCTCACTTTCGCCCATCGTGTACATGATGTTCTTGATTGTGATTGCGTCATGGTTTGTCATGTACAAGACACCTTTTGGTCTGAGGCTGAGAGCAGCTGGTGAAGACCCAAGTACCCTTGATGCTGCAGGTGTCAACGTTGAAACAATCCGCATCATCGGTGTGATCCTTAGTGGGTGTCTCGCTGGACTCGGTGGAGCCTACCTGTCAATCGGATTCAGTTCGCGCTTCGGAAAGCTCATGACATCTGGAAGAGGGTTCATTGCGCTGGCAGCGCTCATCTTCGGCAACTGGACACCCGTTGGTTGCCTCCTCGCAGGGACTTTCTTCGGATTCCTTGACGGTCTACAGGCTTTCATCTCTTTGAACGTTCCCAGTCTCTTACCCTACAACAACTTCATCCAGATGATACCTTACATCCTCGTCGTCATCTCCCTGGCCATAATCCGCCGCTCGGTGCCTCCAAAGGGTGTGGGCAGACCCTACGAGAAGGAGCACAGAACCTGACGGGTCGAACCCGATCTTGTTAGGCTCTCATGACCAGATAAGAACAAGAAGGAAACGCGCCTCTCATCGGTAGTCGGCCTGATAATGACCTCTAGTCGACCACAGTAACTGTCTTTAGATGGTTAAGTACCCTACAAGACGGGTGAGTCAGTGTCTTCGGGGCATGAACAGTTCCTGATGTTGAAGATGGTCCTCATTGGAGATCCGGCCGTGGGAAAGACAAGCCTCAGGCGCAAGTATCTCGGACAGTCCTTTGTGCATAGTCATCTCGCCACCATCGGGGTCGACTTTGCCCAGAAGTACGTCTTTATGCCGGGTTACCGAATTCGTCTCGTTCTGTGGGACCTTGCCGGACAACAGGGATATGAGTCCGTGAGGAGACACTACTATCAGGGTTGTAGCGCGATAGTCCTCGTCTATGCAGTCGACGACCGCAGATCCTTCGATAGCTCCTCGAAATGGCTCGTTGAGGCTCACAAGTACATGAAGCACTCCTTTCCCCCAGTGGCAATCCTCGCCAACAAGGTGGACCTGAGAGACCATATCCCCAAAGAAGAGCTCGTCAGCACGGAAGAAGGAGAAGCCTTCACAGAGACCTTCAAGGAGAAACTTGGTGTTCAGGTAATATACCGTGAAACCTCTGCCTTGTCGGGGGAGAACGTCCTAGAGGTCTTTAACACTCTCACCAAGAACGTAGTCGATACGTATTTCTGCTCACGGCACAAGTGATGAGCCCTTGCAGCGTCCCGAGCCATCAATGACGAGAAGGGATTGGGGGACTAGCAAAGCTGCCCCCCACTGCCAGATCAAAGTGTTTCCTCGAACTGTTCTACGAATTCGTTGAACTGTTCGATACCCTTCTGCCAGAACTCCTCCGTAGCCACGTCGAATCCAATCTCTGCGGCTAGGTCCCTCGGACTCTTGCTGGAACCCGCACCTAGGAGGGCCTTAAGCTTCGGCACAAAGTCCTTCCCCTGTTCCCTGTACAGTCTGTACATGGCGTACACAAAGAGCTGTGCATAGACATAGGGGTAGTTGTAGTAGCGGTAGTTTGGCATGTAGAAGTGCAGCTTCATCGTCCACCACCAGCGCATCTCGGGGAGCCACTCGACGGCATTTCCGTACATCTTGTCGCGAGCCTTGAGCCACAATTCAGAGACCTTCTCACCATCGAGAGCGAACCCATCTTGAAGACTTTGATACAGCATGGTCTCGAACCAGACGCGTGTGGACACCTGAAAGGCAGCGGCACCAAACTCGTCGAGGACCGTTGCAAGCACAGCCTGTTTCTCTTCCTTGGTTTCCACGGTGGCAAGCAGCTTTTCCGTGAGGAGTAGCTCACCAAATATCGATCCGGTTTCAGCAATGCAGCTACCAATCTCGTAATTGAGCGGTCCCTGCGCACGAGTCCCCAAGTATGCGTGCATGGCGTGTCCGAGCTCATGTGCCTGAGTGTAGAGGTCGCCCAGTATGCCATTGAAGCTCTGAAGTATGAAGGCGCTCTTACCATTGTGCCAAGTGGAACAGTATGCCCCAGAGCGTTTTCCTTCTCTCACCTCGCCGTCAATGTGGCGCTTCGCATACATCTCATCAATCCAGCCTCCAATCTCCTCGTCGAACTCAGAGTAGGCACTGGTGACGATCTTGCGCGCTTCTTCCCACGTGTACTTCTTATCAGGCGCATTAGGTAGCGGTGCGTCGATATCCCAGTTGCCCAGAGTTTCAAGACCGAGAACCTTAGCCTTCAGCTTCAGGTAGTTTCTGTAGATGCCAACACTCTTCTCGATGGTGTTCATGAGGGCCTCAATGGTCTGTGAGTCCACGTCATTGTCGATCAGGGACTGATGCATTGGCGACTCCCAATTCCTGAGCTTGCACATTGTCAGATGGTCAGAACACACGGACTGAAGGGCTGAAGACCAGACGATATGGTCCTCGCCGAGCTTCTTGTAGACCACCTCGTTTGCACGCCTTCGCAGGTCTCGGTCGGGACTCTGATACAGGGAGATTATCTTCCCATATGGCATGGTCTCCATCTTTCCGTCCACCTCGATGTCGAAAGTCCGAGTGGCAAGCCAGTCGCCCTGAAGCTTGAACCAAGCCCTCACACCGTTCTTGTCCTTAGCAATCGCAAGCTCTTCCTCCTTCTCTGAGAGCATGTGGGGGATTCTACGACTGATACGCTCCAACCAGTGTGCATACTCCGAGAGAACAGGGTCCTTCACGATATCAGGATTCTTCTTCAGGAGTTCGCCGACCTCCAGTTCCACGAAGGCGGTCTTCTGGTTCACTAGCGTAGTGGTCTGCATGAACTTGTTGAATAGCTTCTTCGCCTCCGGTTTTGTCATGTCAGCGTCGTATAACATCCGAGAGTACTTCAGTGGCCCTTCATGAGTCAGAGAGAAACTCTCAAGATGCTTCAACATCTTGTGTAACTGCTCTGCGTTGAAGCTAGGGATCTTTCCGCGGTACTTCTCACGGACCTCATCAGCAGCCTCCACAGCCGCAGTCATTCTCTCTTCGACGTAGGCCGGATCATCGAAATCTACCAGTTGCGACAGGTCCCATCTCATCTTGTCAGCGTCAGACATTGATTATCAACCGTGAGAACACCGGTTTTGCACTCCTTAAGAGTCATACGAAAAACGCGTAGTTTCGGATACAGACGCACGAGGGTCTCTAGCGGATATCTTCTCAGATATCAGTCACAAGATGCCTCGCAACCAGTTCAAGACCTCCGTGTAGGCCCTTACCCGATTCTTCCTCTTTGCCAGCCCGTGACCTTCGTCAGAGAATCGAAGCAGTCTGACAGACACGCCCTGCTCCTTGAGTTTCTCGTACATCTGTACCGATTCCGAGAGCGGCACGCGTTCGTCATTATCACCCTGGATTATCATCAAGGGTGCAGAGATCCGGTCAATGTGATGAATCGGACTGATCCTCTCCAGCACTTCACGGTCACGTTCAAGACTGCCATACTCTGCCTCTCTCAAGCTCCTACGCCAAGGGGCGGTGTTCTCGAGAAAGGTCACAAAGTCAGAGATGCCCACAATATCGACTCCCGCCTTCCACAGGTCAGGATGTTCCGTCATCGCAGAGAGCACGGCGAATCCTCCGTAGGATGCTCCATAAACGGCCAGTCGTTCGGTGTTGATGTCCGGGTCGGTGCGCTCTATGTGCTCCACCAATGCGCGGATATCCATTATTGAGTCGAGCCGCTTCTCGACGTTGTCGGCGTCGAGGTATGCCCTTCCATAGCCTGAACTCCCGCGAATGTTCGGTGTGACAATGGCGAAGCCCCCTGAAAGGAAGAACTGTAGGACGGGGTCAAAGGCAGGACGAATCTGTGACTCAGGTCCTCCGTGAATGACAAACAGTGCCGGCCATCCGCCCACAGGAGTTTCACCTTGGGGGAGGTACTTGAAGTATGGGACGCTCAGCCCGTCAAAGCTCTCGAATCGATGAAGTGTCGGTTCCACGAAGGTGGAGGGCGAGATTCCACCGAGGTCCATGTCTACAGCTCTCCAACTATGCATGTCCTTGATGTCCAGGATCCAGATGCTCGTTGGCTGAGCGCCAGAACTCAGTGTGGCTGCAAGGTATCGCTCGTCAGCTGAGAGAGCCACGCTGTTCGTCCACGACCTCTGATCACCCCGCGGTAGAACCCCTCTCAATGGAAAGGACAGTGTTTCTACTTCAGAAGCACCACACGGACCGAATCTTCCTCTGTGGATCGTGCTATACCCCTCGTCATTCTCGATTAGATAGGTCCAGTCGGACGTTTCAGTGAAGGCCCAATCCTCAATCTCGAAGTGTAGGATCTCATCCACTTCAGGGAGGGGCGAGAGGTCTCCTCTGATGCTCAGAATCGCCAGTCGAAACAGGTCTGATCCGAAGTCTGTATTGACAAGGATGTGATTGTCGTCAAGCCACCTGAGAGCGCTCCACCTCGTCCGCTCCTTGCCCACCAAGGGTCTTGTCAGCTCCACGACCTTCCCTGAGTCGGCCCTGAGCAGGAGGAGGTGCTGCTCCGCATTGCCGAGGTACTGTTGCAGCACAATTTGGTCGGTCTCCTCAGATACAGCATGAACCGCCACAATACCGCGAGAAGGTCTGTAAATGAGTTCCGGCTCATGCTCCTGAAGGGGCATCTGCCAACGGTAAGTGTCAAGACGTGCACGATCCTCAAAGTTTGCGCGATAGTACAGGTATCGGTCTGTAGAGTACACGATGTTGAACTTGACATCAGGAGAAGAGGTGAGCCAACGCACTGTCAGGTCAGTATCTACCATACCAATCTGGAAGTTCTCGTCCCCACCCCTATCACGAACAAACACAATCGTGCCGTCGCTCAGAAAACGAGGGCTAGTGCACCTGTCCTCTTCGAAGGTGAGTTGGCGCTTTACGTGCGACCTGTCCCTCTCAACCTCCACATCGAAGATCTGGTACACTCCTGTGATGTCCGAAGTGAACACGACGCGTCTCCCAGCGGGGTGCCAGCGTGCGCCTCCTGCACGCTCGACTGAGAGATACCTCGCCAACTGGCTCTGGTCGGGCATACTTGAGGTTGGAGAGAACTTGCTCTTGAGTGTTGCTTTGTATCAGCAGAATCACTGACACACACGCTTGAGAGCGGGGATGAATCTCTCGTTCTTTGGTTGGGACTCGACGATGGACAGCGCCTCCCGGTAGTGTCGAACTGCAGACTCGTCACAACCCTCCTGGACAAGGATTGGTGCGAGGGTTTCGAGGTTGTGTAGATGCCTATGGAACTCCTCAGACCGCATATCTTCTATATCCAGACTCCATGACGAGAGAGCCTCAAGATATTCGATATTGGCGAAGATGAGACTATCGTCTTTCATCACAGGGTCATGCCCCGCAACGAGCCAGTCCCACTCCATCTCAAGATAGTGCTTGAGCGTTGTGATGTACTCAGGGAAGTTCAGGTCATTGACATACGGGTATGGGGACTCGACGTTGTCGCCGACGAACAGAACCTTTGCTATCACATCGAGGGCAGAAGAAGAGTCACTCGTGTGACCCGGAGAATGAAAGAACGTGACACCATCTTCATGAAAGGTGATCATTTTTGAGAATGTGACGGTAGGAGGCACTATGTCCACTGTTCCTCTGACCATCTCTTTGTACTGGACCAGCGCCTGAACAGACTCCGCTGCAATGCGTTGACGCGTGAGTTCGTGTGCAAGTATCAGCGCGCTGTGAAAGGAAGAGTTGCCCCAGTAGTGGTCATAATCTGCGTGAGAGTTGAAGACAAGGCGAGGCGTGTCTCCGCAGCCATGCTCAGCAATTGCCTTCTTGACCTGCGCCATTGGTTTGGTTCCCACAAAAGTGTCCAACACGTAGATATAGCCGGAATCACCGAAAATAACACCCACATTGGTATAGTAAGGGTCTGTGAAGGACAAAATGATGGCGCGGTCATCAATGTCAGTGGTCTCAGGTCTCACTCAATCACACTCGGCATGCGTGTGTAACCTCACAATCCAAGATCTCATTGTTCAGGCCTCTTGATGCCAGCAAGCTCAGTCGCGGCGCCCTGAAGGCAGTAGTACTCCCATCGTAGACTCATCGTCCGCGTGACTGAACACTCTGAGCACAAACAACCGTTCTTCTCGTGCATACTCTGGCTCTTTCCGAGTGTACAAAAGACCAACCCTTCGTGTTCAGCTTCCTTGTAGGTAGGGCACCGACTGCACAAGCAGAGATGGATTACTTGTTGAGCGCTCTTTCTTTGATCCTCGACTGACATACCGGCCATCATGGAAGCATATTTCTCCTCGAACGTTGCCTCCTTCCAGTTCTCGATATCTGCCATTGGTATACCTCTTCTAGCAGGACTAGTACGGTCATGTCATAAGGGCTTGTCAATCTGATTACTGTTTTGGTCATAATAATGCGTCGCCGAGTGCCGGGGTGACTACGCACTACGCAACGAGTCCAGAAGGGGGTCGCCAGCTGCTGTTGCAGCAGGCGGCTGGCGTGTATACTCCTCCTGAACTCTCGCACGTAACCCAGCGTTCCAGAGTGAGAGAGTAGAAGGATTCAAATCTCTCCAAGTATAGAAAACTTTGGTGGTCTTGACGAGATGGCGTTTGAACACGAGATTGAGCATGCTTCAGCGCAACAGAGACCAAAGCTCTTCACAGAGTACTCTACTGGTGCACTGGTGGCATTGGCCTGCCAGCTTGGAATGGGCATAGTTGCTCTGAGCATTCTGCCCTTCCTGCCAATGCTCTTAGCGCTACTGGGCACAACTCTACCGACGGACATCCTCCTGTTGGTCGTCGGGTATGTCATTGTAGGTGTCATAGGATTCTATCAGTCGTATTTGGGATGGAAACTTCACAAGGGTGATCTCTTGCCAAGCCGATGCGTTATTGCGGACATAGCGTCCGTCATCTTTGCCATCTTGACCATTTCCCTCGGACTCATCATTTCACCACTGTTCGTATACCTTGGGCTCCAGGGAATCATAGCCCTCTTGGGTATGGACATTGTCGCCATAGCCATGCTCAGCTTGGACCAGATTCGGCAAGAGTTCGCTCCAGAACCCGATCCAAGTGTGTACCGAGAGGGCACAACTTGGTGAGGAAATATGGATGGTCGTGTATTGGCGATACGAGGGCACCGACTCAGTTGAGTCAGCACCACGTCTGCGTTGAAGAGGGCATTACTTATCACACTACCCAGCGATAACGAACCACAGGGTGAACGGAATCAAGGACCAGCAAATCAAATTATGACCTACAATACTGGGGCACTCTTTGCCTTTCTATTGCAGTTCGCGTCAGCTATTGTAACTCTGATAACGTGGGGGTCAGCCTTGATTCTGGTTCTCGCCGCCTTGATAGGAGCCTCACTCCCTCCTCTGACCAATGTCGTCGCTTTTGCCTGCATGGTGACTATTGTTCCTGTTTCAGCTCTCCAACTCTATTTCGGATATGGTATCTACAGATGTCACAGCGGGGCGGTCAATGGCTCGCTTGTCAGCAATCTCGCCGCTGCGCTGCTCTACGTCCTCATCTTCCTTTTCGGAACAGAGATGGTGATTCTCTTGGACCAGTCCGAGATCTTCATGGCATTCGTTGGAATCAATGTGGTACTGGTGATCCTTCTCCTCATGCCGCCAGTTCGTAACGAACTAGAGTCGCCCAATGATCAGCTGAACTTGGATTATGTTCAATAATCCACGATTTCGTTCAAGGCTGCCTTAACAAGTTCAAGAAGGAGCTTCAGGCGCGACATATATTAGTATCCACGTACGAATTGTGACTAACTTCTATCGCTTGGAGAGCGAAGAGAAATGGCAGAAATACCAACACCAACAACAAGTTATTCGGGTCCCTCTGGTGACAGACCACGTGGCATCACAATCCTTGCAGTCCTGGAGTTTCTCGGAGGACTCGTGCAAGTCATTGCGGGATTCACTATCGTGTCCCTTGGGACGGTCTATCCAAATGGTCTCTCCGTCGTCCTTGGAGCTTTGACCCTACTGCTAGGGTTCGTCGCTCTAGTCATCGGCTGGGGACTCTGGAGCCTCAAGTCATGGGCCTGGATGACAGCGCTCATCATCAACCTGATCAACCTGATTGTCAACATCGTTTCCTTTTCGATACTAGGTGCGATAATCAACCTGATTATCATCATCTATCTGCAGCAAGCGGACATCAAGAGCAGGTTCAGGTAGAGACGAATATAACTCCCAATAGAATGAGGCCCTTATATCGACAAGGTATCAGGGGCTCATCTGTTTCTTTTTTGCACATCTTGTCCGACAGATAGGGTTATCTTCAAGATATAGAGGACCAGATGTATGACTCTTCCACTCGTTATCGTGCACGGTGGCGCTGGCAACTGGTCGGATGAAAGGCTCCCGATTGGCCTGGATGCCGTTAGGAAGGCTGCTCTAGTCGGCTTCAAGACTCTCGAAGAAACCCATTCTGCCCTCGATGCTGCAGAGGCATGCACCGCGTGGATGGAGAGCTGCGGAGTCCTCAACGCCGGGCGAGGGGCGAAGAAGAACCTCGATGGCGTGCAAGAATTGGACGCGATGATTGTTGACGGAAAGAACATCGACTTCGGGTCTGTGGCGGCCGTGACCGAGGTCGTGAACCCGATCTCACTCGCAAGATACATCATGGAGAAGACCGACTACAAGTTCTTTGCTGGGAAGAATGCTCTCAGAGTGTACCAGAGGATGCTCTCAGATGGCTATAGAAAGGAGGGCGAAAAAGGAGACTTGATCATTCCTCATGCGGCTGATGCTGCTGACACTGTCGGATGCATAGTTGTCGACAGAGAGGGGAATCTGGTGGTAACATCTTCTACAGGTGGGATAACCAAGAAGATGCCTGGCAGGGTCGGGGACTCTCCCGTGATGGGCGCTGGTGCGTATGCGAATGAGATTGCAGCAGCCTCCGCGACGGGCTGGGGTGAGCACATCATGAGAGTGGTCCTGTCGAGGATGGTCGTGCTGTACGTGGAGGACGGCAGTGACCCCATGAAAGCGGCAAAGCGAGGGATTGACATGTTTCAGGAGAAGACCGGCAGTGAGGCTGGTATCATCGTCGCTGACTCAACGGGGCGCTTCGGGTTTGCCACCAATGCGAAGGCAATGCCGGTCGTGGTCGTACAAGGAGAGCGAGATAACATTCACTCGTACACATCGGTCCAGTAATCATTCACACACCCAATCCCCCAGGAGGAGTGCACTGTGAACAAGATGCGACTGCGCGTGTTCACAACTCAGTGACACTAGACGAAGGGGAAACACTTGCCTCCGGTCGTATTCTTTCTAACCAGCGAGTATCGGTTGAAAACCGCTTGCGATGAACATCACAAAGAAGATCACGGCGGGATACAGAGTCCAGTACACAGCAGTCATGAGAAGGTTGTCCCAAGCAATAGTGATTACACCCGATAGCAGGAGCCAGGCGAAGACAAAACCAATGATGATGTACCCCAGACACACCATTCCAATCTTCTTCAATAGGCCCACGCGAGAGACCTCCAATGCTGTACCTGCCCCTTGGTCAACCGGAGTTATAAGTCTAGCAGACAGGAAATTCCCGGCAAAGGTTCTTCCTCACTTGCCATGAAACGACCTCTCTTATTCGTCCTGACCGAAAGACGCCTTGCGTGGTTAGAGGGCCTAACCCCACCGGGCAGAGGTCACAAAGCTTCAACATCATTGAGGCTCACAATCCACTTAGCTTCCTCATTTCAATGGTTGGACAACCGCCACTGCGCAGAGTCGGCTCAATTGAACCTCGTGCCTCTTCCGGGACTCGACCTAGTCATCACTGGCCAGCTTCAATCTCCGAGACGAGTCTTTCCAAAACCATGTCGTAGTCGACGTATTGCCGGAGTCCCACAATATTGCCAGCCGGCTTTCCGTTCTTGAACACTATGATGTTTGGAACTGATTGAATCCCAAACTGACCTGTAGTCTGTCTGTTCCGGTCGATGTCTACCCTCGCAAAGAAGACCTTGCCTTCATACTCCTTCGCCAGCTCTGCAAAGATGGGAGCCAGCGCCTTGCAGGGGGCGCACCAGGTTCCATAGAAATCAACAAGGGTGATCTTGACCTTCTGTATTGTGGGCCAGAAGTTAGCATCATTGAGCTCATGTACTCTTCCATCAGCCAGGGGTTCAAGGACCTTCGGTTTGGAGGCCTGGGCCATCAACTGTTGCATCTTCCTGCGTCGTATCTCTGCCAGTTCGTCATCCTCGGACATGGGACCACCTCGCGGTTGTGCGCGCACCATGCACAGACGTTTATGAATTCTTCGGTCTTTCCACCTCACATTACCGCAGTGGGGCCGTTTATTACCGTGCCAGATTGCCACATTGCAGGAGATGCCATTCCTTGGAGAAGTCACCCTTGCGCTACTATGCAATGCTCGTTGTGACCATGGCGTTCTGAGGCGCATAGTGGGTCTCGGGTAAGGTGATAGTGGGCATAGCACCGCCGATGACCATCGGATTCTTTAGGTTCTTGATCGCTATTATCCTGTTTCTCACATTGATGGTTGCCACAGACAAGACACCGAGGCGCATCTTCAGACGTGAGAACCTGGGCATCCTCTTCCTCGTCGGTCTCACCGGCATATTCAGCTATGGTGTCCTCTTCCTGACAGGGATGCGCTTCACGACAGCGGCTCAAGGTTCAATCGTCGCAGGTTTCAATCCGGCTACCGTGAGCATTGTAGCCCATCTCGTACACGGTGAACGTCTCGCCAGACGGTGGACGTACACAGGCTATATGCTTGCCTTCTCAGGTGTAGTCTTTGTGGTCGGTATACAGGCTCTCATCGAGTTCAATCTCCAATACCTGATGGGAAACCTGATCATACGGGGGGCCATGATGACCTGGGGTGTCTATTCATCCATTGGAAAAGAAGCCATGAAGAGAATGTCGCCCCTTCAGGTCACCACAGGAGGTGTGATCTTTGGCACCATTCTCTTTGGTGTTGGTGCTGTCTACGAAGAGGTGTGGACCCTGCCAGCCCTCGCAGAACCGGTATTCTGGTTGAACGTGTTCTACCTTGGCATATGTGTCACTTTCATCGGATTTCTCTTCTACTTCATAGGTATCAAACACCTGAGCGCATCGAGGTCTGCCGGTTTCATCAATCTTGTACCCGTGTTCGGGACGCTATCATCTGCGCTCCTTTTCCCCTCGGAGCCGATCTACTGGACTTTCGGTGTGGGTCTCGTTCTAGTCCTCGCGGGCATCTATCTGATAAACTTCCCAGTCGGACAGGATGAAAGGCAACACCAATCAAAACAGTGATAACAGGGCCCCTTCCGCTAACGAAGGGCAGCAATCAAGTGAGTGGTGGAAAGTGGACATCTACGAAGAATATCTTGAGCGGATAAAAGAACTGATCATCCTCAATACTATAAGAGGGCTCGTCAGCTGGGACAGAGAGACCTACATGCCCCCAATGGGCATCCTGCAGCGAAGTGAACAGCTTGGGCTCCTATCAGCCCATGTTCATCGCATGGCCATCAGTCCGGAGATGGGACGTCTCCTAGATGCTTTGGAAGCGAAGAGAGATGAACTCACACCGGAACAACGCAGGAATGTCTACCTCGGGCGAAGAGAGTATGATATCGCTGTGAAGACACCTGAAAGACTCGAAGTGGAGATTTCCAAACAGACAGCAATCAGTGTAGAGACCTGGAAGAAGGCAAAGGCCTCGAACGATTGGCGCCTGTTCTTGCCTACGCTGTCGAAGAGCGTTGATCTCACCCGCCAGAGGGCAGAGATCCTCAGTGATGTAAAGGGCATTCCTTCACTCTATGATGCTCTACTGGACGAGTATGAGAGGGGTCTTACTTCCACGCAAGTATCGAAAGTGTTCGCAGAACTGAGAGACCATCTTGTTCCTCTTGCCAAGAAATGCGCAGATGCTGCTTCAGACCTTGAGACGTCGTTTCTTGATAGAGTTGTGCCAATTGACCTTCAACGTGAGATTGCTACGGACCTCGCCTCCATCGTGGGATATGATACAACCAGTGATAAGGCCAGAGGACGGATCGATGAGGTCGAACATCCTTTCACCTCAGGGTACTACGACGATGTTCGTATCACTGTCAAGTACCACGAGGATGATTTTTCCTCGATGATGTATGCCATCCTTCACGAGGCGGGCCATGCAATATATGAGCAGAATCTCAATCCGGAATGGAAATACCAGCCCATTGGCTCAGCGGCGTCCTACGGCATCCATGAGTCGCAGTCCCGATTCGTTGAGAACATGATTGGGCGCTCGACAGAGTTCATATCTTTTTACCTTCCGAGGCTAAACAAGTTAACCAATGGCCGATTCTCGGACATAGAGTCCAGCCACTTTGTGAAGGCAATGAATCTTGTGACCCCCTCTCTGATCAGAATAGAGGCGGACGAAGTGACGTACTGCCTGCACATCATCATTAGATTTGAGATGGAACGAGACCTCTTTGCAGACAAGATCAAGATAGACGAGCTCCCACAGGTGTGGAATGAGAAGTACGAGGAGTATCTCGGGGTGGAGGTGCCTGATGACACCCAAGGAGTGCTACAGGACACACACTGGGCTAGTGGCCTTATGGGTTATTTCCCCAGCTATGCCCTGGGCAATGTCTACGATGGTCTCTTCCTCGAACGCCTTGATAAAGACCTCCCAGACTGGAGAGACAGGGCCGCCGAAGGAGATGTCTCCGCTCCAATCAACTGGATGAAGACCCACGTGCACAACAAGTCAGCCTTGTATGACCCAGCTGACCTCATCGAAAAAGTCACAGGAAAGAAGACCACTGCAAGACCGTACCTCAAGTACCTTGAGCAGAAGTACAGTGAGATCTATGGCTTCTGATGGGTCTCAGTAGAGGTCGTATCCTGAAGAGGCAATGCGTTGCTGAGCCGAGTCCTTTCCTCGGAACATTCCTGAGACCTGCATGTACTCACGGAACTCATCACCGAATCTCTGCAGCATGATCCGGTCTTCCCAAGATGCCAGAATATACCATAGTGCCACGAAGAAGGGAATGAGGGGAACCAATGCAAAAGACCTGAAGAAGCAGGCCAATGCTATGTTCATGTAGATGGTTCCCGCAGCCACGGGATACCGGATGCTCTTGTAGATGCCCTCTCTGTAGACTCTACTCACACGGTAAGGGCCAGCGCGAGACCCCTCAACGCTATGAGCCGCAGTCAGGTAGCGGACGTACTTGACAGCAAAGTAGACCCCCACCAAGACGAAGACAAAGTCCCACAGATCTGCGGTCATCCGCATGTAAGAGGTCCCGATGGGAATCAAAACCATGAAGTTAAGGAGAGATATGATTGCAGGCCAGGGGTAGACGACGTTCCTCTCAGGACTCTCGGATGCCGTCATTGTGACACCACCTCAGGTCGGGGTAAAGATATCTTTGACACCTCGTAGGACGAACTGAGGAACTCGACGTATCCGCCGATATCCCCGACCGATCCACCTGACGATTGGAGCGAGAAGGCGGCCACCTTTGACTCCCCAGTCGGGATGGAGCCCAGACGTTGCATCCTGAAGGAACCAATATCTGCATCGATGCCCCGCGGTAGGTCTAGGTCAACTACCACCATATCAATACTAGACTCGCTGCCGTTGATGACATCGACGAACAGATCGATGTGCTCGAACTTCTTCTTATACGTGCATCTGACACGTACATCGGACTCAACTTCGGTCTCGCCTGTCTCCGCGTCGACATCCGCTCTCGTTGCATCCCCGGTCCCCGATTTCGAAGGGCGACCACGCGGGATTCTTGCAGATACTCCTCTCTTCACTGACGAAGAATGCAGGTTCTGAGTCGCCTCTCCTGCCTCCCGAGCCCGGGTCAGGGGTAGGATCTCGTACGCAACGTATACCATGGTGGCGATGATGATTGAACTCCATATGATGCTCGAGAGAATGTAGGCCCTGAATGTGGGGTCTTGAAGTGCCGTCAGAACCGGGTCGAAAATGGGATGCAGGATTGGCCCAAAGATCTCGTCTACTCCTTCCCAGAACTGCGGCGTCCACGCAGATCCTTGCAGGATACCAAATCCAACCACGGCTGTGATATCTCCTCGATAATTGTCCTTCTAGTGAGAGCGCTCCTCTCCTTGTGTGACATGAGTCGTGAGAGGTTATTAACCTTGCAACTGCTACCAGGGGCAAGAACTGATAAGAGCACTCGTTGACGCGTAGAAACACGACTGAGCGTGACAGCCATGGTCTTGAGGTATGAAGGTTCCATCTGGAGGCCTCCTAGCGAAGCCCGAAGCCTCATTTTGCAAGCGACAGTCGGGTGCTCTCATAACGCCTGCACGTTCTGTGTGTCGTACAAGAAGAAGAAGTTTCATGTGAGGGGGACCGAAGGTATCACGGCCGACTTGGACACGCTGCCTCCTCACTATCTCAACTCTGTACAGCGCGTGTTCCTTGCTGATGGTGATGCTCTCGCTATGTCAACGGGCGAGATTCTCGATGTCCTCTGCATCCTCCACGATCGCCTCCCAAGATTGGAGCGCACTGGAGTCTACGCCTACGCAAAGAACGTCAGAGAGAAGACAGTCGAAGACCTTCAAAACCTCTATCGTGCAGGACTGGGAATTGTCTACCTGGGTCTTGAGACTGGAGATGATGAGATCCTTAGAGAGGTGCGAAAAGGAGTCACCAATGAGGAGAATATCGCTGCCTGCAGAAAGATAAGAGAGGCAGGCATTCCGCTGTCGCTCACAGTGATCCTAGGACTTGGTGGACAGCAGAGGAGCAAGAAACATGCCATTGCCACGGCGAAGGCCCTTAATGCCATCGACCCCGAGTATGTCGGGGCCCTCACTCTCATGACGCCCCGAGGTACTCCCTTGGCAGAGATGGTACGTTCAGGGGAGTTTGAGCCGATGAGCCCGCTGTCCATTCTGGAAGAGCTCAGACTTCTAGTGGAGCACCTCGACCTCTCCAACTGTGTCTTCAGGACCAACCACGCATCCAACTATCTTCCTCTGGGCGGGCAGCTGAATCGCGACAGAGAATCTCTGCTCGAGACCCTTACAAGGGTCATAGAGGGCAAGGATACGTCCTCTCTTCGACCCGACTTCACGAGGGGTCTCTAGAGTAAGAAGAGTGAACGGAAAAAAAGAGGATGGAGGGCTATCGTGGTCACCCACGTACCCCTTGAGTTACTTCTACTTTCCTCGTCCGGAACGCTTCATGAACACCACGATGACCACAATAGCCACAGCGAGTGCTCCTCCGATTATGGCCAGAAGTGTTGGATCGAAGCCCGGTCCGACTGGAACCTCCTCGGAGTTGTTCAACTCGAATGGTGCGTCAGAATCATCCTGACCATATAGTGACCCATCGAAGGCCACCACTCGAATCATGTAGCCCGTTCCATCAGCATGCTCCGTGGTGTTCCACAGGTAAGTGAGAGTAGTCAGGCCGCTGGCAATCTCGGTGTAGGAACTGCCATTATTGTTGCTGACAAAGACACTGTACGTGAGAGCGTCGCTATCAGGGTCAACAGCTGTCCACTCTATCTGCCGGGTTCCGTTGAGAACTTCACCTCCGTTTGGAGTGACGACCTCCACGATTGGTGCTCGGTTCTCTATGAGCCAATAGAAAGCATTGGCCAGAAGGATATCGTTGTCAGAGTCGTACAAGGTGGGGTAGTCGTCAGAGTCTGGATTACTGAGACCCGGCATGTTGTAGTTTGCGATAGCGACCACTCTGCCAAGACCGTACTCTGTGATGGCAATGATTGGCACACCACTGGCAACTCCACCTACCCTCTTTCTCCAAAACCTCAGATTCACCATATCATTCATCACGCGTGCTGATCGTCTTGTGTTCAGGATGCGATGAATGACATGCAGGCCTTGTTACTCAAGGTACTGTACAAACGTGTCAACAATTAGAGATGTACTTATCCAAATAACAGGGCTGAGAGCGGTTACATTTCTGTGCTGTTTCGCACGTTACAATCTGTAATCAGACAAATGAGAAGTGTACACATTAGTCAACAATTTAAGCAGGAACCGTGCACGACGTATGTGTAGACCTATTCGAAGGTGAATGAGTTGACTGGTAGATTTCATATTGTGAGTTGCTCGCGTGACTTGGTGAGTCTAGGTATCGATAGAATGAGAATTCAGGCCGAAGGGTTTGAACAGATGGACCTCTCTCTTGACTGGTCCAAGGCAAAGCTCGTGCCCGTCGTGGCGGAAGAAAAGGTTCACTTCGGCGAGGGCGAGACCAATCTGGTCAAGATTCGCCCCATAGACATACCAGCGAAGGGAGTGCCAATAACCTCATTCTACGGCGTCAATGGCATGGGTCATGTGTCCTGCATAGGCAGCCTCGAATACAAGAGCCCCGACGAGGATAGAGTAGCCGACGTTGCGATGTTCCAGTCGAGGATCAAAGCATCCGTCATGAAGGGCGACCTCTTGGCGCTCACCCTTGTGGTCCCGTCCAAGTAGATAACCTGACACAGTCGCGCAAGAGCGACGGAAAAAGGAAAGAGTGTTGTCCCCGTAGCATGAGCAGGGACAACATGTCTTCTACAGGCTGATGACCTTGTCGTACTGTTCCATGATGAGGTCAATCATCTGACCGTAGTCAACAAGGTTGGCATCTTTGGCGAGGCGCTTTCCAATGCCTCTCTCCTCGACATGATGCGAGAGAGCATAGATCTTGCCGACCATGTCAAGCTCTTCATTATTCCTGCAACCCTTGTCTAGAAGGAAGACTCCGTCCTGCAAGAGTAGAAGGTCCACATCAACACCCTGCTTCTTCAAAGCGTTAGCGACCTCGCCTATGCCTTTACAATCATGTGCTAGCCAGAGTAGATACTTCATTTCATTACCTCCTAGAATGGGACCGCGATGTCGTTCTCGATGAAGGCCTTTGCGACTCCTTCCTCATCGAGGATCTCTACGTTTTCGAAGATCTCATCGGCACTGATGTTGCGCTCCTCAAGGGAAGCCTTGCTGGCCCAGATGATGCCGTCAAAGCTCTCGAACGTATTCTTGAACATGCGAATGTGCATCATGTCCTGGTCCTTCAGCAGACCGTACACACCTTCTCCGATGAAGAGAATGTGCGACTCATGGTCCATGCCGAACATACCCACTGCCGCGCGCCATCCTTCTGCGAAGGTGATAGTGCCAAAGGGCTTGCTTCTCACAACGATTAGAACTGGTCTTTCTACAAACTCCATGATGATCACCTACAATGTGAACGCGACGAACTTGTCGCACTCACCCACAATCTCTGCAAACTCAGTGAGGCCACTAACCTCAACACCGGGGATGTAGTCAGAACCCTTCTGGTCAAAGCCGCGTGCTGAGGTGCACAGACCACAGAGTTGGAACTCCACACCCTTCTCGACCAGCTCGGCGAACTTGTCATTCATAGGGCGATCCGGATCAGGGTCTTGATTCAACTTGACGTTGTTGACGCCATCGACGAATAGGAAGACCTTGACCCCATAGCCTTTCTCAAGTGCGGCCACACACATCTCGTAGAAAGTGTGACTATTCTGAAACGTATACGGCGTGGTTGTCAAGAGCACGCCTAGAACTTTCTTCTCCACAAGACATCATCTCTTGTACAAGTAATGAATCGCCGGCCCAAGCATCTGTTATAAAATTAATCCTGTGTGGAAAAATTAAGACGATACTCGTGGACAACATTGAATAGTGTGTTCGAGCGATGAAAATGCCTCTACTTGACAGATGGAGTGTGTGAAGGTGGACCTGGTAACTGTGACCTACAAGAATAGAGATGGCAGGACGGTCGAGGTAGAGGTCGACCCAGATGACTCCTCGATCCTGGACCTAAGTCACAAGAAGATATCGTCCATCGACTTGGAGAGCGTTGTGGCTATTCCCGGTCTCACGAAACTTGACCTGAGTCGTAACACATTCACGCACCCTCTGGACCTCTCCCCGCTGAGTAGCTGCAAGACTCTTGAGAGCCTTGATCTCTTCAAGAACCAGTTCGACCAAGTGGACCTCACACCTCTCAAGGGCTGCAAGTCGCTGACCGAACTGAATTTGGGCGCCAACAATCTGAGTGAGATAGACCTGTCTCCCCTGAAGGGACACACCAATCTACGCAGAATCAGATTGTTCAACAACCAGTTGTCTGATGTTGACATCACTCCTCTGGCAAAGTGCACAGGTCTAGAGTATCTCGAGATCGAGAGCAATGCTCTCACCGAGATTGACTTGTCCCCGCTTGCAGGCTGCAGCGCTCTAAAGCAGCTAAACCTGATGTACAATCAATTGACCAACATAGATCTGTCTCCCCTCTCCTCCTGTCTAGGGCTCCACTTCCTGTATCTCCATCACAACAAGTTGCAGGATATAGATCTCTCTCCTCTCGCTTCGTGCACTAAGCTCCGCATTCTGCGGCTGGCCGGCAATCAGTTGAGTGAGGTCGACCTGAAACCCCTCAACACGTGTAGGGCACTCAGAAGGGTTGGACTTGCTATGAACAGGATTGAAGAGATCGACCTGAGTCCACTCGTGAAGGCGACTGAGCTCTCGTTCCTCGACATCGCAGGCAACCGGCTCAAGGAAGTTGACTTGACGCCTCTGTCGGGCTGTACCTCACTGAGTGAACTGTACTTACATAGTGACCATCCAACAGATAACGAGTTTGGAAGTCTCGACCTGACACCACTGTTCGGCTGCCCAGACCTGGAAGACCTCACAGTATCTGACAGCACAAGACTCGTCGCCGATTCCAAGTACAGTAAGGGAAAGGGCATTCCGTACGCCCTTGAGGAACTGGCGGATGAGGGCCGAATCCACTGGGAATAGTTGACGACCTCTCACCTGAAGGATTTATTACAAAGAGTGGGTCTGGCCACAGCGAGAAAAATACTGTCTGCGAGGATGTGCAGATGTCTTTGAGGGAACAGAATCTGCAGAAGATTGCCGAGAACTACTCCAAGTATCTCAATGGACCACTCGGGAGGGCTGTCATCGACGACCTTGATGAGGGAGAGACCTGTATGATCCGCTCTGAAGGCAAGACCTTCAAGATCACAAAGACCGGTGGCGTTGCGAAGGTTCGCATACTTCGATACGAGACTGAGAAGTGAGACTTGAGCCGCTTCGCGAAACCTTAAGACTGATTCTCCAACATCTGAGGAAAACACTCGAGTAGAGTGCAGACTCGCCACGGAACGTGAGAGACATGGTAATTGAAATCGACGCCGAAACGAAAGCTCAGGTCAAAGAGACCTTTGCACAACTCAAAGATGATGTGGTGCTGCATCTGTTCGTCAAGGACCACGACTGCCTGTACTGCAATGACACAAGCGACCTGGCAAACTTGGTCGCAGACCTGTCGGAGAAAATCCGCGTGGAAACCCACAAAGGTGAACTCGACAGTGACGCAGCGAAGGAGATGGGTGTGGAGTACACACCGGCCATTGTACTCGAAGGCGCTAAGAGGTACAACGTGAAATTCTATGGCATACCGGCAGGACATGAGTTTGGAGCCCTGATCGGAACCATCCTAGACGTGTCAAAGGGCGATACTCCTCTCCCGGCAGACATCGTAGAAGATATTGCCTCAGTTGACAAGCCTGTCAAGATAATGGTCTTTGTCACCCCTCAGTGTCCGTATTGCCCCCAGATGACCCGACTCGCCCATCAGGCCGCAATCATCAACCCGTTGATATCATCGCAGATGATAGAGGCCCTTGAATTCCAGGACCTGTCAGGCAAGTATGAGGTGTTCGGGGTCCCCAAGACTGTCTTCAACGACAAGACAAGTGTAGAGGGTCTCACTCCGCATGAGATGTTTCTAGAGAAGCTCTTCGAAGCGGTCGAGTGAACAATCGAATAGGCCCCCTGTTTCTCTTTGGGGGCCTAGTTCAACTCAAGTATCAATCTGTCCCCTAACAGGTAAACACGAACTCATTCTCGTTTACGTACTTGTACGCCTGATACGCTGCATGAACACCCTCGGCGACCCCGGTGATTGCTTGTTTGAACTCACTGTTGACGACGTCACCAGCGGCAAACACGCCCTCAACATTGGTCCGGCTTGACCTGTCAATGATGATCTCACCCTTGTCGTTGAGTTCCACGCCCAGCTTCTTGGCCAGTTCCGAATGTGGGATCCCGCCAATGGCAACAAACACGCCATCAAGAGGAAGTGTGTCAGATCCGTTGTAGGGGCTATCGAGCTTTACAGCGGTCACTTTGTCTGTACCCATTATCTCAGTGATGTTCGTCTGGGTAATGACCTCGATCTTTGGTTCACGTTCTATCCTGCGAGCGTTGATGGGTTCAGGGCGAATTTTCTCCCGCCTGTATATCAGATAGACCTTGGAGCAGTACTTGGCCAGAAGTAGGGCCTCCTTTGCAGCACTGTCACTTCCCCCGACGACTGCGACGACCTTTCCCTTATACAAGGGTGCATCACAAAGAGCACAATAGCTCACGCCCTTGTTTCTCAGCTCGTCATGTCCGGGAACCTCAAGCTCTCGCTCCTTCATCCCTGTCGCCATGATGATTGACTTTGCGAGGAATGTCTTCTTGTCTGTGACGACATAGAAGCAGTTCTGGTCGCACCTGAACACATCAGTGACTGTGCCCAGCTCGATATGCACTGGATAGTCCTCCGCATGGGCCTTCAGACTGTTTGCCAGTTCCTGTCCGGTCACCTGTTTGAAACCGGGATAGTTGGCCACATCATCTGTGAGAGTGATCGTTCCTCCATCGACCTCGCCGATGACCGCGACGCTCAGGTCCAGTCTTGCGGCGTACATTGCTGCCCCATAACCGGTGACCCCTGATCCGATAACAACAACATCATACACTGTGTTCAGACCCCCAGCTTTCTCTTGATTCTCCGCTGTGCACGTCGGTCAAAACCGACGAAGGCCTCGCCCTCAATGACCGTGACAGGCACAGCCATCTGGCCACTGACCTCTTTGAGTTCCCCAAGGGTCTCCGGAGAGGTCAGGACACACTTCTCATCGTAAGGTATTTTGTTCTCATTCAGAAACTCCTTCAATGCCTTCGAGTGAGGACACTCAGGAGCGGTGTAGATCTCAGTTCTAGCCACGGCAGCCACATTCTCTCTTCTTATGGGTTGAAGTATCTGTGAGGACCTTTGCTGATATAGATTTTGAAAGGGCTGACCAATCGGCAATGAGAGTGCTACTTCTGAAGAGTCTTAAGTGGAGAAAACAATCGGAAACATTGTCCTGTTAGAGCATGTGATGAACCATGGATCGTGAGGAGACACTAGCCTTCATTGACAAGCAGATAGCGCTTGAAGAGAGAATCATCAAGATTGTGGAAGAGAATGTGGCAGAGCTTGGAAATGCCTTTGTGAGAGACCTACTCCTGGGAATCTCCACAGATTCCAAGAAACACGCGGCCCTTCTCAAGTCCCTTCGAAAGGCTGTGGAGGGTCCGACTCCCTTCATTAGCGAACAGGAGCGCAACAAGATAGCAAAGGGAATCGAAGCCCACATCAAGATGGAGGAGGAGGCTGTCAAGACATACGGTGAGTTGGCGGAGAAGAGTGACAGTGATCAAGTGAAGACCATCGCCATGATGATACGCGAAGACGAGATCAGACATCATAGCCTCCTGAAGGAACTCCACAAGACGGTGATTGAACCCGAGACCCTGACTGAAGACCTTCTCTGGGACACAATGTGGAAAGACAGTCCATGGAAGGGCAGTCCGGGTGGCTAGAAGGTACCTCCGCAGGCATCCGCAAGATCTAGATGATGTTGCCGAGTATGTTCTTGAACTTGAGGTCGAGAGACTCCATACCTACTCCTGACTTCGCGGATATCAGAGCCGACTCCGTCCCAAATCGCTCACAGAAACGGGCCATCTCGGATTCCACCTCACCAAATCCATCAGTGAGAAGGTCGATCTTGTTTCCTACCAGAATGAAATTCCTTCCCGAATCTGCCGAGAAGTCAAAGCCACCGTTCTCTTCCGCCAGTGGTACCCAGTAGTTCCAGAGACTATCAAGACTCTGAAGGTGGGAGGCATCAAAGAAGAATAATCCGACGCGAGCACCACGAATCATCGACTTGAGTGTTTCGATGAATCGCCTCTGCCCGCCAAAATCCCACAGACTCAGAGTGACTTCCCTTCCGTCAGGTAGGTTCGTTCGAAGGGTTTCAAAGCTCGCCCCCACAGTGGTGCGCAGTAGGGAGGGATCTGGAAAGGTGCCCTGCGTCCAGCGAGTGCTGAAGCTGGTTTTCCCAGTCTCTGAATCACCAAGCACTATCGCTTTCACAATCGGCATACTATGGAACTACCTCTTGATCTTCTTTTTTCTCGTTCTGTGGAGAGCTGTGCGGGGAGTGCTCGCGAGGAGCATGAAACCAGCTCCTATCAACAGTGGTGCAAGAATGTCCAATGGAATGAGATCGGCGAACATGGCCACGATACCAATTCCCAGAGACGCAAACATGAAGGCAAGGAATCTAGCACCGGCACCACCAGCACCGGACTTTGCCAGTCTGTAGATGATGCCAAAGAATCCAACAGAGGCAATAGCTAGGAGCACTGCGATGACAACGTAGAGGTTCTTCAGGTCCCACCTTCCGTCGGCCACGTAGGGATGTCCTAGGGTGAGCAGAATGGAACCAAGACCAATCAGTGCGTCTCTCAGGATACTCCTTGCGCCTTGCGGTATGATTGAGGAGATACCAGCCATCATGAAGGCACACACGGCAAAGAGTCCAAAGAACCAATCAATGAATAGAATGTTAGGGTCCCACACCCCGATAGAACTGTAGGCTATTGCGTAGTTGTTTGAATGGGTAATCGCAAGCAGAGACACCAAGAACAAGGTGACTGAGATGTACACCGGAGTTGTGTTTCTGCTCGTGACTGCCTGACCGATGAAGAAATCGAGAGGCATGGCGGTGGAGCCACCGGCAAATGCAGCACACAGAGCAAAGATAGTGATGCTCATATCCCCATCAACGTAGGCTCCGCCGGCCAAAGACAGTCCCATCACCATTGCAAAGAACACAATGGTCAGGGATATGATGTGTCTCCAGGGTCGGAGCATTGAGAAGAGAAACGCAGCGGCGACTATCATGGGTAGCGCCTGAAGAGCATAGAACTGAGGGTTGCTCCCAATAAACATGATACCACCGATAGCCGCGATCAGCACGAGGACGACTACAGCCAAGAGAGATACAGTGAAGGGGTTAGGCCTCTGACGAATCATGTACAATGATATGATCAGGGTCGTGCTTACGAAAAGAGTGACGGCTACCATTGTGACGACGGACATTGTCGGCACCCCAGCGACTAGCAGTTTTTCTGCTGTGCCAGCACCTGCCAATGTGCCTCCGATAATGGTCATGGTCTTCAGCTTCTTCACATCCAATACTATCAACGAGGCAGCGGACATGAAGAAGCCTAGAAAGCACCATGTGACAAAGGGCATTGTGAGTGGAGTGAAGAATTGTCCCGAGATACCAACAAAGGAGAGGAACGTGGCTCCAAACGCAAAGCTCCAGAGTGAGCGCCGTGTTGTTGCTGAAACAGAGTCTCCGAGTGTATGAACTCGGCGTACAAAGACAGCGACTCCACACAGCAGAATCACCATCACGAGAAAGTTACCTATTGTTAGAGAAAGCGTGAAATCCATTCATCATCACCCCATCTACTTCCAGAGACCTCCAACTTCATCACTTCGCGTCTTGATGTCTCCAGCGCCGGTTTCAGAATCCTGAGTATCTAGAATACCTTCTCCACGCAGAATAGTCACCAATGTGCGTTCAGCCTCCTGTTCAGTATCAGCCTCACAGAGTATGATCTGTTTCTCCTGAGTGCAGTAGCCAATCACACCCCGTTCTGACTTCATAAAGCGGAAAGCACAAGGACTCGAATCCGGACCGTCCATCTTCAAAGCGGCGGAAACAAGCTGAACTATTCCAGTCAGCAACGCGATACGCTCCTCTCGAGCCTCACCGACCGGATACAGGATTGTGGGATCCATAGTATCTAGTTGGACCTTGGCAGCGAGCTTGAGCACTCTAATCGCCTCCGAAAGTTTTCCTCACCCAGTCAAGTTCACTTGACGAGTCTCCTTCTCTGTCCTCATCGCCCGCGTCCAGAGGTACGACAACGTCGCGGATGCCCAACTCCCCGTCCCTGAAGTAGAGAGTGACCAACAGGTCATGATGGTTAGAACACCGAGACAAAAGGGTAGGAGACCTTCCGTTCTCAAGAATCTCGGACTGTATCCTCTCAACCTCGCTGTCAGTTAGAACAAGAGACGCAGGTTTTGAGCACTTGGGGCACTTGAAGGTGAGTTGCATGTTGGTGGCCTCGGGCAAAATTGTCCAATGAAAGTTGGAAAATTCTATTCATATAGGGTATATAGAGCTTGCTTGTTGAGATATGCATGCGGCACCTATCACAGAACTCCTCGAAACACTCCTGCCGGAACAGTACACATTGTTGGTGCACTGGACGCACATCATGACTCATAGCAATGGGGGACTCGGAAACCGTTTGATTCTCTGACTAGACAGGCCCTCCAGTCGATCCATTCGCAGGTGCCGACTCAACTATAGTTATTAGCAGAGGAGGCGAGATGTACCTAAGGGAACACAGACATGTCAGGACAAGAGTACGACGCAATCATCATTGGAGGCGGACCAGCTGGATGCTCAGCTGCTCTGCACTTGGCCTACCACAAGAGACACGTGCTAGTGATCGACAGAGGCACAAGTCCCATGCACTTCCACACTAACAGCATCATGAACTTCTCATCCGGCTCCAATTACAATGAGGGCAGAAGCCTGTTGAGGTCACTTCAGGGAGAGGCGAGAGCTGCCGGTGCCGAGTTCATCGCTGGTGATGTAGTGGAGGTCTCTGGAAGGTACCCCAGATTCAAGGTGCGAACAGAACCAAGCTACAGGACCTCTGATGCCAAGACGTATGAGACAAAGACCCTGCTCCTTGCCACGGGGACATCTCGAAAACATCCTCGTGTCCGAGGACAATGGCGGTCGTGGCTCCCAGTAGCTAACGTAGGCAACGCTGCGTTCTATTGCCCTGACTGTGAGGCTCCATTGTGTGCTGACAAGAAGGTCCTTGTCGTCAATGCAGGTACAGTTGGCAGCGCACTCCACATCGCAAATACGCTGACTCGATTCACTGGTTCTTCCAACATACACATACTGATGACGGAGGACGCCTATGCTCCGATAGATGAGCAAGATCTGACCAGACTAGACTCATCTCCGTACGAATGGACGCGGGGACTGATAGAAGACATCGCATTCCCGCGACCAGGTGTCGTACAGTCCCTGACCTTGAAGACCGGAGAGAAACTCCGTGCAAACGTCTTCTTTGTAGCATTCGTTGACACCCCACGATCAGAACTCGCGCGACAGATGGGTGTGGACACTGACAACAAGGGCAACATTCTGACAGACCACAGAGGCAAGACGAAGGTGGATGGAGTGTGGGCAGCCGGTGATGTGCGTCCGATTACGCAACAGATCGCCATGGCCTCAGGCACAGGGAACTATGCCGCTCTCATGATGAACCAATTTCTCGGGAATGATTACGAGAAGGATCAGGAGTTTGACCACCCCGACTACCGCCGTGCCCTGCATATCGAGTAGATACACTTTTATACATAGTAATAACTATTGTTAACTATGTATAGGTTGCACGACCTTGTGCGCCTGAGGAGACAGACAAATGAGTGACAGAGATGCACGGTTGATAGAGATTTTCAGAGAACAGCTCGAAGTGGAAAAGCAGGCCCTTGAACGAGTGTCGAGGATGGAGGACGAATCGTCTGAGACCGCGGTGCGGTTGGCTTTCATGGACCTACGACTGGATACATGGAAACATGTGAAGTTCCTTGAGGGGATGATAGAGCTCTTGTCCACAACACCGTGCGATGAATGGTCTGCGAAGGTGGCCAGATATGCCGGAAGAGTGAAGCTGGAACGACAGGTACAAGAGCTTGCGGCCAGCGAGAGGCAGATGATGGAACTGATGGATAAGGCTCTTGATCTTGTGGACGATCCTATTGCCAGATTATTGATCGAACACATGAGAGGAGAAGAAGGAAGCCACCATGAAGACCTCGGCCGTCTGGTCGACTTGATCAAGCAGGCACCTCTTCAGTCCAAGAAGGGTAAGACTGGATCGGAGATAGTATGTGACTAGAGGTATGTGTGATGCCGACATTGAGTGAAGTAAAGCCGGATGCACCTGGTGCGAATGAGGCGATTGAACGAGTCAATGAAATGTACAGAGAGGGATTTCAGCGGGTCCGAGAAACCTATCGTTTGAATGAGGCCGCTGTGGATAGGCTCGGCTCGTACTGGGAGGATTACAGCGTCGTCGCGTGTTTCGCAGACTGGTGTGGGGACGCGAGGAGAGCCATCCCTGTGTTGGCACTCATCGAGGAGAAGACGGGAAAGAAGATCCCCACACTCGGCGGAATGACGAAGCCACCACCGGGCTCAAGTGAGTTCTGGGCGGTCCCACCATCACCTGCTGAGGTGAAGACCTTCGAGGTGACCAGCAGTCCGACCATCCTCGTTTTCTCCAGAGAAGGCCACGAGATTGGTCGAATCAAGACCCGACCGCGAATGATGCCGACCATGGAAGAAGAAATCCTTAAGATAATCGAGGATCACGAGTCACAGGCAGACTAGTGCTGTCGATGCAAAGTGACGCGTTATCATGAGGTTTCCTCAGCGAGCGCTCTCCCAAGATGTTCCCGACTGGTCATGTCAAAGCGCTTAATACAGAGGAACGAGCATGTCACATGTCCGTGAAAACATCACGTACAACAGAGGAATGGAAAATGAGTTTTGAGATAAAGAACAACGTGTTCTGGGTTGGCAAGGTCGACTGGGAACTGCGCAAGTTTCATGGAGAGGAGTACTCCACTCACAGAGGTTCCACCTACAACTCTTACCTAGTAAAAGATGAGAAGACGGCTCTCATCGATACCGTGTGGACTCCCTTCAAGAGTGAGTTTGTCGACAATCTGTCCAAGGTCATCCCTCTCAAGGAGATTGACTACATCATTGTCAATCACTCTGAACCAGACCATAGCGGCGCTCTTCCTGCTCTCATGGAAGAGATCCCTGACACTCCCATCTACTGCACACAGCAGGCGAAGAAGTTTCTGAAGGGCTACTATCACAAGGACTGGGATTTCAGACTGGTCAAGACTGGGGACAAGCTGAGCCTAGGTTCGAGAGAGCTCATCTTTGTGAGTGCACCTATGCTCCACTGGCCAGACAGCATGTTCACGTATCTGACCGGTGACAACATCCTATTCTCCAACGATGCTTTTGGCCAGCATTACGCCTCAGAGTCCTTCTACAATGACTTAGTGGATCAGTGCGAACTCTTTGAGGAATGCATCAAGTACTACGCCAACATCCTGACACCCTTTAGTAAACAAGTGGCGAAGAAGATCGAGGAAGTGGTGGGATTGAAGTTGCCCGTCGACTTTATCTGTACAAGCCATGGAGTGATATGGCGTGACGACCCACTCCAGATTGTCAACAAGTACGCAGAGTGGGCGAATGACTATCAAGAGGACCAGATAACCATCATCTATGACACAATGTGGAATAGCACAAGGAGGATGGCAGAGGGCATTGCAGAGGGTGTTCGATCTGTGGACAAGAAGACGACTGTAAGGCTGTTCAACTGTGCACGGTCGGACAAGAATGACATCATCACAGAAGTCTTCAAGTCCAAGGCCATTCTCGTCGGTTCCTCAACCATTGGAAACGGGATTCTGTCCTCTGTGGCCGGCCTGCTTGAAGAGATCAAGGGTCTCCGTTTCAAAGGAAAGGCAGCCACTGCCTTTGGTTCCTACGGCTGGTCGGGAGAAGCAGTGAAGATAATTAACAATATTCTCGAAGAGAGCGGCTTCAGAATTGTCGGTGAAGGGTTGCGCGAGCTATGGAACCCGGACGAAGAAGCATATCAGAGATGCGTTGATTTTGGCAAGGAATTCGTCAAGAGTCTAATGTAGTTAGTCATAGGAAGGGCTGCTCATTGGAGACAGCCCCCTCTCCTTTCTGAGCCCTCAATCCAGTCCACTAGTGTACTCACTCTATGGCGTCGAAGACAAGTATGATATCCGTCAAGAGCGAGTGTCACCCCAGTACGATTGGAATGAAACACTACAGGAAGTACATACTTGTCACCTTGGTTGCCGGTGTCCTCGTTGTATCTGTGGCACTTGTCCGGCTCAACGCGGGACCGGAAGAGATCATGCTAGACTCACACTATGCCAAGAACGTGCTTCCATATCCTCACTTCTACTATGTCAACGTCAGTGTCGAGGAGAGGGAGGGTCTCACCGCCTACCTTAGAGTGCGCGTCTGGATCTACGGGATTCCAGGGTCCGTGGTCTACTGGTCGGTCTCTGAGTTTTGGCAGATTGACATCGCCCAGTTCGACGTGTACTACGACCCTGAGAACGAGACCTCCATGGAACATTTCTACACTCTAGTTCAAGACGGCCTGACATTCTCCACTGCCGAACCGAACTACGACAAGGTCTGGGACTCCAAACCTCTTGAAGAGGGCGAGTATGTCTTTGTCCAGTACTACAAAGTCGTCGGAAACTCACTCTTCGTACGAGCAGACTCTGTTGCATCCTTTGTCAGTGTAGTGTACCTCTGAGACGACCCATGTCAGATGCGCGGTGTCATCGAACTGTACAGCTCATCAAAGTCCCCGCCTATGACAGCCACTGGAAGATGAGGAGTATCATAGTCCACTGCCACTGCTCCTTTCCGATCCGCCATGATGAGACCCGCCTCCCCACTGGTCTTCTGACGCAACTCGGAGACCGCGAGTCGAGCCGCCTCAGCAACACTGAGCCCTTGTTCCACATGATACACAGCCATCCGCCCCATGACAATACGAAGTATCTGTTCTCCCTTTCCAGTACAGCTTGCACCAGCCACGTCACTCGCGTAGACCCCCGCCCCTATGATGGCTGAGTCTCCGACCCTTCCCTCGACCTTCCCAGGCCATCCACTTGTTGAAGAGCCCGAGCATACCCTGCCCGTCTCGTCCACTGCGACAGATCCGACAGTGTCACACTCCTTAGCCAAGGGTACTATGTCACTTCTTCTTTCCGCTATTTCAACCCGATAGCCCTCGGTGATCATCTTTTCATACAATCGATTGGCACCTGCCCCGGCCACCTGCATGATCGGGGTACGTTCTAAGACGTATCTGGCGACCGACACTGGATGAATCACATCTCTCGCAGCCAAGACGGCGCCGCTCTCAAGGCGAGAACCGTCCATGATCATGGCATCGACTTCGACCGTACCGAATTCATTCTTGCACGCCCCCAGACCTGCTGTGAAGAGACTGGTCTCTTCAAGGGTCCAAATTGCGGCCTCCACTGCATCAACAGAGGAGCCTCCTTTCTCCATGGCGCACATGCCTCGTCTCGCAGCGTGCTCGACAGCCTCCAGAATGCTTGCATGATGCTCGGACTTGAACACAGTAGCTCCGCCATGGACAATGATGACTGGTAGCTTCATTGAAAACTCACTCGTCAGTGCTACGACATCCCTTGAAAAGATATCGAGTCGTCCCTAGAGACCCAACCTGTGCAGCTCTTCTTCAAACATCTTCCGACGGTCATCAAGCTGAACACGCCTGCCGGCGTAGACCCCAAGTTCAATCGTTCCAGCCTTGACCTGCTCGTCAAGACGTGATATCTCTGACTTGATCTCTGCGAGGCGTTCACGAATCACGTCCACCCTTGACACGGCTTTGGAGTCGTCGTCTGACGTAGGTGATTGAACAGAGATGATGCGCCCATCCCGAATCCGATAGATGCGGTCACATTGGCGGGCGATGGACGGGTCGTGAGTGACGAGGATGATGGTCTTGCCGAACTCCTTGTTCACCTTGTGCAGGTAATCAACGATTATTGCTCCTGTCTCAGTATCGAGATCTCCTGTTGGTTCGTCACAGAGCAACACCTTCGGATCGTTTGCAAGAGCGGCTGCTATGGCCACTCGTTGTCTTTCGCCACCTGACATCTCATCTGGCTTGTGATGCATCCTGTCTTCCAGTCCTACGATCTCGAGCAGATCCTCCGACCTTCTCTTCCTGGCTCTCCCATCGACTTTGGCAGCAAGCATTGGGAGCTCAACATTCTCGTAGGCTGTCAGTGTGGAGATCAGATTCAGTTCCTGGAAGATATGTCCCACAATCTCTCGTCTCAGAGCCACCAGTTGGACCGGCGATGCGTTTGTGACATCGTACCCCGCCACGATGGTCTGACCAGCCGTCGCTCTGGTTATCCCTCCCAGAATGTTGAGAAGGGTTGTCTTGCCTGATCCACTGGCTCCGACAATCGCCACCATCTCACCCTGGTCTACCTGCATCGAGAGACCTCGCAGTGCTTGGACCTCGACCTTGCCAAGGCGAAACACCTTGACGATGTCGGTTGCCCGAATGTACGCGTTGTTTTCCATATCAATCACCTATGCTCTCAGAATGTCGACCTTTGTCTCCGGTCTCCTTGAAGCACTCCACACAGGCACGATGGCCGCGAGAAGAACTACGCCCAGCAATATCAAGACCGACAGGGTGGTCGGTCCGCCAAGAACGGGTCTATACCTTACGAGGCCCATGATACCTGTGTTCTGCTGAGAGACCTGTCCTAGAATCTCGATGAAGCCAACGCCCAACCCTAGCACAAGCGCGAAGAGAATCGTGACCATCACCTCTGCGAGCAGTGTCTTGAACAGCTGACGGTTACTGAATCCTCTTACCGAGAGAAGAGCAATCTCAGCATTCTTCTCCTGGAGGGCAAGTATCACAACCAGTCCGGTTCCGACCATCGCAAGAATGACCGCGAATGTGATGGCAAGCCATTGCATCTTTGTCGCGCCACTTCTCAGGGCACTGGTCTGGTAATCTGCAATCTCTGAGGCCACCGAGTACGTCGCGTAGACATTGTCCACTGACTCCAGGAAGTCTGCCTGGAGCGCAGTCCCATTGGCGTCTGGTGATGTGTCTACCAAGATCTCCTGTGTTGAAGTCATCATCAACATGCTTTCATTGAGAAAGTCTTCCGACACATACGAGACGTAGTCTCCAGCAAAGCCATACCCAAAGTCCGCCGACAATGTTTCCAACACAGACTGGTAGCCGATGAGGCCCACAATGGTCAACGGATAGGAACCTGTTGAGAACGGACCATCAACATAGAAGGTGTCTCCAACATCGAGTTCCAATTGTTTTGCAATCTCCAGAGAAAGGATGATACCGTCATCACTCAGGTTGGCAAGCATGGTGTCAAGGTCGCCCAAGAACCACGAGGGTTCCCAGAATGCGACATCCTTCCACTCATCAGGCCGTATACCGCGAGCCTCAATGGTCGTGCTTCCAGTTTTGAGATTCAGGTGATACTCCGGTGTGGCGTCGATCACTGAGGTATAGTTCTCAACCTGTGCAAGCGCTGTTGTCACATTGGCACCTCCGTCGAGTTCCACACGAACATCAGCCCCCACATTGAACAGAGCGGAGCGCTCGATAAAGTCATACTGCGAATAGAGGCTCCCACTCGAGAAAACTCCATATGAAACAATCAACGAGACTATGAAGACAAGGGTTGCTGTGCGTCCTGGGTTTCTCTTGACGTTTCGAGTTGCCAGATTGCCGAAAGAACCAAAGAACCGTCGTGCCGCCCTGACGACAGTTTCCTGGAACCGAAGAGACCCCTTCATGAACACACGAGTGGCCCCGTACAGAAAGAGTAAGGGTGCTATGGGGCCGAGAAGGCCGTCAATGATGCTCCACATGGCCAGAACGATGCGGACAGCGAAGTTCCCAAGATTGATGGACCCGATGAATGAGGACATGTTGATGCCGAGCAACCATGTCACAAGCTTGTACGTGCCCAGCAAGAGAGACAAGGTGGGGAGCAGCTTCTTGTACTCGGACTTCTCTTCCACATAGACGTATTGCTTGAGAGCGTCTATGATCTCCAGCTTCGAGGCCCTCCCTGCAGGTCGCCACACGGAGAAGAGTCCGAGGAACATGCCGAGGATGATAGCTAGGACGACGGAGATAGCATTCCCAAACACCGCCTCTAGAATTGAGAAGTCAGTGAGACCCAGTATCAGATAGGCTGCCGAAGTTCCAAGGAAGATAGATATCCCGCCAGCAATACCTCCCACAAGTGCGCCCTCGACAAGGAACATCCGCTTGATAGTGCCACGTTCGTAGCCCTTTGTGAGGAGTAGGCCTATCTCACGTCTTCTGAAGTTGTATCCTGCCTCGCTCACCATAGTACCTGTGAAGTAAGCCAAGAGAAAGATCGGCAGAGATAGAGACAGGAACTGTGCATTCATTGCAAGCTGCGTGAACTGGTAGAACAGCAGCGGGAACTGGAGGTTCGACACCACACTGCCCCCGTAGGCTGCAACACGGTTGCTTATCTGGTCACCCACATCGCTCAGTCTTGTGATTGACGCACCTATGTCATAGGGGTCCAACAGGGCGTTTCGGTCCACGCGAATGTGTAGTAGATTGCGAGTGCCGACAAGGAGTCTGTTCTCCACGGAGTCCGCCTCATCAAGCACAGACTTCACGAAACCATCCCAGTCAGCAAGCATAATGTTGTACGAAGAGTCAAAGGTGAACCCAATCGCACCTCCACTACCTGCAGATTGTCGGATGATTCCCCGAAGGCTTCCAAACGGGTTCTGAAGTATTGCATCTCTTGTTCGGGCAGGAAGACTCACGTATCCAGCAACGGTGAGGTTCCGCGTTATTACGTACGGCAGCATTCCGGAACGAGGAACGCTTACCTGAACTGTCACTACCTGGTCGATTGCGAAGAGGGACTCATTGATAGATCCGCTCAGCACATAGGTCTCGTTTGGCCCAAGTGTCGGACGCCCTGAGATGAGCTGTAGTCCCGACGTGAGGTCCGAACCGAATGGAACTCCGGCCACAGTCATGTTTACGCCCGTATTGTTGTAGCTGAAGGAGAACTGAAGAGAGGGAGTCACATTCGTCACATAGCCAAGTCCCGCTATCGAGGTCTCCATGTCCTCAAAGTCCTGTGCAGTCCAGTTGGAGCCGTAGGCGTCCACCGCGAAGTCAAAGGCGATGTCCTCAATGCTTGCCCCAAGTGCCTCCCTAGAGAGCACATCCGCAGCCACGTTGGTGCTGGCGAAGAACGTAGTGGCCAGAAGCACGCCGATGGTCAGGGCCACAAAGAGCCTGTAGTTCCGGACCACTCTCTTGAAGGCGTACCTGAGCAAGCAATCTATCCTCCTGATTCCCTCGTGTTGTTCCACATCTTATAAGCAGACTGTACCAATCATACAGGAGACATCCTGCGACTATATATGTAAGCCAGTCCGATGACTACCAGGGCAAAGGCGGTGCTGGAAGCTACCACGATTGGCATTGTAATGTTGGGATCGATTGTCACATCATCCTCTCCAGAGACCGTTATGATCATCCTGGAGCTCTGACGACTGTTGTTGGCCATGTCGAAGGCCTTGATGTATATCGTGAAGTCGCCCTCGTTTGGAAAGGCACTGACATTCATCTCGTACAGTGACGAAGTCACGTTGAAATTCATGGCGACGTTGATGCTCACATTGGGACCAAACACATGGAGACTCGCATTTCGCACTCCCGACTCAGAGTCTGTCACATTGGCCCACACATCGAAGGGTTCGATGGCTTCCGGATGTCCCCAGATCCCCCATCCGTAGATGGTGGGACGCGTCGTATCAACTTGGCTCGTGACAATACTCGAACCCTCGGTGCGGGTACTGCTTTCAACTGAGCATCCAGGTGTTACAACTCCGATCAGGAGAAGCATTCCGATGATCGCAACAGAGTAACGTCTCAACAAGTTAATCGCGTGCCAATCTCGCCCAAGGCCTAATTAACCCGTGCATCAACGTATTCATCATCGGGAGGTCAGAAAGAGTAGAGGGTGGGCGCAGCGTTCTGTGGGCAACGCGAACGCATGCCGCGCCACCACTTAATTCTTGAGCGTCGCGTTCCGGAGAACTCATTTTGGAGAACCCCGCAAGCAGCAAACCGCACGCCAAAGTCTGCCAACGACCCACAACGAATATGCTGCGCCCTTGTATTCTGTATGCAGAAACTGAAGTTATACCTTTGGGTCTGAGCCCTTGGTAACATCAATCCCGTATCAGGATAGGCCTAACCTTGTCCTTCGTACCTGATAGCAAATAATATAGTATGTTATTCCATTATAAGGCTTTGCCAGACCAAACCGACTGAGATGACACGCAGCCAGTTCATTACGCTCAAACTGCTAAGGAGTGATCAGTGTGCAATCGGAACCTTTTTTGAGGAGAGCTAGGGTCTTTCGGTCGTAGCAGACACGAGTCAAGAGACCCTCAGGACAAGTAGCGGATTGCAGACTCCAAAGGGGTGGGTACTCTATCTCGATGATGCAGAAAGTAGATGAGTAAGGAGACAATAGAATGCGTGTATACCTAGATGCGAACTTTTTCATTTCTGGATTCTCGGATAGGCCGCGTGACGTCGAGATAGTAAGAGAAGCAGCCGACAGGCTCGAGGTTGAGCTGTGGATAACCAGACAAGTGTTTCAGGAGTTGAGGTGGTATCTCCGACGAGAGGTGGAGAAGATCATCCAGATCGATGAGACCCTCAACAAGGACATCAAGGAGTTCATGGCCTCAATCAACCGACCTGAGAGCTCCCTTCCCCAACCAAACGACATGAGCCTGGTTCTTGCTGCCATGAGGGCGAAAAGTGCGAAGATCGTCACGAGCGACCTCAAGCTTCTCAATACGATTCAGGACCTTCAGGTCGATGTGGAAGGCATTGTGGGCTCAGCGTACATCTTGGAACTGATGGAGTCGGTCGATGATGAGAATCTCAAGAAGAGGCTTGCACATATCCGCGACCGCATCTACACTGAGGAAGTCAGGTACAGTATTTCCCGTCAACAGGCGTACGATCCTGTCACAAGGATTCGCATCATTGAGGACCACGCCCTGAGGGTACTGCGCACAGTCAAGAGACCGGCCGAGAAACTCGACAGTCAATTGACACGAGGACAGCCCCTGTTCGTGCTCGACTTTCTTGAGGACATCAAGGCAGACATTCCCAACATGTTCGAAGACTTCAGGATGGGGCGCTACGATACCCTCGCCAACGAGATCGAGGCCGTCCAGAATGAGATCGAACGGATGCTCATAGTCTCCACCCTGACTGAGTCATCGCAGACCCACGGAAAGCTGGTCAAACACGCCTCTGGCCTGACCCTGTTCCTCTACTACCTGGAGATGATATGCCACCTCTACAGAGGCACCAAGGAGGGTATCAATGACGCCCTGGCCATGAGCGACGAGGCCTTCCGACTGCTGATGTTTGCAGAGGTGGAGAACGAAGAGTTGAAGGCGTCAGTCTTCTTCGTCAGGATTCTTCTCTCACTGATTCGTGAGGACTATGACGAGCTGGACTACTTCTACAGCCTGTACGACAGTATGCTCAACAGGATAGGTCTCGATGACATGATGGAGACCACAGAGGGCTTCTACATCACAATGCAGGTTCTGCGGAAGTTCATGGGCGGGTTCAGCCTGACCAAGAACATGCTCCAGCATCCGGCGGTCACACTCTCTATGCTCAATGACATCGCTAAGTATAGTATTCTCTTCGACGACCACGACAATGCGTGGCAGTTGGCGGTCACTGCCTACAAGATCGGGGTTGCATACAACCTTGAAGAGGGGGCGACAACGTCCTTCATGATGCTGTACAAGGTCTCCTCGGCTTCTCATGACCGCTTCAAGCCAGCTCTTGAGAAGATAGCCGAGCACGCTCTGAAGGCCTTTGTCAAGAAGGGATGGAACACGAGCGAGATCACACCCATTCTCAACGAGGTGCAGGGGACTCTCCAGAGAGCAGACGACCTCGTGACAAAGGAGCCAGTCACTGTGTCTGACCTTGCGGAAGAGATGAGAGGGTGGATGGACGTCCTCTCACTCGAGAAAGTGGGCGAGGACGAGGTGCTCGTGGTCAGGAATCACAAGATCAACGCACGCGTGGCCATCGTCGTCACACATCACCCAGAACTGCGGAGTCTCAAGGCGGGACACAGTGTCGCCCTCACGGGCGGTGAGTTTCTCATCTCGGAAGCACAAAGCAGTGATGTTAAGAGGCTGGCCGTCGTACTCATAGTCAGCCCGAATGCTGGTTCAGAGATCAGCTACGAGGGAGAGTATGGATTCACATGTCTCAAGCTGGCAGAACCAGAAGCTGAGGCGTAACATGACAGGGTAGAAGTGACCGACGTGCTAGAATGGATATGGCTGGCCGCAGGAGTCGCAGTTGGCGCATTGTTCAACTACTATCTCAACTTGGCACCCGGAACGGATCCGGAAGACTTCGCGGTGGGGCCACAGGAGATGGGAGTACAATGCGACTGCATACTCAACACCATCATCGTGGCCGGGGTCGCAGTGATTGCCATAGGAGCATCTGCAGCTAGCTTTCAATCGAGAGAGGAACTCTACCTCGCTGGAGGCCTTGCATTCTTCATCATCTGGATTGCCGGCCTCGTTGGTCGAAGAAAGCGATATCGAGAGTGGCGGGAACTGAGAGAGACCCTTCACCGTGCTTTGCCGCCAAACCAGAATCTGTATGGAGGCATCACGCCGGTAGACCTCGTTTTCGATGATGATGAAGATTATGATGAGGACGACATCTAGTTCTTGGCAGTCAACTTGTCATCCTTGATATTCGGCACTTTGACTGCCAAGACACGCCCAGGCGACTCCTCAGGCGCTCTGAAACTGTGCGCCTCCCCAGGTTCCACAACGAGCACATCATACGTATCGAGGGTGATCTTCTGTCCCTCAACGAGTACTGTGAGAGGAGAGAGTGCCATGAAGACCTCCGTCAGATTGGCGTGGAGATGTGGGTCCGTCTCAGTCCCCTCAGGGATATCGACGACGATGAATCCCAGGGACCCAGCTTTCTCGTCGAGTTCAATGTCTGCAAGGTACAGGGCCTCATACCCCGCCCGTCCCCTTCGTGTGCCGTCTGAAGTCCTATAGATACGAACCATCACAATCGAAGGTTTTCTCGCAGAGCGATAGATGAAGATTCTGGTCGAAGAGTGTCTAGTCATTCAACCAATAGGTATTAACCTCCAAGTATCATCAATGTATGATGATGTTACTCCACAATACCCCAAAGAAGAGACTGATCTTCAAGGTGCTAGTGCTCGGAAGCAACACCGCACTGGCTACTGGGTTTATGAGGGAGGCGTCAGGCCGGTGCTTCTCCAGCCAATTGCAGAGCACCATCGGGGTCGCTATAGGAGTCGGGAGAGCCACTGTAAGACTCGAGTCAGAGGTCGTGTTTCAACTCTGGTTGCTCACAGAAGATGCCCGTTTTCAGGGCCTGATGAGTGCCTTCATCAGAGGACACAGGGCTGTGATTGTCGTGGTCCCGGAGTCCGACATCCAAGCGATTCCCCGGGTCATCTCATTGCTTCCTGATTTCCCCTATCAAAAGACGGCCTTTGTAGTGGTCTCAGATGAACCAGACCAGGCCGTGCTTGATTCAATCTCAGAGTTGTTGGGACAGCAAGTGGAGTACGTAGAGTGTGGCAGTGTGCAAGATGTCATCGACATGCAGGCATCATGCATCTCGTGCTCTTCGCCGGAAGGTAACACACTCCCGTTCGTAACGGTACTGCCCACTCAGGCATGTCCGCCGCATGTGGAAGAACCTCCTGCATCATTGACTACACCGAGCTCGCCCGAAGAAGTGGATGAGGTCCGGTCCACGCTCCTTGAGATGGGCCTTCCAACCCAAGAGGAGTCTATTCACGTAGATCTACCAGAGGGAACCGTAACGGTCCAGCTTGCAGACGGGAGACTCGGTTTCCAACCAACCATCTGTTCCATGTGCTCAGAGAGCTGTAAGCGCGAGACCAACATTTGCATTGTCGGTCGGACAACAGGATGGTCCTCCGGAAACCTTGGACCTACTGCACGTCTGACTCTTGCCAAAGTGGTCGCTCTCGCCACAAGGAACCTCCCCAAGCATGTTGAAATGCAGATACGGCAGGCGTCCATGTGCCACAACTTCAACCCGCTGTCCGAGATTCCGGACGAACTGATTGAGAGAATGCTGAAACAGATAGGGTCGGAGAAGAAACCTTCTCGCATTCCCCTTCTTGACGTGGCACTTCAGCGTGTTGCCGAAGGGCGCTTGTCCAAGAAGGACTTCGAGATGTTGAAAAGGAAATTCACCAGACTCACTGACCAACAATGAACCAAGGAATCGGAAGGAGATGCAGAAGAGAATCATATCCATAGTTGGTGGTGCGGACTCTTCCTCTGACGTCCTCACCATGGCGGAGGCAGTCGGTGAAGAGATTGCAAGACGGGGAGTGGCACTCGCGTGTGGTGGTCTCGGAGGAGTGATGGAGGCAGCGTGTCACGGGGCTAAGAAACAGGGCGGGAGTACAATCGGGATCCTTCCCACCGATGCAAAGGACGACGCCAACCCGTATGTGGACTACGCGATTCCCACCGGACTCGGTTACTCTCGCAACTTTCTGGTGGCCAAGGCTGGTGATGCTGTCATTGCCATTGGAGGTTCAGCGGGAACTCTTAGCGAGATGGCGATAGCATGGTTCTCAGACAGGCCGATTGTTGCATTGGTCCCGTCTGGTGGATGGGCTGGAAGACTCGCTGGACAAACGCTAGACGACAGACGCACTGATGTCATCCATCCTGCACAAACTGCAGAGGAGGCCGTAGACATCGTATTTCGAGTTTTGGGATGGAAGTAGAGGTGACTGCCTTGAGCATTGAGAGGATGATTCTTGAGGGGTATGATAGACTCTCTGAAGATGAGATAAGGACTCTCACGTCCCGTGTCTGTGAGAAATACGAACACAGTGGTAATGTGCTGGAGATCCCTGATTCCAATGTCTTCTTCATCGGTGACCTGCACGGCGAGTTGGACTGTGCGAAGGCGGTCCAGAGGCTCGTCTCCAAGTACGAGAACCATTCCTTTGTCTTCTTGGGTGACTATGCTGACAGGGGACCTGCCCAGATTGAGACCTTCAATCTCGTATGCGCCCTTGCTGTCAGTCACCCACAGCGTGTTCACATGCTCAGAGGCAATCATGAGTCCACCAGTGTCGCAAAGAGATACGGCTTCTACCTCGAGGTCTCTCGAAACTATCCACCCAGCGTCTTCAACTACTACGCCAACGTTTTCGCGGCTCTTCCCGTTGCGGCTACCAACGGCACGGGAGTATTTGCCTGCCATGGAGGAGTGCCTGAAGGTGTCCGGTCAATGCAAGACCTTGCTTCATTGTTTCGACGAAGCGACGAGTTCGATGATGACATCTTGTTTCAGATGGTGTGGAACGACCCTGAAGAAAGAGACTTCAAGTTCAGACCAAGTATAAGGGGACGGAGAGCTCGGATTTTCGGAGAGCGTGCCTTTGATGAGTTTTGTTCAAACACAGGGGTCTTGCTCTTTGTGAGAGCACATCAGGTCTTCGAAGATGGATTCAAGTATTTCTTCTCCAAACGTCTAGTGAGCGTCTTCAGTGCAAGGTACGGTGGCAGAGTGACACCGAAGGTCCTACGCCTCGGGAAAGAATTGAGAGTCGAGATCCTTGACTTGTAGGTCCCAACGAGGAAAATGAGGGGCATGGTTCAATTTCTCCACTTGCACCAAGTTCTTAAAGAGGGCAAATATCGATTCAGTAAACGGTCAACACTCGGGGATGATACGTTTTGGTAAAGGTCGCAGTTGTAAAGACAACACCGAAGACGATCAATGAAGACATCGCACGTGCTATGGACCTCGCAGACTACGAGAATCACATGTCGAAAGATGTTATGACGACTATCAAGCTGAACCTCTCTTGGTCAAAGCTCTACCCCGCCTGTTCAACCAACCCCTACATCCTTGATGGAGTCTTGAAGAAGCTCATCTCTGACGGCTTTCCGAGACAGTCTATTCAGGCTGTCGAGAATGAGACCGTTGTCACAAACATCTACGCAGGTGTCAAGAACAACAACTGGTATCCGGTGATGCGGAAGCACAAGATCAAGTTCTTACCTCTCATCAATGCTACCTATGTTCACGTGAAGCTTCCTCGAAAGACTCTAGTCCTCGAAGACATCTTTGGTGAAGTGATCGCCCCGAAGGAGATCTTCGGGACAAACATCTTTCATCTTCCGACCATCAAGACACACGGCCACACTCAGATGACTGGAGCCTTGAAGGACTCTTTCGGCCTCTACCTGACGAAGAATAGACACCTTGCTCATCTCAAGATCCACGAGGTGCTGGTGGACCTTCTCCTACTCCAGAAGACTATCTCGCATTCGGAGTTTGTCTTGACCGATGGAACCATTGTTGGAGATGGCGCGGGTCCGCGGACTATGGTTCCCAAGGTTGGTAATGTCCTGATAGCCTCCAGTGACATGGTGGCAGCTGATACGACCCAGACACGTCTGATGGGACTTGACCAGAGTCTAGTACGAAAGCTTCAGATAGCAAAAGAGCTCGGTCTGGGCGAATCCGACCCCGAAGCCATCGAGCTTGAAGGCGACTTTGAGTCATGGGATGATCTGCCAAACTTCCACCTTAGCACAGGCAAGAGTCCGGTGATAGCGTGGAACAGAGGTTTCTTGCGATTTCCAGGAATGGAAACATTATTGTTCAGGTCACCTCTCATGTGGCTACCCACCCAGCTCTCTGGTCTCTACCATGATGGAATCTGGTTGCCGCTCTTCGGCAAGAAGCATGTGAACTGGTTCCTTGAAGAGACAGAATGGGGCAAGCTGTGGCAGTCTTACTCCGAATAGAAAGGTGAAACGTATGGCCTTATGGGATTACTTCAGACTGATGAGACCTGAACAATGGTACAAGAACCTCCTAGTGTTCTTAGCAATCGTATTTTCCGAGGTGCCCACACAGTGGCCGTGGGAGGGCATTCCGGCATCACTCAATCTTGAGAACTATCCCCCACTCATTCTGGGTTTCATCTCCTTCTGTGCCGTTTCCAGCGCCACGTACATCTGGAACGACATCCAAGACATAGAGGTTGATACAGCCCATCCTGAGAAGCGGAACCGCCCCCTACCCGCAGGGAAGGTTGACAGACGCATCTCGTCTGTGCTGGCCTTCGTCTTGTTGGTTGGAGGCCTCTTTATCGCATATGCTCTGACCGAATACCCCACAACCGGACCTGTCGAGAACAACGGCCACTTCTTTCTGATAGTTGTACTGTACATCTTCAACTCTCTCCTGTACAATGCCTACTTGAGAAAATGGCCGGTCATAGACGTTTCAGCGATTGCGATTGGCTTCATTCTTCGAGCCATTGCAGGAAGCTATCTCATCGGAGTTCGGTTCACATCATGGCTTGTTGTCGGTGTATTCTTCTTCGCGCTCCTCCTCGGATTTGGAAAGCGCAAGAACGAACTCCAGTACTTGGGAGATGATGCAGCCGAACACAAACCCGTGTTCCGTAGCTACACCATGGAGATCTTGGACCATGGCATCAGCATGTCAGCCACATGGTTTGTATTCTTCTACACGCTCTATTGCTTCAACAACTTCGCCGACAACATGGCACATCAACCCATCATGCTCACTGTCCCGTTCCTAGCAGGAGTAGTCCTCAGGTATGTGTACCTGCTCTATACTGGCAGCCCTGTCGGAAGAAGGCCCCACTTGGCGTTCAACGACCCCGGAATCCTGATTGGAGTCCTTCTATTCCTCTTGATGCTTGCTTGGACTCTGTTCTTCTGGGATTTGGGAAACGCCTTCTTTGCCGCTCTCTTACCACCACTGTTCTGAGTGATAGGTGCTGAATATGGAGAATCGCATGTCTTCCTTTGACCTCCATATGCACACCATCCACTCGAAGGACGGGTTCATCAACCCCCACAACCTGTTCAAGATAATGAAGCGTCACAATCTCAGAGGCATGGCTCCAACAGAGCATCAACGTGCAGCAACTCTGAAGACCATCGAACGTGATGGCAGATTCATTCTCCCTGCGTGCGAATACAAATCGACTGACTTCGGTGAAGTCATCGGTCTCTTCATTTCAGAGCATGTTGAGAATCGGTCTTTTGTCGAGATCGCCGAGGACGTCCATGACCAGAACGGACTTGTCATCCTGCCACACCCTCGAGACCCGTTGAGGAAGTACACAGCTATCCGAAAAGGCCTTCCTGACGACATCATTGTGAAACATGTCGACCTCATCGAGGGCATCAACTCGAGGTGTATCATTCCCTACTTCAATATGACAGCTGAGCGCCTTGCAGCCCGTCTGAACAAGCCCATGACGGCGGGGAGTGACGGACACACCTGGCTTGAGATAGGCCATGCAAGGACATGGCTACAGGACATTGACACTGTTGATGACATTTACAGGGAGCTGAAACGAGGGCGCACCCAAATCACAGGGTGGCCTTCCCTATTCGTCTATCATCTTCCTACCATCTTCTGGCAACGCATACGGAGGCTAGCATATGACGCCTGGTGAAGAAGTGACTGTGGCTGACGAGACCTCCCTTGTGAGCTCAAGACGAGTGATCCTGCTGGTTATCCTGAGCATGGTCGTCTTCGCTCTAGTTGGATGGTACGGACGGTTTGACGAGGTCATGACGGCGCTCTCCTCGATTCCATGGTACTTCGTTCTCCCTGCCATGATGGCCCTCTCACTTCTCAACTACATCATCAGATACGCCAAATGGCAGTACTTCCTCCGACGTATCGATGTCAACATCCCTCACTCCGACAGCTTCGCCATCTTCCTTGCCGGCTTCACATTGACTGCAACACCGGGGAAGATTGGAGAGGCCATTAAGGGTTACTTCATCCGCGACATCGATGGCACACCCATAGCCAAGACTGTCCCAGTCGTCATATCGGAACGAGTCACAGACCTGCTGGCTCTAGTCATTCTTGCTGTGCTTGGATTTGCCCTTGGCATCAGTGCAGGGGATGAACTACTCTCGGTTCTTCTTCTGGGTGGAGCTGTCTTTGGAGCGGCAATCGTTCTCGGGAGTGGCACATTCTACAACAAGATACTCGCGAAGTTGACATCAGTAGGCCCACTGAAACGGTTCCAGTACAGTTGTGACATCATTGAAGGAACAATGACAGGGACTCTCAGTCCGAGACCGATGCTATTGACCACAGCCATCAGCGTTCCGGGATGGTTCATGGAATGTCTGGAGCTCTGGCTCCTCCTGACACTGCTGGCAGGGTCCTCGCTGTCACCAATCATTCTTCTCCTGAGCGCGACCTTCGTTCATGCCACGGCGTCCGTCATAGGTGCTCTGACCTTCTCGCCCGGCGGGGTTGGAACTTACGAGGTCACCTCGGTCGTGCTCCTCACTGTTATCCTTGGTGTCACCACACCCATCGCCAGTGCAGCCACCATCCTCATCAGGGTTGTCACGCTCTGGTTCAGTGTTGTAGTAGGTTTTGTTGCACTCGCTGTCGTAAACAGACGTGACCGGAAGCGCAAGCACGAGTCTATCCATCAATCTTAAAACCAAGGCTTGAACCACTCCCTCAGTGAATCGAAATGAACGCGCTTGGAACGGCTGTTAGTAATGCTGAAGAAGTGGTGACTGAAAGTGAGATCAAGACTGTTCTTGATCAGAAGCCCGACTTCAACTTCTATTATGGTACTGCACCAACAGGACCGTTTCACTTCGCCTATCTCATCCCTCTGAACAAACTGGTCCAGCTTGCCGGTATTGGAGGAAAGGGGACCATACTCCTTGCCGACTACCACGCCCACCTCGACGCTCAGAAGACTTCCTTCGAACTGATGGACCTGAGGTCGAGGTACTACGAAGAGTGCATAAGAGGGATTCTCGGTAAGGACGCAAAAAAGCTGCAGTTTGTCAGAGGTTCGACATATCAACACAAGAGAGACTACGTGGAGGACCTCTACAAGATTGCATCGAAGGTGACTACCACTCGTGCGAAACGTGCGGCCAGTGAGGTGGTCAGGATGAGTGGCGATGCCAAGGTTGGCGAACTCCTCTACCCGCTCCTGCAGATTCTCGATGTGAAGTACCTCAAGGCAGACATCACAGTGGGCGGGATTGACCAACGCAACATCTACATGCTTGGTCGTGAACTGCTTGAAAGCGTTTCATTCCAGAAGGGTGCATACATCTTCATGCCACTGCTTCCGTCCCTGAAAGGTGGTGGGGCGAAGATGTCCGCTAGCGACCCCTCAACACACATCCGAGTGACCGACTCTCCCAAGCAGATTAAGGACACAATCAAGAAGGCCTACTGTCCTCCCGGAGTCCTTGAGCAGAACCCAATCATATCGACGGTGCGATACATCATATTCCCACGTTTCGGCTCTTTGAAGATCGAGAGAAGTGAGAAGTTCGGTGGAGACGTGGAATTCGAGTCAGCAGAGACTTTCGAGAAGGCATACGCCTCTCAGAAACTCCACCCAATGGACGTGAAGAACGCGGTCACGAAGTACTTGACTGAGATTTTGAGTCCGGCTCGTGAGTACTTCGAGAAGCACCCTGACATACTTGAAGAGGTAGAGAAGACCTTTCAAAAGAAAGAGTAAGCTGGCGCGATGCACCAGCTCTCAATACTACTCTAGATCGATACCAAGACTATCCAAGAGGGCCTCAAGATCGGCCTTGGAGAGACTCTTTGACTCCTCGATTATGACCTCGATCTCTTCTGGGGCCATGCCCTTCTTGAGCAGCCTCTGCTTGAGGTCCTCCAGTTCGTCTGGCAGCTGGTCGAGAGTCATGTCCTCCACCGCAGCCCTGCGCTCGCTTGGTCTTGCCAAGGCATCAGCCCGTCGAGCCTTCTCTTGGTTGATGACCTCCTTCAGGAAGCCAGGTCTCTCACTGGGCTTCATTCGAGCAAGGTCTGCCCTGAACGCCTCAATCTCCTCCTCACCCAGGCCCGTGATGGCGGCCAGCTCTTCGAGGAGCTCGTTCACCTCAGGCACGGTGGTGATGATTGGCTCAGGTGCGACCTCGGTTTCATCCTTCGAGAGTTTGAGCGGGGAAATCTCTTCATTGACGATGTCCATGGCCAAACTCTGACGTGTGGGGGCGTCAGCAGGTTTTGGAACCCGGCCCTTTGCCAGAGCACGGATCATCCGGGTCAGCTCGCGGAGTTGCTTGGGAACACTCCACACACGGACATAAGCAACGAGAAGGAACGCAATCAGTATGAGCGCGGACCCGCCACCGAGCGTCAATGTCTGCTGGAACTGCTGTTCAGCGCTGATGTCAGACTTTATCGTGAGGACTACAAACGCAGTTACATAGTCGTCCTTCTCGAAGGTGATTGTGACTTGGAAGGTCCTTCCGACAAGGGCCTGGAAGAACAGTGTGTAGACACCGTCCTCATCCAGAGTGAGATCCTCGAGGAATGTGATGTTGGACTGACTGTACTCGATGGTGATGTTGGCTCCAGAGATACCGGTCTGATGGTCAAGGTCGAAGTAGGTGATCTGAATGCTCTCCGCCACGTTGGGTTGCGTGATGATTGTGGTGTTGGGCAACAAGAGCGCTGTGCGAATCTCTCTCACCTGTACTTCGAGATGTATCGGCGACATGACGTACTTTGCCGTTGTGAAGGCGATGTCAAATGTGTAGGTACCGAAAGGTAAGCCGTCTCCCAAGAAGAGTGTGTACACTCCATCAGAGAGGATGAGTTCTTGCTCTCCAAGCTGAGGAGAGTACGCGACGCCAATCACGTCTGTGATCGACGAGTTGTCCAGTTGGTTCACCACTATGTATTCGACTGATATCGTGTCATTGATGGGGAACGACAGGGAGGTAGGCCCGAGGATCTGAGCAGGTGTGGCGTATAACTCCACATAGGCTGTCAATGTGCGCGATGTGTAGTTTGACAGACTGAAAGTGACAATTAGGTCGTAGAGACCTGGCGTCGTCAGAGTCAGGTCCAACTGCACCAGATAGCTGCCGTTGAGAAGGTCTGTCACAGTGGCTGTGCCCCCTTCCCACGCAGCGTGGACTGTCGCGCCCGAGATATACTGCGCATGTTGGGTGTCGTAGTAGGTGAACAAGTATGTGAGATTGTCGCCGAAGTACCCGCTCTGTGTAGGAGTATCAACGGAGGTTTCAGTCGGTATTGGCAGGATGGTAACGACAACTGAGTCGAGTCCTGTAGCGTAGCCTGCCTTGTGCGCAGTCAGACGCAGATATATCGACTGTGAGGGCAGACCACTGACATCCACCGTGCCGCTGTAGGTCCCATTAGCCTCCTGAATCAGCGTTCCACTGAGCGAACCTAGTGTGTACGTGACGTTCGCTCCGGTGATGATAGTTTTATGAAATGTGTCGTTATAGACGACAAGAATATGCACATAGTCACCGAAGAACACAGTTATGAGATTGGCACCATCCGAGAGCGCCAAGGAGGTCGGAATGGGCACGACATTGATGTCGACGATGGTTTCAAGGAACTCGTGATTGAGCGAGACCGCGCGCAAGAGCATTGCATACTGTCCAATCGCGAAGTCGGTGACATCAACAGTGCCGTTATAGTAACCTGGGACACCTGTGGGTGTGAGAGGATAGACCGTACCGTTCCACTCCATCGTGACGACTGCACCAACCACAGGCTCATTCGACACTGTGTCATTCAAGTACACGGTAAAGCCAATGGAGGTTTGAATCACCACATCATAGACAGTCTGCTCTGGTAGGATCTGGCCCACAGCCTTGTCCACGATGAGTGTGAAGGACTTGGTCCGTGGCTGATAGAACGTTCGTGTTGCAGTAATCTGCGGAGAATACATTCCGAAGTCAGAGTCCGACGTGTCTAGCAGGAGGCCGTAGTAGCCATTATCAAGGTCGACGAAGTAGTACAGAGTTCCGTTCCAGAGAAGGGATGCATTAGCACCAGGAATGGGTGTGTCGTAGTAGGGTTCGACAAGCTGGAAGGTGATGTTGACAACCTCACCCCAGTCAGCATAGTATGCAGTCTTGTCGAGGACAATCTCCAGGGTGGCTGCTCCGGGCTGCACTGACACCGTCGCCACTGCGCTCTGATAGAACGGCTTGACATTCCAGATCTCGAACGTGTACTTCTGGGCGAGCAGACCTGTGGTGTTCAGGCTCAGTCGATACTCGCCATCACCAATCTCAACGATCGAGTAGCTGGTCCCTGCAATATCAGTCCAGTTGGTCATGATCGTCGCACCGGTGAGGACCACGTCGTGGTCAAAGTCCATCAAGCTGATAGTGATCTCGATGGGCGCCCCAACCGCCGTTGAGCCCGCAGGTGGTGCCTGAGTGAGAAGTGATGTGTGCACTGACCTGATGGATGCGGGAACACCGAGTCGGGTACGTGCAGCGTAGAACGGACTACCTGACTTGCTCAGGGATATGTCGAAGTAGACTGTTCCAACGGCACCAAACACGGTTGTATTGATGGATACACGGTAGAGGCCTCCACCGAGTCGTGTCAGTGTGTAGTCAGGTATCGTCCAGTTGGTGCTGCTGATGACCACATCAGCATCGTCAATTCCCGAGCCAGTGAGGAAGTCGATATACGTGAACTCAATTGTAATGTTGTCAAAGTACGGGGTCTCTGCTACTAGCGGGAAGAGAATCTGCGTAGAACGTTCCACAGTAGTCGCAGTAGTAGTAATGCTTCTGGACATATAGTATGGCGCACCTGCACCAGTATCAATGGTCATCTGGATCTCATGACCGGTCACCAGCGCGGCCGGGTTCAGAATGGTAGAATTGAAGATGATCTCGTAGTAGTCCGAATACTCGTTCAGAGTATAGTCACCTGACGCTATGACCGTCTGAGATGGTCCATGAGTCAGAGTGATGTCTGACTTGGTGATTGAGATCTTGGTGCCCAAGAGGAAGTCCTGATACTTGAACCTGAAGACGATGTTTTCTTGGAACGGAGTATCACCGGGAGTCTTCGTGATGAGGATCTGGGTTGTCCTCTCTGTCACCCTGGCAAGAAGGTCTCTCGAGGCCGAGAGATAATAGGGCTGACCTGAGTACGTGACTGATACTGTGAGGAGATATGGCCCAGGAGCACCTAGAGCCGTCGTGTCAACCTCAATTAGGTACTGACCAGCTCCCAGATAGGTCACCCAGTAGTTCGTATCGAGCACGAGGGCGGAGGTCCCGTTTCCTGTCACTGTCACACTTGCTCCTGCGATGCCTCGACCAGTGCTATCGTCAGTGTAGGTGACCGTGAAGGTCACGTTAGACATGTAGGGCGCTGGATCTGGGCTGTCATAGCCGAGCTGCGTTGACCGCTTGAGTATCGAGAAGTCAAAGGTTTCGACGCCAGTAGCATAGTTGGGGTTAGAGTGGACTATGGTTGCAGTAAGGGAGTACACACCGTCAGAAGCAAAGGCGGTTGTGTTCAGCTCCACTGAATAGTGTCCATTACCGAGCGGAGTGACCCTGTACATGCTCGCCGAAATGCTGAGTGTCAGAGTACCTGTCATCCCAGAGGTCGTGCCTGCTACCACATCAGTATAGATGAATTCAATGGTGACATTGTTGCCCCATTGACCCGGTACGAAGGGCTCATGCGACAGCTGAGTGGATCTCAGAATCACCGTCACCGAGAAGGACTGAGACGGCACCGTCGCATAGAATGGAGCACCTACGTAGGTCACATTCAGATGCAGTGTATGAGTCCCGATTCCACCCAAGGTCGCAGTGTCAATGAACAGAGTGAACTCACGAGTGGACCCATTGTACAGGACAGTGAACACAACTCCCGGCTCATTGATGGATATGAGCAGCTGAGATGAATTCTCAATCTTCGACGATGTGAGTGTATCGATGAAGCTGAAGGTGTACTCGGCCAGCTCACCATATGGTGTGGAGGGCACTGGAGCATAGTCAATGTAAGTAGGACGGTCAAGAACAACAAGGGACACAACAATGGTCTGGTTCTCATACAACGGTGACGCGCCTTTCTCCCACTGGAACGCCAGCTCAAACCTGAACGTATCGGTTGACGGGAAGAGCGAGCTATCTAGCGAGAAGTAGTACGTTCCCGGCGTAGTTCCAGATTCATAGACAGTGAAGTCACTCTGAGTCACCAAGTGACCCGCATCGAGAGGAGTGATCACGAGAAACACATGACCCGAACTGTTGGTGATGCGAATGCTTGACACCATGTCATAGTAGACTATGCTGAAGGAGAAACTGTCTTGATAGTACGTTGCAGACGGAGCCTGCTCGAGGAAGATGTCTGTGTCTGTACCTGTCACCCGAACGGATGTCAGGATTGTCTGGCTGTAGAACTTGTCTACAGCTCCGACCCATTCTATGAATATCGTGAGGTCCTTCCAACCTATCGAACCCCACTGGTCGCTTGGTATGCTGATGTTGTAGTGACCGGCTCCATAGGAAGAATCGGCGCAAGAGAACGTGAGGCTCGACAGGTCGGGTGTGGACACCGTTATCCTAACCTCACCCGTGTCATTGGCGATCCCGACGCGCAAATCGGTATCCTGATAGAACACAAGCACAGTGATCGTGCTGCCATAGGGTGTCTGCCCTATCGGTTCGTCAAGCACAAACAGTGTGTTTCTCTTCCGAATCTCAACTCCCACATCAAAGGTGTGATTCTGGTAGTTGAACTTCTCTATGTTGAAGGTCACTGTAATCTTGTCAGGCCCTGTGAGCGGGTCGTCAGACTTGGTGTAGATAGTGATGTTGTACACGCCCGGAGAGGTCTCAACCACAGTGTAATTGACATCACCTGACTGGTGGAAGTCGGTCCAGTTGCATGTGATCGAAGAGGCGGACCCCTGTATCGGTGTGTTGTGGTCAGTGTCAGTCCAAGTGAGGAGGAACGACTCTGCCTCCCCCAAGGGGATTGAGAGTTCATTGGCCGAGTATTTGATGGAGTTATAGATCTCTCGCACCTGGACATACATCACCAAGGTCTGTGGTTCGACGAAACTGTTGCGGGCTGTTATCTCTACAGGGTACTCGCCAATGGGCATTCCGGTTGTATCGAGCTGGAACTGATAGAGACCGCTACCCTGTGGAGTTATGGTGTACGGATTGGTCCAGTTACACGTGACATCCGCTCCGGTTATGCCAGTCCCATTCGTATTCGAAAAGTCTACGGTGAAGGTCTGAGCGTCACCCACAGGTCCCTCAATACCGGGATACTCTGGAGAGGTCAGCGTCGCGGGGTAGTTCACGTTAATCGTCAGAGCCGCCGACGCATCATCAAAGCTCGAGTGACTCCAGTTGAGAGTCATCACATATGCGCCCTTTCCGGGCAGCAGAGAGGTATCAACGACCTTCGTGTACTCGCCGTTACCACTGTCATCAAAGGTGTCTGTTCCCAGCACCCAATTGAGGGTCAACACACCACCGGGTACCAGTATGGAAGAGTCCGTGTCTTCTACTTCTGTGATGATGAGAAGAAGGTCTCCGTACGTGACATTCGTGACCATGGTACCGACCGCATCGTCAGGATAGGTGAGGGTCAATGCACTTGCATGAACGACCTTGAACCCTCGCTTGAAGAAACCAACCGATGTCCACTCAGACCCCGTACCAACGTTATTCGTATGGGCCTGAACCATCCAGTCGCCTGCGGGAGCAGTACTCCCGGGGAGACTGAAGGTGGTGGTGGTGGCATAGCCTGAACCGTCCGCCACTGCTGACGTGGTCATCCACTCGGAGCCGTCAGGCTCATACACTGTGATATTCACCACAGAGCCTG